>Ga0073902_10000831_pt1 | contig 17441 bp, 6 predicted proteins | sample KloWWTmeKNB19Kit_FD_66667 | JGI IMG/M metagenome (GOLD analysis project Ga0073902, IMG submission 66667) | Active sludge microbial communities from Klosterneuburg, Austria, studying microevolution and ecology of nitrifiers - Klosterneuburg... | ecosystem: Engineered > WWTP > Aerobic digester >...
TTCCCTTAAAGCAAAAAGGCTTACTATAGATTTATATTATTATAATACCTAGATTTTGCCAGGCATGGCAAATCTAAAGGTAGTCGAACTATTTTCGCCGCTAATCACTATGATATCAATAGAAATTCTCAATAGTCAATCTTCGTCGGGGGGGTATTGCATCCGCCCCCAATAACCGAATTTCTATCGCCAAGGGCGGATGCAATACGCCCTTGACGATAGAAATTCCGCTAGATGTAGCGGTGCGGCTAGAGTTGGCCTGTTATTTCCGGCAGCTAACAGTATGGTAACCAACCTATATCTTTGGCCTGATGTCAGCAATAGCAGGGAGGATCATATCTCAATTCAGGCAAACCGGGGTGCTGTTTGCAGGTCTGGTGGCCTTCCTATTCTTGTGCCTGCTGGCTTACCTGGCTACCGAAGAGTGGCTACTGCTAGTCTTACCTACCGGACTCGTAGCCCTGGCATGGGGCATCAGGGATTTCCGCCTGCTTTATCTGGCGATATGGGCTACGATACCGTTTGCTGTAGAGGTTGATTTACCTGGCGGACTGGCTACTGATTTTCCATCCGAACCACTGATGTGGTTATCATGCTTTCTGCTGCCCGTATACTTGTTCATCAATCACCGCAAGTTGGATTTCAGTTTTGTTTTCCATCCGGTCTTTGTTATCCTGGTCATTCATTTTTTCTGGATCATCTTCACTTCAGTGATTTCGGATGCACCGGTGATCTCCATAAAATATACGCTTGCCAAATCCTGGTACCTGGTTTGCTTCATCGTGATCCCGCTGATCCTGTTTAAAGACACCAAGGATTTCAAGACATGGGGTATGGTGGTGATGGTGCCACTCATCCTGTCAGTGATCGTTATTTTGGCGCGGCATAGTCAGTATGGGTTTACATTTGCGACCATCAACAATGCGGTCATTCCGATCTATCGTAATCACGTTGATTATGCGTGCAGCTTAGGCATACTGATTCCATTTGCCTGGTATATGCGGCAATGGTTTGAAAACAAATGGGTCAAGCGTTTTTTAGTCGTGGCGCTTGGGCTGATGTTGATAGGGATCTATTTCTCTTACACCAGGGCGGCGTGGCTTTGTGTGCCGCTATCTATTGGCGCTTACTTTGTGATACGACTAAGACTGATGCGCGTGGCTATTCCGTTGGCATTGGCAGGAGTTATTATGATTGTTGGATGGTTGGCGTATGACAATAACTACATTAGTTATTCGCCTAATTATGAAAAGACCATCACGCACAAGAACTTTGATGATCTGGTATCCGCTACCTACAATATGGAGGACATCTCTACTGTAGAGCGATTTTACAGATGGGTTGCAGGATACTATATGGTACTGGAAAAGCCACTAGCTGGTTTTGGGCCAGCGACTTTTTATAGTGTATATCATAGCTACGTCGACAGACATTTTACCACCTATGTGAGTGACAATCCTGAACATTCGGGTATGCATAACTATTATCTGATGGTGGCAGTGGAGCAAGGAATAATCGGTCTTGTAATTTTCATCTTGCTGTTAGTAGGTGTACTCATTTATGGAGAACAGACTTATCAAAAAATGCAGCCAGGGATTAAAAAGCAATTTTTGATGGCGGCGTTGATTTCATTTTGTTGCAATCTGTTCATCCTTACGCTCAATGATACTGTGGAGACTGATAAGTTGGGGACTTTCTTTTTCCTGAGTATTGCGGTGGTGATTTTGTTTGGCGTAGAGCAAGGAGCGAAGAGCAAGGGGCATATCGATCGCAGCGAAGATCCCGCCTAATGCACCGCATTAGCAGCGGGAGGGCATAGGGCGCAAAGGGCAAAAGAGGCTCAAGAGGCTTAAGAGGCTTAAGTGCATTGAGCTTTGCAAATGGGTAAAAGGCAATGAAGCAATTGGCAAGATTATTATAACTGGATATCAATGCCCCGTAGGGGCTATATGTCTGTAACAGACTGTGGACAGCAACGAATCATACAAACAAATGAAAAAACAACTCCAGGATATAAAAGCACCTATCTCAGCTGAGCTGGAGGAGTTTGAAAAGCATTTCAGGGACTCTGTACGTAGCAGGGTGGCGCTGCTGGACAAGATCATGCACTACATCGTGCATCGGAAGGGAAAGCAGATGCGGCCGATCTTTGTGTTGTTGTCGGCGAGGATGTGTGGGGAGATCACGCCAAAATCATACACAGCTGCATCACTCGTGGAGTTACTACATACAGCCACCCTCGTGCATGATGATGTAGTGGATGATGCGCATGAGCGGAGGGGGATGTTCAGCATCAATGCGCTCTGGAAAAATAAGATTGCGGTACTGGTCGGTGATTATCTTTTATCACGTGGATTGTTAGTGGCCCTGGACAATGGTGCCTATGATATCTTACAGATCATGTCTCGTGCAGTACGTGATATGAGTGAAGGCGAATTACTGCAGATTGAAAAAGCACGGCGTCTGGATATCACGGAGGAAGTATACTTTGATATCATCGGCAAGAAAACAGCTTCGTTGATTGCTGCCTCATGCGCTGCGGGTGCTGCATCGGTGACGGATGACAAGGAGATGATAGAGCGCTTTTACAAATTTGGCGAGACCATTGGCATTGCTTTCCAGATCAAGGATGATCTGTTTGATTATGGGGATGCGGATGTTGGAAAGCCAAGAGCCATTGACATCGCAGAAAAGAAAATGACGCTGCCATTGATCTACACACTTCAAAATGTAGATTCTTCAAAAAGAAAAGATCTGATCCGCACGGTTGAAAAATACAACAAGGACAAGACTAAAGTCCGCGAGCTCATCAAACAAGTTCATCAAAGTGGTGGTATCCGATATGCAGAGCAAGTGATGGAATCATATGTGCAGAAAGCACTGGCTTTAGTGGATGAAATTCCTGCGAGTGCGGCGACTACGTCGATGAAGGATTTGATTGAATTTGTTATAGACCGAAAAACTTAGCAAATCATCTCCGCTCGTCAGGAGACGAGCAACATATTGCATTCAAGTCTGGAGACTTGAACGAACGATCTTTTTTTTCAACATTTGTTTTCTAAAAACAAATGTTGTTCGTAGCCTGTGGCTGCGGACGGCAGGAACAATAAAATCATGTTCAGAGCAAAAATCATGCACGGTCAGCGTCCTCGCTGCAGGTAATAATCTTGATAGCTACGATTTTAACACGCTCGTCAGGAGACGAGCAACATATCGCATTCAAGTCAAGGGAGATCCCGCCCATATGGCGGGATGGCGCAGCAGGCGCCACATGAACGAACTATTACTTTAAAGTCAAAGACTCGAAATAACTTTATAAATTTTCCTGCAAACTGCAAACTGCAAACTGCAAACTGCTAACTGCTAACTGCTAACTGCTAACTGCTAACTTCAAACATCAATCCTCCGGATCTCCGCCCCGATCGCATTCAACCTACCATCAATATCCTGGTAGCCACGATCGATCTGGTGAATATTGTGGATCAATGATTTTCCTTGTGCAGATAATGCAGCAATCAGCAACGCAACACCAGCGCGAATGTCCGGAGAACTCATTTCAATACCGCGTAATTGATTTTTACGCTCGAGTCCGATGACGGTAGCGCGGTGTGGATCACAGAGGATGATCTGTGCACCCATGTCGATGAGTTTGTCGACAAAGAATAAACGGCTTTCAAACATCTTTTGATGGATGAGTACACTACCTCTGGCCTGGATAGCCACCACTAAAACGATACTCATCAGGTCAGGTGTGAAACCCGGCCATGGTGCATCATAAATCGTCATGATTGAACCATCAATAAAAGATTGGATCTCATAGATATCCTGGGCAGGTACCACGAGGTCATCGCCCTCGACATTGATAGTGATCCCCAGCTGTCTAAATACGCGTGGTATAATACCAAGCTCTAGTACCTGGCAATCTTTTATACGGATATTGGATTGGGTCATCGCGGCCAGGCCGATAAATGAACCAATCTCAATCATATCAGGAAGGATGCGGTGTGAAGCGCCTCCGAGTTTTTCGACACCATGGATGATGAGCAGGTTAGATCCGCAGCCATCGATCTTCGCACCCATGGCGATCAGCAATCTGCATAATTGCTGCAAATAAGGTTCACATGCCGCATTATAAATTGTCGTCGTGCCTTCAGCGAGTACGGCAGCCATCAATATATTGGCTGTACCTGTTACGGAGATTTCATCCATGAGTACATAAGCGCCCTTCAACCCATCAGGTGCTTCAACATAATACTGATCAGCAGTTTCATCATATACGAAACGAGCTCCCAGGTTTTCAAAGCCATGAAAATGAGTATCGAGCCTCCGTCGACCTATTTTATCACCACCTGGTTTAGGTAAAAATGCTTTGCGGAATCTGGCTAGCAAGGGGCCTATCAGCATGACACTGCCTCTGATCTTGCGACTGTTGGCCTGGAATTTTTCTGATTCAAAATGGGCGAGGTCGATGTCATCTGCCTGAAACCTATAGTGGCTTTGGCTCAATTGCTCGACTTTCACACCAAGCCCCCGAAGCAGATCAATCAACATCCGGATATCGACGATGTCGGGGATATTGGTGATTTCAACCGGCCCGGTCGTAAGTAATACCGCGCTGATGATCTGGAGCGCTTCATTCTTTGCGCCCTGAGGGTATAGATCGCCTGAAAGGGTGCGACCGCCTATGACTTCAAATGCCTGTGACTGACTCATGGATTACGTTTGCTGTTAATCCGGTAAAAGTAACCATTTCAACATATATTATAAAAACACATAATGTATTTTCATTTTATATCTGGATGGGCTACCCTTTTCTTTCCTTCTGACATATAAAAAGCCCGGCAGATTTACTACCGGGCTTTGCTTGATGTTCTCCAGTTATACTTTTGTCAACCTTTAAAATCCTAAGCCGATTGCAAATCCCCTGACATCATCCGGAAAGGAGGAAAGGATGGTCGTATTACCAGTTGATATGTTGATACTACAGAGGTATGTGTCTTCTTCTGTGCTGAAGATGCCCATGGCACTTCCACTGGTACCACCGATATCAAAACCATTCGCTTTATACACATCAACACCAAGTGAACCGATCAGGTTGAGTTTACCGTCATTTGGTGGTGCTTGTGTATAAAGTGCATTGGTGTTGTAATCAATGACAAACAAAGTGGTGGTGGTAGCTCCGGCAAAATTATTTGTGTAGGCTGCTGCATCTACTTCCGGTACACCTGGATTCAAACCACCATCAACAAAAGCTATTGCTCCGGTCACCGGGTGTACTCTGAGGTTCTGTCCTTTGTTGCTCACGATCCGGATACGATCAACAGTTGGATTAAAATCAAATCCAAAGAAAGAACCATTCAATGCCTGCGATAAGGGAGTCAAGCCGACTGCTAATGCTGCGCCGGACGACATATTGATAGTATAGAGCCTATTGCTGCTGCCTAATGCATAGAGCTGCCCTGTAGCCGGGCGCATATCTATACCTAATATTTTTTCACCTGCCTGTAATCCGGTGATTGGTTTCTTGTTCATTGTATTCAATCTGTCCGGATTGAAGATCAATAACTGATTGTCTGGATCTACAGCATACGCTACTTTCTGAGTAGGAATGGCTACTCCGATGATATTTCTTTTGGAAACGCCGGCAAAGGTAGCTTGTCCTGAAACGAGATTGATGATAAAAAAGGTTGATTTCTTTCCTTGTGAAATCTGGTCACTGTTGGATCCACTTTCTCCGTCATTGACAACCGCGAGCGCGATACTGTTGTCTGGAGAAATGTCAAACCCACCTTCACCGGAAACCATATTTCCAATTGATCCGACTTCTTCCTGTGTTCCATTATTTGGTGGATTTTGTTTGTAGAGTTTTCGTTCAGCAAAATCGATCGTGAACAACGTAGTAGTTGTTGCACCAGCAAAGCTGTTTGTATAAGCTGCTGCCGCAATATTTTTGTCACCTGGATTGATATCTCCATCAATGACAGCTACCATGCCTGTTTCAGGATGCAGTCTAAGGTTTTGCTCATTTTCGGTAACGAGTCGAATGCGGTCTACGGTAGGGTTAAAATCAAAACCCACGAGATTTCCTTTGATAGCAGGAGTAAACGGGGTTGCTGATATAGCTGATGATCTCCCTGTTAAGGGGTTGATGGTATATAACCTGCTTTGGTTGGATACGCCATAGAGTTGTCCGGTCGAAGGCCGAAAGTCAATGGCGAGTATTTGCTCACCAGGCTGCATGCCGGTCATCATCACCACTTCCTGATCTGCTGCGGTATTGCCTGAACTGAAACGCACTATTTCATTTGACGAAGTCAGCCCGTAGAAAGATGTTCTTTTTAAGCTTTGCATGGAAGCAGGACCACCATTTTGTAGGTTATCGGTTTGAACCGGTTCTATTAGCTGGTCTTTCTCGCAACTACTAAACGAAAAAAGCCCTCCGAACAGGATCAGGTATGAGGCGAGGACAGTGATGTTGATTTTCATGATGGATAGGTTTTAGTTTGAAACCGGATATACGACGGGGGTGGATGCTTTGGATTTCATAAACTGAAAATATTTTTCCTTGGCCCTAAAGCCCTACCGTTTATACAAAACTCAAAAAGGGGGAGGCCGTTGCAGGAGTTTGCTCCTGCAACCACCCGGATACCTAGCGAAATTCCTAAGGAGATTCCAATCAGGAATACACATGGTTGCAGGAGCAAACTCCTGCAACGGCACACCTCTTTTGATTTGTGAAAAAACGGTAGTCCTTAGGCCAGGACCAAAGGATGCCTCTCTTGACCAAATTCATCCTTTTAGGTGAAACAAAGCCCTCAGAATCAACGGAGGTTTGTACAGAAATTAGCATCAGACCCAATGAAATCTCTCTACACAACCTTTCTCTGCCTTACTTTCTCTATTGTCCTCCATGCCCAGGGCCTCAATACCTGGATAGGCGGGGTGGGCAACTGGAACGTCGCTTCCAATTGGGACCTTGGTGTCGTCCCTTTTCCAACACAAGACGTCCTCATCCCCGGTGACGGCGACCGAGTGAGTATCAACCCCAATATCACGGCCACTTGTGGTAGCGTTAGGATCTCCCACCCTGAAGCAGCATTATGGGTTCTGGGTGTGTTGAATATCGATGCAAGCCAAAGTTCAGATGGTATCATCAATGATGGTTCTATCCTGGTCTTTGCCCAGGGCATCATCAACGTGACAGATTGTGGTGGCCCGGGCGCAGAAGGGGATGGTATCGTCAACAATGGCACCCTCAATGTCATCGGTGATGTAAGCATCGCCAATGATATCAATGAGTCAGGTATCCGCAACACGACCGATGGCTCCATCATCGTACAACCCGCAGGAGAAATCATATTCGGAGCAGGTATCAGTTTTCGAGGCATCAACAATGTAGGGGGTACAGTCACCAATGAAGGGACCATCAGGGCTAATAATGCACTGGGCGCAGCCTTTATCAACTCCAATTCGGGTGGTGAGGTCTTCAATCTTGCTTGTGCCAATATGCATTCCAACACTAGCAGGTTCAACTGTGATCATCTCATCAATGACGGAAACATCTTCGAATCATCTTCTGAAAATTCATCCATCTCGGTAAACAATGGGATGGTATTCAATTTAGGCGGAGGTACATTTACGATTGGTACCGACAATGGCCATGTGAGTACCACCAGCAATTATGCGCTCTGGACCGGCTGCACAAGCACCGCAATAGGCGTCGCCAATAACTGGGCTTACATCGAAAGCGTACCCAATGGAAATGACCAGATTGTCACACCGACCTCTCCGCAGGGTGGAGTCTTCCCGGTTTCTACAGCCAATATTACCATGAATACTCCTGGGCAATTTATTGTCGAGGAAGACGCTACGTTTACCTGGAACAATGTAACTGGAAATGCTCTATCCAATTCAGGCTCCGTCACATTATATGGTGACATCATCATCACCAGCACATCCAATTTTGGTATTCGCAATGAAACGGGTGGACTGTTCAATACCATGGAGACTTCAACCATAACGATCAGTAATGTGGCTGAAGCGGCTTTTAGAAATGACGGAACTCTCAACCTTGATGGTGATATAGTGATGACCACCGGAATAACAAAAAACGGAATCATCAACTTTGGTTCCACTCATTGGCTGGACAGTTGTTTTCTTATAATCGCCAACACAGGGCTATCAGGCATCGTTAACAATGGCGACGTCACTACTGATGATGGTTCGAGAATCGAGATTTTCAATACAACTGAACATGGCATTAACAATGCAGGTTTCTTTGCAAATACGTCTGTGATCAGCATCGGCCCTAATATTCAAGGAACCGGCCTCATCACTTCTTCTCAATTTGACACTAAAACACCCATCAGCATCACGGATGCTACCACAGGTATCCAGGTCACTAATGGCGGTGCACTCAATATCCTCCTGTGTGGTGAAGTAACCACAGATAGTAAAATCAGTCTCAATGCCGGAGGCCTGCTATCAAATGGTGGCCTCCTCGTGTCTTTGTACGAGAATGGAATGCATACCCTATCCGGACAACTCACCAACAATGGCATCATCCATGACATGCCGGAATCCTTTAATCCGGAGAGTGACAATATCACTAACAATGAAATCATTTTGCAGCCCATTGCTACCTGGCCAGGAGGAACTGTTTCACCTGCACTGATAGGTGACCCTCCTTTCACAGTTACCATAGTCGGGAATGAATTTACTGAACCTGGTATGGGCGATGTGATCGGCTCCTACACACCAGCCTCAAATACCTTTACCGACAATTCAGGGTACAGTGAAGGGACCTATCCCTTTGAAGCTGTATTTCATGGCTCGCCATTATGCCCGGACTATCCTCTCATTGTTTTGGTAACCCTTGATAACGATCTGGTTCCTGATTCAGATGGTGATGGCATACCAGATAATGAAGACAACTGCCCACAGGTGCCCAACCCACAACAGGTGGATACTGATAGTGATGGACTTGGAAATGCCTGCGATCCTGATGATGACAATGATGGCATCCTTGATGGCGATGATAACTGTCCATTAATTGCCAACAGTGATCAACTTGACACAGATGATGATGGCAATGGTGATGTATGTGACAACGATGATGACAATGATGGCATCAATGACGCTAATGACAATTGCCCAACAATACCTAATCCAGCACAAAACGACAATGATGGTGATGGTCAGGGCAATGCCTGTGATGACGATGATGATAATGATGGAGTTCTCGATACAGATGACAACTGTCCATTAAACTCCAATCCGAATCAAACCGACACTGACGATGATGGCCAGGGCAATGCCTGTGATGCTGATGATGATAATGATGGTATCCTCGATGGCAATGACAATTGCTCCCTTGTGCCAAACGCTGACCAACTCAACACAGATGGTGACAATATGGGCGATGCTTGCGATGACGATGACGATAATGATGGAATAGCTGATACCAATGATAACTGTCCGCTGATACCAAACCCCGCACAGAACGACAATGATAATGATGGCCTGGGCAATGCTTGCGATGCGGATGATGATAATGATGGAATAACCGACACCAATGATAATTGCCCATTTGATCCTAATGTGGACCAGCTCGATACGGACGATGATGGCATGGGTGATGTATGTGATACAGATGATGATAATGATGGCATCACTGATATGAACGACAACTGCCCGCTAACTCCAAATCCGGCACAAAACGACAACGATGGCGACGGTGCAGGTAATGTCTGCGACGATGATGATGATAATGACAATATCCCTGACACCAATGATAACTGCCAGTTTATCCCCAACGTAGAGCAAGTTGATTACGACTCAGACGGCATCGGTAATGAGTGCGACGATGATGATGACAATGATGGCGTTCCTGATACAGAAGACAATTGTCCGAACACGCCGAACCCATTCCAGAATGATGCTGATGGGGATGGCATGGGCAACGCATGCGATAATGATGATGACAATGATGGCATCCTGGACGATGATGACAACTGTCAATTCACACCAAATCCTAACCAGGAAGATCTCGATGAAGATTTTATAGGTGACGCCTGTGAAAACGACACAGATGGTGATGGCATACTCAATGCAGATGACAATTGTCCGGACACTCCAAATCCAGGCCAGGAAGATGCAGATGGTGATGACATAGGCGATGCTTGTGAAGATGATATAGATGGTGATGGCATAGCAGATGATCTTGACAACTGTCCGCTGGTTCCGAATACCGGTCAGGCAGACAATGACAATGACGGACTTGGAAATGTATGCGACCCGGATGATGATAATGATGGCATCGATGACACCGAAGACAACTGCCAGTTTGTGTCAAACCCTGATCAGCTGGATACTGATCAGGATGGCATCGGCAATGCCTGTGATGAGGATGATGACAATGATGAAATACCTGATGTGGAGGATAACTGCCCATTGAATCCAAACCCGGCCCAAAATGATGCTGATAGCGATGGACAGGGAAATGCCTGCGACACTGATGACGACAACGACGGCATACTGGATGTCATAGACAATTGTCATTTCGATCCCAACCCAGAACAAACCGATAATGATGAGGACGGCCTCGGCAACGAATGTGATGAAGATGATGATAATGATGGCATCACTGATATCAATGACAACTGTCCGTTAGCTCCTAATGCTGACCAGGCGGATGCAGATCAGGATGGCGAAGGCGATGTCTGCGAAAATGATACCGACGGTGACGGCGTACCTGATGCTACAGACAACTGTCCATTGGTATCAAATCCAATGCAGGTGGATACTGATAGTGATGGGCTGGGTAATGCCTGCGATGAAGATGACGATAATGATGAGGTACCGGATGTACTCGATAATTGCTCATTGATCCCAAATCAATCACAGGTTGACACCGATAGTGATGGCCTTGGAGATGCATGTGATGCTGACGATGACAATGATGGTATCGACGACGTCAACGACAATTGTGTATTAACACAAAATACTGACCAGGTTGATACAGATAATGACGGAACCGGTAATGCCTGCGACACTGATGATGACAATGACACCATCCTTGACGAGAATGACAATTGCCCGCTCGTTCCCAATACTGATCAACTTGATACTGACCAGAACGGCATAGGAGATGTATGTGAAAATGACATGGACGGGGATGGCATACCAGATATCAATGACAATTGCCCTGCGAATCATAATGCCGATCAAGCAGATAACGACAATGACGGGGCCGGTGATATCTGCGATGAGGATGATGACAATGACGGCATCCTTGATCCAACCGACAACTGTCCACTACTATCTAACCAAGATCAGGCAGACACTGATGGAGATGGTTTAGGTGATGTATGTGATATTACAGCCAATGGACAAATTGATCCATCACAAATCATTGTGTATCCTAATCCTGTCAATGAGATCCTGTATGTCAGTTGGAATCAACTGACTGAAGCTCCTGATCAAATAACAGGTTACACTATTCAGGGTGTTCCTGTGGCACTAAACATAGACTGGAAGGCAGATGCAGCAGAAATCAATGTCCATGATCTACAACCAGGTATTTATTTACTCAGGCTGTGCAGCAATGGACGCTTCCTGATGGACAAGAAAATAGTCGTCGTTCAAAACAGGTAATGCTATGCATCAGGTTTATAACAATTCAATCATGAAGCAGCTTTACATTCTCCTTCTCTTAGGTTTGCTGCCGGCTGCCTTGAAAAGTCAGGACCTCCAGCAAATTGGTAAAGACCCGTTTGGATTTGCAGGATCTGTTCGAATGGCTACTGATTTCTACAGCGTCAAGGGTATTGATCCAAGGCGAAGTCCATCATCCTGGATCCTCAGTGGAAATGCAAGTTTCCAACTGGCGGGCATTTCGTTTCCGTTTTCCTTTTCCTTCCGGGATCAGCAGTTGAGCTATGGGGCATCTTTCAATCAGTTTGGTATCAGTCCATATTACAAATGGATCACATTACATGCCGGCTGGAGAAACATGACTTTTTCACCCTACACACTCAATGGCAGAACTTTTCTTGGAGCTGGTGTTGAACTGACACCAGGGAGTTTAAGATTAAGTGGCTTTTATGGCACCTTCAAGAATCTGCTGGCGATACAGGACTCCGTAGTCTATGGCTCATCCACCATTCCGATATATGACCGCAAAGCCTTTGGTGGCAAAATTGGCTTTGGCTCAGAGCACACCTACTTTGATCTGATGGTAGTCAAGGCATGGGATGATGTGAACACGCCGGGTGTCAATGAAGATGAACCAAATCCCTACTACTACGCATACGAACCGAAGGAAAATGTTATCGTAGGATCTTCATTCAAGATCAGGATTATCAAAAAAATTGATCTCTACGGAAACATAGGTGCGAGTGGATTTACTGAAAACACGGAACTGGAAACACTCTATACACCAGACATAAGTTATCTGGAGAATGCATACACTTTAAATGCTTCATCCCGTTTTGCCCTCGCAGGTGATGCTGGAATCCGCATCAGGATCAAACGAAATACGATTGGACTTCAATACAAACGTGTAGATCCATTCTACAACACCCTCACTACCGATTATTTCTACAACGACATTGAAAACATCACCGCGCAGTTTAGCACCTCTACGCGTAAAGGGCAGGTCAGGTTTTCAGGAAACCTGGGATTTGAACACAACAACATCTACAATCATCAATCTGTGACCTCAAGCAGGGTGATTGGATCCGCCAATGTCACCCTGATGCCTATAGATCCATTAGTACTTTCCTTACGATACAGCAACTATACGCAAAATTCGGAATCAGGCTTATTAGTGCTCAATGACACTTTACGCCTGGCTACCACATCCGCCAATTTCGGATTGATGGCCAATTATATGATCGGAAAAGCACGAAACAAATCCATCGCCTTCTACGCCGGACGTACCACCATCACGGACAATAGTCCAGTGGAAAGACTCGATGATCTCACCACGGATATGATCAGTGCTTCTTATTCACAGACCATCCCTGAATTGGATCTGAGAGTATCCCCTTCATTGAATTACAACCGATACCTCTATCCCTCCAGCCGGCAGGAAAGGATTGGAGGAGGGTTGACCGTCACCAAGTCCTTCCTGGAGAAAAAGATAAGCCTCAGCCTTGGATCCAATTACAGCCGCAACGATATCGATGAATTTAAAAATGGCTACGTCATCTCCAGCCGTGTCGGGCTTTCCTATACACCATACAAGACAGGCACATTCAATTTCAGCCTTCAGCACATCAGTAATCAAACCATCCTCGAAGATGCGTTTTCAGAGATCCGCGGAAGATTACAATACACTCAAAAACTTGGCTTCTGATCGTTATGAAAAAAATCACTAGCATCCTGCTCTCTCTCATCGGACTGGTATCCATGATATCCGCCCAAAGGCCATTAGAGATTATTGTCAATTTTCCCCCACCCTATCCGAGGGAATTTGCCGCATACTATTATGCGCCTGATCTGTATTCCCTCACCATCATCAACTATACCGAAAATGACCAGGATATCTATATGACTGGTGGTCTGTATGGCACTGACAATGGTGTGGTGACTCGTGTGAAAGAAACGTTTAAACCCGCTACTTCATTTTCTATCCCTGCAGGAGGAGTGCGGGTCATCACCGGACTCGAATTGAGTGAGATCAATTCGAGCATGGATAGTTCTGACATTGTGCTCAATGGTATTCCCATCACCGACATCAATATCAGTGGCATGTTGCCCGAGGGCAATTATGTATTCTGTCTGACAGCCAGAGACTTCCAGACAGGACAGGAACTTTCGGTAGGCTGCTCCTTTGAGTTTAATATTTTCTATGCCGATCAGACGGAGATCACTATTCCGCTCGAAGAAGAAGTGATCCCCGAACTCCCTAATCCTGCATTCCCCGTCAATTGGTTTCTCAACCTAAGTGATCCGGTCAAGTACCAGGACATCACGTATGAAATGAAAATCATTGATCTCACGGAGTATGCAGACTATGACCTGCAGCAATTGTTTATGGATCCGGGCATTCCTCCTCAACTCGAAATTGAATCACCGGCCAATAATTATATGTACAATGGCATGGGGAGTGATCCGGATATGATCCCCGGACATAAATATGGCATACGCATCCGGAGTCTTGATCTCGCCAATGAAATTATCATCCCGAACGACGGCTACTCCGAAATACGAACCTTTTGGTACGGATTCAATGATGAAGATGGAGATGGGGAAGAGGATGATGAAGTAGTGATTTCAGAATGTGTGGAGAATTGCTACTATTCCAATAATATCTCCCGTAACAACAGCAACGAAAGTGATTTTGAAAAAATCTACATCGGTAATTTTGAAATCCATGACCCGGTGATTACGACTAGCGGGCAATCGGGCTACTATGGCTCTGGTGTGGTCCCCATTCCATTTCTCAATGATGTCAAAGTCAATGTTACTTTCCAGGCACTGAAGATCAACAGGCAGGGACGCGTGTATGAAGGGACTGCTATCGCCACAGAAGAGAATATCAACAATATTTCACTTTCAGATATCCATCACGCATTATTTACAGATCACATCGAACCTTCTCCTAACGATCTCGAAGCCATAACTGAAAGTATTGAAACAAGCCGCAGTGTCCTTGATATGGTCAATGGTACGCCTACCAATGTACCACTGGGCCTCAAGGAATATATACAGGGACGAGAGTTTACGATTGGACTGACAGGCTTCACCTTTGAAGCAGACCGGGCATCTGTCAATGTGATCTCTGCCTTGAATCTCTATTCACTCGCCAACAATACATGGCTTACCATTGGCGCGACAGATGTATGCCTGACCCCTGGCGGTTTTGGTGGAGAATATATTCTCGCTCAGGCCATTGATATGGATTTTAATGGATATGGCGGTCATACCTATACGATAGCAGGTGCTTATGGCGATGAAGAAACCGTTAAAAATGAAGCTTCCTATATCGAGATCGATTGTGATGGTATAAAATCACTTGCAGTGCGTGGCGATGTTGCTTTCAACAGGGACATCATCGTACCAGATCTTGAAAATGGTCGTGTAGGTGCAGGCAGAGTGGAAGGACATTTCTCCATGATACTGGATCGCGAAGTATCGCCGGAGGATAGTGAATACGGATTTCAAGGCGATGAAATATCACCTGGTCTACATCTGATGTTTGGCGTAGCCATAGATCCTTTCCAGATCAAAGGCATCCGCGGCTGGGGCTTTGAAGTACAGGATGCATGGCTGGATCTTTCTGATGCTGACAACCCACTTGATATCACATTCCCGAATGGATATGATGGAGATGGCATCAACATCGATCCATCAATATCTGCTACGTGGCAAGGATTCTATCTCAAGACTATACAGTTGAATGCGCCACCTAACTTTATGGGAGGTACACGTGCAGGTGCTGAAATCGGCAATGTCATACTTGATCCGAATATCACACTCGATATTGATATCGCTAATCTCATAGACCGTCGACAAGGAAATCTTGAAGGCTGGGGCATATCCCTGGACACCTTTCGCTTACGCATTATTCAAAACGTACTCGATGACAGTCGCGTAGCCGGCACTATCAACACACCTATCATGGGTGAGGATAATTATATTCATTATGCCGCGGAATTTGACCTCAATGGTGATGACCGGTATAGTCTTGTAGCGCAGGTGACCCCGGATGATCCGATAGATATTCCATTATCATTAGCTCGTGCGTCGTTGTGTGAGAATTCTTACATCCAGTTTGCGATTGATGGTGATGATACTGAACTGTCAACTTTTCTCAAAGGGCAATTAGCTATCGATGTGCTCGCAGCAATGCCTGCTTCGATGCATGTACCTGACGTGATTCCTGATTTCAAAGTGAAGCTTGCTGATTTTCAACTACACTACGATAAAGATGAAGGTTTCATCACACCAGAGATGGTCAATGATGGTACCGGTAGTTCCTTTGGCTTCGGACTTGCATTGACACAATCCTGTGGCGGAGAAGAAATTGATCTGACTGAACCATTGTGGGAGTGGGATCAACCAAATCTGGAAGGATATGGTCAAGAGTCCGGAGGAGAAGCAGGAACTTCACCACAGGAAACATTGGAAGGATTTCCTATTTCATTTGAGGAAATTACGCTTGGATTTGCAGGCAATTCTGTATCGATCAATTTTGGTCTTAAAGTTTCTCTTGATGCCGCTGTCGAAGGTTTTGGCGTAAGCGCCAATCTTGGTATTGTCAGCAATCTGAATAATGAGGATGGTTTGGATCGGTTTGTTCCGGATGATCTTGTTTTCAATTGTGCTGCACTGGAAGGGCTGGCTATAGAGCCATTTGTGTTTAGTGGTTCCATCTGTCTGGATCGTGGTGAAGATGGCTCTACCGGATTCTATGGAGGCTTCCAGGTTGGCATAGGGCCCCTGAATGTTACGATGAATGGAGCCTTCGGTCATGAAGGAGATCCTGATGACGGAGCTTTTGGAACCCGGCGTTACTATAGCTATTGGATGATAGACGGAATGGCACGATGGAGTCCAGGCATTCCATTATGTCCGGTTCCGCCGATCAATTTCAATGGACTTGGTGGTGGATTCTATTACAATATGATCACCCCGGACATTTCTCCAAATGCATATGCACATATCAATCCGGAAGCTTCAGCAGTAGCCATCGAAAACACCGAACCGGAACCACCCCCTCCTATTTCAGATATGTATCTCTCACCTCCGGCACCGCGCTTTGGAAGTCGCACTATTAAGTTGCGCGCAAGCATGAGTTTGGTAGCAGATCCTTTCTTTATTGGCGACCCATATATCCAGGCCACTTTTAGCACGGAACATGGACTTACCGCGCTTGGCTTTGGCGGAGAATTCTGGATGCTGAGTCCGACGTATAGCATGAGAAACCTAGCCCGGCTATGGGGAGACCTGGATAACACACTTGAATTTATTCAAAGTGGAGGTTCTAAAAAAACAATCCTGTCGGGAGAACTTTCATTGTTTGCCAACTTCCTCGATCTACCCGCTTTAAAATTATATGGTTCAGGTGCTCGTAAAAAATTACTTGACTTCAGTTGGGTCGTTGCGGATGAAGAGGTGTATCCACATTCATCCAACAGCGATGGGGACAAAATATTCTGGCAGTTTAATGCGGGCAATCCATATCAAGATAATTTCCCTGGACTCGTGTTTGATATGCCCGGTTTCGGTGTAGACACGGATGGTGATCAAAAAGCCAACATAGGTGTCAGTGCCAGTGCAGGTGCGATGGGGTACTTCATGATCGGTCAGGATATTCCCGGATATCTTCCTGACCCCCCAGATGGTGTTTCAGGTCTTGGAAGTTCAAGAGCTACAGAGGAAGGTACATTCAATGGAGGCGGATTGAACAAAAATTCTACACGCCCTTCGAT
>Ga0073902_10000832_pt1 | contig 17440 bp, 13 predicted proteins | sample KloWWTmeKNB19Kit_FD_66667 | JGI IMG/M metagenome (GOLD analysis project Ga0073902, IMG submission 66667) | Active sludge microbial communities from Klosterneuburg, Austria, studying microevolution and ecology of nitrifiers - Klosterneuburg... | ecosystem: Engineered > WWTP > Aerobic digester >...
ACCTGGGCCAGCCGGGCCTTGATTCTGGCCGATAGCACAGCAACGACCCTGTGTTTGCGCTCGGATATCGAGCGCAAACGCCTCTTCGGTATAAGTCCCGATGCGACAAGCCAGTCGGGTGTGGACAGTGGCATTTACGACGCCGCGGCCAGTTCGCGCACCTACCAACACCTGGCCGGCATTGCGGCTGAGCTGTTGGCAAATGGCTGGTCGGTGGTCATCGATGCCGCCTTTCTTGAGCGCCAGCGACGCGACCTCTTTCACGCCCTGGCCGATCAATACCAGGTGCCCTTCAAAATTCGCGCCTGTACCGCGTCGACCGCAGCATTACGGCAGCGCATCACCCAGCGCTGCGGCGATGCTTCCGAAGCAACGCTGGCCGTGCTGGTACGGCAACTAAGCCATGCCGAGCCGCTCGCCAAGGACGAATTGCCTTTCGTCATCGGCACCTGAGTCACTGCCGCCACCGTGGAATCAAGCGGTCAATCGGCCGCTGCCATTTACCAGCTGAACCAAAGCCAGCAGCAGCTTCTGGATGATCTTCCGGGTCGGCTCATCGCTCAGCCGACCATCCTGGTCAAAGCGTTGCGCGGCATTGCCGATCATTACTTCCGGTTGATTCACCACCGGCATGTCCAGGGTGACGAGAATTTGCCGCAGATGGTATTGGGCCCGCGCCGTACCCAGGTTGCCGACGGAAGCCCCCATCACCGCTGCCGGCTTGCCCCGCCAGGCATTGTCGCCATAAGGCCGCGAAGCCCAGTCGATGGCGTTCTTCAGGCCGCCGGGCAACGAATAGTTGTACTCCGGCGTGCCAAACAGGATGCCATCGGCCGCCCGAATCCGTCGCTTGAATTCCACCACCGCAGGGGGTGGCGCCATTTCATCATCCTGATTGAAAACCGGAATGCCATGCAGTTCGATCAGTTCCAGCCGCGTGCCATCCGGCATCAATTCCTGCGCTGCCTTGAGGGCAAAAGCGTTAAAAGAGTCTTTACGCAGACTACCCACGACACCCAGAATTTGTATCTCGCTCATTTTCAAGTCTCCTTGTCGTCGTTACAAGAATGCCTGCCTATCTCCCGGCGTACCGGGCAAATAGCAGACAACCGCCCGCCAAAGTCATGCCAAAGACGAGGTGGGCAACCAGCGTCACCCAGTCGCGGTTCACCGCGAACCAGGGAAACAGCATTGTGAATCCATACAGATTGACCCCGTAAATGCCCAAACCGTAAAGGGCTCCGGCCCACAGCGCCAGCCCGCCACGCCAGCGACCAATCAGGACCGCCGGGAGCAGTGCATAGGTCACCGACAGGGCAAAATGAATCAGGGTGGCGACGAGCAGGATGTCCCACCGCCCCGTCGTTGGCGGCGGCAGTACATCGGGCCCCATGAGCAAGGCGGCCGTCAGGTGGGCATCCCGAAACAAGGTTTCGATGACAGGCATTTCGGCCAGCCACCACAGTATGAGTTGCACCAGCGTGGCCAGCACGCCGGCGCTCAAACCGGCCACCAGCACCATCGCCGGGTCGATCCGCCCCTGCTCGCGCCGTGCTCCGAGCGCGGGTTTCAGTGGAACGCTTTCGGTCATCAAATCGATGCTTTCCTGGCCGAGCAGCGGTGCCCCGAGCCAATCAGCGAGGCCTGATGCACCCTGCGCCATGAGCCGGCTATGGTTGCGGACAAATATCGGGCGGGCGACCGGAGCGATCAGATTCATCCACCATCGGGTACTGCGCACCTGCCACTCATAGCGCACAACGCTGACCGAACCCTCGCCGGAAAAATGCCAGCGGCCCACGCCGTCAAGGTCGCCAGTCGCCGCGCCCTCGATTGCCACCAAGGGTTCGATACGCGTCGCGCGCACATCGAAGACCACCTGATAGGGCAAATCCCCCTGCCAGCAATAACGCCAGATGCTGTCGAGGCCACTGGCCGCGCCGGCCTGCAATTGTTCGACTTTCTGCACGCCCGGCCACCAGTCCGGCCAGCGCAAGGAATCCTGGATGGCCGGGTACACCGCTTCCAGCGGCGCCGCGATGCGCCAGATCGTCAGCAAGTGATATTCCGTCATGGCCTTTCCAAATATCGATGATTGATCATCGTTAGCGTCGGGAATCAAATATTGACCAGCAGTGTCGAATCTATGTGTATTTGACACCAGGGCAAGGAGTCGGTGCGGCTTCATACGCAGGAAATCCACTGCTTTATGTACGTTACAGAATGCAGTGGCAACTCTGCCCGGTGCATATTGCACATCTGCCTGTCGCGTTTCGCTGCTTGTGCCTGTTCAAAAATTTTCGTCATGAAGCGAGCGGCCCTGACCAGACGATGCCGGCAGACATCCCGGCAAAAGGGTGCAACACTTGCCCAAGCGATTGCCCCCTCACTCCCCAAACCGTCTTTCAAGGAGTCAATCATGATCAATCAATCGACATCCCCCAGCCGCCTGTTCAGTCGGGCCGCCCCACTGGCGCTGTTGCTTCTGGCCTCGGCCAACCTCTACGCCCAACACCCGATAGAAGTTACCCTGACCGGCAGTACCGTGGTACCGCCGGTCGTTACAACGGCAACCGGAACCGGACAATTCACCATCACGCCCGACCACATGGTCATCGGCAGCATCAAGGTATTCGGGGTGGTGCCGACGATGGCGCATATTCATGAAGCTGCCGTCGGCAAGAATGGACCGCCGATCGTTACTCTGGGAAAAACCGCCGATGACAGTTATGCCGTACCGCCCGACACCAAGCTGAGCGAAGCGCAGTACGGGAGCTACATGGCCGGCAACCTTTACGTCCATGTCCATAGCGCCAAGCATCCCGATGGTGAGTTGCGGGCGCAGTTGCTGCCGTTGAAAGCGGCCGACAAGCCAAAGAGCAGCGGCTATTGATCAACGCTCCCGGGAGATCGCACGATGAAACACCCTGTATTCTGAAGTGATCGGACTATTGCCGGAGCCTGCCATGGATGCTGTTTCACCCGACGACAACGCAGCACAGCCAGTCAACGGCACGCCTTCCTGTCCGGTGTTATCGAAGGCGCCTGCCGGACCGCAGCTCAGTGAGGATTCCTTTCGCCGCGTCGTAGAGTGGGCGCCGAGCGCGATGGTCATGATCGACCGCGACGGCATCATGGTGCTGGTCAATGCGCAGACCGAGCGGATGTTCAGCTACGACCGCGCCGCCTTAATCGGGCAATCGGTCGAGATGCTCGTGCCGGAACGTTTCCGCCACCATCACGTGGCTTACCGTGCCGGTTTTTTCGGCGATTCGCGGCCACGACCGATGGGTGTCGGGCGCGATCTCGCCGGCTGCCGCGCCGACGGCAGCGAGTTCCCGGTCGAGATCGGGCTCAATCCGATCAATACCGAGGCCGGCGTGATGGTATTGGCTTCGATCATCGACATTACCGAGCGACAGCGCGCCCAGCAACGGCTCGAAGATGCACTGCTTGAAAAGACCGTATTGCTCAACGAAGTCCACCACCGCGTCAAAAACAATCTGCAAGTGATTACCAGCCTGCTCAACCTGCAGGCCGACCACGCCGCCGATCCCCGCCTGCGTGCCATGCTGGCCGAGAGTTGCGGGCGGGTGAAGGCCATGGCGCTGACTCACCAGTTGCTCTACGAGCGCAAGGATTTTTCGCGCCTCGACCTGGGCGACTATCTGGAGCGTCTGATGCATTCGATTCGTGCCACCTATCGCGGCACCGGCAACCGGATTTCGCTGCGCCTGGCGCTGCCGTCAAACAGCGTCCAGCTCGACCTGGAACGAACCATACCCTGCGGCTTGCTGCTCAATGAACTGGTGACCAACTCCTTAAAGCACGCGTTTCCCGATGAACGTTGTGGGGAAATTTTCATCGAATTAAGTGAGGGTGGCGACGGTCTGATTCGCTTCAGTGTTGCCGACGACGGCATCGGTCTGCCACCCGAGGCAGACTTGGCGTCGCACGCTTCGCTGGGTCTGCAGTTGGTACCACTGTTGGTCGAGCAACTGCAGGGCACACTGGAGATCAAGCGGGGGAAGGGAACGCAGTTCTGCATCTATTTTCCGAATCGTCTTGTTGCAAAGGAAACCTGATGAGTGCGAGATTACCGATCAATCTGATGCTGGTCGAAGACGAACGTATTGTCGCCTTCGACCTGAAAAGACAGCTGCAAGGCTTCGGCTACCAGGTCTGTGCGGTCGTTGCCAGTGGTGAGCAGGCGATCAGCCGGGTCGCCACCGAAAAGCCCGACTTGGTATTGATGGACATCCACCTGGAAGGACGTATGGACGGCATCGAGGCCGCCAAGCAGATCCGCGCCACACACCAGATTCCCGTTATCTTTCTGACCGCCTATGCCGAGGACGACACCCTGCGCCGCGCGCTCGACAGTCGCCCCTTCGGCTACCTGATCAAACCGTGCGAAGGGCGCGAACTGCACGCCACCATCCAGATGGCCATGGCCCGCCGCGAAGACGAGATGGCCATTGAGCAAAGCGAAGAACGTTTGCAACTGGCCCTCAATGCAGGTTCGCTCGGCGTACTCGAATGGAGCCCGACCTCAAACCGGCTGCAAGGCGATGTCCACCTCGGCAAGCTCTTCGGCAATCCCCTGCTGCCGCTCGACGAGCCGTGGGACAGCTTTATCGCCCGCGTCGACGCAGCGGATCGGGAGCGCGTCCAGGCGGCGCTCAAACCCGCGTTGCTCTGCACCGAAGCCGTGCAAGTCGAATTTCGGACGGTCGGCAACCATTTTCCGCCGCGCCATATGGAGGCCCATGCCAAGACCTATGGCAGTGCCGGGAACGTCCGTCGGGTCGTCGGCATCCTGCGGGACGTCACGCAACGGCACAAGGACGACGAACAGCTCCGGCAGTCCAGCGTCGTTTTCCATGCGACGGCAGAAGCCATCGTGATTACCGATGCCGAGCAGCGGACTGTTGCGGTCAACACCGCATTTTCACGAATTACCGGCTATACCGAAGACGAAGTTATCGGTCTCGACCCGGAGGTTCTGCTGCACGTCAGCCCGGGCCAGGAACGCTATGCCACCTGCCTGACGGCTGCGGCACCGGGTTTCTGGCATGGCGAAGTGAATTGCCAGCGCAAGAATGGCCAGGCATTTCCGGCCTGGCAAAGCATCAGCACGGTACGCAACGTAGCTAGCCAGATCACGCATTTCGTCACCGCCTTTTCCGACGTCACCGCCATTTACGACGCCCAGCAACAACTGCATCATCTGGCGCACCACGATCCGCTGACCGGCCTGCCCAACCGCTTGCTGTTCAATGATCGGCTGGAGAACGCCATCGTGCTGGCTGCGCGCAACGAACAACGCTGCCTGCTGCTCTTCCTCGACCTCGACGGTTTCAAGTTGATTAACGACACGCTCGGGCATGCCGTGGGTGACCAGTTGCTGCGTCACGTCGGCGAGCGCCTGAAAAATGTCTTGCGCAGCAGCGATACCGTCGCCCGCCTCGGTGGCGATGAGTTCGTCATCCTCGCCGGCAGCACCAATCCCGATTACGCGGCGCAACTGGCGCAGAAAATTCTTGAGCAACTTCGCCTGCCCATTCTGGTGGGTGGCCAGTCGATTTCAATCTCCGGCAGCCTTGGGATCGCCGTCTTTCCCGACAATGGTGCCGACACCCAGCAATTGATGCGGGCTGCCGACATGGCCATGTACACCGCCAAGGCAGAAGGACGCAATCGCTACCACTTCTACGCCGAGAATATGTCAGCCTGGGCTGCCGAGCGGATGGATGTCGAGCAGGGTCTGCGCCGCGCCATCGCGACAGACAGTCTGCTCGTCCATTACCAAGCACGCGTTGATCTCGCCAAGCGCCGGATCGTTGGCGTCGAGGCCTTGGTGCGCTGGCCGCATCCCGAGCGCGGTATGGTTTTGCCGGGCGGCTTTATCGCCATCGCCGAAGAAAGCGACCTGATCGAAGACCTCGGACGCTGGGTACTGCGCCGCGCCTGCCGCGACATGCTTGATTTTGTCCTGGCGAAGTCTACGGGCGAGAATTTTCATCTGGCAGTCAATGTCTCGGCACGACAATTCCTCAGCGCCGACTTTGTAGCCATCGTCAAATCAGTGCTCAAGGAAACCGGTTTTCCGGCCGCCGCGCTGGAACTGGAAATTACTGAAAGCACGCTGCAGGCTACCGAACGAAGCCTGCTCATCCTAAAAACACTGGAAGAACTCGGCGTCGCCATCAGTATCGACGACTTCGGCACCGGCTATTCATCGCTCAGCGTTCTGCGCGATCTGCCGATCAAGCGCATCAAGATTGATCGCTCATTCATCATCGACCTACCGGCGAGCGAAAGTCAGCGGGCGGTCGTTGAAGCCATCGTTGCCCTGAGCCGGGCCATGCACATGTCGATCACCGTCGAAGGTATCGAGCGCCCGGAACAGGCCGACCTGCTGCAATCGATGGGCTGCGACGAAGGCCAGGGCTTTCTCTTCGCACGGCCCTTGCCGCTCGAGGCGCTGGCACACCTCATCAAGCATCCGCCCCCCTGCCCGGCGGGCACTTAGGGAAGTTATTCAATCGAAATTGATCCGCGCCCCTTAACGAGCAAACTGGTAGTCACCCGCCGCATGAAGCTTCCAGCCGCCATCCCCGGTCAGCGCCAGCACTTGCAGGTGGAATTTCAGGATCGACGGGCGATGGCCGACGCTGACCATCGTCGCTTTGCTGTCCGCCAACTGCTGATAAAGGCTGGCTTCATTGATGATATCGAGGGCGCTGGTAGCTTCATCGAGAATGACATAACGCGGCGCGGCAAGCAGTACGCGGGCAAAGGCAACACGCTGTTGTTCGCCGACTGAAAGTACCTTGGCCCAGTCCATCTCGGCATCGAGGCCACCGAAGCGGGCAATTAGCTCAGGCAGATTGACGCGCTCCAACAGTTGCTGGAGTTCCGCATCGGATATCTTCATGTCGAGCTGCGGATACAACAACTGGCAACGCAAGCTGCTCAGCAGCATGTAAGGCCGCTGCGGCAGGAACAACATGTCCCCGGCTTCCGGCCGGATGATGCGACCGCTGCCGCTATGCCAAAGTCCGGCCATGGCGCGCAGCAGCGAACTTTTACCGCAGCCGCTGGGGCCGACGATCATCGCCCCTTGACCCGGACCGATCGTCATGGAGAGGTCGTTGATTAGCGTTCGAGTGTGGTTCGGCGTCTGCAGCGTCAGGTTTTCGATGGATAGTCGGAAATTCCGGACCAGCTCAATGTGCGGCATCGGCTGCGGTCGACCGTCTTTTCCGGTCAAAAAACTGGCAAAGCTATAGAGGCGATCAATCCCGGCGGCAAACTTGCTGAAGCTCTCGAAGTTATCGACGATCACGGTCAGCGCGGTCAGGATGGCCGCAAAGGCGCCGGCCGCCTGAATCGCCCGCCCGACCTCCAGCTCGCCGGAGATCACCTTCCCGGCAATGATGGCGTAAGGCAGGATGATGGTCATGAAGCTGTAGCCGTACTGAAACAGATTCAGATTCAGTTGGGCCCGGATCAGCTTGTTGAAATTGCCGAAAGCCGCATTGAAATACTGGCCGATCTGCCAGGACTCCTGTCCCTCGCCACGATAGAAGGCAATCGCCTCGGCATTTTCGCGAATGCGCACCAGGCTGAAGCGGAAATCAGCTTCGCGTTTGAGCTGGTAGAAGTTGAGCCCGATCAGCACTTTACCGAAAACCAGAATGGTGAGCGCTGTGCCGGCAAAGGCATAAATGACCAGGAAAACGACCAGTTCTTTGGAAATTGACCAAAGAACGCCGCTGAACGCCATCAACTGCAAAGAGGCGCCGACCAGGATCAGCAGAAAATAGAGCGATTTCTGGGTAAAGGTGTTGATGTCTTCGGCAATCCGCTGATCGGGATTGTCGATCTCGGCGCTGGCATTAAGTTCGTAATAGGCCCGGTTGCTGAAGTAGCTACCGAGAAAGTCCCGCGTCAACCAGCGCCGCCAGTACAGCCCGAGCTTGTCCCGGACGAAAAAGTAAAAAGCGTAAATCGGCACCGCGACAACCAGAATGCCCACGCACTGGATGATGGATCGCCAGAACCGGTCTTCATCCCTGGCCGCCAGCGCCGAGGTGAATTCCCCGGTCAGCTCGTTGAACAGTACGGCAAATCCGGTCTGCCCAAGGAGCAAGAGCACCAGCAGGAGCAGCAAGCCACGCGCCTCCCACTTTTTGTCGCGGAACCAGTACGGCGCAGCGATAGCCCTGAAGCGCCGCCACAAATGAAGATCAAACTGGATCATGGACAGTCGTCAGGAGCACTTCAGTCCTCAGGCGATCAAACGCATCATTTTCCGATGCTGAAAAAATACACCCGGGCGGGGTCTCCAGCAGTGCCGGCCCGGATACGCTTGTATGCCATACAGCATCAAATTTAGCAGAAATCTGCCATGCCCCGGGTGGCAGTTTCAGGCAAAGCCAAGGGCCTTGGCCTTGAGCCATAACGAATCGGGTCACTGTGCCGTAGCGTTTTCAAAACTGGAACAAGGTCAGCCCCAGACCGAGGCTGGTCTGCCGATGGTTGTAGTCGAGCAGCGTCTCGCCATAGCCGGTGAATACCTGGGCATACCAGCGGAGCCCGGTGGGTTGGGCGGCGAAAACCGGGTAGGTCCAGTCCATTTGCAGCGAGCCGCGGCTCAAGGTATTGAATGGTGTGCGCCAGGTCAGCTCAACGGTGGAGACGCCGGGAGTCCATCCCATCTTGACTTCACCACGCCCGATGTAATCGACCAGATCTGGGTTGTCATCACCGCTTCGCACGTCCAGGCGCTGGTTGAGGCGAAACAACAGGCTAAAGTCGTCCCGCTCGAAACCGGCACCAAGATAAACCCGATCCCAGCTTCGCGATAACGGGTCACTCTGCCCGTTCGACTGGTGGGCAGCCCCCAACTGGAGCATGCGCAGATGCCAGCCAAAGGGGAGTGTCCCCATTTTTTCCGGTACCGGCACGACGTAGATCGCCTCCGGCTGGTAGTCGGTATTGCGAAATGGCGAGGAATCCTGACGGTCCCAGATTTGCCACAAAGAGAGCTGGGTGTAGGCGAACCACAGATCAGCCCCAGGCAGCAGCAGGTTCTCGGCAACTTTGGCCCGTAGCGAAATCTGCAATTTGGCTTCGGTCTTCCGGTAGTCGGGGTTATCGGGACTCGTCGGATGCGTCGGGCTGCTCGGCGAGCGATTGAGATTGGAGGTGTAATGCACCGGCAGCAGGAAATTGGGCCAGTAAGTCTTCAAGGCAAAGGTGCCGCCTTTGTCGTTCTCGCCAAGCTCCCACGCCTTGGACATTTCAGACGCCCCAGGGCGCATCTCGGTTGCGGCAGCAGGCTGCTTGGCAACCGGGACGGGATTGCCCGGAGACTGGATTGAACTCCCCGGCGAGCGCTTGCTGAAATTGTCGTAGCAGGCCAGGCGAAGCCGATCATCGGGTTCGGCCACGCAGTCAGTCAGCGATTCACCAGCCATAACCGGCCCGGCACTCAAGACGAACATCAAAGCAATTTTTTTATTCATAATTTGGGCATTTTGAAAGCGTTGACCGCAAGACTACACCAACGAAATATGGCGTCTGTGTGCTAGCGAACAGACATCTGCTTGAGCCTGGAGCAACCTGCAAGCATTCGAAAATGATCTCAAAACCGTCATCAACGATGCCTGCAAGCTACTCAATGAAGTAACCAATTCAAGCGCCGAAGAATTTGCCACCTGAAAGTAGTATTGTTTGAGTCGATAGATTTGTGGATCGATCGCTGGGCATCGAGCAAAGGCGCCGCCCTCGCCTTTTACATACTTTTCTCCATGACGCCGATATTGCTGCTGATCATTGCCATCACGAGCTACGTTTTCGGTGCCTAGACGGCTCAAAGCGAGCCTGGGGGACGAAGCTCATGAAACTGTCGACCACCCCCGCCGCAATAACGCTGCGGTCAACGCAAAAATATGCCTTATCCGGTGCCTGGACGGCACGCGGAATTGATAGCAACCTGCTGGACGACAAAACCATGGCCACGCCGGCCCGTGGCCAGATGGTCATGGACGGTGGGCAGATTGAGGCGCTGGATAGCGTCGGCGCTTGGGTGCTGCAAAAATTCCTGCACCGGCTGCGCCAAAATGGAGCAGTCGTCGAGGTGAGCAACCTGCCCCCGGCCTTCGCGCCAATCATGGCCGTCGCCGCCGAGGAAATTTCCCACCGGGCAGACGCCCCGGCAGCGCCCACCGTCAGCCCGGGGTCAAGTCTTGAAAGCATCGGCCGAAGCACAAAGGAACTGGCTGAACAGGGCCTCGCGCTGTTCAGCTTTGTCGGTGAAACCAGCATCGCTCTGGCCGGCTGGATCGCCCACCCGGCACGCGTGCGCTGGCGCCCGATTCTGTACAACATCCGCAGCGCCGGCTTCGATGCCCTGCCCATCGTCGGACTGATTTCCTTCCTGCTCGGCATCGTGGTCGCCTACCAGGGCGCCGACCAGCTCCGGCAATACGGCGCCAACATTTTTGTCGTCGATCTGGTCGGCCTCTCCATGCTGCGTGAATTCGCCCCGCTGATCACCGCCATCATAATCGCCGGGCGCTCGGGTTCGGCCTATGCCGCGCAGATCGGCACGATGGCGGTGACCGAGGAAATCGACGCCATGCGCACCATCGGCATCGCCCCACTGGAGCAGTTGGTGCTCCCCAAAATCATCGGGCTTTTGATCGCCCTGCCGCTGTTGACCGTATTCGCCGACCTCCTCGGCGTATTCGGCGGCATGATCATGGCGCGGGCCCAACTCGGCGTCAGCTTTGCTGAATTTATTGAGCGTTTCACCAAGGCCGTCAGCGTTACCGCCTATTTGATCGGTGTCGGCAAAGCCCCGGTATTTGCCCTGGTGATTACCGTCGTGGGCTGCTTTCAGGGCTTTCGTACCCATGGCGGAGCCGATAGCGTCGGGCGCCAAACCACGCGCAGCGTCGTTCAGTCGATTTTTCTCGTGATCGTCGCCGATGCCCTGTTCTCGATTGCCTTCAGCGCGCTGGATCTCTGACATGAACAACAAACCGGTGATCGCCATCAGCAAGGTATCGACCCGCTTCGGCGAGCATATCGTGCATACCGAACTCGATCTCGAAGTGCAGCGAGCCGAAATCTTCGCGCTGGTCGGTGGCAGTGGCTCGGGCAAATCGACCCTGCTTCGCGAAATGATCCTGCTCCAATCTCCCGATGCCGGCTCGATCAGCGTACTCGGTGTCGACCTGCAGGGCATTACCGGAGCGCAAGCCCTCGCCTTGCGCCAGCGCTGGGGCGTCATGTTCCAGAGCGGCGGCCTGTTCGGCTCACTGACGGTGAAAGAAAATATCGGCCTGCCGCTGCGCGAACACACCCGACTCGACGATGTGCTGATCGATGAAATTGCCGACTGGAAAATCGCCATGACCGGCCTCAAGCCTGAGGTCGGGATGCAATACCCGGCCGAACTGAGCGGCGGCATGATGAAGCGCGCCTCGCTCGCCCGCGCCCTGGCGCTTGACCCGGAACTACTTTTTCTCGACGAACCGACCGCCGGTCTCGACCCGGAAAGCGCCGGCGAATTCGACCAGCTCGTGCGCGAACTGCGCGACCGCTTCGGCCTGAGCATCGTCATGATCACCCATGACATCGACCTCCTCTGGCAAGTCGCCGACCGCGTTGCCGTACTCGCCGACGGCAAGGTGCAGGGCATCGGTTCGATGGCCGAACTGTCGCAACTCGACCACCCCGCCATCCGCAAATTTTTCGCCGGGCCACGTGGGCGAGCGGCGCAGGAAAACTCTTCGCCCCCAGCCCGACGCAATGAAATAAAAACAAGGCCATCATGGAAACAAAAGTGAATTACGCGCTGGTCGGCGGGTTTGTCCTGGTCCTCAGCGCACTGTTGGTCGGCGCTGTACTCTGGCTCGCCTCGGGCGGTGCCTTGCAGAAGAAATACGACCTTTACCTGGCCATTGAAGACGAATCGGTCGCCGGCCTGAATCTGAATGCGCCGGTCAAATACAACGGGGTTGCCGTCGGCAAAGTGCAGCAAATCAACCTCGATCCAGCCAACCCGGAACGGGTGATTCTGCTCTTCGCCATCGAGCGCGGCACGCCGATCAAGGAAGATACCGTCGCCGTTCTCAAAATTCAGGGGCTGACCGGCATCGCCTATGTCGAACTTGGCGGTGGGACGCGGAATTCGCCGCCATTGCGCACAGCGCCTGGAAACGAGTACCCCGTGATCCGCACCGCCCCGTCAATTGGCGCACGGCTGGAAAACGTGCTGACTTCAGTGCTCACCAAGCTGGACAACACATCAAACAACATCAACGCCATCCTAAGCACTGAAAACCAGAATTCGCTCAAAAACGCGCTGGCCGACATCGCCACCGTTGCCCACACCATCGCCCGGCGCAACGACAAGCTCGACGCCAGTCTGGTCAATGCCGCCCGCACCCTGGAAAATACCGCGCAGGCCTCGGCCAAACTCGGCCCCATACTCGCGCGCATCGACCGCAGTGCCGGAGCCATTGAAACGATGGGCAACGAGGTAGCGCGAACCAGTACCAGCGCCGGCAACACGGTCACCGCGATCGGTACCGATGTCCAGCGCTTCGGCGCTGAAACGCTGCCTGAACTCGAACGCCTGCTCGGCGAACTGAATGTTCTCTCGACCTCACTGCGCCGCCTGACCGAGCAGACCGAACGCAATCCGGCCAGCCTCCTCTTCGGACGCCAACCGGTGCCGGCCGGGCCGGGAGAATCCGCAACCGGATCATTAACGGAACGACCGCAGCCATGATCAACTCATCCATCGCCCGCAGCCCCCTGCTCGCTACCGCCACGCTGTCACTGGCCCTGCTCGGCGCCTGCGGCTCGCTCCTGCCGCCAACAACCGCGCCACCCCGGTTTTATTCTCTCGACCAGGCCCGGCTCGCCGCTGCCCCTGCACCTCTGCCGCAGCAAGCCCCGACCCTGATCGTGAACCCGCCGCATGCGGCATCCGGGTTCGACAGCCAGCGCATCATCTACGTGCGGCAGCCACATCTGCTTGAATACTATGCCCTCAGCGAATGGGTGGACACACCGGCGCGGATGCTCGCCCCGCTCATCGTCGCCGCCGTCGAGAATACTGGCGCCTTCCGCGCCGTCGTCCTGACGCCGAGTGCAGCGACAGGCGATCTCAGGTTGCATACCGAAATAATCCGCTTGCAACATGACCTGAGCAGCCAGCCCGGTCGGGTCCGCTTCACCCTGCGCGCTTACCTTGTCGACAACACGACGCGCCAGGTTCTCGCCTCGCGTGAATTCACTGAAACCGTAACGGCAACCAGTGAAAGCCCCTACGCCGGCGTCGTTGCAGCCAATCTCGCGGTGCACGGCGGCCTGGAAAAACTGGCGCTCTTTTGCCAGGAAATTGCCGGAAATTGGCGGTCGACCGTAGCAGAACAGCAAAACAAGCGCGAAAACAAACTGCTGATCCGTTGAAGCAGCCGTTTTGCGGCAGGCACTCCGCCGCTTGACGCTGCCGCCTTACGGACCGCTCGGCGGCTCAACGATCACGACGCAGTTCTTGCCGCGCCGCTTGGCCTGATACATGCCGTCGTCGGCCCGACAAAAGAGACTTTTTGCGTCGTCACCAGGCAGGTATTGGGTGACACCGACACTGACGCTGGTGTGCACAATGGCGCCGCAACCCAAAGTCACGGCACTTTCCACAACGGACTGGCGCAGGCGTTCAGCAAGGATGGCACCGGCGGCCACGGGCGCTTCGGGCATCAGCACGGCGAACTCTTCGCCACCATAGCGATAGGCCGTATCGCCACCACGCAAGCATGACTGGATGATGCCGGACAATATCTGCAGAACGAGGTCGCCTTCGGCATGGCCGTAGTTGTCGTTGATCCGTTTGAAATCGTCCAGATCGAGAATGATCAGGGAGAGTGGACGCCGATAGCGGGCCGCCCGACTCAGTTCCTGGTCGAGAATAGCGTGGAAATGGCGGGCGTTGTAGAGCTCCGTCAGCCCATCGGTGACGCTTATTTTTCGGTAAAGCTCTTCGCTTAACCGCAAACTCTCTTCGGCTTTGCGCCGTTCGGTCACATCCTGAATCGTTTCGATGGCACCGATGACATTTCCATCATGGTTGCGCAAGGGCGCGGCGGTGATAAAAAGCCATTTGCCGCCACCAACATCCGCACAAAACTCCTCCGTCTCGAAAGCGCCGTCGACCAGCGCCGATTTTTGCAGGTCGCCGAAATAGAAACGCCGGAAATCGGTTTCGATGATGCCATCGAGCAGCAGGTCGGCCATCGATGGTGGCGATTCGGGATGGGCCGGACGCCAACGGTCACGGGTCACCAGAACGTTCTCGGCCGTAACGCCGGTCAGCTTTTCGCAGGCGCGGTTCCAGTGGGTGACGCGGTGTTCGTGATCAATGACCAGGGTGGCCACCGAATTGCTGTCGACGACCTGGGCGAGAAAGGCTTCCTTTTCACGCAGCGCCGCTTCGGCCCGCCGCCGCTCGGTAATGTCTTGCAGGGTTTCGATGCCGCCGATGATCCGCCCCTCCGCGTCGAAAACCGGTGCGGCGGTGAAGTAGAGCCAGCGCCCCCCGTCGCCAAAGTCGGCGAAAAAATCCTCGGCTTCGAAGGCACCGGGGATAAGTTCCGAGCGGCGGAACTTGTCCTGGTAAAAGTACCGGATCTCGCTTTCCTTGCAGCCGTCGAGGATCAGGTCGACCATCACCGGCCGTTCGGTCGGGTAAAACGCCCGCCAGTGACCACGAGTGCCAATCAGCGCAGCGGCCGAGATACCGGTCAGCATTTCGCAGGCCTTGTTCCAGCAGGTCACCCGATGATCGCCATCAATGATGAAGGTGGCGACCGGATTGCCTTCCAGAAAGCCGGCAATCCCGACATTCGATCCGGGAACAGCGGGAGAATATGCCATGTGCAAAATCCATCCGACAGGTAAGGCTATATTCTGATCACCCCAATCTACAGGTGTCAAGGAACGCTGCTAATTGCTCGTCACCCACTTTCTCTGGCGGCCAAAATATATTCTCAATGCATTGAATTAAATGCATTTTTCATAGCGCCATCGCCACCGGCCGAAGCATTGTTGGACGGCGCTCGGCGAAGTAAATCGCCACCTTTATAGGAATTAAACCCCCGCTCTTTAATGATCAGCGAGCGGCTTATTAGCGCCCGCACATTCACGCGATTTTTCGACATTAGAGTAGTATGATATTCAATAGCAGAGCCGTACAAAATGATGGCGAGGCAAACCAATGTCAAAAGTACCTGATCGCCGAAGCGAGCTGCGCCTGGCAGCCGAGGAACGTCTTGCGGCAAGCGCGGCAAGACGCGAAATGAATGTAAACCCCGTTGATCAGGCCAAACTGCTCCACGAACTGCAGGTCCATCAAATCGAAATGGAGATGCAGAACGAGTCCTTGAAGCAGGCACACACCGCGCTCGAGGAATCACACAAACGCTACCTGGATCTCTACGAACTTTCGCCGGTCGGCTACCTGACATTAAGCAGCACGGGGCAGATTGCCGAAATCAACGTCACCGGTGCAGCACTTTTTGGTATCGACCGGACCCGTTTGATCAAACGCAATTTTTCGGATTTTCTCAGCCAAGAAGATGACGAACGCTGGCAGCTTTTCTTCAAGGCGCTGATCAGCCACTGCTGCAATAAAAACGCTGAATTAAGGCTGGTGCGCAATGACCTTGCGGTGATTGATCTCCGCGTCGACTGTATAGCCACCCAGCCAGCGTCTGGTGACTTCGTCGTCCATGTCGCCATGACCGATATCAGTGCGCGCAAGCAAGCAGAAAACCGCTTGCGGGAGCAGGAGCATCTTTTTCGCATCATCGCCGAGCGGCTCGATGGCTTCGTCGCCGTGCTCGACGTTGACGGGCGGCGGATTTACAACAGCCCTTCCTACGAACGCCTGCTCGGCCATCGGAACAGCATCGGCAGCAACAGCTTCCTGGAGATCCATCCGGACGACCGTGAACGAGTCAGGCTGGCCTTTGCCGAAACTGTCGCGTCAGGTATCGGGCAGCATCTGGAATATCGATTTTTGACCTCAGACGGCGGCATCCGCGTCATGGAGTCACGCGGTGGTGTTGCCTGGGACGACAACGGTCAGATCAAATATGTTGTCGTTGTTTCAAACGACGTCACCGAGCGCAAGGAAGCCGAACGAATAATTCATCATCTGGCTTTCTACGACTCCCTGACCAAACTCCCCAACCGCCTGACGCTGACGGACCGCCTGCAACAAGCCATGGCGGCAAGCAGGCGCAGCGGCCGATACGGTGCATTGATGTTTCTCGATCTCGATCATTTCAAGCCACTCAATGACGCTCACGGTCACGTCGTGGGCGATCAACTGTTGATTCAGGCAGGGCAACGGATCACCGATTGCGTACGGGAAATTGACACTGTGGCCAGGTTTGGGGGCGATGAATTTGTCGTCGTACTTGGCGAACTCGATGTCGATCTCGACGAATCACTGGTCGATGCGGGGATCATCGCCGAAAAAATTCGCGCCGCAATCGCCGAGCCGTATGTACTTGAAAAGGTGGCGAAGGGCGAACCTTCGCAATTCATTACCCATCACTGCACAGCCAGTATCGGTGTTGTCCTGTTCCTGAACCATGAGCAAAGCGAGGAAGAAGTCCTCCAACTGGCTGACATCGCCATGTATCAAGCCAAGGACCGAGGGCGGGACGGCATTTATTTCTACGGCGCGAATAACTGAGGCGGGTAAGGCAGCGGTCTGTCGTAAAACGTGTGCCAGCGCAGGCACCGGAATCGGGAACTATTGGGCCGCGCCGAACAGCGCCCCGGCAACCGCCGTAATTGCCATCGCCAGCGCCCCCCAAAAGGTGACTCGCCAAGCACCGATCAGAACTCCGGCACCGCCCACCCGAGCCGCGATAGCACCCAACAAAGCGAGAAAGATGAGCGACATTCCCGAGACCCATGGAATCAAGCGGTGCTCAGTGGCTAACGCTGCGACAACCAGCGGCAGCAGCGCCCCAATCGCGAAGCTTGCGGCAGAGGCCAAGGCAGCCTGAACCGGCCGTGCACTCATTTTTTCGGAAATACCCAGCTCGTCGCGGGCATGGGCAGCGAGCGCATCACGCGCCATCAATTGCTCGGCAACTTGTTCCGCGAGGCCGATTTCGAGCCCTCGGGCGACATAGATAGCACTTAGTTCATGGCGTTCAGCCGCCGGATCATTTGTTAGTTCGGCACGCTCGCGGGCCAGATCGGCTTGCTCGGTGTCCGCCTGCGAATGGACCGAGACATATTCGCCAGCAGCCATCGACATTGCCCCGGCGACCAATCCCGCCACGCCGCTGATCAGAATGGTGCTCTGACTCGCACTGGCTGCAGCCACGCC
>Ga0073902_10000834_pt1 | contig 17407 bp, 11 predicted proteins | sample KloWWTmeKNB19Kit_FD_66667 | JGI IMG/M metagenome (GOLD analysis project Ga0073902, IMG submission 66667) | Active sludge microbial communities from Klosterneuburg, Austria, studying microevolution and ecology of nitrifiers - Klosterneuburg... | ecosystem: Engineered > WWTP > Aerobic digester >...
ATCAGCAATTCAGGCACGCTGAACGAAAACTACAATTACTTTAACGGTAACACCACCAACCTGGTTACCGCAGGCGGCGCCACAACAAATAGCGGGCCGAACCACCCAACGGGCGCGCAGAAGTTTGTAAACCCCGCCGGGGATGACTGGCGGCTGGCAGCGGGCAACCCGGCCATCAACACGGGGACAAATATGGGCATTTACACCGATTACTTTGGCAACGCGCGGCCTTTTGGCAGCGGCTTTGATATTGGGTATCACGAATTTGCGCTGCGCTACCTTTACCTGCCAAACACCTTGAAGGGAACCTCTGCGGGCTGGTAAATTTTTGAATGCTGAATTCAGAATGCTGAATGCTGAAAATTTTCAGCGTGATTTTTTCTACATTCTGCATTCAGCATTCTGAATTCAATTTTCTTTTAGCAGCAAAATTCTTTTGTGATGTCGTAAATCATCCCGGTGCCATACATCAGGTTCTTCACCGTCACGCGCTCATTGTGCGCGTGCGCCAGACCGGTGAGTTCATCGCCTTCATAAAGCGCGGGCGCAAAGCCATACACTTTGGTGCCCAGCTTGGTCACATGCCGCGCGTCTGTGCCGCCGGTGATGAGGTTGGGGATGACGATGCCGCCGGTCTCCCCCATCTTTCGCTTAATCAACTCAAACAGCGGCGAGGCGGGGTCACTCTCGATGCCGGGGCTGAACGGGCCAAACTCCACCTCAACCCCATCCCCAACAATGGCCCGCACTTCTGCGGCGATTGATTCTGGCGTGGCGCCGGGCAGCACGCGGCAATCCACCTCGGCTTCCACCTCGCCGGGCACAACATTGATCTTTGTGCCGCCGCGCAAAATGGTGGGCGTGGTGGTGTTGTGCGTCATGGCATACATCATGCGGCGCGTGCCTTCGGGCAAGGGCAGGGCATCCAGCGCGGCCAAATTGCGCTCTGGGTCAAGCGCCTCGCGCAGCATGGAACCCAGCGCCGGGTTCACCTGTTGTGCCAGGCCCTCCACATGCGCCCGCACCGTTTTTGTGATGTGAACCGGGGTGGCTTTTTCAATCACCGCTTGCAAGGCTTTTGCCAATGCCAAAATTGCATTTCCGGGATGTGGCTGCGAGGCATGCCCGGGTTTTCCGCGCCCGCGCAGCTTAAACCGCGCCGAGCCTTTCTCACCGGTGCTGCATGTATAAAACGTCTGGCCGTCCAGTTGAATGGCGTTTCCGCCGCCCTCGGTGAGGGCATACTCGGCGTTAATCAACTCCGGGTGATTCTCCACCATCCACTTTGCGCCAAACACGCCGCCGGTTTCCTCATCGGCGTTCGCCATAAAAATCACATCGCGCTTTAGCTTTGCGCCTTGCCGCTTGAGCGTGATGAACGTCATCAGGTTCATCACCACCATGTCCTTCATGTCGGTGGTGCCGCGCCCCCAAATCACGCCGTCTATCAACTCCGCGCTAAATGGCGGATGGAGCCATTTGTCGGCTTCCGCCGGAACCACATCCACATGCCCAAACAGCATAAACGGCGCGGCGCTGCCATCGCCTTTTAGCCGCGCCACCAGGTTGCCGCGCCCGGGTGCGCTCTCAAAAATTTGGGATGGGATTCCTTCGCGCTCCAGCACTTGCGCGATGTAATTCACGCACGGGGTTTCATTACCCGGCGGGTTCGTGGTGTCTATGCGGATTAAGTCTTGAAGAAGTCGAACGGTCTCGTCGGTGTGTTGAGTGAAGTCCATCCACAAATTTTAGCGCGAATTGCGAAAAACGGCGGAGGATGCGCTCACGCCACCGGCTATTCATCCGGCTCTGCGGAGAATTGGAGCGGAAAGTTCTCCAGCCGTGCGGCAAAGGTGGCCTTGTTGATGCGCTCCAGCGCCTCATTTTTTGGCCAGGCGCCCACCAGCGCAACATCCTGGGTGTGGGTGATCCACGCCAGCAGTTCGGCGTCTTCGCTGTTCAGGCCAAACACATTCATCAAAATGCGGATGACAAACTCAAACGTGGTCACGTCGTCGTTGTGAATCCACACCCGCCAGAGCGGCTCTACCACCACCATCCGGTCAAAAATCGTTTTGACCTCAATTTCTGGGTTCGCGGGCGCGGGTTTTACGGGGGCCATACTTTTACTTGAGGGGTCAGATCGCTTGAAGCGGTCTGACCCCTATCGCTGCTACTTCTCAATCCTCGGCAAAACAACCCCCACCTGACCCTGATACTTGCCTTTCTTGTCTTTGTAACTTTGCTCGCAAATCCCATCGCCGCCCAAAAAGAGCAACTGCGCGATGCCTTCATTGGCATACACGCGGGCGGGCAGGGGCGTGGTGTTGCTGATCTCCAGCGTCAGGTAGCCCTCCCACTCCGGCTCCAAAGGTGTCACGTTCACGATCAAGCCGCAGCGCGCATATGTGCTTTTGCCCAAACAAATCGTAAGCACATCGCGCGGAATTTTGAAATGCTCCACCGTGCGGGCCAGCGCAAACGAGTTGGGCGGGATGAGCGCAAAACCATTCTCGGCCACCACAAAATCCATGAACGAATTTTCGCTAAAGTGTTTGGGGTCCACCACCGCCGAATTGAGGTTGTGAAACACCTTGAACTCGTTGCTCACGCGGATGTCGTAGCCATACGAGGAAAGCCCGTAGCTCACCACGCCCCCGCGAATTGAGCTTTCCACAAACGGCTCAATCATCCCGTGTTCCAACGCCATTTGGCGTATCCAGTGGTCAGGTTTTATGCCCATGATTAGTTGCTGGTTGCTAGTTGCTAGTGGGCGCAAAGTGCAGTCAGCCCTTCACCTTGTCACCCAGTCATCCTTGTCATCCCGGTCACATGCGTTCCGGCGCGGTCATGCCCATCAAATGCAGCGACTTTGCCAGCGCAATACGCGCGGCGTGCGCCAGCTTAAGCCGCGCCCGCATCACATCTGCCGGAACATCTTCTCGAATCACCGGACAATCATCATAAAACTTGCTAAACGCGGTTGCCAAACTTTGCGCATACCCCGTAAGGTGATGCGGTTGCAGCGTTTGCGTCACCAGCTCCACCACCTCTGGCAATTCCAGCAATTTGCGAATAAGCGCGTGCTCGGATGGATGCTCATACACCAACGCGCTTTGCTCGTAGCCCGGCACATCTTGCGGGCGGCGTTCTGCGGCGCGGGCAAAGATGGAGCAAATGCGGGCGTGGCCGTATTGCACGTAATACACCGGGTTTTTGTCGCTTTGCTCTTTTAGCACATCCAGATCAAACGCAAATTTGGTGTCCACGCTGCGCGAGAGCATCACATAGCGAAAAGCATCCGAGCCGATGTCGTCCAGAACGTCATCCACCAAAATGGCGTTGCCCTTGCGCTTGCCCATGCGCACCTCTTGCCCGCTGCGCAGCAAAGTGATAAACCGGTAAATCACAATCCGCACGGCGCCATCGGGCAAACCCAGCGCCCGCGCCCCAGCCAGCACCCGCTCCACATCCGCCTGATGATCCTCGCCCCAAACGTAAATGGCTGGGTTAAACCCGCGCAAATGCACTTTGTTCCACGCATATGGCAAGTCGCTGGCAAAATATGTGCCGCGCTCTTCGGGGTTGGTAATCACGTTGGCCGAGCGGATGACCACCGCCTGCACCGGCAATTTTTTGCCTTTCTCGTCTTTGTCGGGGGTCTCTTCCTCGGCGTATTCGTCGTCGGTTTTTTTGCGGCCCTGTCCTTTGCGGATGGCCGACCCATCTTCCGTGAACCATTGCGCCCCTTCGTAGGTCACAATTTTGCCTTTCTCGCCCAGCATCTCAATCATCTCGCCCGCAAGGCCGCTGGTCCACAAACTTTTCTCGCTAAAAAAATTGTCAAAGCGAATGTTCAACCGCGCCATTGTGCCGCGGATGTTGTCCATCACCGCGTCAATGCCCATGCGCCCCAGCGCGCGTTGCGCTTCTTCGCGGGGCATATCCAAATATTTGCGCCCATCTTTTTGGGCGATGGCCTGCGCGATGGACACAACATCGTCTCCGGCGTAGCCTTTGACCGGCAGGGCCTCATCCACCCCCAGCGCCTGCGCGTAATGCGCAAAAATGCTGGCGCCAAACACGCGCACCTGCGAACCGGCATCGTTCACATACCACTCGCGGTGAACGTCGTATCCGGCGGCTTGCAGCGCGTTTGCCAGCGTGTCGCCGGTGATCACGTTGCGGCCTGTGCCGATGGTGGCGTAGCCGGTGGGGTTGGCGCTGCCATGCTCCACCTGGGCCTTTTGCCCGTGACCCAGGTCAATGTTGCCCCACGCCTCGCCCGCCCGCGTCACATCATCCACCACGTTGGTCAGGGTTTGGGGCAGCAGCCGCAGGTTGATGAAACCACCCGCCACCTCGGCTTGGGCGATCTTCGCAAAATCTGGGTTGGCGCGCAACTGCCCCGCGATGCGCTCTGCGATGACCTGCGGCGCGAGCTTGGCGGGCCGCGCCAACTGCATGGCAATGGACGCGGCGTAATCGCCCATCTCTGGGCGCGGGTGCGCCAGCGTGAACGCGGGCAGCTCAAGCGCGGGCAAATCGCCCGCCGCCTGCGCCGCTTCAATTGCCGCGCAAATGTGTTGTGTGAGTAAATCTCGCATTCTCAATTACGAATTACAAATTACGAATTACGAATTACGGAATTCTTCATTCGTAATTAATTTTCAAATTCACCAACTTGCTCATGCTCATGATGTTCGCCGCCGTGACCTTCTCCAGAAAGTTCAATTTCGTGTTCCTTCATCATGTTTTCTGGGTATTTTTCCACATCTTCGGTGTGCAATTGGTAAGGCACTTCGCTCACAATCACGCCTTCAATGCGCTGAAGTTGACCCATGATGCCAAACGCGTTGTTGGCATGGAGCAATCTGGCCCACGGGGTATCCATCACAAGCTGACCCATGATGACATGCACAAAGCCCTCTTGCCCCACCTTGGCGCGCTCGCTGCGCACAAAATCCAGCACCGCATCTACCAGGCGGCGGTATGGCGATGGCACGATGTGCAGTTCCCCGCCGATGAGTTGCGCCCACTTGCGCTCCACCACCTCGGTCTTGCGGTCATCGTAAGCCACGTGCACGCCAAACCAATCATCGCTCATAGATTTGGCAAACTCCACCACGCGAATCGTGCCGCGATGCACATCGTCCACCAGCACAATTGTTGTGAGGCGGTGCGCCTGCGGCATGGGCGCATCTTTTTTGATGCTGAGCATGCGCGCCACGTTGGAGTAGTGCATGTGTACCCGCCAGAAGAAGAACACCAGGATGGGGATGAGCAGCACGATGATCCACGCGCCTTGCGCAAACTTGGAAATGGAAAACACAATCATCACCACAAAGGTAAGCGTTGCGCCGACTGCGTTGATGACCAGCTTATGCTTCCAGCCTTCGTCGTATCTGATGGTGGAGTGATTCATTCGCGCGGTCTGGCCTTTCTTTAATTTGGAAACATGCCGCCAGCGGATCACCATCCCCAATTGCGAAAGTGTGAAGCTCATAAACACGCCGATGGCATACAGCGGGATAAGCCCCGTCACGCGGGCGTTAAAGATGATGATGAGGCCAATGGCCGCCGCCGCCAATGTGAGAATGCCCCCGCTGAATACGAGGCGGCTGCCGCGCTTGCCAAGCTGGCGCGGCAAAAAGCCATCGTTTGCGGCCAGCGCAGCCAGCCGCGGAAAATCGGCAAAGCTGGTGTTGGCCGCCATGATGAGGATGAGCGTGGCCGAGGCGATGAACATCCCGTAAAGCAGCGGCGAGCCTTCAAACACCTGGCTGCCAATTTGCGAAATCACGGTGGGCACTTCGCTGGGCACCACGTTGACCGCGCGAGACAGCAGGGTGACGCTGATAAAGAACACGCCCAGAATCAGGCTCATGGCGGTGAGGGTTTTTGCGGCGTTGCGGCTGCGTGGCTCGCGGAAGGCCTGTATGCCGTTCGAGATCGCCTCTACCCCGGTGAGCGCCGTGCACCCGGAGCTGAACGCGCGTAAAACCAGCAGCACTGTCAGCGGTTCCAAATGCTCAACGTGATGTCCTTCTATGCCGGAGACCGGATTCAGGTTGCCAGTAAAGTAGCGAACGGCGCCGACCACGATCAAGAGCGCCATCATGCCCACAAAGAAATAGGTGGGCACGGCAAACACCGCCCCAGATTCTTTTACGCCGCGCATGTTAATCAGCGTGATCAAAATGACCAGGCCCACCGCCAGCGGCATGCGGTATTCGCCCAACGGAGGGAACAGCGATGCCATTTGCTCAACGCCAGATGACACGCTTACTGAGACCGTGAGGATGTAATCGGTGAGCAAGGCCGCCGCCGCCACCATCGCCGGCACTTCGCCCAGGTTGTCGCGCGAGACGATATACGCCCCGCCGCCGCCCGGATATGCAAAAATTGTTTGGCGGTATGAAACCGTGAGCACCGCCAGCAGCATCACGATGATGAAAGCGATGGGAACGGAGAGGAAGTAGGTAGCTGCGCCCGCCAACACCAGCACGAGCAGAATTTCCTGAGTGGCGTAGGCCACGGAGGAAAGAGCGTCTGAAGCGAAAACCGCCAGCGCGACTGGGTTCGAGATGGCCTGATGCGGCGCATCTTCTGTGCGAAGCGGTTCGCCAACCAATATGCGCTCTAAAACTTGCTTTGTTTTGAATTCCATTTTTTTCTCAATTTGCAATTTGCCTGTCGGTGGTTTTTGCGATTAAGACTTTTACCGGGCAGGATCTCGCCTGGCGCGGCAAATTGCGTTTTGTTTGCAGTTTTTTGTCTACGGGCAAAGATTATACGATGTTGAGAAGGGGAAGTTGCTGGCGCAATAAACCGGGCGGCTTATCTTGGGCACAACACCTGATAATCAAACCCGTTCATGCGCACGGTTTGGCACCATTTGTAATTTTGCCCAATCGCAATCAGCACATCGTTTGGGTAAAACTGCGCCCGAAAGATGACGCGGCCAAACACGCGGCGGTCAATCATGTCAATCATGCGGCTGGTGTCTAGCGCGTTGTTTTTGGAAAGATTGAGAAGCTGGGTGGGGTTGGTCACCACGTCTTTGCCTGCGTTGATGGCGATCATGGCCTCCTCGCTCCACACCGGCCCCGGCGATTCTCGCGCGATCTGCGCCAACTGCCAGCCGTTGGCCGTGTCTGCCGCATCCAGCAAATGCCCAAGCTGGGTGTAGCCCACCGAATCCACATACGGGTAGGGCGGGTACGATGACGCGCCCGGCGGAATACCCATCACCCGCGCCAGCGCGCCAAACAACCGCCCGCTGGTGGGCATGTGCACCGTGAGCGTGGCCTGCCAAAGCAGGAGGGCTGCGAAACTTGGTAAGACGATGGACGATAGACGATGGACGATGGTTTCCTTCCTCCCAGCGGGAGGGGTTGGTGGCGGGAGAAAAGCCATCACCAACCTGCCCGCGCACACGCAGGCACAAGCCACCGCCGAGATGAGATACGTTGGCCCCGCGCCCCATTTGCCGGTGAGCATGCCCACGATGCTCACGCTGGCCAGAAACCACAACGACCAAATGCTCATCGCCCGCAGGCTTTTTTGGCGGATGGCCCGCGCGATGTCCCAGATCACCATCGCCACGCCAAACGCGATCAGCCCGGTGTGCAGGCGGAACCACTCGCCATAAAACGCCCAGGTGCGGTTGATGTCGTACTCGTTGACATTGGCCGAGACCACGTTTAGCCAAAACTGGCCGCCGGTGAGCGCGTTGAGCGCCAGCACCCCCGCGCCCGTGATGAGGCCGCAGGCGAGCAGAGCTTTTGCAAACACGCGCGGGTTTTGGATGAGCGCGAACGCAAACCCCGCCACAATCACATCCACTGCCTGCAATTTGGTCCAGCCAGCCAGCATGATGAAGACAAAACCGAGCACATACCATTTTTTCACCGCAAAGGCGCTGAGACGCTGAGAAATATCTTCTGCATTCTCGGTGTCTCGGCGTCTCTGCGGTGATACCGCCATATTGAAGGCCACCGCCCCAGCCAACGAAAACATGACCATTGGGATGTGCGCCCGCGCCAGGGGGCCGATCCAATACACATAGTTTGAGGAGAAGAAAGCCAGCGCGCAAATGGCGCTCACCAAAACCCGCGCAGGCCGCGCCCGGCGGTCAGCCATCGGCCAGGCAGACCACACCGCGTAAAAAATGAGCAGCCCGCAAACCAGCGATGTGCCAAACGTAAGAACGCGCCCCACCCAAATGTGCGGACCAAACAGCCAGACCAGCGGCACAAGCATCAGCCGGTAGACCGGCGGGTAATTGCCAGAGTAAAACGGATAAACCGAGTTATCCAGATAAATGCCTTGCCCGCGCGCCAGCAAAATGGCATCGTTTAGCTCAAACCCCTCGCCCTGGTCAAAATCAAATGGGAAGGCGAACAACGATTTGGCGTAGGCCAGATAGATGACAAAGTAGATGACAAAAACGGCGAGAACTGCTAAAAGCAATCCAACCAATGCCATCTCTTTGCCCGTCATTCCTGCGAAGGCGGGAATCCACAATTTACCCTTTCCTTGCCTGGATGGGTTTTTCGGTTGGCGCGTTATGGATTCCCGCGTGCGCGGGAATGACGATTGAGTCTTTGTCTTCACCGCTGCCGATTATCTCCGAAGATTGATCGCGTGGGCATTAGCGCCCTGACCGCTTCAAGCGATCAGGGCGCTAAATCAGGGCGCTCCCAAACCATACGCTTCGGGTACAATCCGCATGTAAAAGATACAAGTCTGACCGCTTTGCCGAACTTGTTCGGACGCGGTCAGACCTGTGAGCGTAAACGAAAATCAGGAGCAAGCGAACCAAGATGTCATACCAACATATCACCATCCCCGCCGCTGGCGAGAAAATTTTTATGAAAGATGGCGCGTTGATCGTGCCAGACCAGCCGATTCTGCCGTTTATTGAAGGCGACGGCACCGGCCCGGATATTTGGCGCGCCAGCGTGCGCGTGTTTGACGCCGCCGTGGAGAAGTTGTATGGCGGCAAGCGCAAAATCCATTGGATGAAAGTTCCGGCGGGTGAGGAATCCTTCCGCATGTATGGCGACTGGCTGCCGCAAGAGACGGTGGACGCCTTCCGCGAGTATGTGATTGGCATCAAGGGGCCGCTCACCACGCCCATCGGCAAGGGCATTCGCTCGCTCAACGTGGCATTGCGCCAAATGCTGGATTTGTATGTGTGCCTGCGCCCGGTCAAGTATTTTGATGGGGTTCCGTCGCCGGTGAAGCACCCCGAAAATGTGAACATGGTGATCTTCCGCGAGAACACCGAGGACATTTACGCCGGGATTGAGTTTCAGGCTGGCACGCCCCAGGCCGCGGAGATTTTGGAGTTCTTTAAGGCCAAGTTCCCCAAGGAATACAAAAAGGTGCGCTTTGGCGAGGAGGCCCCGCAACACGTGGGCGTTGGCCTCAAAGTTGTGTCTCAAGAAGGCACAGAGCGCCTTGTGCGCGCCGCGATTGAGTACGCATTGCGCTTTGGCCGCAAGAGCGTGACGCTGGTGCACAAGGGCAACATCATGAAGTTCACCGAAGGCGCCTTCCGCGATTGGGGCTATGCTCTGGCCCGCACCGAGTTCCGCAGCCAAATTGTGACCCAGCGCGAGAGCTGGATTATTGACAACGCCGACAAAAAGCCGGGGATCAGCGCCGAGGACAACGCGAAAGCCATCGACCCCGGTTACGACATGATGACCCCAGACCAGCAGGCCGAGATTCGCGCCGAGGTGGACGAGGCGATTAAGCTGATGCCCACGCACGGCAACGGCCAGTGGAAGAAGAAGTTGATGATAAAGGACAGCATCGCCGACATCACGCTTCAGCAAGTGCTCACGCGGCCAGATGAGTTTGATGTGATCGCCACGCTCAACCTGAATGGCGACTACCTGAGCGACGCGCTGGCCGCGCAGGTGGGCGGCATTGGCATCGCGCCGGGCGGGAACATTAACTATGTTTCTGGTCACGCCGTGTTTGAGGCCACGCATGGCACCGCGCCAAAATACGCCAACCTGGACAAGGTCAACCCCGGCTCCGTGATTTTGTCTGGGGAGATGATGTTGCGTCACATGGGCTGGGTCGAGGCCGCCGATGCGATCATCGCCGCGCTCGAAAAAACCATCAGCCAAAAGACCGTGACCTACGACTTTGCCCGCCTGATGCCCGGCGCCAAAGAAGTGAAGTGCGGCCAGTTCGCAGACGCGATTATTGCGAATTTGTAATTCTTAGGGGGTCAGACCGGTTCAAACGGTCTGACCCCGATTTATTTTGCCGTGAGCCTCACCATTCATCCCGTCAACACCGCCAGCAAGCGCGAGGTTGACCGGTTCATCGCTTTGCCGTTTCGCCTTTACAAAAATTGCGCGGAGTGGGTTCCCCCGCAAATGGTGGACGACGAAAAGCTGATGATGAACCGCGCCAAATACCCGTTTTACGCGCACAGCGACGCGGCGTTTTTCCTCGCCGTGCGCGATGGCCGTGATGTGGGCTGCATCGCCATCCAGGAAAACAAACATTACAACGAACATTGGGACAGCAAGACCGCCTTCTTTTGTTTGTTTGATTGCGAGGACGACCCCGAAGCCGCGCGCGGCTTGTTTGGCGCGTGTGAGGACTGGGCGCGCGCGCGCGGGCTGGAGAAAATTGTTGGCGCAAAAGGCTTTTTGCAGGGGGATGGGATTGGCGTGCTGGTGGATGGCTTTGAGCATCACCCCAGCATTGGGATTCCATACAACTATCCGTATTACGGCAAACTGATCGAAGACGCGGGGTACGGGCATCAGCGCGATTTTTTCTCGTTGTATATGCCGGGTGATGCAAAACTGCCTGATCGTTTGTTTGAGATTGCCGACAAAATGGCCGCGCGGCGCGGGTTCTCCATCAAAAAATTTGCCAGCAAAGCCGAGCTAAAAACGTGGATTCCGCGCATTCTGAAAATATACAACGAGACGTTTGAGCGCAACTGGGAGTTCAACCCGGTGACCGAGGCCGAGGGCAAAGTGATTGGCGAGCGGCTGATGATGATTGGCGACCCCAAGCTCATCAAGCTGGTGATGAAGGGCGACGACATCGCCGGGTTTTTGTTTGGCTTTCCAGACATCACAGCCGGGGTTAAACGCGCGGATGGCAAACTTTTGCCGCTGGGGTGGGCGCACATCCTGCGCGAGTTTTCGCGCACCAAATGGCTCACCATCATGGGCGCGGGCATCCTCAAAAAATATCGCGGGTTGGGCGTGAACGCCATTTTGTATGCCGAGATGTTCCGCACCGTGCAGGAAGGACACTTTGAGCACATGGACATTGTGCAAATTGAGCGGGATGTGCTCACGCTGGATGACGCGCTGCGGCTGGGCGGCAAAATTTACAAAACGCACCGGATTTATGAGAAGAACGTGTAAGGAGACGGCAAAAGGGCCGTCCTCCGTCCTCCGTCTTCCGTCTCTTGCGCGCTTAACTTAACAGACAAGCAGATTGAATGATAAGCAGATTGTTTAGAAACGTAATTCTTTTGTGCGCCCTTGCTCTGGGCAGTGTGATGGCGCTGATTTTGGCTACGCCGCACACGCCAGACTTCAACACCAACGGGATCAAGGTTAAAGAGGCCGCCCTCAAAGAAGCGCCATCGCCCAAAGTGGTGTTTCTCTCCGGCTCCAGCGGGGCGTTTGGGGTAGATAGCCCGCGCATTCAGCAGGCGCTGGGCAGGCCGGTGGTGAACATGGGCTTGAACGCGCCGCTGGGCGTTGAGTTCATGATGAACGAGGTCGCGGGTTCCATCAAACCGGGCGACCTGATTGTGCTTGCGCCCGAGTATCACTTGTTCTACCCGGAGATCATGGACGAGTGGCACCCGGCGACCAAATACTATCCCTGGATCGTGTTTGATTCGCAGCCCGCGAGCGTGCAATATTTCCCCGCGCAAAAGCTGGCGCAGGCGGTCTCGGTCAGCCCATCGCAACTCATGCGCTTGACGCAAGAGCGGTTGCAAAATAAATTTTTTCCGCAAAAAAAGACCAACCCAAAGGAATACACTTTTGACGCCAACGGCGATTTTCTGGGGCATTTGGATTTGCCCGGCGCCGTGTCTTACACCGAGGTGGAGACCTACACCCTGTTCGAGCGCGGCTACCGCGAGCCAGACGCGCACATCGTGAGCGCCATCAACCAGTTTGCAGATTTTGCCGCGCAAAAGGGCGCGCAGGTGGTCATGGTTTACCCGCCGCTCATGGATGTGTATTTTGACGCAAACGCGGATGGCATTGCCCGGCTGGATCGCAGTTTGCGCGGGCAACTGCGCCTGCCCATTTTGTCATCGCCCCAAGATTTTAGGTTGCCGCTGAGTTATTTTTACGACACGGTCTACCACCTGAACGCCAAAGGCCGCGAGGCGCGGGCCGACAAGTTGATTGCGATTTTAAAATGAAAGACGGGAGACGGGAGACGAAGGACGGCCAGTATCCGTCTCCCGTCCCCGGTCTTCCGTCTGGTGTTATTTACATGAAGCACGTTTTGTTTTTTGCCCCGTTTGCCTTGTGGCGACCGCACTTTGAGATTGACCTTGAGTTGGTTCAGCGGCGGCTGGATGAGGGCTGCGCGGTGACGATTTTGACTTGCCGCGGCGACCTGCCCACCTGCGAGCCAAACGAGCAGCACCGCGCGGGGATATGCCATTCGTGCATGTATCGCTTTAGGCAAGGGGTGAAATGGCTGGGCGACAAAAACGCCAAAGTTGAAAATTTTTACCGCCTCAGCCCCATCCAACAAAACAGCGTGAATGAATGGCGGGCCAAAGATTTTGGCGCCATGACGCTGGCCGAATACCGCGCGATTGAGATGGATGGCAGCGATATTGGCCGCGCGGCGTATAGCTCGCTGGTTTCCATGCTGCGCGACCCGGAGCCAGATTTGCGCCAGCACGCCGCTTTTGCGCGAGACAATTTGCTCACCGCGCTCATTTCGCATTACGCGCTCACCAATCATTTGGAAGAGAAACGCCCGGACGAGTTTGTGATTTTTAACGGGCGTTTTGCCGCGCTTCAGCCGGCCTTGCGCGCGGCGCAAAAGCTGGGCATTTCCACGCTGGTGCACGAGCAAGCCAACGCGCTCTCGCGCATTTACGTCACGCGCAACACCTCTGTGCATGATATTGAGACGGCGGCGAACAATATTGAGCGCATCTTTGCGGAATCGCCATTGCCATACGCCGACAAAAAAGAAATTGCCCAAAAGTGGTTTGAAGACCGCCGCCAAAGCAAAAACAAAGGCGGCATTCATTTTGTGAAGGATCAGCGCGAGGGGCTGTTGCCCCAAACGTGGAATGCAGGCGCATTTAACGTCGGCATTTTTGTGTCCTCGGAAGATGAGTTTGCCTCGCTCACCGAGTGGGTGAACCCGCATTACGCCAGCCAAAATGATGGCATCCGCCGCGTGCTGGAATCTTTTGCCACCGAGCCGGGGTTCCGGTTTTACGTGCGCATGCACCCCAACCTCGCCAAGCTAGACAACGCCCAAACGCGCGAGCTGACGCGCATCGCGGCGCAAAACGCCAACGTGGAGATGATCCCCGCCGAGTCGCCCATCAGCACCTATGGCTTGCTGGATGCCTGCGACGCGGTGATTACCTATGGCACAACCGTTGGCATAGAGGCATTGTTCGCGGGCAAGCCATCGTTTTTGATGGGGCGCTGTTTTTACGAACGCCTGCCCGGCTTGATGCGACCCGCGAGCCACGAGGAGCTTGTGCTCAAACTCAAGAACCTCGCAGGTTTCGCACCACAACTCTCAACACAAGAAAATCAAGATGCGCAACCTGCGCGGTTAATAGAATCATCGTGGGTGAAATATGGCTTTGCCCAAACTTTTTGGGGCGAAGAGACAAAATACATGCGCGGCACAACCCGTTACGACGCGCATTTGGTGAAAGATGGCCGCGAAACCCATCTGGCAAAATGGCCGCGCAGTTTGGGCGCAAAAATAATTTGGAAATTGGAGAGAATGGGAGGATTGGACGATGGACGATAGACGATGGACCATTCCCATCGTCCATCGTCTATCGTCCATCATCAACAATTTATGAACACCAGCGTCGTCATTCCATCGTACAAGCGCCAGGCGGCGCTTTTGCAAACCCTGCAAAGTTTGCAAGAACAAACCACCACCGATTTTGATATTTGGGTGGCAGATAATGCGGCGGATGAGAATACACGCGGCGCGATTGAGACCTTTAACAAAACGGCGAAAGTGCCAGCGAATTATTTGCCGGAGCCGCGCCTGGGTGTGCATTACGCGCGCAACACGGCCAGCAAAGCCGCCCCCGGCGAGCTGCAACTCTTCACCGATGATGACATGACCTTTGTCCCCGGCTGGGTTAAGGCGTATCAAGATGCCTTTACGCAAAACCCAGAGATCGCGGCGGCGGGCGGCCCCATCCACATTAAATACGAGGTGACCCCGCCCGCGTGGTTTACCGACTTTTTAGCCACAAAAGCCGTGAACCCCTTTGGCTACTTGGATTTGAAAAAGCCGCTCTTTGTCAGCGAACGCGGCATCTTTCATAGCGGCAACATGGCCATCCGCAAAAGTGTGCTGATGGCGCGTGGCGGGTTTCACCCGGAGGCCACCGGCAACATTTGGGTGGGCGATGGCGAGACCGGGCTAAACCACGCCATGTGGCGGGCGGGTGACAAAATTGCCTACGCGCCAGATGCCCTCAACTACCATCACATCCCAGACTTCCGCATGACGGTGAATTACCTGAAACGCCGCCAGGCCAACGAGGGCGCGGCGCTGGCGTATAACGCGTTTCATCGCAAAAACTTGAGCAACGCCCAACTGCTGAGATATTCCGCAAAACTGGCCGCCCGTTTTCCGCGCCATGTTCTGGGTGGATGGCTATACGACGGGCGCACCGACACGCGCTCGCTGCTCATTCAACTGCGCACGGCAGAAGTGCGCGCCCAGATTGATTACGCCTTCAAGATGATGCGCGATCCCAAATTTCGTGAGCTGGTGAACCGCGAGGATTGGATTGCGGAGTAGGGAAGGGCAGAGTTAGAAAAAAGACAAAGGTCTGCGTATTTTGGCGCAGACCTTTGTCTTTTTTCAATTTCAACTAGACTTACGCAAAACTGAATCCAAATCACTCAAAAAATAATGACATGTCATGCTGAGCGGAGCGAAGCAACTCTGGCTAACTCTTTCTTAGTCGGAATTTCGCAGAGATTCTTCCTCGCGCGGCTTTGCTTCGCGCCGCCGCGCTCCTCAGAATGACAGGCTTACTCGTATCCAGAACTCACCTTAAAAAAAAACTCCGGGCATAAATTTACGCCCGGAGCTTTTTTACTCGTTTTGCTCAATCCGAAGAATTAGCGCGGGCTGCGATCCCCGCCCCGGTCACCGCGCGGCGGATACGGCCGGCGGTCGCCGCCGCGATCTCCGCCCCGGTCACCACCGCGATCCCCGCGGAAGCCGCCCCGGTCGCCGCCGCGATCACCACGATCGCCGCGCGGGCCGCCACGACCACCGCCGCCGCCCTTGTCGGCCTCTTGCGCCTCTTCCAGGGTCATGCCCTCAAGCACGGCGCGGCGGCTCAGGCGAATCTTGCCGTTTTCCTGGCCAATGACCATCACGGTCACTTCCTGCCCCAGCTTCACCTCATCCTCCACGTAGCGCACGGGATGATCTGAGAGTTGCGAGACATGCACCATGCCATCGGTGCGGGGCATGATCTCCACGAACGCGCCAAAGTCGGTAATGCGCACAACCTTGCCGGTATACACGCTGCCCAGCTTCACGCTGCCGGTCAAGCCTTCAATGATGCTCTTGGCCCGCTCGGCGGCCACGCCATCTGATGAGGCGATGAAGATGCGCCCATCGTCCTGAATGTCCACTTTCGCGCCGGTCTCTTCTTCGATGCCGCGCACGGTCTTGCCGCCTGGGCCAATCACCGCGCCCAGCTTGTCTTGCTCCACCTGCACAATGAGCATGCGTGGCGCGTGCGGCTTGAGTTCCTCGCGCGGGGCGTTCACTGTTTCCAGCATCCGCTCCAAAATGGCGAGGCGACCCTCGCGGGCCTGCTCCAAACCTTCGGCCAAAATCTCCGGGGTCAACCCGTTGATCTTGATATCCAACTGCAACGCGGTGATGCCTTTGGTCGTGCCAGTTACCTTAAAGTCCATATCGCCAATGTGATCTTCCAGACCCTGAATGTCGCTCAGGATGGCGTATCCATCGCTAAACCCGTTTGGCCCTGTCACCAGACCCATGGCGATACCCGCCACGGGCGCCTTGATGGGAACACCGGCATCCATCAGCGCAAGGGTACTGCCGCAGGTGCTGGCCATGGAGGTGGACCCGTTGGATTGCAGCACTTCGCTCACCACGCGGATGACGTAGGGGAACTCGTCCTCGCTGGGCAGCACCGGGATGAGGGCGCGCTCGGCCAGAGCGCCATGCCCCACTTCGCGGCGGCTGCTGCCGCGCAAAACTTTTGCCTCGCCCGTGCTGAACGGCGGGAAGTTGTAATTGTGCATGTAGCGCTTTTCTTTGTTGGGGTGCAGGCCATCCAACTGCTGGGCGTCCATGCTGCTGCCCAGGGTGACGATGCTCATGGCTTGCGTCTCGCCGCGCGTGAACAGACCCACGCCGTGCGCGCACGGGGCCAAATCGCCGCCAACTTCCACCCAAATTGGGCGAATGTGCTTGGTCAGACGTCCATCCGGGCGAATGCCATCCTTGAGAATGCGCATGCGCACAGCCTCGCTGGTCATATCTTTGATGACTTTGTGAAGCTCGTCGGCGTTCACATCCCCAATGGTTTGCATTTGGGCCAGCACTTCGCCTTCCAGCGCGTCAATCGTGGCGCTGCGCTCTGCTTTTTCCATTTCGGAGTCAATGGCGGTTTGCACACGCCCGCCAATATGCTCGCGCACTTTGCTGTTAAATTCCACGTTCTGCCCGAACTTGGGATAGTCCGACTTGGCCTTGCCCACCTCGGCGCGCATTTGTTCTTGCGCGGCAACAATGCTTTGGATGGCCTCGTGGGCGGCTTTGAGCGCGCGCACCATCGTGGCTTCATCCACTTCGTTTGCGCCGCATTCCACCATCACAATGGCTTCTTTGGTGCCTGCCACGCGCAGGTCAAGGTCGCTATACGCCATCTCTGGGAAGGTGGGGTTAAAGACGAACTCGCCGTTGATGAGGCCCACGCGCACCGCGCCAACCGGCGTGGTGAAGGGCACATTGCTGATGATGAGCGCCGCGCTGGATGCGTTCACGGCCAGCACGTCAAGGTCGTTCACCTGGTCGTGCGAGAGGGCGGTGACGATGATTTGCACGTCGTTGCGCAGGTCATCGGGGAACATCGGGCGCAGCGGGCGATCCACGAGGCGGG
>Ga0073902_10000839_pt1 | contig 17385 bp, 13 predicted proteins | sample KloWWTmeKNB19Kit_FD_66667 | JGI IMG/M metagenome (GOLD analysis project Ga0073902, IMG submission 66667) | Active sludge microbial communities from Klosterneuburg, Austria, studying microevolution and ecology of nitrifiers - Klosterneuburg... | ecosystem: Engineered > WWTP > Aerobic digester >...
TGCCTTGAAATGAAAGTATTCATAATTTTTGAAAAAATATTCAACATTAGGATTCATGTTTACATAATTCATATTACCTGGCGGAAAGGATTCTTCAAAATAAATTCCGTTTTCAAAATCATCTTTATCTCTTTGTGAGAGTATGTAAGGATGAACCGAAAGAATGAATAATCCGTTTTTAGTATCAGGATTTATTTTTGATTTAATACTTTTCAATAAGCTTTCGCCATAAGAAACTTGAGCTAGCGTAAAACTAAAATTATACATTGGTAAATCAAATGTAGTACTCAAATTTTGATTAAACACAGTTGGTTGCAATCCTTGAAAACTTCTAGAGTCTCCAATGATTAATGAAGATTGTGCTGGTGAAGAAACTTTACCATAGAAATAATCTACATATCCAGCATATCTATTTAATAAAAACAATATGATACCTGTAATAAGTATTGAAAAAACTAGAAGTCGTAGTATAAACTTTTTCATCTAAAATTGGAAATAAATGAATGAATCAGAACTTGCACCAAAAAATAAAATCAAAATAAAGACTAATAGATAAATGATCCATCTAATATAAGCATGTCTAACATTTGATAATTCTAAACCATGCTTTTTCTTTCTTTGAATCCACTCTACAAAAAGTAAAATGAATATGTAAATAAATGGTTTTAAATCAACTTGAGGAAAGCCATATGCTTTAAAATTAAACATTTTAACAACATAAACCCAAGCTTCTGTAACCGTTTCTGCTCTAAAAAACACCCAAGCAATTGTAGTTAGAATAAATGTAATTATGATTTGAATAACTTCTTTGATTGATGGTAACATTGAATTTTCGGCAACAATATTGGTGTTGTTTCTATTCAATTTAAAAACCACTAAAGGCAAAATATACAGTGCATTCAAAGCACCCCAAATAATAAATGTCCAATTAGCACCGTGCCAAAAACCACTCACTACAAAAATTATTATTGTATTTCTAACTTGCATCCACATTCCGCCTTTGCTTCCACCAAGCGGAATATATAAGTAATCTTTAAACCAAGACGATAAAGAAATATGCCAACGACGCCAAAACTCCGCAATATCTCTAGAAAAATAAGGGTAATTAAAGTTACGTAATAATTCAACACCAAATAATCGAGCAGTTCCAAGAGCAATATTAGAATATCCTGAAAAATCACCATAGATTTGAAAAGCAAAAAATACTGCTCCAACAAATAACGAACCTGCATTTAATGATTCTTGGTCTTTAAAAACATGATTTACAACCGTTGCACAATTATCAGCAACTACCACTTTCATAAACAATCCCCAAAGTATTTGTCTTAAACCGTCAACGGCTTTGGTGTAATCAAAATGGCGTTCGCGTTGAATTTGAGGTAATAAATGAGTGGCACGTTCTATTGGTCCAGCAACGAGCAAAGGGAAAAAACTAACAAAAACGGAATAGTCAACTATATTTTTTTCTGGTTTAATTTTATCGTTATAAATGTCAATCACATAGGACAATCCATGAAAAGTATAAAACGAAATTCCAACAGGAAGAATAACTGAAATGGTCCAAAAATTAGCTTGGAAACCAAAACCTTCTAACAATTCTTGAAATGATCCAATGAAAAAATTATAGTATTTAAAAATTCCTAAAAATCCTAAATTGATACCAACACTAAGCCAAAACCAGAATTTCTTTCCTTTTTGAGAAGTAGCTTCGTGCATTTTTATACCTGTAAAGTAATCTAAAAACGTTGAAAACATTAATAGAAACAAAAACCTATAATCCCAACAAGCATAAAAGAAATAACTTGAAACAAGTAATAAAATATTTTGACTCTTACTACTGCTCTTGGCTAAAATCCAATAAAGCGCAAAAACAATAGGAAGAAACAATAAGAAGTTAAACGAATTAAAAACCATTTTATATCTATTTGAAGCAAATATATTTAATTTGCTAGACTTATTGAAAAAAGCAAGTCGATATTAATCAGAAAATAGTGATTTTAAACATTTATTTAGAAATCAGATTATTTAAAAGAAACGACTAAATCACTCCATTGTTGCATTACTTTTTCTTTTGAAAATTTTTGAACATTATTTTTAGCATTATTAGCAAACCTAATTCTTAATTCTTCATCATTTAGCAGAAGCCTTAATGCTTTTCGAAATTCTTCAATATTATTTTTTTCAACTAAAATACCATCAGAATTATTATTGATGATATATCTTGGTCCGTTTGGACAATCAAAACTCACAATTGGCAACGAACAAGCCTGTGCTTCTAATAAAACCATTGGAAAACATTCTTCATAAGATGTTAAAGCAAATACAGATGCTTTTTGCATTTCTTCCTGAATATTGTTTGTTGATGGCAAAACAAATGCAGTTTCAGTCAAATTATACTCTTCAATTAATTCATTAATTTTTTTTAAAATATTTGAATCACCATCACCAAATATTTTTAATTTCCATTCTGGATAATCTATTGAAATTCCTTTCCAAATTTCAATTAATTTATCAAACTGTTTTACTGGAGCAATTCTTCCTGCTGCTATAACTGTTTTCTCTCTATTGTAATCTTCTACAGGATTAGGTTTAAAATCTGTAAAGTTTGGTATTACAATTTTATTTTTATTAGTGTAATAACTTTTTTCTGTTTCATTTAAAACAATTAAAGCGTCGTATTTAACAAACATTTTGTCAAGAGTAGCTCGTAAAAAACTTGGTTTATAATTATTATTTGAAGAATGAAATTCCTTAAGTTTTGGAATTCTTTTTTCAATAACTGGTAAAAAATACTGGTCTGGAGAATAACTTAAAGAAATAATTACATCAGGTTTTATTCTTTTGATTTCTTTTTTTAATTTAAAAAAGTGAATTATTGATTTGATTAGATTTTTTGGATGAAAATAACTTAATTCTCTGTGATAATTTACTTCTAGATCTTTTGATTTTATCTTTGAATTTAAAAAATAGACTGGCTTTTTATTTTTTTGTTCAGTCGTTAAAAGATGAACATCATAATCATAAAACTCTATAAAATGATTCAGTTTGAGAGTTAAAATACGTTCAGCACCACCATGCAAATAGACTTGGTCAGTTAAATAAAGTATTCTCATGACAATTTTTTCTTAATTTCTCTAAGTTTTAAAATTTCAATAATTTTATTAATCGTATTTACTCCAAAAACTTTCATCAAACTTCGTTTAATGTTGGGTAGAAATGTAGTTTTTTTAGAAATCCAAGACATTGCAAAATGATGGATGGTGTAGGTGTTTTTTGTGACAGTAACAATTCCTGTTCCTTGATTTTTTGCGCAAAAATAATCAACTGGAAACATCATTAATTTAGGACTATCTAATGAATATGATATCTTTTCATCTGTGTTCATTTCAGTTACAACTTTAGTTTTTCCTATTTGCTCCATCATTATACTTGGCAACGTTCGGATGTCTAATATCGTATCTGGTTTTATGAATTCTCTATTTTTATAATATTCGAGACAATCACCAACCCATTGTGTTTTTGGTTCAGCTCCAAAAACTCCAGCTTCAACAATTCCTCCACCTTCAGTTCCAATAAAATAGGGTAATTCTAATAAATCATTAAAGCTTTTTACAACTTCAACATCAGTATCCATATAAATTCCGCCATAATTATAGACTGCATAAAGACGAATGTAATCAGCTGCAAAAGCATACTTTTTGGTTTCAAAGGCTTGTTTGACCCAAAGTGAATCTTCAAGATTGAACTTAGCTGTATCCCAAAGTATAAACTCATAATCTGGAAGTTTTTCTTTCCAAGTAGTTATACATTTTTCAATACTATCTGGATATTTATCACCGCTAAGCCAACAGTAGTGTATTATTTTTGGTATCATCACATGATTTTGAATAAAAACTATTTTTTATTAATAAATGCTCGGCATTTTTCTTTCATTGGTTCTGCTAATGCATGGTGTTTTCCTAAATTTTTAACAATAGTATTTTTAGAAATTTTTCCATCCAAAGGAAAGTTAGCGGTAAACTCACCTGTTTTTGTATTCACATCAACTCGATTAAATAAATCTAAAATTCCATCAAAACGGCATGAGTCTACAAAACTGTCAAATCCGTTAACAAAGATAACTGGTGTTCCCATTGCTAAACAAGGTAAAGCACAATGAATACGGGAAGTGATTACCAGTTTTGCTTTGGCATATTGATTTAAAATATCTTCAGCCATTGCAAATTTTTGATCATCAGAATAAGTGTTTGATGGTGGTTGTTGATTGATATATTTAGCTGATTTTAATAAGTCTGCGTCTATAAAATTACTAACATGCTTTTTTCTTTCACCTAGTTTGAAAATAGTTCCATTTTGGATACTTCTTAAAAAATGTTTCCAATCATAAGTCACTTTTTCCCATGTTGGATAACTGTATAACGGATCAACGATATATATATCATCACCACGCAAAGAATCATCAACCTTGTAGGTATCTAATGTTAAAGTTAAACATCCAGAAAAATAAGCATCAATACCTTTCGATTTTAGCAAATCTGCCGTAAACTGGTCGCGACATCCAATTGGTTCGTGTTTTTTTAGATAAGCAATTCCTTTATCGTTTAACATGCCTGGTGCTGCAGTGTTGTTTACGTGAAAAGAAACAAAAAACGGTTCAATATCTTCGGATGGAACCCAATTGTTATAATTGTGCGTGAACCAACCATTCATTATCACTTTCATTTTTTCACCGTGATAATCAGCAAGATGTTCTCTATTTATATAAGTATCCAACTGAGGTAGATATTGTTTTGCTGCTAAACTTTGCACATTATCACCAACATTGAATGATTTTTTATTTTCTTCGTATGTAAAAATACCGTATTTCATGCGTTTGAAATTTTTATAATTTTCTTCTTAAATCTAGATATAATTGAAACAACTTAGGGAACTTATTGATGATTTTAAATTTAAGCTCGTTTTGTTTTTGTACTTTTTCTTGATTCTTGTTAACTATTTCATCTAAATTTAGGTTGACAAAGGTATTGAAATATTCTAACTCTGAATTTTCATCTTTAATAATATAAGGTTTGGAAATAACTTTCGCTTTATCTTGTAAGCATTGCCATTCATATTTTACTCCAACAGACATTACAGCATTCTTATCAAAATTCTTCAAAATGAGTTTATAAAAATCATTTGAAACTTCAAAACCATAGTCATTTGGATTTTGACCTTCAAGAATGAAACCTAGCATTGTTCGCTGACATTTTGGACATCGGCTACAATTGTATCCTTCTCGAAGTTCCGAATAACAAACTCTGAGTTTTACTCGATATCCTGTTTTTTTTGCAAAATCAACAATGTTTTCAATTTTCTCTGTTCTTCTCAAATGAAATCCATCGTGGATGACTTTTTGATTAGCCCATTTTACTTTTTCATCTGTTTCTGATGTTGAACCCCAACCAAAATTAACTTCACCAGTATTGGAAGAGGCAATTAATGTAGTTGTTATTCCATGAATATAACTTAATGGCGCAATCAAACTCAACAAAGCCATACCATGTTGAATTTTTCCCCACCAACCTAAACCAACTAATAAATCAACTTCATACGTATAAAATGTTCTAAGATTAGACTCAACATAACAAACTCTTTCTTCTTCGATAATTTCTTCTTCGAGATTGAATGTTTTAAAATCATTCCAACGCTTTTCATCTTTAATTTCAATATCTGCTCCGTGAATTGATATTAAAAATGGTTTCTTTTCAATATTTCTTGTTAACGATTCAAATGCGTCTAAACCACCACTAAAAAGAAGACCATAATTGTCATTGTCAAATGTATTGGCAACTAATTTTTTAACATGAAGTTTTGTGTCATTTTTTATCTGTGGAAAATGAATAGCAAACTCTTTTTTTAATTCATGAAGTGAATTATAAAATGTTTCGTCTAATTCGTCAACATAAACATCAAAACCAACAAACCATGCTATTGGCATCACACTCGCTAAAAATGGAATTGTATTAATACTATTCGGAATACTTGAAATATCCTCCTGATAATAAACATAGTAAAGTTCTTTTTTATTAAAATACTTTGCTAAAGAAGTATCATAAGAGTATTCGAAAGTCAACTTCTTTCCTTTCTCAGAATAGGATAAATTATCTAATTTGAGCATGACTATTTTGCTTTAAGAAATTTAGGTAACATAGAACTTATAGTTTGTCTTTCCTCTTGATTCATTCCAAATCTAAACATCAAAAGTGAAAAAATAGATACGAATATCGAAATTTTTACTACCAAATTAAACCAATTATTTCCAGGTAAAAAATTAAGAAGCCAACCAAGAATTAAAATTAATAAAAATGTTGGTACAAGTTTATTTGCTAATTCTTTAAAAAAACGAAAAACATTGAGTTGTAATACATTTTTATAATAAAAATTCATAATGATTTGGCTTAAAATCCATCCTGAAGTTGTTCCAGTAATTAAACCTAAACTTCCGAATTTTTTTGAAAGAAAAAAACCTAAAACTGTTCCTAAAACAATTAAAGTAATATACGTTTTTGCTTTAAACGAAAATAAATTTTTAGATTCTAAAATTGAATTAGCAAAAGATTGCACTAATGGTAATGTATATGAAACCATAATTATCAATGCAATTATCCATGAATTTTGATATGTTTTTCCAACCCATAACAGAATAAATTGCTGTCCATACAATATAAATCCTCCAAGAATTAATAATAAAGTTATAAAAGAAAAACGTCCAATTCTTATCATCATATCAGTCATTTCATCATTGGTTGCGTTTTGAACAGTCATTTTTGTTGCTCTTGGTAAAAAAACTCCAGAAATTGCAGTCGAAAAAGCGCCATAGTATGTTCCAAGCATTATTCCAACTCCATAAATGGCAACGGCTGTTGTTCCAGAAATCATTCCTAAAATCACTTGTCCAGATTGCCATTGAAACTGACCAACCATTGCAAATAAAAATATCCAAAAGGAATACTTAAATATTTCTTTGATTAGTATAGACTCAAGTTTGTGCAATTTTATAGTAACATTTAATTTTTTAAAGACAAAATACGCATTAATTGCTATTACTAGAAGGTTGACAATTGTATCCAGAATAACAATTGAAATAGAATCTCCGCCATAAATCAAGATAGAAACCAGTAGTAATGACCTAACGATATACTTAACGATATTTAGCATTCGGGGAAAAACAAATTGCTCGTATGCACTTGATATTGCTGCAAATGCGCCACCAGGAAGTGTTATTGCTAAATTAAAAATTAGAATTGCAAACATCACTTTAGCCTTCCCAATTTCGGTTGGACTTAACTTTTCAAAAACTGATTCAATATTGAAGTATAATGCAATACCAATAATTATTATTAAAGAAGCTATAAAAGCATAAATAATCATGGTTGTAGCTAGGAAATTTTCTTCGCCTTTTTTGTCTTCTAATGCTCTAAATCTAGACACAAATCGAATAATTGCATTATTTAAACCAAAATCTAATACACTGATATATCCAATAAGTGAACCAATAAGTGTATAAAGACCATATTCCGAATCACCTAATTTATGAATCATAAAAGGCGTCAATACTAATCCTATTCCATTGGTTAATAGTATGGTAACATAGGACAACAGCGCGCCTTTTTTAAGTTGGCTCATTTATTTAGCAGATTATGAATATTGCTTTTCGTAATATTTTTTATACTCACCAGAAGTTACATTTTTTAACCAATCTTCGTTGTTCAAATACCAATCAATGGTTTGTGATAAACCTTCTTCAAAAGTTACTGATGGTTTCCAACCTAATTCTTTATTAATTTTTGAAGCATCAATAGCATACCGCAAATCGTGTCCTGGTCTATCTTTTACGTAAGTAATTAACTTTTCAGATTCACCAGAAACTCTTCCTAGTTTTTCATCCATTTTTTGACAAAGTAATTTTACTAAATCAATATTTTGCCATTCGTTGAAACCACCAATATTGTAGGTTTCATGATTTTTTCCTTCATGAAAAACTAAATCAATAGCTACAGCATGATCAATTACATAAAGCCAATCACGAGTATATTTTCCATCGCCATAAACTGGTAAAGGCTTGTTAGTGATGATATTATTTATAAAAAGTGGAATTAATTTTTCTGGGAAATGATTTGGTCCATAATTGTTGGAACAATTTGTTATCACATAAGGCAAATCATAAGTTTCACCATAAGCGCGAACAAAATGATCTGAACTTGCTTTTGAAGCTGAATAAGGAGAATTAGGATCATAAGCTGTGGTTTCTGTAAATAAACCAGTTGCTCCTAAAGTCCCATAAACTTCGTCCGTAGAAATATGATAAAATCGTTTATTCTCTTTATTATCGTTCCAAATGGTTTTGGCAGCATTCAATAAATTCATGGTTCCAATAACGTTTGTTTTTACAAATGCTAATGGATCGGTGATTGACCTATCAACATGTGATTCGGCCGCAAGATGAATTATACCATCGAATTGATGTTCTTTGAACAAATCCATAATAGTTTCACCATCAGTAATATCCGCTTTTAAAAAAGTATAATTCGGATGGTTTTCTATATCAGCTATATTCTCAAGATTACCTGCATAAGTAAGCGCATCAAGATTGAAAATTTGATAATTTGGATAATTGTTCACAAATCGACGAACAACATGTGAACCAATAAATCCTGCACCTCCAGTTATTAAAATCTTTTTCATCTTTTAAAGTCTTCCGTCTGCTTTTTCTTTTAAAACTCCTTTTACATCAAATAAAACGCCATTCTCCTTTTTCAATTTTGACAAATCGATAGCTGTAAACTCATTGTGAGCAACACCAAGAACAATAGCGTCAAAAGTTTCAGTAGGTAAATCATTTGTTGTTTTTAGCTGATATTCGTGCTCAACTTCGGCTGGTTTTGCCCATGGATCAAAAATAGTAACTTGTATCCCATAATCTGCAAGTGCATGAACTACGTCAACAATTTTTGTGTTTCGAACGTCAGGACAATTTTCTTTGAAAGTTATTCCGAGCATCAATAATTTTGCGCCATTAATAGTTACTCCTTTTTTAATCATTAGCTTAACTACTTGTGAAGCAACATATTCACCCATACTATCGTTTAGTCTTCTTCCTGCTAAAATAATTTCAGGATGATATCCTTTTTCCTGAGCTTTTTGAGCTAAATAATAAGGATCAACACCAATACAATGTCCGCCAACTAAACCTGGTTTGAATGGAAGAAAATTCCATTTTGTTCCAGCAGCTTCAAGAACAGCATGCGTATCGATTTCTAATAAATTGAAAATTTTAGCCAATTCATTTACAAAAGCGATATTGATATCGCGCTGTGAATTTTCAATAACCTTTGCAGCTTCGGCTACCTTTATTGATGGAGCTAAATGAGTTCCAGCAATGATAACTGACTTGTATAAATCATTAACTTTTTGTCCAATTTCTGGAGTTGAACCCGAAGTTACTTTTAGAATCTTTTCAACTGTATGTTCTTTATCGCCTGGATTTATTCTTTCTGGAGAATAGCCTGCAAAAAAGTCGACATTAAATTTCAATCCACTAATTTTTTCTAAAACTGGAATACATTCTTCTTCGGTAACACCAGGATAAACTGTTGATTCATAAATAACAATATCACCTTTTTTCAATACTTTTCCAACCGTTTCGCTAGATTTGTACAATGGTGTTAAATCAGGTCTGTTGTTTTTGTCAACTGGAGTTGGAACAGTAACTATATAATAATTACAATCTTTGATATCATCCATTTGATTGCTACAAAAAAGTCCATTTTCGTTAGAAGATGAAGTAACTAAAACTTGTTTTAAAACGTCTTCACTAACTTCTAGTGTTGAATCAATTCCAGAGTTCAACTCTCCAATTCTTTTTTGATTTATATCAAACCCAACGACAGGATATTTTGTTGCAAATAGTCTTGCAAGTGGTAATCCTACATATCCAAGTCCGATGATTGCTATTTTAATATTCATGAAAATTTTCTAATTAAAATTATAGTTTTATTGGCTTACAAATATACGTATTTAACTAAGAACCAATTGATTGATAAACAAATCCGATTGATTTCATTTTTTCAGTATCTAACAAATTTCTACCGTCAAAAATAAAGGCTGGTTTTAACATACTGTCATATATTTTTTGCCAATCATATTCTTTGAATTCATCCCATTCTGTTAAAATTGCAACAGCATGTGCATTTTTACAAGCATCATATGGATTTTCATACGACTTGATATGATTTTCGTTTTCTGATGGAGTTCTAGTTTCAAGATAATCTAAATCGCTTAGTACTTGCTTTTGACTTACTTTTGGATCAAACAATGCTATGCTTGCTTGTTCATTTATTAAATCATCAGCAACATATATTGCGGCAGATTCTCTTGTGTCGTTTGTGTCTTTTTTGAAAGCCCAACCTAAAAACGTAATTTTTTTTCCGGAAACAGTATTGTATAACGTTTGCACAATATTTTTTGAAAAACGTCTTTTTTGATGGTCATTCATTATAATTACTTGCTCCCAATAATCAGCTACTTCATTTAGTCCAAAAGCTTTTGAAATATATACAAGATTTAATATATCTTTTTGGAAACAAGAACCACCAAAACCTACGGATGCTTTTAAAAACTTTGAACCAATTCTACTATCCATTCCGATAGCTTTGGCTACTTCATTTATATTTGCTTCAGTTTTTTCGCATAGTTCAGACATTGCGTTGATGGAAGAAACTCGTTGAGCCAAAAAAGCATTTGCTGTTAATTTTGACAACTCAGATGACCAAACATTGGTTTTAAGAATTCGATCTCTTGGAACCCAATTAGCATAGACATCAACTAAAGATTCAATCGCTTTTTGACCTTCTGGAGAAGTTTCTCCACCAATTAAAACTCTATCAGGATTTAATAAATCTTGGATTGCTGTTCCTTCGGCTAAAAATTCAGGATTTGAAAGAATTTGAAATTGAACTCCATTTCCAGTATTATCAAGAATGCTTTTTAATGCTTCAGCAGTTCTAACTGGTAAAGTAGATTTTTCAACAACTATTTTATTATTCTTTGCCACTTTAGCTATTTGTCTAGCACACAATTCAATATGTTTTAAATCGGCTGCCATTCCTTTTCCTGTACCATACGTTTTTGTTGGTGTATTTACAGAAATGAAAATAAGTTGTGCTTCATCGATTGCTTTATCAACATCAGTAGAAAAAAACAAATTTTTACCTCTTGTTCTAGCTACAATTTCATTTAAACCGGGTTCGTAAATTGGTATATTATTTACATCTTCATCATTCCAATTTGCAATTCTTGTTTCGTTTAAATCAACGACTGTAATTTTTATATTTGGACATTTTTCAGCAATGACAGCCATTGTTGGTCCACCAACATAACCTGCTCCAATACAACAAATGTTTGTAATATTCATTTGTAATCTATTTTAGATTTTCCCAATACCATTTCACAGCTACTTTTAAACCGTCTTGAAATGAAAATTTAGGATTATAATTTAATAATTGTTTTGCTTTATCAATACTCGCCAAGGAATGAGGAATATCACCAACTCGGTTTGGTCCGTGAATTATCTCTACATCAGCGATTTTTGAATCAAATTCTGATAAATATTTTTTTAGATAAAACACCATATCGTTTAGTGTTGTTCTATCACCAAAAGCGGTGTTGTAAACTGTATTAACCGCTTCGGCATTTTGTGTTGTTATAGCTAACTCATTCATTTGAATTACGTTATCTATATATGTAAAATCTCTCGAAAAATTTCCATCTCCATTAATTATTGGGCTTTCATTTTTCATAAGTTGCATTACAAACTTTGGAATAACAGCAGCATAAGCTCCATTTGGATCTTGTCTTCTTCCATATACATTGAAATAACGTAATCCAATGGTTTCTAATCCATAGGTTTTACTGAAAATATCAGCGTATAATTCGTTTACATATTTTGTAATTGCATAAGGAGAAAGTGGTTTTCCTATTTTATCTTCTATTTTAGGTAAACTTTCTGAGTCGCCATATGTTGATGAACTTGCCGCATAAACAAATCTTTTTACTCCAGCATCGCGAGAAGCAGTTAGCATGTTCAAAAAACCTGAAACATTGACTTCGTTGCTTGTTATTGGATCATTAATTGATCTAGGAACCGAACCTAATGCCGCTTGATGAAGAACATAATCAATGTCTTTAACCGCAATTCTACATGTTTCAATATTTCTAATATCGCCTTCAATAAGTTTGAAGTTTTGATTGCTTAAAAATGGCTCAATATTATATTTATGACCTGTTGCAAAATTATCTAAACAGGTAACTTTATATCCTTTTTCAAGAAAATATTCACATAGGTTGGAACCAATAAATCCAGCTCCACCTGTTATTAAAATGCTATTTTGTGTTGAACTCATTATTTTCTTTTCAAGAATTTATATTTCAACTTTTCAAAAAATCCTTTTGGAACATCATCATCATGGTATCCATTTGAATAACCATATCCGTAGCCATATCCGTAGCCATAACCATAACCGTAACCTGTTCCGTATTTTGCTTTATTTTCATAACCATTAAACACAATACTGATATTGTTCAACTCACCACGTTTTGTTCTGTTGTTTAACAAAGTAAGCATTTCCTTTTTGGTGAAATTTTGTCTAACAACATATAGCGTAACATCACTAAACTGGGCTAATTCCAGAGCATCAGAAACTAATCCAACTGGTGGTGTATCGAGAATAATGTAATCGTATTGTTTTTTTAATGTTGTAATCATTTCTTTCATCGATTCTCCTAGAATTAACTCAGAAGGATTTGGAGGAATTGGTCCAGAAGTAATTACATCCAGATAAGGTATATGTGTTTTTTGAATAATTTCATCTAATCCTTTTTGACCAATCAAATAATTTACTGCACCAAAGTTATTTTGAATATTAAAATCATCAAAGATTTTTGGTTTTCTTAAATCTAGTCCAAGAATGATTGTTTTTTTCTCGCTTAAAGCAAAAACGGTTGCAATATTGATTGAACAAAATGTTTTTCCTTCACCGCTGACAGACGATGTTAACATAAGTGTTCTTGCACCTTCATGAATTTGCTTCTTATATAAAAATTGTAATGAAGATCGAATTGCTCTAAAAGATTCTGCGAGTGCCGATTTTGGTCTTTCAAAAACTGAAAGATTTGAATCGGTATGCTTTATCCCGACAATTCCAATTAAAGGAATTTGTGTTATTGCTGAAATATCTTCAATATTGTGTATTGCATTATTAATGAAGAAAAGTAAAAACACCACTACTAATGGAATTAGCAAACCTATTATAAATGCTAAAACATAATTTACAGTTGTTTTTGGACCAAGTAATCCACCACCAACATCTTTAGCTGTATCAATAAATCTTATGTCTGATAAATTTGCTGCTCTAACAATTGAAGCTTCACTTCTTTTTTGTAAATAGGTATTATAAATATTGTCACTTAAATTATATTTTCTAGAAATTTTTAAATACTGCTGTGAGCTTTCTGGCAATCTTCTAATTTCACCTTCAATACTTGCTAATTTACTATTAACTTGATCTAAATCATATTGCAATGTGGCTCGATAAGAAGTAACATTTTCAAGTAAAACTTTTTTAAGAGATTCTATTTCATTATCAATTTCATCAAAATAAATTGTTCCTTTTACTGCTTTTCTTATTTCAAAACGTTTTACAGATAGTGCAATAAGTTTAGCAACATTAGACGAAATGTTTGGCTCTTCTATTCCTGCAATTGTTGGCGCAGGTAATTTTGAGAAATCAACACTACTTTTAAGATAATTTTTTAATGAATTTAAGTACGCAATTTTTCTTTCAACACCATCCTTTTGAACATCATACTGAAGAAATCTACCTTTGAAATCAGCACCATTATCCTGAATATCCAAAACATTATTTTTTCTACTAAAATCTTTCAATTCATCACCAGAATCCTTTAGTTGTCCTTCCATTGAAGCAAGTGTTTCATCTATAAAGGCAATTGTATTTTTAGCAAATAGATTTTTATTCTCTAATTGTGTTTTTATCAAAACAGCCACTGTAGTATTCAAATAATCAACCATTCGCTGTTTATTCGTTCCTTCCATATTCAATCTCAGAATTGAAGCTGCCTTTTCATCTATATTGATACCAATATTTTTATATTTGGATACGGTTTCATTAAATGAGTTAAATCGTATCAATACTTCTTCTCCAATATTCATCTTAACTGCATAATCTCTATCTAGTTTCCAATTTAAAAATGGTAAAACAACTTGTTGTCCAACTTTATACTGTTTACTAAACTCACTATTTTCTATGTCAATAAACTTATGAGAATCATCTATATATCGAACCGTTTCGATAGAACCTGAGTCAAATGGTATTGTTAAAAGATAAGTGTCTGGGGAAATCATTTTAACTTTCACAAATTTGGAATAAATTTGAAATTCAGCTGGATTTATCCTCACCTTAAATGGCACTTGCCCATAAACATCTTTAAAATAATAATCAGTTTTAGTATAATAATCAGTATAAAACTGGAGACTATCAACTACAAATTCATTGTGAGATCTTGACTTAAAAGTTGTTGCAATACTTTGAACCTTATCAGAAGTTCCACCCCAATTAAAAATTAAACTTGTGTTAGAAGTAAATAATGGATTATTTTCTTCAGTTACTGAAATAACCGTATCTATTCCATAAATTTTTTGTTTTCTAATATTTACCTGATGTGCAATTGTAAAAGTGATTAGCAAAGAAATTAGAAACCACTTCCAATAACTTACTATTTTGACTAAGAAACTTTTAAAATCAAAACTGTTTTGTCTTTCAAAAAATGAAAAATCTTTAACTTCTAGCATGGATAAATTGAGTTTATCTATTAAGTAATAAGTAAGTTGTTGTAGCCAATGACAATAAGGTTATTATTGTAGATAATGATTCTATTCCTGTTCTTCCAGTTCCCCAAGTTTTTTGTTTTAAAGGTTTTACATAAATATAATCATTATGCTGAAGTTGATATGCTGGTGAATTCACAGCATTTGAATCGGTTAAATCAATGTGGTAGGTTTGATTTCCTTGTGGAAACCTTCTAATTACAACTACATCCTTTCTATTTCCTGTAATTTCTATATCACCAGAATTAGCAATTGCCTCCATTATATTTACTCTGTCTTGATATAAAACTTTTGTACCACTACTTGAAACTTCTCCATTTACGGTATATCTAAATCCTCCTAATCTAACATTTACATATATCCCAGCTTCTTTATTAAAATATTCTTCTAACAATTTCTTTTCTACTTTTATTCTTACTTCTTCAAATGTGTGACCGAGAACATTAATTTCTCCTAAAACTGGAAGTCTAATATTTCCATGATCATCAACAACATAACCATTAAAATATATGGCTTGCTCATTATTTACAGCCGAACCAATAGTAGAATTAAATATTTCAACTAGTTCCGGTTTCATGGCTTTTATTGAAACATTTAATAAATCGTTTACTTGCAGTCTATAAGGTTTGTCTGTTAATTGAGTAACAGCATCACTATTCTCCTTACTGTTATTTTCTTGTAGATATATTAAGTCCTTTGTTGGAATGCATGATGTAAAGAATACACTTAATAAAATTAAAAGAGAAATACTATATTTATTCATTATCTGTAATAACTTGTTAGCCAACAAAGATAGTTTTTCAATTCTAATTACAAAAATGTAGAAAGCTATTATTTCGTTATGTTTTGTTTATCGATAATTCAAACGGAACTCGTTGGAGAATACTTCTTCCTAATGTAACTTCATCGGCATATTCTAATTCATCGCCAACAGCTATTCCACGAGCAATGGTTGATGTTTTTATTTCGCAATCTTTTATTTGTTTGTAGATATAAAAATTAGTAGTATCACCTTCCATTGTGGAACTTAGCGCAAAAATTATCTCTTCGATTATTCCTAATTTTACTTTTTCTACTAACGAATTAATAGTCAACTGACTTGGTCCAATGCCATCAATTGGAGAAATTTTTCCACCCAAAACATGATAAATTCCTTTAAACTGATTGGTATTTTCAATCGCCATGACATCGCGAACATCTTCAACTACACAAATAATTTTATGATTTCGAGCCGAATTATTGCAAATTTCACACACCTCAACATCAGAAATATTGTGGCACGATTTACAAAACTTAATCTCTTCACGCATCGTTGTTAACGCTTGTGACAAAAATTGGGTTTGTTCAACAGGTTGTTTTAACAAATGTAAAACCAACCGTAACGCTGTTCGTTTACCAATTCCAGGCAATTGTGCCATTTCATTGACCGCTTTTTCTAAAAGTTTTGAAGAAAATTCCATGACGCAAAATTAGATAATTTGAAAATTAGATAATTTGAAAATGTCATTTATTTATCTACTTTAGCTAAAATTAATACAAACCATGACACCAACCACAATACTACTACTTATTGTTATCTATTTTGGACTTTTAATTCTTATTTCGAATGTCGTTTCCAAAAAAAGTGCTGACAACGATACTTTTTTTAAAGCCAATAAAAATTCAAAATGGTATTTGGTTGCTTTTGGAATGATTGGAACAGCGTTGTCTGGCGTTACTTTCATTTCGGTTCCAGGAAATGTTGGTTCGCCCGAAAGTCAGTTTAGTTATTTTCAGTTTGTTCTAGGAAATGCCATTGGATTTCTAATAATTGCTACCGTTTTACTTCCGCTTTATTATCGGATGAATTTGACCTCTATTTATGGTTATATCGAACAACGACTTGGCGTAGTTAGTTATAAAACCGCAGCAACAATTTTCCTGATTAGCAGAACAATTGGCTCGGCTTTTCGATTGTATCTGGTTGTAATTGTTTTGCAACGTTATGTATTTGATTTCTTTAATGTTCCATTTGCGGCAACGGTTTTAATTTCGCTCGGATTAATTTTTGCTTATACGTATCGCGGCGGATTAAAAACGATAATTATTACCGATACTTTGCAAACTTTTTTCTTAGTTTCTTCGGTTTTTTTGACCATAATTTTCATTTGCCAAAGTTTAGATTTATCTGCAATTCAAGCTTTTGAAGCGGTAAAAAACAGCAATTATTCCAAAATTTTCTTCTATGAAGATTATCTGAAAGGTAACTTCGTTTTGAAACAAATCCTTGGAGGAATTTTTGTAACCATTGCTATGGTTGGACTTGATCAAGACTTGATGCAGAAAAACTTGAGTTGCAAAAACATTGGCGAAGCTCAAAAAAATATGTTCACTTTTACTGGAATTTTCGTTGTTATCAACATATTTTTCTTGAGTGTTGGTGCGTTGCTTTATCTTTTTGC
>Ga0073902_10000845_pt1 | contig 17353 bp, 10 predicted proteins | sample KloWWTmeKNB19Kit_FD_66667 | JGI IMG/M metagenome (GOLD analysis project Ga0073902, IMG submission 66667) | Active sludge microbial communities from Klosterneuburg, Austria, studying microevolution and ecology of nitrifiers - Klosterneuburg... | ecosystem: Engineered > WWTP > Aerobic digester >...
CAAGTATTTACGTTCGCGATCTTCCATGTGCTCTTTGGTGCGCTCGCCAATTTCCTGTGACAGGCGCAGCACTTCGATGCGGCGAGACAGGATTTGCAATACTTTTTGTAAGCGTTCCTCGGTATCAATGGTTTCGAGCAACATCTGTTTCTCGTTTACTTCGGTGTCGAGGAGGCTGGCGGTGATGTCGGCCAAATCCGATGGCGCGCGCGTGGCCTGCAAAGCATGGGCAAGTTCTGCAGGTACGCCTGGCAGTAACGACAAAATCTCAATGGCCCGTTCGCGCAATTGCAATGCCAATGCTTCTGCCTGCGTGGTTACCTGCGCAGATTCTGTAATGCGCCTGATTCGTGCCGCAATGAAAGGATAGCCCTCGACAATCTCCTGAATCTGAAAACGCTCTATGCCCTGGCAAATGGCGTGATGAGTGCCGTCATCCGTAGTGACATGGCGCACTACGTTAGCGATCGTGCCGATACCGCACAGCGCATCCAATCCAGGATCGTCGATGGCTGCATCTTTTTGCATCACGATGCCAATCGGTGTTTTAGACTTTATGGCATGTTCGATAGTGGCAATGGATTTGACGCGACCGACGGTGATCGGCATAAGGACGTGAGGAAACAACACCACATTGCGCATTGGCACCAGCGCGATGACATCGTCAGGCAATTCAGAATGGGTTACGGAAGTTTGTTCCATGGCAATTTACCCTATAATAATTTTATGAATCGATTTCAACATTCAGTGCGAATGTTTGAGTATTTATCAAGAATTCAAGTGCCAGTTTTTGAACATCATCCAATCCAGTGAATATCACTCGATCATCGGAACAATGATCGAGTGATATTTACGGGCGATGCCGTATTTCCTTTTTTTGCTCGTATCTGACCAATTTGGCGAGATCCAGTAATTCTTCCGATAACAATTCCAGCATGTCATCTAAAGTGACCATGCCGACCAGTTCGCCATCGTTATCCACAACCGGCAAGCGCCGGGTGGTTTTATGGCGCATCAGTTGGATTGTCTCAGCAGTACCGGCGCTTTCTTTGATGGTGAATATTTCGGCAGCCATGATATCGCCGACGGTAATAACTGTTTGATCAAGCTCAGTGGCCAAAACTTCCACCACAAGATCGCGATCAGTGACAATGCCTACCGGTATCTGACGACCATTGCGTTTCTCGATCACGATCACAGAGCCGACATGATATTGACGCATGAGTTTTGCAGCTTCTAATACAGGTTCGTCGCGATGAATGGTGATTACTTCACGATTACATATTTCATTGATAGTCATCATATGCTCCTGTAAGTGGTTGGTGAAGCCTGACTATGCAGGCTGTGTTATTGGTACAGCCTAATGCGACCAGTGTACGCGCAGCAGATTCTCCGAGGGGTTATAGTGAAATTCCAGTTCGCCCTGATAGGCATCATGAATGGCTGTGCCGATACCGCGCGCAAGGTGAATGTCGGTGGTGGTTATCAACACCGCATTGTCTTTCTCCTCGGTTGCCATGATTCGTTTCAAGGGGTGTTCGGTTTTTTCTCTTTCTTCAACATGACGAGCGAGATTCAAGATCTCATCACGATGATGCATGAAAAAATCCCCATGCAAGGTCACAAAACCTGCTGGGTTGTTCTCATGAATTCGCTGACAGGCTGGGCAGCTGTGTTGATGGGTTGTGGCATGCGACTTAATCCATTGCCACCGTCCCTCATGAAATACCGCGCCACATTGCGGACAGATGGATGGTTCAGAAGGTTTGCCTTTGGTTTGATAGGTGTCGTGGATTCGCTCCTGAAACACGCCATCGTGACGGGTAATTTGATGATAACCGGGGAATATGTTTTTTGCGCTCATGATCTATCTCCTCTCATGCAATTTATTCATTTTGAATTGGAATCAATATGAAATTGCCCAGATGGCGTCGACATCATGATCAGTCATCCAGTCAACTATTCATAATTAGATCTTGCTCGCTTTAACAATTTTGTCAAGGATTTCTCTTCTGTTTGGTTTCCATCAACAGAAGCCATCGTAAATTCACATACCCTGATTTTATTCGCTCTCTGGACTATGATGCTTACCTGTGCGACACGCGTTGTTTGATAGCCTTTACTACCGATATCTTCAAGGAATTGCACTTCATCCTTGAGTCCACGAAGCTCAGTTTTGGCACCTTGCTGCAAAGATAGGCAGGTTTCCCGCAATCCTCAAGGAATAAAAATCTAGGTAAGTAATCAGCTTTAAAGGAAATCATCGAAGAAAAAGCCTGTGAAATTTAATTTCTCAATGATCTAAATCGATATGTGGATAAGCGATTTAACTACTGATTTCTCGTAACTGCACTCATAAAATAAATTCATCTCAGAGCCTTGCAGAGGCGATTCAGGCTCGCAATAATGGGCAATATGCGTTGCCGTCTTTAAGGTAAATGAGTGTACGAGGTTTGGGGAGTAGTTAGCATATCCCCTTCAGGGTAGTAGTTTTGCGCACCAAAATGTATTAATCTGATCGATATCATTTCGGACTGATGTTAATTAGTCTGTGCAGCGATGCCAACGTAGTTTACTGGGGGATTCGCATGCCAAAACACAATGCTGATATTGCTGTCATCTTTGAAGAAATAGCGGATCTGCTGGAAATCCAGGGAGCCAATCCATTTCGCATACGCGCTTACCGAAACGCTGCACGCATGCTGAGCGAGTTGCCGCGGGAAGTATCCCAAATGCTAGAGAAAAAGGAAGATTTAACTGATTTGCCGGGCATTGGTGATGATCTTGCGGGAAAAATTAAGGAAATTGTGGATAGTGGTCACTGCAGCCTGCTGGATCGATTGCAAACCGAACTGCCTCCGGCCATTACCGAGCTTCTGAAAATTCCAGGATTGGGTCCGAAACGCGTTAAATCGCTGTATCACGATTTGGACGTGCAAACGATCGAGCAACTGTATCGGGCAGCACGTGACGGTCGCATCCGGATTTTGCCGGGTTTTGGTGAGAAAACCGAAACCAACATCCTACAAGCCATTGAAGCGCATGCCAATCAGACGCAGCGCTTCAAATTGGCGGTGGCGGGACAATATGCAGAAGCACTGGAAAAATTTCTGCAAGCGATACCGGGTGTTCTGACTGTTATAGTTGCCGGCAGCTATCGGCGCATGCGTGAAACAGTCGGGGATTTGGATATGCTCGTTGTGTCCTCAGTATCGGCAGCCAGCCAAGTAGTGCAACGTTTTATTACCTATGAGGAAACTGTCGAGATTCTATCTGCTGGCACGATAAGGGCGAGCATTATTCTTGCCGGCGGTTTGCAGGTGGATTTGCGCGTGGTTAAGGAAGAATCGTATGGTGCTGCGCTGCATTATTTTACCGGCTCCAAATCCCATAACATCGCTATTCGTCGCATGGCGCAGAAACATGGCCTGAAAATCAATGAGTATGGTGTTTTCCAGGATAAAACCCGCATTGCTGGGGAAACGGAGGCTTCGGTCTATGCAGCCGTAGGTCTCGCCTATATTCCTCCAGAGCTGCGTGAAAATCGTGGCGAGATTGCCGCTGCAAGCACAGGGCAACTGCCGCAGCTCGTGGAACAAACGGATCTCCGGGGCGATTTGCATGCGCATACCCAGGCAACGGATGGACATCACTCGTTACGTGAAATGGCACTGGCTGGCAAAGCCTATGGTTTTGAATACCTGGCCATTACCGAACATTCACGTCGGCTGACTTTTGCGCATGGTCTTGATGGCGCGCGACTTGCCCAGCAGTGTGATGAAATTGATCAATTGAATGCAGAGTTAACGGGAATTACCTTGCTCAAAAGCATCGAAGTGGATATTTTACAAGATGGCAATCTGGATTTGCCCGACAGTGCTTTGGCGCGCCTCGACTTGGTCGTGGGCGCTATACACAGTCATTTTAATCTGTCGCGGGCCAAACAGACGGAGCGGATATTGCGCGCGATGCATCACCCTTACTTTACCCTATTGGCTCATCCAACCGGGCGCCTGATTCAGCGGCGAGATCCTTATGATGTGGATATGTTGCGCATTATTCGTGAAGCCAAGCATCGTGGCTGTTTTTTGGAATTGAATGCACATCCGGAGCGATTGGATCTGCTGGATACCCATTGCCAGATGGCGAAGGAAGAGGGCGTGCTGATCAGTATCAATTCGGACGCGCATAGTGTGTATGATTTTTCCAATCTGCGTTTTGGTGTCGGACAAGCGCGGCGCGGCTGGTTGGAGAAATGCAATGTACTGAATACCCGACCATTGAGTGAATTGCGTTTACTGATTCATCGCACGATGTCGTGAGCATATTTATCAGCACGTTGTGTAATACTCGCTTGTTCGCAACAGAATCACTATAGGGAGTCTGTCATGATATTTGCAAATCGTATTGCAGCAGCCAGGAAACTGGTCGAAGCGCTGTCTGATTATCGCGCTAAAAATCCTTTGATATTGGCAATACCGAGAGGTGCTGTGCCGATGGCGAAATTGATCGCCCAGCAATTAAAGGGTGAAATGGATGTGGTATTGGTGCGTAAATTACGCGCGCCGGGCAATCCTGAATTTGCAATCGGCTCGATAGATGAAAGTGGCTGGATTTATCTGACTGAATATGCTCAGCAAGTAGGTGCCGATCAGGATTATATTGATGCAGAAGTGACTGAGCAGACAAAAATCATCCGCCAGCGGCGTGCTCAATATACGCCCGAGCGTCCGCCCATCGATCCGGCTGGACGAATTGTCATCATTATTGATGATGGATTGGCGACAGGCTCGACCATGATCGCGGCATTGCACGCTCTGCGTAATCAGAAACCTGCCGAATTAGTTTGTGCCATTCCGGTGGCGCCTGGTGATACACTGAGAAAATTACAGGGTAAGGCGGATCGTATCGTTTGTTTGTCGTCACCCAGTGACTTTTACGCGGTGGGGCAGTTTTATACGGATTTTCCGCAAGTTACTGATGAGGAAGTGATTGCCTGTTTAACAGGCCGTTGAAAAACTATCTGCGTTGCCGCTACGGTGTTAAAAACAGGCTCAAAATGCTCATTTATTACACATAAGCTGCACTTTTTCGCCTGTTTCTGCCTGGTATCGGCTGCCTCGAAAACGTTTTTCAACGGACTGTTAAGGAAGCGCTGATTAATTCAACGAACGAGATGAAGGGCGAGGCGCACGGAACGCAACAGCCGAGACATATCAATCTGATAGGCGAGGGAGTGAGTACCGCGCAACGAAGCAATTCGCTCGTGCAGTCAATTAATCAGCGCTTCCTTAATGGACACAGCTTGAGGAAACAGGGTTAAAGTACGCATTCTTATCAAGACACTTGAAATGACACTCAATCGCTAAACTATATTTATTTACCGGGAGATTATTGATGATACGCAATCCTATTGATGTTGCTACGCGCGTCAGTCCTCATTTGTCCGTCTTGATTGAAAACCGAATCAATCGATCAGACGATGATCAATACATCACGCTTGAGACTATTCATGAGTTTGTAACTGATTTGCTATCTGATGCATTTGCTGAATCCGAGCAGTTGCATCATTTTGATATCAATGAATCTTTGTTGGATGAACTGAATGCGCTCATCGAAGAATTTGGTGAAACCGCATTGGCCATTGATTTCGTGCATGAAACGGCGAGCGAACCCTTGTCCCGAGTGATTGATGCTGTGATTAATGATCGAGATCGCAATAGTCCGCCAACGCTTGCAATGATCAAGGACGCGATGAATTCGGGCTTATCTGCAAGCTTGGTGGGTGCAGGTGTATTAGAGGAAGACGAAGATGATGTGCTGCTGGAGGAAATCGATGCTTTGATCGACCGGCATGGCGCCGATGCATTGGCAGAAGAATTTATACGCTACGAATAGTGCTTGGATATCTTCATGGAAAGGTATTTCCAGCAAAAATGAACCTTATCGAAGATAATAAATCGAAATGTTCGTTAATGACCAATCCTTTAAAGTTTTTTATTGATATATGTACTTCGATAAAATCTATACGTTGCAAACCGGTGTTAGTCTGAAAGTGTCAACACAAGCTTTGCAGGCACTGATTCACAATGCTGTAAGCAAGGGTGACCTCTCTGCATTGGAGCGCATTCGCTGCCCAACGGATTTATATGCGCATTTATCGGTTGTTGTTTGCTCAGGTGCCGAAGCGCTTATCGATAGGCGGCAGCGCTGGGTAAACAATAAAATGAAAAAAGACTTGATATCAAAGCGGCCAGTTTTGTTCAGCAGTTTTTGTCATCTATTTTGGCGCAATCTCGATGAAGATGACCCGGATGGCGATGAATGGCAGGGTCTGATTGCCAGTGATCAATTCCATTCGCAGTCAATTGCTTTTTTGAATAAATTGCGCATGATCGAACGTAGCCTGCAGCAATGCAGAGAGACTGCTTTTGCGATGTAGCAAAGATTTGCTCAGTATTCACTGATAGATAAGAATTCGGCATACCTAATCAACTGACTAAGTATGCCGAAATTCCTCCCCCCCCCACTTTTCCTCACTGCCACGGAACTCCCATTCATAGCATCGAGGAAATCACAACCAAGTTAACTACCTACAACCACTTAAGTCGATTCTTCCTCATAGGCAGTATGCACAGCCTTCGGGTCCAGATGGTTGATGGTGGCCATAATCTGATAAGGATCCGCCAGAGAAGGCGCCATGCTCCAGCGATTGAGTGCGACATTGCCGACGCGTACCATTCCGGTATGGTTTTCTTTGACTTTGTCGAGTTCGATCTCGCGATCAAAGAAGCCGAGTCGGAAACGAACCAATTCGATATCTTCCGGTGCGCCGGTTAGAAACTTCCAGCCCGATTTGATTCCATAGCGCTCTGCGTATTGCTTGAGTCCTTTCGGAGTATCTCGTTCGGGTTCCAGTGTAATCGAATACATGAAGACATCACGACCTGCCCGGTCGCCTAGTATGTTTTGCACTTGTAGCAGATTGGCGGTCGCCATCGGGCAAATACCGGCACATTGCGCATACATCATATTAATGGCGACTACTTTGTCCCGGATCAGGTCATCATAGAATTTGACGGCTTCTCCTTCGTGCGTATACAGCGTGACGTTTGGAAACGGCGTATGACTCATTGTGCTCCTGTCATCCCAGTTACTGGCAGGTGCGGGCGTTTTATTGCTGCCGAATCCTTCCCAGGCTGCATTCAAGCCGATCAAGCCCAGTGCGGCGGCGCCGATGCCGGCTAACATATCTCTACGTGTGTTCATAGTGGTTTTCTCTTTGTTCATGATAAGCTCCTCCCGGTTATTCGACGATATCCCAACGTACCATCATGGCATGGTCTTCGTGAATCATATTGTGGCAGTGCATGACATACTTCCCTGGAAAATCGCGGAAGCGTATAAACAATCTGATGCGTTCATTGGGCCCCAGATTATAGACATCCTTACGACCTCTTTCGTGTGCCGGCACGGCTACTGCAGCACCATTCACGAATCTTTGCAGGATATGGCCTTCCTCGAAATGGATATGAACGGGATGACTCCAACCGCCATTGGGGTTGGAAATGTCCCATATTTCCATGCTTTCTTTGGAAATGCGCGCAGCTGGCGACTTGACGTTGACCAATTTGCTATTGATGGTCCACAAACCGCTGGTGCGGGCAAATGTCCATCTTCTGACCGGTGCTGAGGCGATTTCTTCCGCGGTCGGTCTGCGTATCGGGCGCAAGGTGTTGGGTACCTGACTGTTATCTGCCGCAGTGCGATTGACAACAATCTTGAGCACGCGATCGCCGGGTGCCTGCACAGCGCCTGGTCCACGCGTTGAGGTTTGCACCAAGCGATTGACGAGATAAAGCTCCGTACCTAGCGCATATCGATTGAAATTCACCACGATATCGCCGCGCTCAGCCACGCCCAATCGAACCCTGGTTTGGTTGCGCAGTGTGGTGGGCAGGAGATTGCCGTCATTGGCGATGTAGTCGAATGTTTGCGGCGTGCCGGCTGCGTTCACCAAGTAAAATTCATAATAACGCGATGGCCCTGCATTGAGTAAGCGTAAGCGATACTTGCGTTTGGCCACTTTCAGAACCGGCTCGATCTTGCCATTGACCGTGATTTTGTCACCCAAAGTGCCTTCCGGATCGATCTGATCGTATATGTGTATGCCACTGGCATCGAAACGCTTGTCCTGAAACAGGAGTGGATAGTCGTAAGGATAGCTGGGCAGTCTCAGTGCAGCCGGATTGGGATCATTTTCATCGCCCGAATCGAGATCGTCAAACAGCAAATAAAAACCGGCCATGCCACGGCTGGCATTGGCTGCGGTAAAATCCAACGTATGATCGTGGTACCACAAGGTGCCGAGTGCTTCACGCTTGTCTCCGCCCACGGGATTGTCGACATCTTTGGGGAATTCGTCGAGTCCCGCATAGATATTGGGATAGAACTGGTCTTTGAAATTGCCCGGTTTGGTCAGGGTGGGACCAGCTTTATATGGACTGAAATAATCGCCTGGGAAGCCATCGCTTTCGGAAGGCGTATGCAAGTTGTGCAAGTGCATGCTGATCTCCGGCGTGCCGAAACCCTCATGATCCTTGGGTAATTCGTTATGCAAACGCACGATCACCGGACGCCCATAGCGCGCAAAGAATGTCGGGTTGTGATAAGGCTGACCGTTTCCATCCACACCTTCATAAGTCCACGCCAGCTGATCGGGATAATCCGGGTGGAATGAATAGTTGTTATCTTCCTTGACTCTCAATTCATAAGTATCCGCTTGACCCGGTTGAAGTTGCGGATTGCCAAAAAAATCATTCCAGCGCTGATGACGATTACGCCCACACTCGCCATACGCGGTATTGGCCGTTCCTTGCGGTATTCGATAAGCATCCGTAAACAGATCGGTCGGTTGCAGGGGTTCAATGGCATCCGGCAAATCCACTTGCCAAGGAGTGGTTGCTGGGCTGGGAGCCACTCCCGGAACCACCTGCGCCATGCTCTTGCGCGAAGTTAAAATGGCGGGGGCCGCAATTACGGTAGCCCCTGTCGTCTTAAGGAAAGCGCGCCTGGACTCGTTGGATGGAGAATCTGGGGTGCTATCCTGTGTCGTGTCGTTGTCCGTCTTTTTCATGATATCCTCTTCATTGTCATTGCTTTAATCAAATCCCTGCCAGTGCGTGCGATGCGTTTACTTGAGTGATTTTCTTTTCTATCACCTATTAAATGCTTGGAATGCTTGATATGCCTATCTTTCCCATTGCTTACTTGTCTTGCATTACAGCTTTGTTACTTGAACATATATTAGAGCGATCAACCCACTCATTGATATAGGTAAAATGCTTGTTTTTATCTAAGTAAATACTTAGAAATGCATGGTTGCAGAATGTTTGAGAATGGCTGTATTGCAGGGGATGATGGAAAAATGCTCCTTCTTACTAAAGGAGGTATTGAGTGTTATCCGGTTGAGCGGCGGTACTCATCAACAGTGCAGTAATGCAATGCCAAGTCGTTGTTCACGCGCACTTCAGTGTTGCGGGTTTCTGAACAGCCGGCAAACTTGCCAAACGCATGCAAAATTGGAGTGCGGGTAGTTTGGCACGCTCGATGACCAAAATCCGTGCGTCAGATTCTGCTGACAACTGCACAATTGAATCGTCATGATCGATTTCAAGCCTGTTTTCTAAGTATTTACTTAGACAAAAACAAGCATTCTGCTTATTCACTTATTTGATTGATCACCCTAACATAGCACCGTAGCGATAAGTGTGCCCTAGTGGAACTTGGGAATTCTGAATAAGCGCGTAGGATAAGTCTTAACAAGAAGTCAATATAGAACTTATCCAAAGGGTTACTCAACTATCAGCTGCTGCGGTAGATTACTGGGTCCGGCCTATGAAAGATAACTTGGGTGCTCATCTTTTAATAGCAAATGAATGATTATAAATTGTAGAGGTAAACAAAATGGCAAATTTCAGCAGAACCGATCTTGATTTTGTATTTCAACAAATCCTGACTTCTGAGGCGGACTCCGCGCAGCAGATAGGTGGAGTGTTTGACGTGCTTCCAACACTCGTTACCGACCCATTACTGCCGTATGGTATGCGTAACGTCAATGGATCTTTTAATAACCTGATAACCGGTCAATATCTGTTTGGTGCGGCTGATCAGGCTTTTCCGCGTTTGTTGCAACCAACCTTTCAGAATGCCGGACCGGTCACATTCGACGTGGATGGGCCGGGGCCCGTGGAAGTCGGTGATCCAACTTCTTACACTCAATTCAGCGGCGCTGTGTTTGATACCCATCCGCGCGTGATCAGCAATCTGATCGTGGATCAAACCAGCAACAACCCGGCTGCCGTTGCCGCTGCGGCACAGAATGCCGGATCAGAAACCAACGTGGACGGAAAAGGCACTTTCTTTCTCCCTAATGTCACACCCGATGCAGGTTTATCTCCTCCCTATAATTCATGGTTCACTCTGTTTGGGCAATTCTTCGACCATGGTTTGGATCTGGTGAATAAGGGCAACAGCGGAACCGTCTTCATTCCGTTGGAAGCCGATGATCCGTTGATTCCCGGACCGGATGGCTTTCTGGGAGATAATCCCATTACGGTGATTGACGAGAGTGCGGATGATAGTTCCGGTAATGAAGCTTTCTTTGGTGACGATCCGTTAACCACTGAATTTGACGAAAGCCTGGACGATAGTCCTGGTGCTGATCTGGCTGTTTTTGGTGATGATCCCACCACACTGCTTGTTGACGAAAGCGAAGACGACAGTCCGGGGGCGGATGGTTTCTACGGCGACAATCCCAACACGCCAGCGGATGAGAGCGCTGATGACAATCCTGGTGCATTATTAGCACAATTTGGCGACAATCCGACCACGTTTATCAATGAAAGCCTCGACGACTTGCCAGCGCATTTGCGATTCATGGCCATGACACGGGTAACGAATCAACCGGGCCCTAATGGTATTTTAGGTGACTCCGACGACGTGCGTGACAATATCAACCAAACGACACCGTTCGTCGATCAAAACCAGACTTACACATCGCATCCTTCGCATCAAGTGTTCCTACGTGAATATGAATTGAATATTAACGGCAGACCCGTTGCCACCGGTAAATTGCTGGAAAACAGCACTACCGGTGATGGACTGGCTACCTGGGCCGACATTAAAGCGCAAGCGCAAACCATGCTGGGTATCAATTTGACCGATGCCGATTTGACCAACTTGCCGCTGCTGCGCACCGATACCTATGGCAAATTCATTCCCGGCCCCAATGGTTTTGCGCAAATCATCACCGGATTGGGACCTGACGGTGTCCCCAATACACCGGATGATATCGTCGTAGTAGGCAATCCGGCTGCCAATGGCGGTCTGGGGGTAAGTACGGCGAATGCGATTCGCACCGGCCATGCGTTCCTGGACGATATTGCGCATACGGCAGTGCCAAAATTTGCTGGTGGCGTGCTGAATCCCGATGCCGACACGGATACCGGCAATACACCGAGCAGTGGCACCTACGACAACGAATTGCTGGATGCGCACTTTATCACCGGTGATGGCCGTGGCAACGAAAATATCGGACTGACCACGGTACATACTGTTTTCCATGCCGAGCATAACCGCACGGTGGATTCTGTTAAAGCCTTAATTTCGGGTAGCGGTGATCAAGCATTCATCGATCAGTGGCATCTGCCGGATGGATCATGGAACGGTGAACGTCTGTTCCAGGCCGCGCGTTTTGCCACCGAGATGCAATATCAGCACTTAGTGTTTGAAGAATTTGCGCGTAAAGTACAACCTAATGTCAATGCTTTCATCAACTACGACAGCACGATCGATCCAGCCATCATGGCCGAGTTTGCTCATGTGGTTTATCGCTTCGGTCACTCCATGTTGACCGAGACAGTGGCCAGGACCAATGCGGATGGTTCTCCGAATGACATCGGTTTGATCGAGGCATTTTTGAATCCGGTTGCTTTCGGCGCAGGCTATGCCAATAACATCGAGGCGGCTGGCGCCGTTGTGAATGGCATGACCAAACAAGTCGGCAATGAAATCGACGAATTCGTCACCGGCGCTTTGCGCAATAACTTGGTGGGCCTGCCACTCGATCTGGCGACCATTAACCTTGTGCGTGGCCGCGATACCGGCATGGCGTCTCTGAATGAAGCACGCCAAATGTTCTACGAGGATACCGGTGGCAACAGCGCGCTGTTGCCGTATGAAAGCTGGGCCGACTTTGGATTTGCGCTCAGGCATCCCGAATCGTTGGTCAACTTTGTGGCTGCTTATGGTAATCATCCTAGTATCACCGCTGCCACGACACTGGCAGACAAGCGTCTTGCTGCTGAAGCGCTGGTCAATGGTACAGACCAGGATGCCATCGATTTTATGAATGGCCCGGCTGCATCGACGGGGATGAACGATGTGGATTTCTGGATTGGCGGTTTGGCCGAGCAACAATCCCCATTTGGCGGATTATTGGGTTCCACCTTTAATTTCGTATTTCAAACCCAGATGGAGAGTTTACAGGACGGCGACCGTTTCTATTACCTGGCTCGTACGGCCGGACTCGATTTCCTTACTGAGTTGGAACAAAATTCCTTTTCAGAATTGATTATGCGCAATTTGCCGGATGTAAAACATTTACCTCTGGATAGTTTTTCGACACCGACCTATACGTTTGAGCTTAGCGCACAGAATCCAAGTGGCGCGATTATTAATGATCCAGATACGCCTTATGATGAAAAAGCATTATTAGCACGTGATAATTCTCTGGGAGCAAATACAATTCGTTACTCGGGGTTAGAGCACATTGTGATGGGTGGTACCGAAGGAAACGATCGTATACGTGGTGGGGGAGGTATAGATACGATTTGGGGGGATGGAGGTAATGATCGTTTGGAAGGAGGGGGTGACAATGACTCTATCATAGGGGGGGCTGGTAATGACATCATTACTGACTCCTTTGGCGATGATATTATCAAGGGAGGAGATGGCCATGACTTCATCAATGCAGGCCCTGGTCTCAATTTAATTCTTGCCGGTGCAGGTAGTGATTTTGTGGTTACCGGGAACGATATTTCCGAAGTGTTTGCCGGCCCGGATAACGATTTTATCTTTGGTAACAAAGCTAACGCTGCGATGATCGGCAATACCGGTAATGACTGGATTCAATACGGCACTGCCGGTGGTGCGGTAGGGGATAATAATGATCCATTGAATCTCGATGCAGTGCGCGGTAACGATGTTTTTGTCGGCTCCGGTGGCTTGGATGATTTCCGCGGTGAAGGTGGCGATGACATTATGAACGGTCTGGCAGGTCCGGACAGAAATGATGGTGCCAGCGGTTTTGACTGGGCAACCAATGATGACAGTACTTTGCCTGTCGATTTCGACTTGGCAAGGTTGGTTCTGCCCATCAACGTGAATTTCGACCGCTTCAATTTTGTTGAAGGCGCATCCGGCGGTAGTGCCAACGATATCCTGCGTGGTGACGATTCAACTTTCCTTGAATTGGAGCTGATTGATCCGATTACAGGGCAAAATAATGCTTTGGATAACGTTAATATGCTACCCAATGGGACTCATAGCGCTGCCGACAGGATTGCTCAGATCAACGGTTTACAGGCGTTATTGAATTTAACCGATCCGTTTTCGGTCGTTTCTACCTTCAGCGCGGGTAACATTTTGCTGGGTGGCGCTGGTAGCGATCTGATCGAAGGCCGCGCCGGTGATGACATCATCGATGGCGATGCGTATTTGAATACCCGCATTGTCAATACAGCGACAAACATCAATTATCCGAACATGACCAGTGCATTACGGTCATTGATGCAAACAGGAAATTTCACGCCGGATCAACTCACTGTCGTACGTGAGATTCTGACAACGCCAGCGGGTAGCGCGATTGATACTGCGGTATACCAAGATGTGTTTGCCAACTATACCCTGACCTTTAGTACCACCACCGGTGCTTTGTATTTGGAGCATGTGCCTCTTGCCAATGGTGGTGGCGCGGGTAATGATGATGGTGTGGATACGCTGCGCAATATTGAGCGGCTGCAGTTTGCTGATTTGACGGCCTATCTCGGCACGACCGGTGACGACAACTTGACCGGCACCGCGGCTAACGAGGTACTGCTTGGCTTGTCTGGCAACGATACCCTGAATGGTTTGGGCGGTGTGGATGTATTGGTAGGTGGAGCCGGTAACGATACTTATGTGGTTGATACCAATACCGATACCCTTACTGAACTCAACGCGCAAGGTATCGACACGGTACAAAGCGCGGTGACACGCACATTAGCGCTTAATTTCGAAAACCTGACTCTGACCGGTAGCAATGCGATCAATGGCACGGGCAATGGCGTGAATAACATTATTATCGGTAACACTGGCAACAACACATTGAACGGCCTGGGCGGTAACGATACCTTGAATGGTTTCGGCGGCACAGACAGTTTGAATGGCGGGGCCGGTAACGATATCTATATCGTCGATGCCGCAACGGTGACCTTTACAGAAGCTGCTGGCGGGGGCATTGACACAATTCAGACCTCTGTCACGCTCGCGCCGCTGGCTACCAATTTCGAGCATCTGACCCTTACCGGTGGCAGTGCCATTAGTGGTACGGGTAACACGGTCGCTAACATTATTACCGGTAACAGTAATAATAATATACTCAATGGGTTGGGCGGTGCTGATACATTGATTGGCGGCGATGGCGATGATCGATTGATCGGTGACGCAGGCGCTGATGGTTTGACTGGTGGCTTGGGTGCAGACACTTTTGTTTACACCGCTTCTTTGTTCCATTCCGTTGGCGGCACGCGGGATACCATCACTGATTTCGTGAGCGGAACCGACAAGATCGATCTTACCGTAATCGATGCCAACACGGCTGCAGCCGCTGCAGGTAATCAGGATTTCATCTTTATTGGTACCAGTGCTTTTACTGCGGCTGGGCAGGTACGCTATGCCGGTGGTGTGCTGGAAGTCAACAATAATGCAACTTTAACCGCAGATTTGCAAATCAATGTGACAGGGAGTCCGACGCTGGTTGCTACCGATTTGCTGGGTATGCTTCCTTAAGTTCGCTGGGCAACAAGTAATAGGCAGTGCTGGTTAAAACCTGCATTGCCTAAGTGTGAAGTAAGTGTGAGAAAAGTTGTTTGAATGGCGAGTTGTGAATCATGACAACCCGTGGTCAATTTTGCCAACGTTGCATGGCAACGACACAAAATTGATTGAGGTGTGAAAACTCGGTCTATCCGCAATGCGCTTGCTGCGTTCGTTGTGGATAGGCCGATGTTTTTTTGTGATTCATACTTATCACGTTGTATCGCCTGTGTATCTTGACGGCTTCATGCCTCAATATCCCAGCGCACCATCATGGCATGGTCTTCATGGATCATATTGTGGCAGTGCATCACATATTTTCCTGAGAAATCACGAAAGCGCATAAAAATTCTCATGCGTTCATTGGGTCCCAGTGTATAGACGTCCTTGCGTCCTTTCTCATACGCGGGCACCGGCACTTCAAGTCCATCCTTGAATCTTTTCAGGATATGTCCCTCTTCAAAGTGGATATGGACCGGATGGCTCCAGCCACCGGATGGATTGTTAAGATCCCATATTTCCATGCTGCCTTGAGCCATGGTGGCGCCGGCGGATTTGACGTTGACCAGCTTATCATTGATGGTCCACAAACCGCCCTTGCGAGCAAATGTCCATTTCCTGACGGGTGCTGCCGCAATTTCGGCTGCCGTTGGTCGACGGATAGGACGCAAAGTGCTGGGTACTTGACTGACATCCGGCTCATCAGGCAAGCGATCAACGACGATTTTGAGCACGCGTGAACCGGGCGCTTTCACGTCATCGGGGCCGCGTGTTTTGGTTTGCACCAGCCGATTGACGAGATACAGCACGGTTCCCGGTGGATAGGCGGAGAAATCCACGATGATGTCAGCGCGCTCAGCTACGCCCAATCTGACTTTGGTTTGATTGAATAAGGGTTTAGGCAAGAGATTGCCATCATTGGCAATGTAAGTGAATTTCTGCACGATATGATTGGCATTCACCAGATGAAATTGATAGAACCGAGACGGGCCGGCGTTGAGCAGGCGCAAACGATACTTGCGGCTGGCAACCTTCAGGACGGGTTCGATTTTGCCATTGACAGTGATTTTGTCACCCAGCGTGCCCTCCGGATCAAATTGGTCGTATAAATGAACGCCATCCTCGTCGAAACGTTTATCCTGAAAAGCGAGGGGATAATCATAGGGATGGCTTGGCAGCCTCAAAGCAGCCGGATTGTCATCGTGTTCGTCACCTGAATCGAGATCGTCAAATAACAGATAAAACCCGGCCAGCCCGCGACTTGCATTGGCAGCAGTAAAATCCAGGGTATGGTCGTGGTACCACAGCGTCCCCAGCGCTTCACGATAATCTCCGATCCCGCCAAATTCATCCAGACCGGCATAGACATTGGGGTAAAAATGATCCTTGAAATAGCCGGGTTTGGTCAGTGTCGGTCCGGCTTTGTACGGACTAAAATAATCGCCTGGGAATCCATCACTTTCCGACGGTGTGTGCAAATTGTGCAGGTGCATACTGACTTCGGGTGTGCCAAAACCGGTATGATTTTTGGACAATTGGTTATACAACCGCATGATGATTGGACGTCCATAATGGGCGAAGATGGTTGGATTCGGGTAATGCGGGTTGTTTGCCGTGAGACCTTCGTAGGCCCAAGCCAGTTGAGCAGGATAATCCGAATGAAAGCGATATTGATCATTGGCTTCGACATTCAACTGGTAGAGATCCGCCTGATCCAGTTCCAGTGCAGAATTGCCGAAGAATTCTCCCCAGCGCTGATGATCATTGCGCCCGCATTCGCCATAGTCGATATTGGCCGTTCCTTGCGGTATCCGATACGGATCTGCAAACAGATCTGTCGGTTGCAGGGGGTCGATGGCGTCCGGTAAATGGTCGCGCCACGGCCTGGTCGGCGGGCTGGGCGGCAATACTGGGTCGGTGACTTGAGCGATGCTTTTGCGAGTAGTGAAAATGGCCGGAGCGGCAAGCATTGCACCGCCCGTTGTGGTTAAGAAATCGCGTCTCGATGGATTGATTGGAGCATTGTGCGCGTTATTGGGTATTGAATCGGATGCCGCGTTTTTCATGATATCCCCCTTAGCTTGTTTCGTTGGAAATAGAAAGATCATGGATTACATGTCAGTGCCGGGCTGTCACGGGATTTTGCTGAAAGTGTTCATTGATATTCATTTAAATCAGCCCGTTGTCATTGCATCCTAGGACTGCTGGTTTGGGA
>Ga0073902_10000853_pt1 | contig 17235 bp, 18 predicted proteins | sample KloWWTmeKNB19Kit_FD_66667 | JGI IMG/M metagenome (GOLD analysis project Ga0073902, IMG submission 66667) | Active sludge microbial communities from Klosterneuburg, Austria, studying microevolution and ecology of nitrifiers - Klosterneuburg... | ecosystem: Engineered > WWTP > Aerobic digester >...
GGGAATTTCGCCGAACGCAGCAGTTCGGCGCTGCGGCTGCCGAAGATCGGTTTGCGCAGCGGTGAGTGGTTGAAGGCGCCCGCCGGACTGCCGTGCAGCGTGTGTTCTACGGTCAACCGCAAAAAAGCACCAAATTGCCTGCATCCTTTTGCGAGTTTCTCCGTCTTCGCTGGCAGAACCTTAAACAATACGGATTGAAACCACCCATGAACACCTCGCTTTTGCCCACCCGGAAACCGCTTTCATTAAACGCCTGGATGCTCGGCCTCCTGGTTGGCGCGGTGTTGTGGGTGTTGGCCTACAGCCAACTCACCCACTTTGCCGATGCCATGATTGGCCTGTTTGGCCTCAGCCACGGCAACCATCTTGGCGAGGCGGTGCATTTCTTTTTTTACGACACGCCCAAGGTCTTGCTGCTGCTGACCGGAATCGTGTTCCTCATGGGGGTGATCCAGACTTTCTTTTCAGCCGAACGCACCCGTGCCTTGCTTTCCGGCAAGCGGGTTGGCGTTGGCAATGTGCTGGCGGCATCGCTGGGGATCGTGACACCGTTCTGCTCCTGCTCGGCGATTCCGCTGTTTATTGGCTTCCTCTCGGCGGGCGTGCCGCTGGGCGTGACCTTTTCTTTCCTGATCTCGGCGCCGATGGTTAATGAAGTTGCGCTGGCGCTGCTGTTCGGCATGTTCGGCTGGAAGGTGGCAGGGCTTTATCTCGGGCTTGGCCTCCTGGTGGCCATCATTTCAGGACTGGTCATCGGCAAGCTGAAAATGGAGCGCTATCTGGAGGATTGGGTGCAGGCCATCCACGCCGGGGAGGCGCCGGAAATGGAAGGGGAAACCTACACCTGGCTTGACCGCTTTCATGCTGGCGCTCGTCACGTCAAGGAAATCGTCGGCAAGGTCTGGCCCTACATCATGGGCGGCATTGCCATCGGCGCGGCGATTCATGGTTACGTGCCGCAGGATTTCATGGCCTCGATCATGGGCAAGGATGCGCCGTGGTGGTCGTTGCCGGCTGCCGTGGCCATGGGTGTCCCGATGTACACCAATGCGGCGGGGGTCATTCCCATCGTTGAGGCGCTGATCGGCAAGGGGGCAGCCTTGGGCACGGTGCTCGCGTTCATGATGAGCGTGATCGCCTTGTCCTTGCCCGAGATGATCATCCTGCGCAAGGTGCTGCGGCTGCCGCTGATCGCCACCTTCGTCGGTGTCGTGGCCAGCGGCATTCTGCTGGTCGGCTACGTTTTCAATATGGTTTTGTGAGGCGGCAGGTATGCGTGTTTTTCCTGCTGCTCGAAATATCCTGGTGCTCGGCGTGCTGGGCGTTTCACTGATCGCTTGTGCCGAAAAGCAGAGTGCTTCCCCTGGCGTGCGTCTGATCGACAATGTCCGCCAGTCCGGGCAGCCCACCGTCGTTGAGTTTGGTGCCGCCTCGTGCACCACCTGTCGCAACATGAAGCCGATTCTCGAAGCGACTGCATTGCAGTTGCAGGGCAGGGCGCATGTCGTCATCATCGATCTCTCCCAGGATTACGCGGCAGCGAGCCAGTTCAACATCCGCATGATGCCAACCCAGGTTTTTTTCGCCGCCGACGGTCAGGAAGCAGGCCGCCATCTCGGAGGAATGACACAGGCCGAGATTGTTCAGCGACTGGGCTTCGGCAGCGCGGGCCGGTGAATGCCGATGCCTGAATTCGACCAACTGGTATCGTCCTACCCCGCCTGGGCAATGGCTTCGGCTTTGCTGGCCGGGATCGCCTCTTCCGCCTCGCCCTGCGCTATCGCGGCGGTGCCGCTGGTGGTCGGCTATGTCGGCGGCTATGCCGGCGGGAGCCGATGGCGGGCATTCGGCTATGCGGCAGCCTTCGTTTTTGGCATGGCTTTGACGTTTACCGCAGCCGCCGCGGCCATGGTCACGGCGGGCGCGATTTTTGGCCCGGCCGGTCAGGTCTGGCAAATGTTCATGGCGGCACTGGCCATCATCTTTGGCGGGCACCTGCTTGGCATCTGGCGGTTGCCGGGGCTGGAAAAACTCTCCTGTGCCTTGCCGCCACTGCGCTGGCGCGGCGCGCTGGGGGCCGCGGTTGCCGGAGGATTGTCCGGGCTTGTCTTCGCGCCCTGTGCGACACCTGTGCTGGTCGGCATCCTGTCGGTAATCGGCAGCCAGAGCGAAGCGCAATACGGTATTGCGTTGATGTTTGCCTATGCGCTGGGGCACGGCGCGTTGCTGCTGGCTGCGGGCTCATCGATCGGATTCGCCCAGTGGCTGGCGCATTCGCGCCTGGCGGCCAACGCTGGGCGGATTTTCGTGCGCTTGGCCGGGGGCTTGTTGCTGGCTTATGGCGCATGGCTGCTTTGGGAGGTCTGGCGATGATGGCCCTGCTGCGACGGGTCATCCCGGCGCATGGCCGGCAATTGCTTAGCGCGATGGCCCTGAGCGCGCTTGGGCTGATTGCTTCGGCGATCGTTCTGACCGAGTGGCTGCGCCTGAATCCCTGTCATCTGTGCATTTTCCAGCGCATTTTGCATCTCGGACTGGCCCTGTGCTTTGCCTTGGCTTCGCTGAGTTACCAGCGAACTGGACAGCGCCGGTTCTGGGTGCTTGCCGGCTGGGTGATTGCGGTGGCCGGCATGGGCGTGGCCGGTTTCCAGAGTTGGGAACAGTGGTATCCCGAACTGGTCGGCGGCTGCACCGGCGCCGAGCCCGGGCTGATCGAACAACTGGTCGAGTGGCTGGGTATCCGCTGGCCACGACTCTTCATGGCCACCGGTTTCTGCGACAGCAAGGAACTCGTCATTCTCGGCCTCTCGCTGGCGAACTGGTCGTTTCTCGCCTATGCCGGTTTCACCGCCATGGCCTCGCTGATTCTGTTTTATCCCTCAATTTCCGGAAAGGAAAATGCATCATGAAAGACATCAAGGTTCTCGGTACCGGCTGCGCCAACTGCCGCAACACCATCAAACTGATCGAAGACGTTGCGGCCGAAAAAGGTGTCGAAATTTCGCTTTCCAAGGTCGAGCAACTTCCGGAAATCATGAAGTACGGGGTGATGTCCACGCCAGGTGTCGTGGTCGATGGCAAGGTGGTGCACGCGGGGGGTATTCCCGACCGCAGCAAGATTGCGGGCTGGCTGTAATCCGCCGCCCCAATCCCGACCGAGGAGGAAGGAGACCTCCTTGGCGTATTGCTGATGTACTCCCAACTGGCCCATGCCGACGGGCTCCTGAACGGCGAAAAGCTGGCAGAAGGCATCGAGGTGCTATCGAACCAGAGGCAAGGACGTTTGCTTACTTGATCGTCCGATGGAAAAACCCCTTCACGGCATCACGACAATCAGGGCACACGCTCAGATGCTCGGCGGGCAGCCCGGCCTGCTCCAGGGCTGTTAATACTGCCGCAACAGGTAAAGATGATGTTTGGCGTTCTTGGAATGGATCGCAAAAAAGCGGCTCTGCTTTCGCATTGCCGCTGAGTTACGAGAGATGAAATTTGTGCGTTAGTGTTCGTGCCAACCAGTAATCATCATCTTGAAATGGGTGCTGATCTTATGACCGGTTGTTCCCAGGTAAATGTGGGCAAACATAAAGCTGACGATGACCAAGGCCGCCAGATAGTGCATAACGGCAACCGGCATCAAGCCGTCGTATCCAAGGACACTCTTCGGGGCCAAGTCCGGCCACATGAACATGACACCGGTGATGAGCAGGATGGGCATGACAAGGTACATCATGAACCAGTAGACAATCTGCTGCATGGCGTTGAAGTTGTTCTTCGGAGTCGGTGGGTAGGGCGGGGCCTCTCCATGGAAAATGCCCCAGGCGTAGAACCGAGCCTGACGTACGCATTTCTTTATGAAGCCTTCCGGTTTCGGTACGTATTGCCACCAGTTGCCGGTAATCACATTGGCGATGGCGAAGAAGCCGTAGGCCGCGACCAGTGCCAATCCGGCCATGTCATGAATTCGTGCAGCCAAGGCAAATGGCACCAGAACCAGGGCAGGGTCAGCAAAGTGCAGGCTGGCGCCGCTGATCGTAAGGGTGATGATCAACAAAGCGTTGGTCCAGTGCCAAATGCGAATCCAGAGCGGCAGGATGAAGATGCGGGTACTCATGATTTCCTCCGGCGGGCAGCAAGGATGCGGAGCAGGCCGTGGAGGCTGACACCGCCAATGGTGCCACCGACCATGATCAGGCCGAGCAGGTCGAGATAGAAGTTGCGGGTCGCTCCGACAACATAGGAATTGCGCAGGAATGCCGCGTTGGCAAAGCCCATTTCCTTGGCCTCCGTTTCTTTGACGTGGCGATATAAGCCGGTACGCAGGGCACTGTCCTGGGCGTGGCAAGTCGAGCAATTCTTTTGTGCCTTGTCCTTGTTGAGGATTTCATGGGAGACGGAGAGGGCCGAATTGGCTTTCACCTGCGGCGTATGGCAGTCAATACAGCGGGCCGATTGCCAATGGCGTTGGGCGTTGGGCAGCCACGCGTGAATCTTGTCGATATCGGGCCGCTTCTTATCCGGAAGAACCTTGCCGCCAAATTCGGCAAATTTCTCGTCGGAGTTGTGGCACTCCATGCACATCGCGTTGTCCTGAGCGACCAGCTTATGCACGCTACCCAGCTTTTTGGCCGATGCAACGACGTGCGGATCATGGCAGGTGGAGCAGGTGAAGTTGTCCTTCAGGTTCTTCGAGTGCACGCTCTTGGCAACCTGGGCTTCGACCCGGAAGGATTCCTGGGCATGGCATTCGTTGCATTGCAGCGTTTCTGCCTTGCTGGCCAGTTCCTCGGCGGTGTGTGGATAGGCCTTGAAGGCACCCACGTGGCAGGTTTTGCAAGCCATGTTGCCGTGATTCGACGCTGCGAATTTAGGCGAAGTGCGCTCAGACTTTTCTGCACTCTTCGGGAGGCTGAACAGTCCTTTGCCTTGCTCATGCAGCGAATCACCGACGTGACATTGCAAGCATTCCGCATTCCAGGCACGAACCTGAGCAATGGTCTCGGGATCGGTGCCCATCGCGCCTTTGGTCTGGGCTGTCACCGACCCGGATAGAGCAAGACCAAGGAGCAACGAGTAAGCCATTCTGGATGCCAGCATTGAAAAACTAAATTTGGGCATACGTCCCCCTATGAGGGTCGCTTCGACCCCCTTCGTAACAGAGAAAATTGCCGCGACGGCTGCTCTGAAGCGTATTCATTGCACCGTCTCCGCAAGTTCTTCGGCATCCTGTGCAATGACCGTATTGGTCACCGTAACCAGTGAGCGGTAGAGGTTCTCGGCCGACAACTCGGAGATCTTTTGGCTGTATTGGCCAATCCAAGTGCCGAGGTGCTGGTTCAGGAAATATTGCTGCTTTTCGATCAACTGAGCGGCGAGTTCCTGATTGCCGGCATGCTGTGCCTCGAACTCGGCATTGCAGAGCGAAGCCATGAAGCGTAGTTCCTCGACCAGATGGTCAAGCGGTGCAAAACGTCCGTCTGGCTGATAACCGGCCTCCAGGTAACAGCGGGCAACCTGAACCGTGGATTCACCCATCAGCACACCTTCGCGCCACAGTGATTCGTACGGCGGTGGGGGTCCATACTCTTCGCTGATGCCGCCGAACAAGCGTGTGTGTTCCTGCGCAAGTTTCAGGGTTAGCTCTTCGATGTCATGAACATCAGCAAACGACCTGAAAATTTCACCAGCCAATCCGGCCTCTTCGCCATTTTGAGTTGCCGCTGTAGCCATCTTTTTTACGGATTCCTGGTCCAGCTGATTAGCGAACAGCTCGGAAAGGTACCAGTAGGCTTCACCGCGCTGCCGACCGTTCAACTCCCGGGTTTGCTTGCTCATTTGGGTGACACCCCATAAATACTGGTGGCCAGAGAGCCTTCGCCACGATGGCAGCCCATGCAGGTGCCGCGGTCAACCGCACCGGGGTAGGCCGCCAGTGGGAACTCTTCGCGGCGCAGGAACTGGATGTTGTCAGGGAACTTGACCCCTTGGTGACAGGTGGCGCATTTGATGGCCATCAACTTGGTGTGGATGTGGTGGAAACGTCCCCCGAGCGCCATGGTGAAATCCTTGCCAACGGCGAGGTCGCCTTCGCGCACCATGTCGGCAATGATGCCGGCGCCAACCGGTTTCTTGCCTTCCAACAGGGCAGCGGTTGCCACCGGGTCGACCGGGGCCGCCGGCACGACCTTCGCCGGTTCGGCGACCGGGGCTGTCGCCGGTTTGTTGCCATCACAAGCGCTGAGGATGATTGCTGCTGCCAGCATTCCAAACAATCGAGTCAGGGAAAATTTCATGACTGCTCCCCCCCTTCCAGAACGTAATAAACCTGTGGGCTCAGCCCGTACGACTTCTTGATCTGGGTAGCCTTCTTCTTGGCGATGTATTGGGCAACCGGAGAGGTCTGGTCATCGATGTCGCCAAACAAACGGGCATCTACCGGGCAGACCAGATCGCAGGCCGGGGTGTATTCCCTATCCTTGCCGATACGATTGGTCTTGCCGGCTTCGACGGCCTTTTCCAGCTTGTGCCAGCAGAAGGTGCATTTCTCAGCGACTTTTGGCTTCTTGCGATGCGTCCAGTGGCGGTCATTGATCGGAATGTTTTCGTAAGGTGTCGGCTTTTCATCCGGATAGAGCGGAGCCAACTTCTCGCCGTTGATTTGGGGAACGCCATAAGGACAAACCGCAGCGCAATAACCGCAGCCGGTGCATTTTTCGTAGTCGATCAGCACGACGCCCAGTGCATTTTTGGTGATTGCCTTGAAGCCGGCGTGGTCGCAGGCAACCTTGCAGGCCGGCTTTTCGCAATGCTGGCAGTTCATCGTAACGTAGGTGCGAGAGACGTTCGGGAAAGTGCCGCTCTCGGATTCAATCATCACGTTCCACGGTGCGCCGACCGTGAAGTGGTTTTCCACGGCGCAGGCGGCCACGCAGGAGCGGCATCCCATGCAACGCTCGGTATCAATTACTCGGACCAGTTTCATGGCTTTTGCTCCTAGGCCTTATAGACTTTGCACTTGGTGTCATTGAACGAATTCATCCCGGAAATTTTGTCGGGATGCAGTTCAAGCACCGAGTTGATGGCAATCCCCTTGCGGGCATAGGCCGGGAAGGCCGTGATGATGTGTCCATAGTGGTAAGAGACTCCTACCGTGTCGGGACGAATACCTTCCGTCAATTTGCATTTGCCGGAAACCTTGCCGATGCGGGACTCAACCACCACCACGTCACCGTCCTTGATGCCAAGTTTGGCAGCGGCGCTGGTGTTGATCATCACGTGGTTTTCCTGGGTGTCTTTGCCCAAGGCGAAGTTCAGAATGGGATTGGTATTGCTGCACGCCATCTGGTTGCGGTACATCCGCTTGAACGTCATCAGATAGAAGGGCAACTTTTCAGCTTCACGATGCGGCGTCGGGAAGGCGTGATCGCGGGTCGGGAAGGGCGAGTAGGCAATCTTGTATTGCGCTACATCAATATTCTTGATGCCGTTCTTCTCCACTGTTTGCTTGAGCTTTTCGAAAGTCTGCACCATGGAGTCGGCATAGAACTGCATCTTTGGCTTGCCGGCACCCTTGAACTGGGCTTCGATGCCCTTGGTGTAAACCTCCTTGGTCGGGATCGTTGAGCCGACAAAGCCTTCCTTGATGGCAATGCTGAACGGCTTGCCATGCGTTTTGTCTGCCCACAGAACTTCGACTGCTTCGCGTGCCGTGTAGTCTCGGCCAGTCGCAAATTTTGTATCTTTCAGCTTCCAGGTGCCATTGAGCGCTTCAATGTACTTGTCCCTGATGCCAAGCCGCTTGGAGAGTTCCCAGATGATGGAGTAGCCGTCATGTGGAATGTTGTAGGCATTGACGATGGGCTGGCGAATGGCGGTGTGCTTGGTCGTCGGCGTTGAGCGTGTCGGGGCAAAGTGCCAGGATTCGAGATAGCCAAGGTCAGGCAAAACGATGTCTGACATCCAGGCGGTTTCACTCATGTTCAATTCGATGGTGACATTGAAGGTCTTTTCCATCGATTTGAACTGGACATTGGTGTCCGAGGTCGAGACCGGCCGGTTGGTCGCATAGAAAATCTGCATTTCCGGCTCATAGGGCAAACCATATGCCTTCGGGTCGAGGACCGTCAGGGCGACTTGCTGGCAGACATCATGATGCCCATTCGGGAAATACACGCTCTTGGCAAGGTCGACACGCTTGGGCGGATATTCGCACTTGGCGGCTTCCATGTAGTCCGGGTGGTCGTAAACCTTGCCCAGTTTGTGCCCGCCGATCGCATCGGGAATGCCCAGCAGCATTTGCAGCATCAGTGCCGAACGCCAGGTCTGGACGCCAAATTCCTTGGCGGTCATGCCGCGCCAGGTATGGATTGATACCGGACGGTAACGGTGAGAAAAGTCACCGATGCGGGTTGTTGTTCCTAGACGGGCTTCCTTGCCGATCTGGGCTGCGAGATCGCGAATGGTCTGCGCCGGAACGCCACAGATATCGGCTGCTGCTTCCGGTGTCATCTTCTTCAGGCTGTCGGCATAGACATCGAAACCCGTGCTGACCGATTTGCCATCCACCTTGTAGCTGCCGCGCAAGGCGGGGGTTACGCCATCAACGAAAGGCTTGGCGGAATTGCTGGTCGTGTCCCAGACCAGGGCCTTGCCTTCGGCATCACGCAGGATCTTGCCATCGGCACCGACCAGTTGCGGGGCATTGGTATAGGTAATCAGGAAGGGTTCGTCGAACTGTCCGGCATCAATCAGCAGGCGGGTCATGGCCATGACCATGGCGACATCCTTGCCTGGACGGATGGGAATCCATTGGTCTGCTTTGGCGCCAGGAGCCGACAGACGGGGCTCAATGACGATGATCTTCATGCCACGCTCTTTGGCGCGGGTGACCGTGTGATCCATCCAGCGGGCGTATTGCTCAGCCTCGAAATAATTGGAACCGAAAACAACGAACAGATTGGTGTTCTCAAGATCGGGCAGGAAACCGTGGTAGCCCCAGGTGATATCGTCAGCGACGTGCCGTGCCGACTCACAGGTCGTCGTGCGGTGAATGACGTTGGGCGTGCCAAATGCCTTGGCGAAGGCCTTCGGGAACTCGTCACCGATCAGGTATTTGCCGTGGCCGTGCTGCCAGATCAGTTTGGACGGATTGTCTTTCTTGATTTTGGCAAGGCGCTCGGTAATTGTTGAGAAAGCTTCTTCCCAGGAAATCTCGACCCAGCGTGGATCCTGATCCAGTCCCTTCTTGGGATTGGTACGCTTGAGCGGCACTTTGACCCGGTAGGGGTTGTACATGGTGAAGCCGCCGGACACGCCCTTCGGGCAGATGCCGTGGTTATAAATTTCGCGACGCGCGCCATCCGGCGCAATCGAACGGATGACACCACCGACCCTGCGCACCTCGATGCCGCAGAAGTTGACGCAGTTAACACAGATCGACTTGATGACGTCTTCAGAGATCTTTCCGCCATTAAACAGGCTGACTCTGGCGAAGGCAGGGGCGCTACCGCAAACGGCAGCCATGCCGGCGAGCGACCCCATTCCCTTGATAAAACTGCGACGTGTGACTTCCATTTTATTTCCTCCAGAACACGAGCGTTCGGGAAGGTGTTTGCAAGTCATGTGCCAGCATGCCGCAGCGCAGCAATGGCGGCGGCTGTTCGCAATGATTTACAAAGGGTATTTTTCTGAAAAGGAAATTCGTTATGAAATATTCAATGAAAAAGCGGGCAATAGGCCGCTCTTTAGATGAACACTGTTACCGGTGTGTAACTTCTTGATTGGGTGCTTTGTTACCGAAAGGTAACTTGATCGAGTGGGTTTTGCTCTGCCAGAGGTAGAATCCCGTTCGCGCCTGAATCCACCACGAATGCCCGCTGCCATGCCCCTGTATCGCCTCATCCTGACTGCACTATTGCTTGTTTTTTGTTCCTTGTCCTTGTCGGCAGAGGAAACTCCGCGCCCGATCAGGGTGGGAATGACTCCCGCTTTTCTTCACGACCAGCATGCCATGTTGGCCGAGTGGAAAATTTATCTTGAGAGCAAGCTCAAACGTCCCGTGGTGTTTGTGCAGCGGGACAGCTATCGGGAGACGATGGACCTGATCCAGAAGGACGCGCTGGATTTCGCCTGGCTTTGCGATTATCCCTATCTGGTTCTCGGCAGCGAGGTGCGCCTGCTTTCAGTGGCGTCGTATAAGGGCAAACCGGCTTATCAGTCCTATCTGATCGTGCCGAGCAGCGATACACAGAGTAAATCGATTGCCGATTTAAAGGGCAAGGTTTTTGCCTACGCGGATCCGCATTCCAATACCGGTTATGTTGTGCCGCGGTATTTACTGAAAAAAGCAGGAAAAGATGCCAGCACCTTTTTCCGGCGGACCTTCTTCACCTGGTCGCACCACAAGGCTGTTCAGGCAGTCGCCTCAGGGTTGGCACAAGGTGCTGCGGTCGACAGTTATGTTTGGGAAACGCTGCAACGGGTGAATCCTGCATTGGTCGCGAAAACGCGTGTAATCTGGAAATCGCCGGAGTATGGCTTCCCGCCTATCGTTGCCCAGCACAAGGTTGGCAGCAAGGATTTTGCTGAGTTTCAGACAGTTCTTTTCAACATGCACCGAGATCCGGCTGGACGGGCATTGCTTGAAAAACTCAATCTCGATGGCTTTGTCGGCGGTTCTCCGCGCATGTATCAAGAGGTTGTCGAGATGATGCGGGTGTTGGGCGATTCCTGATGCTGTTTAATCTGAGCCTGCGTTACAAGCTTCCCATATGGGGGAGTCTATTGATCGTGGTCACCGCGCTGGTGCTGACTACCTCATTGATGGCGCAAGCCTGGGACAACCTGCGGCGCGATACCCTGAAGAGTGCGGAAGACCTCGGGCGAACAATGGCCCGTCCACTTTTTACCGCATTACTGCATGACGATGTCTGGCGGGCTTACGAAACGGTGTCGCTACCATTAGCAGCTAACAAGGAGTCCGAACTGGCCAAGAGTCTGCTCGTGCTCGATGCGGACGGGAATGTCTACGTTTCGTCCGATCCTGAACTGCACCCCGTTCTGACGGATCTTGATGTATTGGGTAGCGACTACAAGGAGCTCAAGCAGCGACTGGCCGACGGTAGCGATAGCGCGCCGGTAATCCTCGACCGCTCCGATATTCCACATATATTCGTCGCACTGCCGATCGCCAATGACAGTATCCGTCTCGGCACCTTGATCGTGGCCTACGATAAGGAACTCCTGTGGCAGCGCTTCTCGCTGCTGATCGAGCGGGCAGTCTGGATTACGCTGCTGGTGCTTGCGGTCCTCCTGCCGATCAACTGGTACTGGGGTGGGCGGATGGTCGCCCCTTTGCGTCTGGTAACTCGTCGCCTGAGCCGAATCGGTAGCGGTGACCTGGCCAACCTGGAGCCCGGACTTTATCCCTATCGCGACGAGATCGGCCAGCTTTATGTGGCCTACGACCAGATGGCGGGGGAGTTGCGCGAAAAGGTTGCACTCAAGCAGGAAGTCATCAAGACCGAGCGCATGGCGGCGGTTGGGCGCCTGACCGCGAGCATCGCCCACGAAATCAATAATCCCTTGGGTGGCATGCTGAATGCCATCAGTACCCTGAAACGCTACGGTCAACCGGATCCACAGACGCAGAAAACGATTGCCTTGCTTGAACGCGGACTGTCCCAGATTCGCGAAACCGTGGCGGCGCTGCTCGTTGAGGCGAAAGTCAAGACGCGGCCGCTGACCAGGCAGGACATCGAGGATGTGCGCGTACTGGTCGCCCCGATGGCCAACAAGACCAAAGCCATGGTCGATTGGCAGATAGATCTTCCGGAAAGCCTGGCATTGCCTTCAACCTTGATTCGCCAAGTTCTGATTAACCTGGCGTTCAACGCCATCCAGGCAGCGGGCAATGGCGGCAAGGTCAATGTCAAGTTGGGCCTGGAATCTGGCGCATTCCGGCTTTGCATTGAAAACGACGGCAAGCTGCTCTCGGAGGAACAACGGGAGAGCCTGTTTGAACCATTTTCCCGCTTTTCCGAACATGGTCACGGCCTCGGGCTATGGATCTGCTACCAGATCGTCACTCAGTTGGATGGTGAAATCGGTGCCGAGACGTTCGAGGGCCTGACCCGATTCTGCGTATCCCTGCCTTTGGAGCACGAAATTGCAACACGTTAATCCTCGTCTGTGCCTCATTGAGGACGATGAAATCATGGGGGAGTCGTTGCTGGATCGCTTCGAACTCGAAGGGTTTGCCTGCGACTGGCACCAGACTGCCAGCGATGCTCGGGCCGCGTTGCATAGCAAGGACTACGCCCTGGTCATCAGCGACATTACGCTGCCCGATCTGAGCGGTGACCAGTTGTTCATGCAGTTGCTGGCCGAACACATCGGCATCCCACCTTTCATTTTCATTACCGGGCACGGCGATATCGACACAGCGGTCAATCTGCTCAAGCAAGGAGCCCATGACTTCATTACCAAACCGTTCGATCTCGATGCGCTGATCGATCGTATCCACGGGATCGTCACCCCGAGCAAGAGCTTGGTCGAAAGCATCTTCGGGACTTCGCCGGCAATTCGCCAAATCACCAGCATGTTGCCGCGCCTGGCGGGCAGCAACGCCTCGGTGCTCGTCACCGGTGAGTCGGGCGTTGGCAAGGAGCGGGTCGCCAAGACCTTGCACGAGTTGGCCAGTCCAGAGCAGCCCTTCATCGCGGTCAATTGTGGCGCCTTTTCGGAAAACCTGCTGGAGGCCGAGTTGTTCGGCTACGAAAAGGGCGCTTTCACGGGCGCCGCTCGGACCAAGAAGGGGGTATTCGAGCAGGCCGATGGCGGCACGCTTTTCCTTGATGAAATCGGCGACATGCCGTCATCCATGCAGGTCAAGCTGCTGCGTGCCCTGCAGGAGCGCAGTATCACCCGGGTTGGTGGCGAGGGCGTCATTCCTGTGCACCTGAGGATCGTCTGTGCCACGCACCGTAACCTCAAGGAAATGGTGCTGGCCGGCGAATTCCGCGAAGACCTCTATTACCGGATCAATGTTATTGAGCTGCGCGTCCCGCCGCTGCGTGAGCGGCGCGAAGACATCATTACCCTGAGCAAACGCTTTCTTGCCGAGTTTGCTCGCGAGGGCGAGATGCCGCAGATCCTATCGCCTGCCGTCGAACAGGCGCTCAAGGATTACCCTTGGCCGGGCAATATCCGGGAACTGAAGAACACCCTTGAACGCGCCACCTTGCTCAGCGATGGGCGGATCATCGCCGCCGAAAACCTGTTTCCGGACAGCGAACCGAAAACGATGAGCCGGTCGTTGCGTGATTACCTGGCGGAAAGCGAGCGCGATTTCATCCTGCGTGCGCTGGAAGCCGCCGACTGGAAAATCCAGGCCTGTGCCGACGCCATCGGCATCAGCCGAAAGAATCTGTGGGAAAAGATGCGCAAGTTGGGTATCGAGAAAGACGAACTACTCGACTGATCAGCAGGTAGGCGCCAGGGAACAGGCTAACCTCCCGTCGAAGACATGACTCGAATGATCTTCTCGGGCCGTTCAGTGAATTCGTGGCGTTCCGGTTTGCGGTCGATAGCCGCCTGTATAGCGGCGATGAGGCTTGCGTCACTCTCCCCGCTACGCATCAAAGAGCGCAGGTCGAGGCGGTCTTCCTGGCCGAGGCAGAGATGGAGGATGCCATCGACGGTCAGGCGGACACGGTTGCAGGTGGCGCAAAAATGCTGCGACATCAGGGTGATGAAGCCCAGGTTGAACTGGCCATCCGGACTGACCAAGTAGCGGGCTGGGCCGCCGCCGGGGATCAGTCCATCGATCAGGCCGAAGCGGTCTTTCAGTGAAGCGATCAGCGGTTGCAGGCTGGCATATTGCGACTGGCGGGCGGTGTCACCCATTGGCATGGTTTCGGTCAGGCGCAGAATGAACTGGCCGCGGCGACAGAAGTCGACCATCGCTTCCAACTCGTCGTCGTTGATGCCGGCCAGCCAGACCATGTTGATCTTGATCGGCGCGAAGCCGATTTCCCGAGCCGTGGCCAGCCCGGCCAGCACATCGGCCAGCGCGTCGCGGCGGGTGATTTCGGAAAAACGGGACGGCTGCAGGGTGTCGAGGCTGACATTGAGGCGATCGACACCGGCATCGCGGAGCGCCTGTGCATGTTTCCTGAGTTGAGTACCGTTGGTGCTCAGCGACAGATCATCGACCTCGCGGATGCCCTTGATACGGCGGACCAGGCTGGCGAGCCCGTTACGCATCAGCGGTTCGCCGCCGGTCAGGCGCACGCGGCGCAGGCCAATGCGGGCGAACAGGCTGACCAGACGTTCGATTTCATCAAAGCTCAGCCAGTGCTCGGGCTCCTCGTAGCCACTGAAGTGGCTGGGCATGCAGTAGGCGCAGCGCAAGTCGCAGCGGTCGGTGACTGACAGTCGCAAATATTCAATGCGGCGACCGAATCGATCTGTGAGAGGCTTCTGTTCCATGGGCTGGTTATTACGCGGCAAGCGGGGCGGCGGCGAGCTTGGCGTGCCAGGCGGCGGTGTCTTCGATGGCCTGTTCCACCACCATGCCGGATTCGATACGGTCCATGATCAGGCGTTGCAGAATGGCTCCGAGCATCTCAACGTTGCCGGCCATCATCGGCTCGACTTCGCGCAGGAACTGGACGGTAGGCGGGTCGTAGGCATAGGCGCCAAGATGGCTATCGAGATCCTTGCTGGTAGCCAGTGCGTAGCACAGGTCATAGATCAGGTTGAAGCTGCGCTGTTCCTGTTGCGCATCGGACGGCGGCAGGTTCATGCGCACCTCTTCGGCCAGGTCGCGACGAAAATCCTCCAGTCCGTAATCGGCCTGGGCCTTGACGACATCTTCCGGCGAAAAATCCCATTGCATCGTTTGTCTCCTGGTGGTCAGCCAAATATGGCGGCAAAGGCGTCTTCGTCATCGCGGCAGACCGCGCAGGTCTTTTCCGGTACGGCAGAGACGAAGTGGCGGTCGCAACGCGAGCAGCGCTGCTTGTTCAATGAGATCAGTGTCTGCACTGGCTGATCGGAACGGGCATCGAAACTCGCCGCGGCATCAAGGACGCGCGGCTGGCAAACTTCGAGGCAGGCCTGGCAGGCGACACAGCGGTCGATCCGGAACTGTAGCGCCCAGGCATCCGGATTTTCCTCGATCTGGAGGGCGCCGGTCGGGCATACGCGGAAGCAGGCTTCGCAGACCGTGCAGCCGGGTTGCAGGGTGAGTTGCATCAGCGGCAGCCCCTCATGCAACTGAACCGGGAAGGGCTGCCCATCCTTCTGCTGGGTAACGATCTGCAGCAGTTCGCGGCGCTCGGTCAGCGAGTAGGGGCCGGGGCGAATCGCCTTTGCAGGGGCTGGCTCGTTCTCCTGTTGCGGCTTGGCGAGGATGACTTCATCGATGCCACGGCCGATCAGACGTCTGAACAGTTGGCGGCGGGCCGGGGCAAATTCGCCAGCCGGCTTTTTGTCCTGGCTGCGATTCAGCGCCTTGGAAGGCAGGGCCAGTTGCGGCAGCAACCAATTGACCGTTGCATCCGAATTGGCAGCACCATCCCGGGCGCCCCGATGCAGGACATCAACGGCTTCGAGATTCAGGGCTAGTTGGGCGGCACCGGTCTTGCCATGCGGGCAGTCACCGCAATGCCACTGGCCGTGCAGGGTGAGCGGGATGCCGCGTTTTGCCAGATAGCCCATCGTTACAGCATCGACGGCCCCGAGGCAGGGCACGATGGCGTCGGCAGTCTCGCCCGAGGGCGCGCAGGCGACGCTCCAGGTCGGTTGTTTGATCGCCTGGCGGAGCAGGTCGAGCAATTTGAAACTACTGCTCGACCAGGCGCCGGTCTGGCACGCACTGATGCACAACGCACAATTTTGGCAATTTTTCGGGTTGACCGTAGCTCCCTCGTCATTCAAAGCAATCGCATCATGCGGGCAGGCGTCTGCGCAGCGCTGACACGCGCTGTAGCGATAGCGGTAACGGGTGCATTGGCTGCTGCGGATGCTCGGTGTTGCCAGAGTCATTTTTTCCTGCTTTGCAGTTTTTGCAGGGGCTGGCCCGTCTCACAGGTGTTGTGGGGAATGACGAACTGCAGGGTTGCCCCGGGAGCGCCATCGTTTGCCGGTGCGCTGCTCAGGCTTGCAGTTGCAGCTTGCCAGGTTTTCAGTCCGCCCTTGACGGCGAGAATGGGCTTGCCCGGATGCTGTTTCCCGAAAATGCCGGGGATGCGGAGCGCTTCACTATCGGAGTCGGCCAGCACGACGACGGTGGACGTTGGCTTGATGCTCAGGCCGGGGCGATAGGGTAGGGCCTCTGGTAGAGGTGCCTTGGCACGATTCAACTCCTTGCGGCCGTCGATGACACAGCATGGAGGGCTTTCTTTCAGAGAGAGGCTCAACTCGTCAGCGCCAAGTAAAACCACTTCGGCGTGGCCAAGATTGCTGATCAGCAACCCCCCTAGCACGCATACGGTGGACAGGAATTTCACGAAGTCACCTCGACGGGTTCCTCTGCATTGCCATGGCATTGCCAGGCATCACGTTGTTGATACAAGTCCGGTGGCAGCGCCAGTTGGCGTACCTGGCCGAATGCGATCCAGTCGGTGAGCGGCGGGGCGCAGTTGGTGCGAGGGGTAACCCACAACTGTTCGCCCAGCTTCTCGACCAGACCGGCGCACAGGTTGAGATCGATATCGTCCTCAATGTCGGCGCGCAGCAGCACGGTTTGGGCACCGCGTTCGAGCATCTGGCCGATCCACCATTCGGCATGGGTGCCGGTGCCCGAACCATCGGCGCGCAGCACTTCCCAGGTCGGTTCGCAGATTGACGGTGTCACTACCTTGAAGTCGGCATTGGAAACGGTCTCGAAAGCCCAGTCGACCGCAAGATTGCGTACCGGCACATAGAGGCCGATCCGTTCTCGGCCAAATTTTTCGACCAGGCGCTCAATGCAGCCGCTATCGAGCAGGGCGGCTTCGCCAATCAGAACCTGCTTTGCGCCTGCCGCCAGCAAAGACATTGCCCGTGCTTCGTTGCCATTCGGCAGAACGATGGCTGCACATGATGCAGCGCCGGCATCTGCGCTCGGTCCGTCGAAGAGAAATTGCGTTTCTTGAGCCGGATCGAAGCTGTCGGAAAGGCAGCAGAAGCGAACAGTCATGGCGTACTGTGGAAATACTGGAACTTCGGATAGGCAAAAGGATACAACGGGCA
>Ga0073902_10000862_pt1 | contig 17158 bp, 18 predicted proteins | sample KloWWTmeKNB19Kit_FD_66667 | JGI IMG/M metagenome (GOLD analysis project Ga0073902, IMG submission 66667) | Active sludge microbial communities from Klosterneuburg, Austria, studying microevolution and ecology of nitrifiers - Klosterneuburg... | ecosystem: Engineered > WWTP > Aerobic digester >...
GGCAACGCCGGCCGGGTCTGCTGCGAGTACGACGATGTCGATGGACTCAGGCGACAGCGCCTGCGCGGCCGACACGCACTTGGCGGTGGACGCATTGAGCTTGCCGCCCAGGTGTTCGGCGACGATCAGGACCTTGGCAGCCATGTTGTTCGACATCAGAGCAACCCCTTCTGCTTGAGCGCAGCGACCAGTTCGGCCGCGTCCTTCACCATCACCCCGCGGCTGCGCTTGGCCGGCGCCGCGTAATGGGTGGTCTTGAGCCCTTCGCCGGCATCCACGCCGAGGTCGGCGAAGGCGATGGTTTCCAGCGGCTTGGACTTGGCCTTCATGATGTCCGGCAGCTTGATGAAGCGCGGCTCGTTGAGGCGCAGGTCGGTGGTGACCACCGCCGGCAGGTCGACCTCGAGCGTCTCCAGGCCGGCATCGACCTCGCGCACCACCGTGGCCTTGCCGCCTTCGATGTCGAGCTTCGATGCGAAGGTCGCCTGCGGGCGGCCCCACAGGGTGGCCAGCATCTGCCCGGTCTGGCTGGCGTCGTCGTCGATCGCCTGCTTGCCGAGGATCACCAGGTCCGGCTGTTCCTTCCCGATCAGCTTGAGGAAGGTGCGGGCGGCGGCCAGCGGCTGGATCGGCTGGTCGCTGACCACGTGGATGGCGCGGTTGGCGCCCATCGCCAGGCCGTTGCGCAGGTGCGGCTGGGCGTCGGCCGGCGCGATGGTGGCAACGATCACCTCGGTGGCGATGCCCTTGTCGCGCAGGCGCAGGGCTTCTTCCAGCGCGATGTCGTCGAACGGGTTGGCCGACAGCTTGACGCCATCGGTGACCACGCCGGAACCGTCCGGCTTGACCTGGATGCGGACGTTGTAGTCCACCACGCGCTTGTAGGCGACGAGGATCTTCATCGGGCGGGGAATCCTGGGAAAGACGTGGCCGCCATTTTACCCGAGGGTGACTGGGTATTTGCTCGAAGCGCGGGGCCCCGCGCCGGGTGCCCGAAGGTACGGTGGGCGAGCCGCGGCTTGCCGGTAAAATACCGGTTCCCCGCCCCGATGGAGCCGCCCCTTGGCCGCCAAGAGCAAGCAATACCCGGATGCCGCGACTGCCCTTGCCGGGCTGGTGGCGGACGGCCAGACCCTCGCCGTCGGCGGCTTCGGCCTGTGCGGCATCCCCGAGGCCCTGATCGCCGCGCTGCGCGATTCCGGGGTCACCGGCCTGACCGCGATCTCCAACAACGCCGGCGTCGACGGCTTCGGCCTCGGCCAGCTGCTGGAAACCCGCCAGATCCGCAAGATGATTTCGTCCTACGTCGGCGAGAACAAGGAGTTCGAGCGCCAGTTCCTCGGCGGCGAACTGGAGCTGGAGTTCAACCCGCAGGGCACCCTCGCCGAGCGCCTGCGCGCCGGCGGTGCCGGCATCCCGGCGTTCTTCACCGCCACCGGCTACGGCACGGTGGTGGCCGAGGGCAAGGAAACCCGGCAGATCGACGGCCGCTGGTACGTGCTGGAAACCGCGCTGAAGGCGGACGTCTCGCTGGTCAAGGCATGGAAGGCGGACACCGCCGGCAACCTGGTGTTCCGCAAGACCGCGCGCAACTTCAACCCGGCGGTGGCGATGGCCGGCAAGGTCTGCGTGGCCGAGGTCGAGGAACTGGTGGAGATCGGCGCGATCGATCCCGACCACGTGCACCTGCCCGGCATCTACGTGGACCGGATCGTGGTCAACGCCATCCCGGAGAAGCGCATCGAACAACGCACCATCCGCCAGCCGGAGGAGAACTGACATGGCCTGGACCCGCGACCAGATGGCCGAGCGCGCCGCCAGGGAACTGAGCGATGGCGCCTACGTGAACCTCGGCATCGGCCTGCCGACGCTGGTGGCCAACCACATCCCGGACGGCATGCACGTGTGGCTGCAGAGCGAGAACGGCCTGCTCGGGATCGGCCCGTACCCGCTGGACGAAGAGGTCGATGCCGACCTGATCAACGCCGGCAAGCAGACCGTCACCGCGGTCGATGGCGCCAGCTACTTCGGCAGCCAGGAGTCGTTCGCGATGATCCGTGGCGGCCACATCGACCTTGCGATCCTCGGTGCGATGGAGGTCACCGACAAGGGCGACCTCGCCAACTGGATGGTGCCGGGCAAGCTGGTCAAGGGCATGGGCGGCGCGATGGACCTGGTGGCCGGGGTCAAGCGGGTGGTGGTGCTGATGGAACACACCACCAAGACCGGCGCGCCGAAGATCATCCCGCAATGCACGCTGCCGCTGACCGGACTTGGCGTGATCAGCCGCATCATCACCGAGCTGGGCGTGTTCGACGTGACCGCAGAAGGCCTGAAGCTGGTCGAACTGGCGGACGGCGTGAGCCGCGAGGAAGCGGTGCAGAAGACCGGCGTTCCGCTGCACTGAGGCATCGCGGGGGCCGCTGAGCGGCGAGCCCCTTCCGCGAATGTCCCCCGGCAGCGACCTGTCGGCCGCTGCCTCCTCCTTGACTCCGCTACAGGGGCCCGCCGCTCAGCGGCCCCCGCGCGTGTTGCGCGCGCGCAAGGTCACAGGTTCTGGTAATTCGGCCCGCTGCCGCCTTCCGGCGTGACCCAGGTGATGATCTCGTACGGGTCCTTGATGTCGCAGGTCTTGCAGTGCACGCAGTTGGCGGAATTGACCTGCAGGCGCTTGCCGTGCGGGGCGTTGTCGTCAGCCACCATTTCGTAGACGCCGGCGGGGCAGAAGCGGGTGCAGGGATTGTCGTATTCCACCACGCAGCGGCTTGCGCACAGGTCGGTGTCGGCAACCTTGAGGTGGACCGGCTGGTCCTCGTCGTGCTCGGTGGCGGCGAAGTACACGCTTGCCAGGCGGTCGCGCGGCGCGAGCGTGCGTTCGAGGTAGTCACGCTTCGGCTGTTGGTGTTCGCCGAGCTTGTGCAGGGCGCTCCAGTCCGGCTTGTTCTTCAGCGTCCACGGCGACAGCCCGCCGGTGACGGTTTCCCACGCCGCGTTCAACATGCCGAACCACAGCCCGCGCTTGAAGCCGGGCTTGACGTTGCGGACCTTCTTCAGTTCCGCCATCGCCTCCGAGCCGCGCAGCCTGGCGTCGAAGCCTTCGGCCGCGAGCCGGGTGGCAACCAGGTGCTCGGCGGCGAGCATGCCGCTGCGGATCGCCTGGTGGGTCCCCTTCACCTTCGGCACGTTGAGCAGGCCGGCGGTGTCGCCGATCAGCAGCGCACCCGGCATCTCCACCTTCGGCAGCGACTGGTAGCCGCCGGTCACGATCGCCCGCGCGCCGGAGGACACGATGCTGCCGCCTTCCAGCAGCGGCTTCACCATCGGGTGGTTCTTCCATTGCTGGAAGGCTTCCCACGGCTGGTAGTTCGGGTCCTGGTAATCCAGCCCGCTGACGTAGCCCAGCGCGATCCGGCCCTTGTCCAGGTGGTACAGGAAGCTGCCGCCGTAGGTCCTGCTGTCCGCCGGCCAGCCGAAGCTGTGCACGATCCTGCCGGGTGACACGCGCTCTTCCGGAACCTGCCACAGCTCCTTGATGCCGATCGAATAACCCTGCGGGTCGCTATCCGCGTCGAGCTTGAAGCGCTTGACCAGCCGCTTGGTCAGGTGCCCGCGCGCGCCTTCGGCAAGCACCGTCACCTTGGCGCGGATGTCGATCCCGGCGGTGTAGCCGGGCTTGTGCGATCCGTCCCTGGCCACGCCCATGTCGCCGATGCGCACGCCGATGACCTTGCCGGTGTCGTCGTGCAGGGTTTCGGCGGCGGCGAAGCCGGGATAGATCTCGACCCCCAGCGCTTCCGCCTGCGGCGCCAGCCAGGCGCACATCGCGCCCAGGCTGACGATCACGTTGCCGCGGTTGTGCATCCCGGGCGGCACCGGCAACTTGCGGCCGCCGGTCTTGCTGAGCAGCCAGAACTCGTCGTCGGTGGCGTCCACGCAGATCGGCGGCGGGCTCTTGCGCCAGTCCGGCAGCAGCGCATCCAGCGGGCCGGTCTCGATCACCGCGCCGGACAGGATCTGCGCCCCGATCGTGCTGGCCTTCTCGATCACGCACACCGAAAGCGCGGGGTCCAGTTGCTTGAGCCGGATCGCGAACGCAAGGCCGGCCGGCCCCGCGCCGACGGCGACGACGTCGTACTCCATGACGTCCCGTTCGATCGGCTCAGGCTGGCTCATGCTCGCGCTCCGCGGTGGATGCCGCGATTTTCCCCGGTTTGCACCGGATGCGGCAAATCCCCGCGGCGCGACGCGGTCAGCGGTTGCCGTCCGGGTGCGCGGCGGCGTGCGCCTGGCCGCTGGCCAGCACCCAGCCGGCAAGCTCCTGGCTGGTGGCCGCCAGCGCCTGCGCGAAGGCATCGGCGACCTGCGCCACCTCGGTGCCGGCCGCGGGCTGCGCCTGCCGGAACACACGGCTGGCGACCACCGACTTGTCCTGTGCGTGCAGCAGCTTGGCGCTCACCTCCAGCACCGCGGCGGGGGTGGCGCCGGCGGCGTAGTCGGCCTCGAAGTGGCGCAGGTCCATCAGCAGCCGGTAATCGGCCGACATCCCGCTGCCCTGGCGGGCCACCGCGGGGATCCGCCCGGAATCCTCCAGCGTGCGCAGCACGCCGTCCTCCAGCATCTCCACCGGCGTGCGCGCCCATGACGCGCCCTTGTAGACCTGCAGTTCGCCCGGTACCGGCCGCACCGCGATGCGGGTGCTGTCCAGCATGCGCGAGGCTTCCGGGCGGGAGATCCCGAGTTGCCAGCGAACCGTCGGCCAGGCTGGATCGGCCTGGTAGGCGGGCTGCGGCGCGAACACGGTCGGTGCGACCTTGTCGCCGCCCAGCGCGCAGCCGGCGAGCGTGGCGGCGGCCAGCAGGGCGGCCGCGATGCGAAGCATTGGCGTGTTCATTCGGGTTCGAACTCCTTGGGCGCGTCGCGGCCCAGCAGGTAGCGTGCCGGGCTGCCTTCCATGCGGTCGGTGATCCGGCGCAGGTCGCGGACCAGCACCCGCAACTCGGCCAGCGTCGGGCCAAGCTGGGCGAGGCCGTCGTTGGTGAAGCTCTGCAGCGCGGGTCGGTTCTCCGCGATCATCGCGTTGGCGTTGCCGGCGACCGAATCCAGCTTGCCGACGGTGGCATCGAGCTTGGTCATCAGCGCCGGAAGCTGCGCCACCACCTCGCGGTCGATGCGCTCGATCGAGCCGTTGGCGGTGGCCAGGGTGGCCTTCAGCGAATCGGTCGCCTCGCGGGTGTTGACGATCAGGGCGGCGATGTCCTCGCGCTGGCCGGCGATGCTGCCGGTGGCCTGCTCGATGTGCCCGATGGTGGCGGTGATGCGCTCGATGTTCTGCTCGCTCAGCACCTGGTCCATCCGCGCCACCAACCGGTTGGCGGTGTCGGCGATGTTCTGCAGGGCGGAAGGTTCGGTGTGGATCACCGGGACGTCGCCGCGATCATCCGGCTCCAGCAGCGCCGCCTGCGGGCTGCCGCCGGTGAGCTGGATGAACGGCACCCCGGTGATGCCCTGTTGCGACAGCTTGGCCTTGGTATCCACCTTGACCGGGGTGTCCGCCTGCACCTTGAGCAGCGCGATCACCTTGCGCGCGTCGTCGGGATCCAGGCGCAGCTTGTCGACGGTACCGACCGCGATGCCGTTGTACTGCACGCCGCCACCCTCGGTCAGGCCGGTCACCGGCTCGGAGAAGATCACCTGGAACTGGCGCCAGTTGCGATCGGCGCTGTACTTGGTCGCCCACAGCGTGAACAGCAGCAGGAACACCGCGGTCAGCAGGGTGAAGGCGCCGATCAGTACGTAGTTGGCACGGGTTTCCATCTCGCAGTCCTTCTTGCTTGCGCCGACACCGGTGGCTCAGGTCGCTTCACGCGCGGCTCGCCCACGCGGCCCGTTGAAATATTCCTGCACCCAGGGGTGGTCCAGCGTTTCCAGTTCGGCGACGGGGGCCGCCGCCAGCAACTTGCGGTCGGCCAGCACCGCCACCCGGTCGCAGATAGCGTATAGCGTGTCGAGGTCGTGGGTGATCAGGAACACGGTCAGGCCCAGCGCCTGCTGCAGGTTGCGGATCAGTTCGTCGAACGCGGCCGCGCCGATCGGGTCGAGGCCGGCGGTCGGTTCGTCGAGGAACAGCAGCGGCGGGTCCAGCGCCAGCGCGCGCGCCAGCCCGGCGCGCTTGCGCATGCCGCCGGACAGTTGCGAGGGCAGCTTGTCGAGGGCGTCGGCGGGCAGCCCGGCCAGCTTGATCTTCAGCAGCGCCAGTTCGTAGCGCAGCGAATCCGGCAGCTCCGGGTAGTACTCCTTCAGCGGCACCTGCACGTTTTCGCCCACGGTCAGCGAGGAGAACAGCGCGCCGTCCTGGAACAGCACCCCGGTGTTGCGCTCGATGTGGCGGCGCTGCACCGGATCGCGCGAGCGCCCGTCCACCCCCAGCAGCCGGATCTCGCCGGCCTCCGGGCTGCGCAGGGCCAGGATCGAGCGCATCAACACCGACTTGCCGGTGCCGGAGCCGCCGACCACGCCGAGGATCTCGCCGCGGCGGACGTCGAGGTCGACGCCGTCGTGCACCAGCTGGTCGCCGAAGCGGTTGACCAGCCCGCGCACCCGGATCAGCGGCGCATCGCCGATCACCACCCCATCGAGGGTCTGCATCGTGGCGGCGGGCATGCTCAGTAGTCCATTTCCATGAACCACAGCGCCGCCAGCGCATCGATCACGATCACCATCGAGATCGACTGCACCACGCTGGAGGTCGTGCGTTCGCCCAGCGACTGCGCGGTGCCGGCGACCTGCAGGCCCTCCAGGCAGCCGATCAGCGCGATCAGCACCGCGAACACCGGCGCCTTCACCATCCCGACCACGAAATGGCGGGTCTCCATCATTTCCTGCATCCGCGCGAAGTAGGCGACCGCGGGGATGTCGAGGGTGAACGCGCCCACCGCCATGCCACCGGCGAGGCCGGCGATCATCGCGATGAAGGTCAGCAGCGGCAGCATCGCCAGCAGCGCCAGCACGCGCGGGATCACCAGCAGGTCGACCGGATCGAGGCCGAGCACCCGGATCGCGTCGACTTCCTCGCGGTTGACCATCATCCCGATCTGCGCGGTGAACGCGCTGGCGGTGCGGCCGGCCAGCAGGATCGCGGTCAGCAGCACGCCGAACTCGCGCAGGAACGCGGCGTTGACCAGCTCGACCACGAAGATGGTGGCGCCGAAGTCGCGCAGCACCATCGCCCCGAGGAAGGCGATCACCGCGCCGACCATGAACGACAGCAGCGCCACCAGCGGCGCCGAGTCCAGTCCCACCTGCTCCATGTGGTGGACGGTGGAGGTGAGGCGGAAGCGGCTCGGTTCCTTGAACAGGCGCAGCAGCTTGACCAGCAGCTCGCCGTGGAACGCGACCAGCGCCGCGACCTCGCGGCCGTTGTCGACCACCGCATGGCCAAGCCGCCCCAGCGCCGCCTTGAAGCCGGTGTCGCGTTCGGGCTTGGGGCGCTCGTCGTGGACGTCCTCGATCGCGGCGATCAGCGATTTCTGGTCGTCGCGGAACTCGAAGTGGTCGAAGTCGAGCTTGCGGCGGTCCGCGTGGCGCAGCAGCTGCAGCACGCCGAGGGTATCGATCCGCTCCACCGCGCGCGCATCCACGCGGACGATGCCGTCCGGGCTCGCGCGCAACGCTTCGCCGATCTCGTTGGCGAAGCGCAGCGTCCAGCGCCCGGACAGGCGCAGCGTCCCCGGCTCCGCGGGATCGGCGGCGGCGGCAGGCGGATGGTGGTTGGGGGCGACGCTCATGCGGGCTCGGGTTCGGCGTGCGCCAAGCTTACGCAACTCCATGCATCCGGTGTGAACCACCGGCCGCGCGTGCGATCCTTGCCGGATGCGACCCATCGACGCCCCGCCAGAGGCCGGCTACGCCGAGCGCATCGCCTTCGTGGTCGAGCTGGGCGGCCACCTGCACGCGTACGGCACCACCGCGCAGCGGCTGGAAGGCGCGGTCGAGGCGGTGGCCAAGCGGCTCGGGCTGGAGTGCGAGCCGTGGGTGAATCCCACCGGCATGATCCTGGCCTTCAGCGACCCCGCGCGCCCGGCCGGCGAATCCGATACCACCCGGGTGATCCGCCTGGGACTTGGCGATACCGACCTCTACAAATTGTGCGAGGCCGACCGCATCGCCGAAGACGTGATGGCCGGGCGCACCCAGATCGCCGACGGCCGCCAGGCGTTGCGCGCGCTGTCGCGCGGCACCGGCTGGCGCGGGCGCGGCATGCAGCTGCTGGGCTTCGCGCTGGCGTCGGCGGCGGTGGCCGGGTTGCTGCGGCTGCCGTGGCTGGACATCGCCACCGCCGGGGTGATCGGCCTGTTGATCGGGCTGGTCGACATCGCCGCGCAGCAGCGCCCGCGCCTGCAGGAAGCCGCGGACGCGATTTCCGGGCTGGTTGCCGGCACGGTGGCGATCCTGGTGTCGAACCTGGTCGCCCCGCTCAACCTCAACACGGTGATCATCGCCTCGCTGATCGTGTTGCTGCCGGGCATGTCGCTGACCAACGCGGTCAACGAACTCACCAGCCGGCACCTGGTGTCCGGCACCGCGCGCTTCGCCGGGGCGCTGACCACCATCCTCAAGCTCACCATCGGCACCGCGATCGCGCTCACCGTCGCCAACCTGGCGGGGCTGCAGCCGGAAGTGCGCGCGCTGCGCCCGCAGCCGGACGTGGTCATGTGGGCGGCACTGCTGGTCGGCGCGTATGCGTTCGCGGTGCTGTTCCGCGCGCATCGCCGCGACTACCCGCTGGTGATGCTGGCGGCGATCTCCGGCTACCTGATTTCGCGGCATGGCGGCGAGGCCTTCGGCCCGCAGGCCGGGGTGTTCCTCGCCGCGCTGGTCACCACCGCCGCCGGCAATGCCTATGCGCGATGGATGAACCGGCCGGGCGCGCTGATCCGGCTGCCCGGGATCATCATGCTGGTGCCCGGCAGCGTGGCCCTGCGCGGGGTGATCTCGCTGGTGCAGGCGCAGGACCTCGGCGCCGGGCAGGAGGCCGCGATGGCGGCGCTGAACACATTGATGGCGCTGCTCGCGGGCCTGTTGTTCGGCAACCTGCTGGTGTCGGCGCGGCGAAACCTCTAGCGGCCAGGCGCGGCAGCGGGCCCGGCCAGGCGGTCGTTCCCGAAACAAGAACACCGGCGAATGCCGGTGTCTTCGCGATCTTCCCGGTCGATTTACTTGATCAGGAATTCTTCCAGCTTGCGGCCCTTGGCGGTTTCCGCCGCCAGCCACTTCGGCTGCTTGCCGCGGCCGGCCCAGGTGTCCTTGGCATTGGCCGGGTTGCGGTACTTGGGGGCGACCTTGCCCAGGGTGCGGCCCTTGGTCGACTTGCGTGCCGGCTTCGGGGCCGCGGCCGCTGCGGGCCTGGCGGCGCCGGCCGCGCCGTACAGCTCGGCGAAGGTCCAGCCGCTGGCCTTGAGCAGCTTGCTGACCGCCGCCTTCACCTGCGCGGCCGGCTTGCGCTTGGCCAGTACTTTCTTGCGCTGGTTGGCGCGGGAAATCAGTTCCGCCAGTTCCTTGCTGCTCAGGCCTTCGATGTTGACGCTCATGCGCTTGTTTCCTCGTTCGTATCGGTTCAACCCGATCGGGTTAATCCGATACTAAATGCCGGGGATAACCCGCGCAAACCGCGGCCGGGTTTCCCGTTCAGCCAGCGAGCCTGTGCAGAAGGGATTCGCGGTCCAGTTGTTCGGCCTCGGCGGCGTTGCGCGCACGGTATTCGAAGGTGCCGGCTTCCAGCCCGCGCCCGGACACCACCACCCGGTGCGGGATGCCGATCAGCTCGATATCCGCGAACATCGAACCTGCGCGCAGCCCGCGGTCGTCGAGCACGGCATCGAGGCCGCGCGCGTTCAACTCCGCGTAAAGGGCGTCCGCCGCGGCAGCCACGTTCGGGTCGTTCTTCGGGTTGATCACGCACACCGCGACCTGCCACGGCGCCATCGCCGCCGGCCACAGGATGCCGTTGTCGTCGTGGTTCTGTTCGATTGCCGCGGCGACGATGCGCGACACGCCGATGCCGTAGCAGCCCATCGCCGGATGCACCGCCTTGCCGTTGGTGTCCAGCACGGTGGCGTCCATCGCCTCGGAATACTTGCGGCCCAGCGCGAACACGTGGCCGACCTCGATCCCGCGGGCCAGGCCGAGGGTGCCGTTGCCGTCCGGCGAGGCATCGCCGGCGACCACGTTGCGGATGTCGGCGATTTCCGGCTCCGGCAGGTCGCGGCCCCAGTTGACCCCGGCGATGTGGAAGCCCGGCCTGTTGGCGCCGACCACGAAGTCCGCCAGCGCCGCCACGCTGCGGTCGGCGATCACGCGGATCGGCTTGCGCGCGTGGAGCGGGCCCAGGAAGCCCGGCTCGCTGCCCAGGGACTCGGCGATCTCCGCTTCGCTCGCCAGCCGGTACTCGGCCAGGCCCGGCAGCTTGGCCAGCTTGATCTCGTTGACCATGTGGTCGCCGCGCACCAGCGCCAGCACCAACTGGTCCTTGCCGTCCGCATCGGTGCCGACCAGCGCCACCGACTTGGCGGTGCGCGCCAGCGGGATGCCCATCAGCGCGGCCACGTCCTCGCAGGTTTTCTGGGTGGGCGTGTCGATCTCGCGCAGGGCCTCGGACGGCGCCGGACGTTCGCCCGGCGAAACCGCCTCGGCCAGTTCCACGTTCGCCGCGTAGTCGGAGCCGTCGGAAAACGCGATGGCGTCTTCGCCGGAATCGGCCAGCACGTGGAATTCGTGCGAGGCGCTGCCGCCGATCGCGCCGGTATCGGCGAACACCGCGCGGAACTTCAGGCCCAGCCGCGCGAAGATGCGCGAGTAGGTGTCGTACATGTTCCGGTATTCGGCGGCCAGCGAGTCTTCGTCGATGTGGAAGGAATACGCGTCCTTCATGATGAATTCGCGCGCGCGCATCACCCCGAAGCGCGGGCGGATCTCGTCGCGGAACTTGGTGCTGACCTGGTAGAAGTTCACCGGCAGCTGCTTGTAGCTGGCCACTTCCTGGCGGAAGAAATCGGTGACGGCTTCCTCGGCGGTGGGGGTAAAGCAGTAGTCCTGGTCCTTGCGGTCGCGGATCTTCAGCAGCTGCGGGCCGAACTTTGCCCAGCGGCCGGTTTCGTCCCACAGTTCCTTCGGCTGGATCGAGGGCATCGCCATCTCGATCGCGCCGGCGCGGTTCATTTCCTCGCGGACGATGCCCTCGACCTTGCGCAGCACGCGCAGGCCCAGTGGCGACCAGGTGTACAGGCCGGCGGCCAGCTTGCGGATCATCCCGGCCTTGAGCATCAGCTTGTGGCTGACGACCTCGGCGTCGGCGGGGGTTTCCTTTTCGGTGCGGAGGTGGAACTGCGACAGGCGCATGCGGGGACTTCGAAACAGGCGGAATGGGCATTTTGCCATGCGCGGCCCTTATCGACCCCCGAGCAGCGACGGTGCGACCGCCGGGTACCCGCTTTGTCGCTCGAAATGCTCCGGCGCGGGCACCCGGCGGCCGCACCGTCGCATCGCCAGATCGCCTTCGCGGCGTCCGGTTACTCGCGGGTGCCGTCGACCTCCAGGCCGTCCCTCGGTTCGCGGCTGATCCGCTCGGATGGGCGGCCCTTGGGCGGCTCGTCGGTGACCTGCAGGCGACCCTCGGCATCGCGCCAGCGGTACAGCGAGCCGGCGCGTTCGGCTTCGGCCATCGCCGCCTCTGCCGCTGCCGCGCGTTCGCGCTCGCGGCGTGGCATCTCCGCGGTGTACCACCACCACGCGGCCACGCTCAACAGGGCCGCGAGCAGGGCCATGCCGAGGGACTTCACGGTTTGGATGACGGGCAGTAGGCCTTCACCGCCGCCTGGTTCAGGTCAGTCTGGGCACTCCGCTCCTCGGGGCTGAGGTTGCGGTCCGCCTTGCCGTCGCCGTTGGTGTCGACGCCTACCGTCTGGCTTCCCTGCAGGCGCAGCAGGTTGGCGCGCGCGTCCAGGCACTGCGGGTTCTCGTCCTGCTTGACTGCGCTAACCGCGGTCGCGGAGCCGCGGTTGTCGATGTCGCGGGCCTTGTGCGCCTGCGGCGGTGGCATGTCGGTGTAGTGGGTCACGCCCTTGGCGTCCTTCCACTGGTAGACGCGCTGCTGTGCGTCCGAGGGCAGTGCGGTCGCCAGCAGCAGGGCGGCGATGGCGGTCAGGGAACGGTTCATGGCGCACTCCGGGGGTAGCCGGATCCGATTGCAGCACCGCGCCGGTGCCGCTGCAAGCCCTTACACTGGCCGCATGGACGAACACCCCGACGAGCACCACGACCACCTGCCGGCACGTCCGCGCAGCCGCGGCATCTACCTGCTGCCCAACCTGTTCACCACCGGCGGCCTGTTCGCCGGCTTCTTCGCCATCATCGCCGCCTCGCAGGGGCGCATCGAGGCGGCGTGCGTGGCGATCTTCGTGGCCGGGGTGCTGGACGGGGTGGATGGCCGCGTCGCCCGCCTGACCAATACCCAGACCGAGTTCGGCGTGCAGTACGACTCGCTGGCGGACCTGGTCAGCTTCGGGATGGCGCCGGCGCTGGTGATGTACCACTGGGCGCTGGTGTCGATGAAGCTGGACGGCGCGACCATGGGCAAGCTGGGCTGGCTGGCTGCATTCCTGTACGCCGCCTGTGCGGCGCTGCGGCTGGCGCGCTTCAACAGCCAGGTCGGGCAGGTCGACAAGCGCTGGTTCATCGGCCTGGCCAGCCCCGCCGCTGCAGGCTTGATGGCGAGTTTTGTGTGGACGATGCACGACCTCGGCCTGCAAGGTCCCGAGCTGCGCCATGCCGCGCTGGCGGTGACGATCACCGCCGGCCTGCTGATGGTGAGCCGGATCCGCTACAGCAGCTTCAAGGGCAGTGGCAGCGGGCCGAAGGCCGACCGGGTGCCGTTCTTCGCCCTGCTGATCGTGGTGGTGGTCCTGATCGCGCTCACCATCGATCCTCCCAAGACCCTGCTCGCGACCGCCATGCTGTATGCGCTGTCCGGCCCGCTGCTGTGGTTCCGCCGTCGCAAGCTGCCGCCGCAGGAACCGGTTGCGTGAGCTGGGACGGGTTCCAGCGCGAGGTGCTGGCCGAGCTCGGCCATGTGCTCTACGTCCCGCTGCACGCACGGCAAGCGGGGGCGCAGGCTGCCATGGGTGCCATCGACGAGGCCATGCTGGCGCGGATCGCGCGTGCGGCAGGCGTGGATGCGGAGGGCCTGCGCGCGCATGCGGACATCGCCGGGGCAAGCGCGGGCTTGCGTGGCAACGCCAGCGCCAAGCGCGCGCTGTGGCCGCGCCTGCGCGCACTGCGACGGCACCCGGGGTGAGCGCGGTGTGCGCGATCGATGCGCCGTGCGACGCCAGCCTGCGGCCGATGCGCGAGGCGGACCTGGACGCGGTGATGCGGATCGAGGCGCGCGCCTACCCGTTCCCGTGGACGCCCGGGATCTTCCGTGACTGCCTGCGCGCCGGCTATCCGATGTGGGTGCAGGAACACGCGGGGGCGATCGTGGGCTACGGGGTGCTCAGCATCGCCGCCGACGAAGCGCACCTGCTCAACCTGTGCACCGCCCCGGGATACGAGGGGCGCGGACTGGCGCGGCGCATGTTGCAGGCGCTGCTGCGGGTCGCGCGTGGTGGCGGCGCGCAGCGCGTGTTCCTCGAGGTGCGGCCGTCGAACCCGCGCGCGATCGAGCTCTACGACCGCAGCGGGTTCAACGAGATCGGCCGCCGCCCGCGCTACTACCCCGCCGCCAACAACGGCCGCGAGGACGCCATCGTGATGGCGATGGAATTGCTGGACTAGTCCAGCCGCGTGCGCTGGGTGGTCAGCGCGTCCAGCTTGGCGGACCACTCGGCCAGGCGCGCGCGCTCCTGCTCGATCACCGCCGCGGGAACGCCGGCGCCGAACCTGGCCAACTTCGCCTCGCTCTTGTCCTTCTCGGCCGCCACCCTGGCGATGTCCTTGTCCAGCCGCACGCGCTCGGCATCGAGGTCGACCAGGCCTTCCAGCGGCACGAACAGCTGCAGCTCGCCGACCACCGCGGGCGCGGCGGCCGGCGGCTCGCCGGCGAGCGTGTCGATGCGTTCCAGCTTGCACAGGAAGCGCAGCTGCGCCTCCAGCCTGCCCAGCCGCGCGCATTCGGCCTCACCACCGCCCCGCAGCAGCAGCGACACCTGCCTGGCCGGCGACACCCCGAGCTCGCTGCGGATGCGGCGGATCGCGCTGACCATCGCCTTCAGCCATTCGATGTCGGCCTCGGCCTGCGCGTAGGCGGCGGCTTCGACCTCGCCCGCCCGTGGATACGCCTGCAGCATGATGCTGCCGGACTTGCCGAGCGTCGGCGCGACCGCCTGCCACAATTCCTCGGTCACGAACGGGACCAGCGGGTGCAGCATCCGCAGCAGCGCTTCGAGCACGTGGGCCAGGGTGTGGCGGGTGCTCGCGGCGGCACCCGCGTCGTCGCCATTCAGGGCCGGCTTGGCCAGCTCCAGGAACCAGTCGCAAACCTGGTTCCAGGTGAATTCGTACAGGCATTGCGCCAGCAGGTCGAAGCGGTAGCTGGCGAAGTGGCCGGCGGCCTCGGCGCAGGTGCGGTCGAGCTGGGCCAGGATCCACTTCTCCGCGTCGGTCACGGGCGCAGGCGCGCCTTCGAAGCTGGCGTCGCCGACATTCATCAGCGCGAAGCGGGTCGCGTTCCACAGCTTGTTGCAGAAGTTCTTGTAGCCCTCGGCGCGCTGCAGGTCGAACTTGATGTCGCGGCCGGGACCGGCCAGTGCGGCCATGGTGAAGCGCAGCGCGTCCGCGCCGAACGCAGGGATGCCGTCCGGGAATTCCTTGCGCGTGGCCTTCTCGATCTTCGGCGCATCGGTGGGCTTCATCAACCCGGTGGTGCGCTTGGCGACCAGGGTGTCGATGTCGATGCCGTCGATGATGTCCAGCGGGTCGAGGATGTTGCCCTTCGACTTCGACATCTTCTGGCCGTCCTTGTCGCGGACCAGGCCGGTGATGTAGACGTCGCGGAACGGCACCTGGCCGACCAGCTGGTCGGTCATCATGATCATCCGCGCCACCCAGAAGAAGATGATGTCGAAGCCGGTGACCAGCACGCTGGTCGGCAGCGCGACGTCGAATCCGAGCTTGCCCATCCTGTCTTCGTTCGGCCAGCCCTGGGTGCTGAACGGGAACATCGCCGAGGAGAACCAGGTCTCCAGCACGTCCGGGTCCTGCCGCAGCGGCGCGTCGCCGAGGCCATGCGTTGCGCGCACTTCGGTTTCGTTGCGGCCCACGTAGATGTTGCCGGCGTCGTCGAACCACGCCGGGATGCGGTGGCCCCACCACAGCTGGCGGCTGATGGTCCAGTCCTGGATGTTCTCCAGCCAGTGGCGGTAGGTGTTGATCCAGTTCGGCGGCACGAACTTCACTTCGCCGGATTCGACCAGGTCCAGGCCACGCTTCGCCAGCGTGTCCATCTTCACGAACCACTGGTCGGTCAGGAACGGCTCGATCACCTGGCCGCTGCGGTCGCCGCGCGGCACCTGCAGGCGGTGCGGCTTGATCTCCACCAGCAGGCCGGCGGCTTCGAGGTCGGCGACGATCAGCTTGCGAGCGTCGAACCGATCCAGCCCGCGATACGCGGCCGGGATGTCGTCGCGCGAGGAGACCACCTTCGCATCGTCGGTGAAGATGTTGATCATCGGCAGCGCGTGCCGCTGGCCGACCGCGTAGTCGTTGAAGTCGTGCGCGGGGGTGACCTTGACCACGCCGGTGCCGAAGTCGCGGTCCACGTAGTCGTCGGTGACCACCGGGATGCGGCGGCCGGTCAGCGGCAGCTGCACGAACTTGCCGTGCAGGCCCGAATAGCGCGGATCTTCCGGATGCACCATCGCCGCGGTGTCGCCGAGCATGGTTTCCGGGCGGGTGGTGGCGACCACCAGGTAGTCGCGCGTTTCGCGCAGCACCTCGTTGCCGTCGGCATCGGTTTCCACGTGCTCGTAGCTGGCGCCATCGGCCAGCGGATAGCGCAGCGACCACATGTGGCCGTTCTCTTCCTCGCTGGCCACTTCCAGGTCGGAGATCGCGGTCTTCAGGACCGGGTCCCAGTTGACCAGGCGCTGGCCGCGGTAGACCAGGCCCTGCCCGTGCAGGCGCACGAAGGCCTCGACGATCGCGTCGGAGGCCATCGGGTCCATGGTGAACACGCTGCGCGACCAGTCGCCGCTGGCGCCGAGGCGGCGCATCTGGCGTTCGATGGTGTCGCCGGACTGCTGCTTCCAAGCCCACACCTTCTCGATGAAGGCGTCGCGGCCGAGGGTGTCGCGGGTCTCGCCCTTGCCTTCGATGGCGAGGTTGCGGCTGACCACCATTTCGGTGGCGATGCCGGCATGGTCGGTGCCCATCTGCCACAGCGTGCGGTAGCCGCGCATGCGGTGGTAGCGGATCAACGCGTCCTGCAGGGTGTGCTGGAACGCGTGGCCCATGTGCAGGGTGCCGGTGACGTTCGGCGGCGGCAGCAGGATGGTGTAGGCCGGACCGTCGCCTTGCGGGGCGAACGCGCCGCTGGCTTCCCACTGCGCATACAGGCGGGATTCGAAGGACTTGGGGTCGTAGCCAGGGGCGAGGGTGGTCATGGTCGCGGCATCACATGTCGTATTTGTTCAATTCGAACCCGAGCGCCTGGTAGTGCTTCCAGCGCTCGCGCAGCGGGCCGCGCGCGGCCGGATCGGCGGGCACCACCTCCAGCACGCGCTGGAAGCTGCCGGCCGGCGCGGCATCGCGCAGGTTGATCAGCAGCGCACGCGACGGCACGTCCATCTGCGGGGTGGCGACCAGGATCGGGGTGTCGTCGTCGCCCTCGTCCATGCCGGCGATCTGGTGCGGCAGGTACTCGTCGGGGTCGAACGCCCACAGCAGGTCGTCGATGGCCTCCGCCTGCGCGGCATCGCGTGCCAGCACCAGGATCGGCAGGTTGGCCGCGTAGCCGCGCCTGGCCAGCTCGCACACCAGCAGCAGCGGCTGCTCGCGGAACCGCGGCTTGTCGATCAGGTAGAAGTCGGCGCGTGGCATGGGGTGTCAGTGCTTTTGTAGGAGCGCCCCATGGGCGCGATCGCAGCATGGTGGACGTGCAATCGCGCCC
>Ga0073902_10000868_pt1 | contig 17072 bp, 14 predicted proteins | sample KloWWTmeKNB19Kit_FD_66667 | JGI IMG/M metagenome (GOLD analysis project Ga0073902, IMG submission 66667) | Active sludge microbial communities from Klosterneuburg, Austria, studying microevolution and ecology of nitrifiers - Klosterneuburg... | ecosystem: Engineered > WWTP > Aerobic digester >...
CCATCCTTCACTTTTTCCCTAATAATATTCAGCATATCCGGTGGAAGTGTAATGCTGATTTTTTCTGCTTTATCGGTGCGCTTCATTTTTTGTTTCCTATGTATGTTTTTAACACCTTCCAATTGGTAGGATATTATCCTACTTAATGAAATTAAATAAAGTAAAAAATATTTTATTCTTCCTGTAATAAAGTATTGCTCTACTATTGATAACATATTTTATCAATAGTAAACATAGTGAAAGAGGAAAATTAAGACCTCGGTCTAAGAAATCTTTCTGGAGCTGGTATTGTCCTTAAATTGATTGTTAGCACACGTAACTATTTTGAGGATAGTCTCTCAGAGCACGACATTTATAAATAATGCTATCTATTGCAGATGCTGCTTGACAAATATAATATTTTGCGGCACCATGTTAAATTAATATACTTCTGAGGAATGGTAAATATAGAATGGAAAATAAACCTTGGCTGCTTGCTCCACAATTAATGCAGGAATACCTATTCAAGATCGCTCAATTACTAGTGCAAGTACGTGGCGAAGTTATTGAACGGCATGAGCCTGAAATTGGAGACACACGCCTTTCTCTCGGTATGCGCGCGTATGAGTGTTGCCGTATGCGCATGATTTATCAGTCACAGCTTGGTGAGTGGCCTTGGCTTTCCATACTAACATCTGAAGGCAGGTTTACTTTTGCTATAGATGGAATACCGGTACGTTTTAGTAGAAACGACCCTAATCAACTTCCAATACGCAAGCTCATTCCCTCTGATGAGGGACTTAAGCAAATGAATCTATTTGAAGATGTAAATGAATTCGCTGCATTACGCTGGTTTTTTATTATTGATACGCCCTATGATATGCCTGTAGAAAAGGCCTATTTTGTTGGATATAGCGAATTCGACGCAATTATCTGCCAATGGGAAATTCCGTTGGACGACATTGTTCCAGCTCTTGGTGAAGTATCCGAAGAACAACCTCAAGCCGTTGTTCAACATCCGGCACCTACGAAAGTTAAAAGTATTAAACCGAAAAAAAGAAACGATGAAACAAAATAATGTCTGCTAATAAATTTTATGGTGAAAAACTGCGACTCGCTCGGTTATTAAACGGCATGACCCAGCAAGAATTGGGTCATGCCGTTGTTGCTTCACGCCAATTCATACATCAGTTAGAGGGGGACATCAGACAGCCGCCAGAAGATATGCTTTATGCCTTGTGTGAACGTCTGTATGTGAATAAAGATTTTTTCTTCACCCCACCGAATAATGATGTCAAGTTCGAGCAATGCCACTTTAGAAAAAGGAAAACCACGCCCGTAAACCTAGCAAACCGTGTATGCGCTTATAGTACGATCTTTGAACAGTTGGTCGACCTCATTAAAGAATATCTTGAGTTACCAGACCCGAACTTTCCTGATATAAATAGCGACATTTCTCAATACACTAACCTTGACATTGAAAATGCTGCTGAATCCTGTCGGAAACATTGGCAACTTGGATTAGATACGCCTTTACAAAATATAGTCAGAACATTAGAAAATGCTGGTGTTGTTATTACAACTTTTTCAGGTGTATCTGAGAAAGTCGATGCCCTCTCTCTCAATAGAAAGCACCCAATCATTATACGTAATGATGCAAAAGAAAGTCCCTGTCGGCTAAGGTTTGATTTGGCTCATGAGTGCGGCCACTTTGTATTACATAATGGTATTGAAACCGGCGACACGGTTACTGAATCTGAAGCAAATAAGTTTGCTAGCGCATTTCTTTTCCCACGATCGGCATTCGTTAAAGAATTTCCTAGAGCATTTATAGCGAACCGTGAAGCTTCATGGGAGCCGATATACAAACTAAAAATACGATGGGGTATGAGCTTGAAGGCTATCATTTATCGTGCTCATTACCTCAAGATAATCTCAGCGCAACAATATAGAACAGCAAATGTAAGGCTGAATAAATCTGGACAATCCAAGATAGAGCTATATGACAATGCAGTTCCACTGGAAAGGCCAGAGCTATTAAAAAACTCTACGGATATGCTTAACGATGATTGTGGAATAACTTTTTTCAAAATTTCTGAGAAACTCAAGATTACCCCAGAGATGCTATCCATAATCACCGGATTGACAATACCTCAGAACACCCACAGTAACGTAGAACCATTATTTGGAGGTTAACACGATGGCTAGAAAGAGAGTAACGGTAACCAAAGAAAGCAATACTGGCAGGAATCAAAAGTTCCACGATAATTATACGGGCGCAGATATGAGTCGCCCTGATTTTGTTAAACAAATTGAGAATGGCAACTATTCAAACTATCACGTGAGAAACATTAACGGCGTTAAAACACCTGTCTCCAATCCTGACGGCAAGAGTAATAACAATTTGGATTAATCTCGCTATTTCTATTTATTTGCCAGCTCAAGAAATGAGTTATAGAAACTTTATTTTATGAAATGGAAAAACGGAACAGTTTCATGGGTGTTTTGTGGGATAAAAAGGGTAGGGCGGTAGTGTCCCGTTAAACGACCGTTTTACGGGACGTCTAAAATGGTTGTTATTGGGGCAGCCACAGAATTCGGAAAAAATAGTACGCTAAGCTTTTATGGTAAGAGTTTAAGAGTTGTAATGGCAATCAATGCAAGAAGTGGATAAGACCATGTGTTAGCGCCTAGTCCGGCCAAACATATATTGATATGTTATGCCGAAAAAAGGGGCAATCGGCGTCGCTGTAGCGCACGTATTCTCTAGAAAAATGCGTAAGCTTAGATCAACAATTGAGCCATCGTAATCTCCCACAGAATAATTTTCCGCTTGCATAATTTGTTTATCACTATAAGATAGTAATTAATTACTATCTATTTGAGAGCAACCATGAATACTCATGTAAAACATCTTCCTGCGGATGAACGACGGGGCGTAACAGTCGAGGCTGTGGTTGAGTTGGCGGGTTCGCAAAACCCCAGCGAAATCACAACTGCAGCTATCGCTAAAACCACCGGTACCGACAGTCCCTGGCTGGTGTGTACCCGGCGACGAACCCCCACGACAGTGATCTCAAAATGAATCGAAGGCGTCCCGGCGGACTCCGCCAGCGCCAGATCGTTGGCGATACTGAAGGTGTCGAGGACCGTGGACAGACCGGTGTCAAAAACTTCATTGAGGGCAAAGATATAGATACGCATGGCAGGAATTATACCATAATTGTCAATCTTGCCACTTGTGAGGAATCGATATCACCATTAGAGTCTGCCTCTCGTAGTTCAACTTCAGAAAGGAAAAATCACCATGGTAAAAGTTGCCCTGTTCGTACGCTTGGAAGCCAAACCCGGGAAGGAAACCGCCGTCGCCAGTTTCCTTGAAAGCGCCCTCCCCCTGGCGAATCAGGAAGCCACCACGCCGGTCTGGTTCGCGCTACGCCTGGGACCCTCGACTTTCGGTATCTTCGACGCCTTCGCTGACGAAGCAGGACGCTCGGCACATTTGGCCGGTCCGATCGCAGCGGCGCTGATGGCCAATGCCGATGAATTACTTGCCCAACCGCCGCAGATCGATCAGGTAGACGTGCTCGCTGCCAAACTACCCCACTAAAAACTGAAGCCATCAGCGCGGATGAAGCGTGGCGGAGTCCGAGCTGCATTTCATCCGAGCTACGCTGGCCGGATGCGCGTACAAACTCGGCCATTTCGGCCTGGCTTTCTATCCCATCTATGAACTGAACGTGTAGCCGGTAGCGTCAAGTACCGGGCCACTATAAAAAGGAGGACCCGGGGCGACTATTCCGACAAGAACGACCCGATCCAGGGCCATACAGGCGAATCTTATTCTGAAAAGGGTTCATCCATAAAGGGGAAGGAGAGTTCAGAAAGCAAAATACCAGGATCAGTAAATTGCTTTACGAAGGGTCGCCAAAAACAGCTCAAAGGCTTAAATCCACTAAATCTTATAATCGATAGGAGAATTGAAATGAGAATTGAAAAATATTTAACCGGTTTATTGGTCCTGGCTGCCTTGGGATCTTCTTTAATATCTGGCAGCGTTGCTGCTAAAGAAGCTCAAGCTCAGAAAGGAAAAATCACCATGGTAAAAGTTGCCCTGTTCGTACGCTTGGAAGCCAAACCCGGAAAGGAAACTGACGTCGCCAACTTCCTTAAAAGCGCCCTCGCCATGGCGAATCAGGAAGCGACCACGCCAGTCTGGTTCGCGCTACGCCTGGGGCCCTCCACTTTTGGTATCTTCGACGCCTTCGCTGACGAAGCAGGGCGCAAGGCACATTTGGCCGGTCCGATCGCAGCGGCGCTGATGGCGAATGCCGACGAATTATTCGCCGTACCGCCGCAGATCGATCAGGTAGACGTGCTCGCTGCCAAACTACCCCACTAAAAACTGGAACCAGCAGCTCGGATGAAGCGTGGCGGAGTCCGAGCTGCATTTTGGCCCCTGAGGATTGGGATACCTGGCTTGATCCCATGCCATCGACGGATGAGATGCTACTGCCCCTGCTAAAACCCTTTTGCGCCGGATCTGATGCAGCTATGAGCAATATTACTGGATGAATAAGGAACAGGCGTGCCCTTCTCATCTATTTCAACCACGCGTTCGGCGGTAGTTGCATTAATTGTTTCCGGTATCGCTTTTTTTGGAATCTCTGGGTATGGCATATGCTCAAGGCAACAATACGTCGGGGCAGAGTGGCTATAAAAAGGAGGACCCGGGCGACTATTCCGACAAGAACGACCCGATTCAGGGCCATACAGGCGAACCTTATTCTGAAAAGGGTTCATCCATAAAGGGGAAGGAGAGTTCAGAAAAGCGAAATACCAAGAATCAGTAAATCGCTTTACGACGGGTCGCCGAAAATAGCTGCAAAGGCATGAATCCACTGAATCTTATAATCGATAGGAGAATTGAATGAGAATTGACAAATATTTAACCGGTTTATTGATCCTGGCTGCCTTGGGATCTTCTTTAATATCTGGCAGTGTTTCTGCTAAAGAATACTTTACTGTCAAAAATAACGTGCTCGAACGCCCGACGGGATTTCGCGAGTGGGTATACGTAGGCACGCCTCTCACCCCAAATGATATGAATAACGGAAAGGCCAACTTCCAAGAATTTCATACCGTTTACATTGACCCGGAGAGCTGGGAGCACTGGAAAAAGACCGGTAAAATTCGGGACGGCGCCATACTAATTAAGGAGATGACCAGTGTCGGCAGCAAGGTTGCAGCAAGCGGGAAGGGTTATTTCATGGGTGATTTCATTGGCCTGGAAGCGACAATAAAAAGCAAGCGCGAATTTCCCAATGAACCTGGCAACTGGGCTTATTTCAGCTTTACTAACGAAGACCACAAATCTATAAAAAAGACTGCGAACTTGGAACCAACGGCGAATTGCAACGGCTGTCACGAGGCGTCCGCGCAAGATGACTTTGTATTCACGCAATATTATCCTGTTCTCCGTGCCGGAAAGGCGAACGCGGAGAATGCGGTCGGAGGAAAATAAAATGAATCGCTTGAAAGAGAATACATATCCGTATCGAAACGAACACATCGCTGTTTTGTTGTCCGCAGTTTTGTTTACGGTGGCGTTGCTGACACATGCTGGAACAGCGATAGCCGACAAGGGGGATTTTTCCTTATATGTCGACAAGTCAGGCAACATCCGTCTGCCCGATGATTTTCGGCTGTCAATGACCCATTTGGGTTCCTGGTTTGTCCCAGAAGGCGAGGCAAGTGGTTTTCACGATGTCTACACAGAACCGGAAACGGCGAAGACCTATCGCAAAACCGGGAAATTTCCGGACGGCGCAACCCTGGTCAAGGAATTGCGTTCGTCAACTGCAGGCACATACACCACGGGCAACAATGTCAGCCATGCGACAGGTGACGTCAAGCAGTGGTTTGTAATGATCAAGGATACCAAAGCCCGTTTTCCCAACAATCCTGTCTGGGGCGATGGCTGGGGTTGGGCGCTGATTAAAACCGACAGCTCAAATCGAAGCGTAACCACTAATTACCGTACTGAATGTCTCCCCTGTCATATGCCAGCAAAAAACACCGATTGGATCTACGTCGAAGGCTACCCAACGCTAAGCAAACCTGATCGGTAATATTCCGGAAAAGTGTGCTAACACTATCGCTCTACCAGAGGCCGGTTGATTCGTGCCTGTCAAAGGCTGAATGTACACCCCAATAGGAGCGGCAGCAGGATAAGGAAGATCAGGATTAGTCAGATGTATTAGGGACTGCAGAATTGACAAATAGGCTATCCCGATGTATTAAAGAAAACTTGAAAAAGCGTCGTCGGAAAGCGGCAAGGGTGTCATGATCCGGATGGGAGTCGGCGGCAATGTAGCGGAAGGCAACCGAGTCGTGGCCCGCTCGATCTTGCGGCTGGCAAACAACCCAGTGGCGTAGCCGTAGATGAGCAGGGATAGCAGCAGCGAAGGGTGGTACGAGGCGCTTCCCGTGCTGCGGTACGCCGAAACAAATCGGGTGAGATCAAACTCCTCCACCGTCTCCACCACAAACCGCGCCAGATGTTTCTCCGGCAGCCAGTTGTTCATCGACGGCGGGAACAAGTAATCAGTTTGGCGGTTGATGGGGCGAAAACTCATGGTCGAAGGCTCACAATACTTGGATATGATTGTCCCCTATTCTCGGTCAGTAAGTCCGACAGCCTGCTAGGCTGGGAAAACCTCAGCAACAGGCTTCTTAAAATAGGAAATTTGTATCAGGATGCAGAGAGCCTCCTTGACACCATGTCTAGGGTACGCTCAAGCCCGAGAACCATCCTCCGCCCAATGCTTTGTAGAGCTGAACGACAGACACCAGATGGAAGCGGTGTGTTGCCGTAAGGGCAAATTCGGCATCGAACAGATTCCTTTTAGCAAGGAGCACATCCACGTAGCTCGTGACACCGCCCTTGTAGCGGAGATCGGAGACATGCAAAGCCGAGCGCAGGGAGTTGACCTGCTCTTCCTGCGCCTTCCGTTGATCCTGAACTGTTCGAACAGCCACCAGGGCATCTTCAACTTCCTTGAATGCCACCAGGATGGTTTGCTCATATTGAGCCAATAACTGCCTCGCCTGGGCTTCCGCCGCCCACTGCTCGAAACCCAGGCTCTGCGCGTTCAGCAACGGCCCTGCCAATCCGAGTCCGCCTGCGCCGAATTCGCTTCCTGAGAGCAGCAGCTTCGACAGTGCCGGACTCGCTACCCCCAAGAAGCCGGTGATCGAAAGCTTTGGGAATCGCGCAGCTTTTGCCATTCCGATTCTCGCCGTAGCGGCCGCAAGCGTTTGTTCAGCCTGTAGAATATCCGGACGTCGCTGCAACAGCTCGGAAGGAAGGCCGGCAGGCACTTCGGGCGGCATGAGTTGCCCCGTCAACGCTCGGCCGCGCTGAATCTGTGCCGAGTTTCTGCCTAACAACACACCCAGCTCATTTTCCTTTTGAATCATCTGTCGTTCAAGTTCCGCTACTCTGGTTACCGCGTTGGCTCGCTCCGCCTCAAACTGATCCAGATCGAGCCTGGAAATCAATCCACCCCGTAATCGCGCCTGTGCAATGGCGACCGATTCTTCCCATGATAATAGAGTGCGTCGAGCAATATCCAGTTGCATGTCAAACTGCAAAAGATCGAAATAGGACTGCGCTACCGAACTCACTAATGTAAGCACTACCGCCCGGCGATTTTCTTCACGGGCCATCAGATCGCCGCGGGCAGCTTCATTGGCGCGGCGGATCCTTCCCCAGATATCCAGTTCCCAATTCAGGTTGGCGCTTCCGAAATAATTGTAGGGCGTCGGAAACCCGCGAATGAGGAACCCGCCAAGGGTACCGAAGGCCGGCGCGTTGGCATTGACGTCAAGCTTAGGAAGAAAATCCAGGCGGACGGTAGTCGCGCGCGCCTGGAACTCTTCGACGCTTGCCACTGCCTGTTTGAGGTCTCTATTCTCTAGCAAAGCTTGGTTGATGAGCCGTTGCAGCTCCTCGTCGTGCAAAAGCTTCCACCAGGGAAGATTGGCGATGGATTGCCCTTCCGTTTGCGTCATCCGAAACTTTTCGGCTGTATCGATGGGGGGGCGAATGTAATCTGGTCCCATGGCGCAGGATGCGACCAGCAGTATTATTGGGAGCAATGACAGGATTCTGACCCAAGGGTTACAGTGGCGCATCATGCTGTTTCCTGTTGCACGTTTTCGGCTGGCTTTGCTGCGTGCTTACGGGTAAGCCAAGTAAAGAACAGAGGAATGAAAATAGTGGCGACGAAGGTGGCGAGCAGCATGCCGCCAAATACCCCGGTGCCCATGGAGCGGCGGGCGGCGGATCCTGCACCGGTGGCGATCACCAGCGGCACGATGCCCAGCATAAATGCCATGGAAGTCATCACAATCGGTCGAAAGCGCAACCGCGCGGCTTCAAGGGCGGCTTGGGCGACCGGCATTCCCTCCCGCATTTTCTGGCTGGCAAATTCCACGATCAGGATGGCGTTCTTGGCCGCCAGGCCAATCAGCGTGATCAGGCCCACCTGGAAGTAAATATCATTGGGCATCCCTCGCACTAAAATGGCAAGCAGTGCGCCCGTGAGGGCAAAAGGCACGGCCATGATCACGGCCAGCGGGAGGCCCCAAGTTTCAAATTGTGCGGCCAGGATGAGAAATACCATAATGATGGCGAAACTGAACGCAAGGATTGCCGCCGAACCGGTGCGTTTTTCCTGGTAGGCCTGGGCCGTCCAGGCAATCTGGTAATTGTCGGGCAAACTCTTTGCCGCAATCTCTTCCACCAGTTTGATGGCCTCACCTGAGCTTACACCCGGTGCGCCGCCCCCCATTATTTTTGCGGAAAGAAGCCCGTTATACCGTTCCAACTGCTCTGGACCGACCATAGTGCTGATCTTGCTCAGTGCTGACATGGGCACCATCGCCCCGGATTGTGAACGCACGTATACCCTGCCGAGATCTTCCGGTTGCATGCGATATTGGGGTTCCGCCTGTAATTGCACGCGATAGGTACGGCCGGACTTATTAAAATCGTTGATATAGAGCGAACCCATGGTGCTTTGCAAGGTGGCGTACAAGTCAGCAATCGGCACTCCCTGCGAAATTGCCTTGGCTTCATCCACTTCAATGAAGAATTGCGGTGTCGAAGGGCGGAAAAAGGTGGTGATGCCGGCAAGGCGCGGTTCCTGGTTCAGGGCTTCAATGAGATGGTTCACCACACCCGACAATTGCAAGGGATCCGAGCCGCCACGGGCTTGCACATAAACTTCAAACCCGCCAGCGGTGCCCAGACCATGAATAGCAGGCGGATTAAATGCGATCGCTATGCCATCCGTCTGCTGCGTGCCGATATCGAATAGTTTATTGACGATATCCTCGGCGGTGCCCGTACGCTCGGACCAGTCTTTGAATGTTACGTACATGCTGGCCGAGCTGGTTTTATTGCCGCCACCGATCAGGTCGAAACCATTGATGACGAACTGGTGGGCTACTGCCGGATCCTCCGCAATGGCAGCGCGCACCGCTTCAGTGGTTTTGGTTGTTCGAGCCAGACTCGCCCCATCAGGCAGAATCGTTGCGGAAACAACGTAGCCCTGATCTTCCGGGGGCACAAAGCCGCCGGGAACGATTTCGAGGAGATATATCGAAAGACCGATAATGCCGGTAAATACGAAGGCGCCGATGATCTTATGCCGGATGGTCACGCCCACCGTACCGACATAGAATTGGGTGAGCCGGTCGAACCCGCTGTTAAATGCCCGGAAGAACGCGGATTCGCCATGCGTGGTTTTCAGGATGATGGCGCACAATGCGGGCGTGAGCGTCAGCGCCACCACACCGGAAATTACCACGGCAACGGCAACGGTCACGGCGAACTGGCGATAGAGTTCGCCGGCAATGCCGCCCATAAAGGCCACCGGCACAAACACCGCGCACAACACCAGCACAATGGCGACCACGGCGCGCGAAACCTGTTCCATGGACTTAATGGCGGCTTTCATCGGCGACAGGTTTTCTTCGTCCATCAAGCGCTCGATGTTTTCCAGCACGACAATGGCATCATCCACCACGATGCCAATGGACAACACCATGGCGAACAGTGTAAGCAGGTTGATGGAGAAGCCAAATAGCCACAAGCCGGCAAAGGTGCCAACCAGGGAAATGGGTACCGCCACAATGGGAATCAGCGTGGCACGCCAGCTTTGCAGAAAAAGGTAGACCACCAGTATGACCAGGACCATCGCCTCGCCCAGGGTTTTGACCACTTCCCATATGGACGCCTTGACGAAAAGACTGGTATCGTAAGGTATGACGTAATCCATTCCTTCAGGAAAATATGTCTTTAATTCATCCATCTTGGCAACCACAGCGTCTGTGGTCTCAAGCGCATTGGCACCGGGCTGCAAAAAGATGGGGCCACCTGCGCCAGGCTGGCCGTCAAGGGCAGTACGCACATCATAGCTTTGCGCACCAAGTTCAATACGTGCGACATCCTTGAGATAAAGAACGCCCTCGGGGCCATCGGCACGCAAGATAATATTGCCGAATTCTTCGGGTTCCAGCAGGCGGCCTTTGGCGTTGACGGTATAGACCAGTTGCTGATCGTCAGGTGCCGGTTCCTGTCCTATCTTCCCCGCGGCATATTGTGCGTTTTGTGCCCGGATAGCCGTCGCAATATCTGTTGTGGTGATCCCCAATTGCGCCATTCGATCGGGGCGCAGCCAAATGCGCATGGAATAATCCATAGCGCCGAACATCAGTGCTTCACCAACACCCTTGACGCGTCTTAGCTCATCCAGCACGTTAAGGGTGGCGTAGTTGCTGAGAAACAAAGGGTCGTACTTTCCTTTCTCCTTGGAGACAAGCATAAGGCCAAGAAGAATGTCGCTGGAACGCTTCTGTATGACCAAGCCGGTGCGACGGACCTCATCTGGCAAGCGTGGCAGAGCAATGTTCACCCGGTTGCTGACATTGAACGTCGCCTGGTCGACATCCGTGCCAACATCAAAGGTCGCGGTAATCGTCAATGTACCGCTCGAATCAGCGTTGGAACTGAAATACAGTAAATCTTCGATACCGCTTAGCTGCTCCTCGATGGGGGCGGCAACCGTTTTCGCCAGAGTATCGGCACTTGCTCCCGGAAAGGTCGCGGTGATCACCACGGTCGGGGGCGCGATTTGTGGATACTGTGCGATGGGCAATTGCATCGCGGCAACCAGCCCGGCCAGAACGATGACTATGGATACGACCGATGCAAAAATGGGGCGGGTGATAAAGAATCGGGTCATGGTGATTCTCGCCCGGGTCCACTTGCTTGCTTATCTGGCTGGGGCTGGCCAAGAGACTCTACAGGTGCTGCTCCAAGCGCATGTGGTGACACAGGGTTGCCAGGGCGAAGCTTGATAATATTATCGACAATCACCTTGTCGCCCGCTTTCAATCCCTCAAGAATCACCCAATCCTTGCCTATCCAGTTACCCGCCACGACCGGGCGTATCGTCGCTTCATTTTTTTCATTGATAACATAGACACTTTTGCCAACGTCAGACGTCTGTACCGCGACCTGAGGGACGAGAAAAACTCCATCACGTGCCCCCGTGGTGACACGCGCGCGTACGAATTGTCCTGGCAGCAAACGTTGTTCTGCGTTATCGAACGTTGCGCGTAATTGCTGCGTACCAAGCGTGGGGTCAATCTTGCTGGCGGCAAAATTCAACTCTCCGTCCTTCCCGTACTCCGTGCCATCCGGCAGTATCAACGTGATTTGCTTTACTCTTTGTTCATTCAGGGGGCCGCCAAGCTGTACCAACTCGTTATCGGAAAGGCTGAAGCGCACCCATATGGGCGATATCTGCACAAGTGTCGTCAACAGGCTGTTATACGCTTCCACCAGGGCTCCTTCGGAGAACTGAAAGCGGCCCGACATGCCCTTCACCGGCGCCGTTACGGTTGTATAGGAAAGATTAAGCTCAGCATCGCGTACGCCAACCTCAGCCTGTTGCAAGGCAGCCTTTGCGATCGCGTTATCAGAGACGGCGTTGTCGTATTCACGCTGGCTGATGGCTTGCGTGTCGAGCAGATCGAGCAAACGCTTTTCCTCACGCTCGGTCTGCACAATGCGGGCTTTCTGCTCGGCGAGTTGCGCCTTTGCTTGCGCCAAGGCATTTTGGTAGGGAACGGGATCAATCAGAAACATCGGCTGGCCCGCTTTTACCGCGGCGCCCTCATCGTACAGGCGTCTGAGCAGAATGCCGCCCACCCTCGGCCGTATCTCGACTTCCTTGGCACCTTCGGTTTGCGCAACCGCTTCGGCGCTGATTGGCACGCTGGTAGGCTGCACCTCGATCATACTGACAGGAAGAGCCGTGCCGCCAGCAGGCAACCCGGCAGCCTGATCATTTTTGCCGCACGCCATCAACGCCATGCTTATAATCAGTGCAAGGGATAATTTTGGGCCCATAACCAGTAGTAAATCGTGAACTTTATTCTTGGAATTGACATCTGCCATTTTTTATTTAACTCCAGCGCCTCGCTGATCTGGCGTGTTAAGTGTTTGGTCGGGCTGCCCATTAGCCAGCTCTGCCGGGTCTGACCATCAGAACAAGCTCGGCGACAAGCGCGTACCAACGCTCACATGTTCCTGCTGAACCACCGTGCAAATCGCAGCACTCATCGCTGCTTCGAATTGCGTGAGTGCAGCGGCGATCAAAGTACGGATAGCCCGGTTGTGCACGATCAATAACCGATGCTCGTACAACCCAATGATGTGGACATGAGCGGGGCGATGATCATTCAGGTAAATCACCACGCGCAGTCCAGAGATTGTCAGTACGGTTGGCATTATAGCATAAACCCAAGCGTCTTGGGTTTATGCTAACGAGGATATTGAAAGCATAGCGTTGCCAGCCCAATAGGAATGAAAAAAAACGCCCCCGGTAGTTGTTCCCGCAACCCTGCAGCTCTTCCGAGCGCTCGTGGCGATCTGATCCCAAATTCGTCCGACACCCTGCGCTTCCAAAGCTGATTGAGCACCACTTCTCCTAGTTCGCCAAGCCATCCTTATCACCAATAACCTGGCAACAAATCCTAGCCGAAGCCGATATCATATCCTGCCATGTAAAATTGGTATGTTCAGGTAACAAATTGCCGCTTGAGCAATAGCTCATTTTTTGATCGCTCTGCGCATATAGCATGTGTGTTTATAATGGCTTGTGCATTTAATCAACTCAATCACAAATGCACAAAATATGACCGTCTTTACCTGTGCAGCTAGAGCATGATTCAAATGCACATCCCCAAAGATGAAGTAATGAATGGATCGAAATAAACAACTAGGGGTTGAGCCCGCTGGACAAAGGAGTTTGGAGTTTATTCAGCGCCCTCAGTCTCTTCTGTGCATCTTTCTCCTCCACAGCAGAAAAAAGATCTAGGAGCCAAGCGCGGTAGCCAACTAAGCTTGCTTCTTTTCCAATGAAATGCCTGCTGCCCTCGAAGTCCCAGCTTAAATCAAAATCGGAAGGCAAGTTTTTAACAAGGCCATGCAGGGCCGCAAAGGCTGTGGTGGCAAGCTCTGGCTTATTCATCACCAGCAGCGTGGCGACCTGTAACGTCCTTAAGGCGAGACTGCCGCTGGAATCCAGTTGAGGGTTCGCAAGCAGCGCTGCGATACGCGTTTGCGCTTCTTCAAAACGGCCAGTCGTGAAGTGCGCCTCCGCAAAATTGGCTTGAGCAGAGAGGTCGTCGGGTTGCCGCTCGAGCCACCGCTGGATGAGCGCAAAAGCCTCCGGGTAGGCAAACAGTTTCTCCTGGTACAGTGTAAAGGAATATTTCTCATAATCTGGATAAAGAGTCGATAAGTTGTGGTATGCCTCGGCCGCTCCTCGCCAGTCCTCAAGATTTAGCAATGCCTTTGCCAAGTTGTTCTGGGTTGCAGCCCAGTCCTGCGGCAGTTGCTCCTTCGTGTACACCGTTAGGGCATCGCGATAGGTCGCGACCGCCTCACCCAGCAGTCGCTTCCCCGCCTCCCCGCCGGTGCGGCTGCCCTGCTCCTGCAGCGCGACACCCAGGTGGTTCTGGATAGTAGCCCAGTCTTGCGGCAAGTGCTCCTTCGTGCGCACCGTCAGAGCGGCGCGATAGGCCACGACCGCCTCGCCCAGCAGCCGGATGCCGGCTTCCCCGCCGGTGCGGCTAGCCTGCTTCCACAGCACGATTCCCATGCTGTGCTGAGTTGCGGCCCAGTCCTGTGGTAGATGCTCCTTCGTGCGTACCGTCACGGCAGCGCGATGGGCCATGACCGCCTCGCCCAGCAGCCGGATGCCGGCTTCCCCGTCGATGCGGCTAGCCTGTTCCTTCAGCACGATTCCCAAGTTATGCTGCGTTGCGGCCCAGTCTTGTGGCAGATGCTCCTTGGTGCGGACCGTCAGGGCATCGCGATAGGCGCTGACAGCCTCACCCAGCAGCCGGATGCCGGCTTCCCCGCTGGTTCGGATTCCCCGTGCCTGCAGCGCGTTTCCCAGATTATTCTGGGTCGCGGCCCAGCCTTGTGGCAAATGCTCTTTTGTATACACCGTCAGGGCATCGCGATAGACGCTGACAGCCTCGGCCAGTAGCCGGATGCCGGGCTCTCCGCCGGTGCGGCTGCCCTGCGCTTGTAGTATATTTCCCAGGCTGTTCTGGATCAGGGCCCAGCCTTGTGGCAAATGCCCTTTTGTATACACCGTCAGGGCATCGCGATAGACGCTGACAGCCTCGGCCAGCAGCCGGATGCCGGGCTCTCCGCCGGTGCGATTTCCCTGCTCCTCTAGCACAAGTCCCAAGTTGTTCTGGGTCGCGGCCCAGTCTTGTGGCAGATGCTCCTCGGTGCGGACCGTCAAGGCAGCGCGGTAGGCGCTGGCTGCATCGGCCAGCAGCTGGGTGCCAGTCTCACCGGTGGTGCGAATGCCCTGCGCCCACAGCACGATTCCCAAGTTGTTCTGAGTCGTGGCCCAGTCTTGCGGCAGATGCTCCTTCGTGCGGACCGTCAAGGCAGCGCGGTAGGCGCTGGCTGCATCGGCCAGCAGCTGGGTGCCAGTCTCACCGGTGGTGCGGGTTCCCTGCGTCCACAGCGCGACTCCCAGGTTGTTTTGGGTCATGGCCCAATCCTGCGGCAGTTGCTCCTTCGTATACACCGTCAGGGCAGCGCGAAAAGCAGTCGCCGCATCATCCAAGTAGCCATGAATCTCAGAGCCCTGGGTTCGCGTACCGATCTGAGCACCGGCCTTTCCAATGTCAATCTGGATCGCTGCCCAGAGTTGCGGCTCTTTCTCCTTCGAGACAAGCTGCTCAGCTTGCAGGTAGCTTTTGAGTGCCTCTAAAAACTGATAGTTGCTGTACTTGGCATCCCCTGACAAGCGAAAATCCCGAATGGCCTCTTCTAGCAGCCGCTGCCCTTTCGCGGTGGCTTCCGCACTCGCTTTAACCTTGTTTTCGCCTGATTCTTGAAACTGGTTGCCGGCTTCACGGAAATTTTTTCTGGCAAAAGCCGCAAGACCAAGCTGATACGGATCGTTTCCCTGTTCCGCCTCGTCTACCCATTTGTCAATCTCGTCCCTGGCCTGCTGGGCGCTAAATCCATACTTTATGCCCCAATCCTTGATGTAGCGGCTAAATTCTATCTCCTGGGGCCTGCCTTCAGGCCGCACCTGTTCCCTAGACTTTGCAGCAATACCAGCAATAAACTTTTCAAAACGGTCGGCCGACCAGAACTTCTTCGAACCTATCGGAAGCAGGCGGATTTCGACGAGCTCCTTTTCCAGATCGTCAGGGACTCTAGTTTCTCCGTCCAGCGGATATTGTATACGCCAGTCCTTCCTTTCCACGGCCAGGGTAATTTTTGCACCGGGCTTGAAGACGTCCTTGGTGAAGATACGAAATTTCCCGCCTTCCTTTGTACGAACCGTATCCCCGGACTCCAAGAGTTGCACGTCCTGTCCGACTGCTGGATTCAACTCGTCATGTTCGCCAACCAACATGACCCGCCCCTGAAGCATCCTGTCCTTCGCCTGGAGCACAAAGGGGAACAGCATCCCCAAAAGAACGCACAGAGCAATCAAGCGACGCTTCATGGCTTTTTCTTCATGGTGAAACTGATGTCGGTATTGCCCAGGGTAAAGTCATTCTCGTAGGGATCATAACCATTCTTCTGGGCCAGCAAACCCACGGTATCCTGCTTAAAGGCCGTAACGCGAAAGCGAAACTGACCGAGTGGATCGGTTGCAACCGTCTGGTTAAACTTTGGTAGTGACACTTTTACGCCTTCCATGGGTTGCCCCGTCCGGTCGCGAATTGACCCTTCGAGGCCTTGCTCCAGCATTAGATTCTCGCTGTCTTTCTTATCGCTAAGTCTAGTCTCATTCGAGAACAAAGCTTCAATCTTGTCCGGCAAGTCGGCCATCAGCGAGATCGCCGTCAGCAAGGTGACTGCCACCCCCGCCCAGATTTGCCACTTGTCCAATAGTCCTTTGGGCGGCTCCTTATGCCCTTCTGCAAACGTTACCGTGACATTTTCGCCCTGTATGACATTCCCGTGCACTATCCAGTCTTTTTGTTCAAAAGTCGCTTTTGCCCGCGCCAGCACATCTTCTGGTTTGGTGTCCTGGATCTTATCAAGCCTGTTGATGACTTCGGCGCGGCGGACTGTACCTCGTGCGGGCGCAAATCCAGTCAGCGCAGTGAGGATCTCCGGAACGTTCTCGACCGGAATTGCGTGCGTTGCGGCAAGGGAGGGGGGAAGTCTTGTGCTATCCAGAAGACAGGGAATAACGGTCTTTTTCAGCGCGAGAGCCGTACACCACTCGAACTCCACGAAGTGGGAGTTTGCGGAATGTTTGGACCAGGCGAGCAGAAAGACGTCCTGGTCTCCAATGGCCACGCCAAGGATCTTGGGCCATTTCTGCCCGCCGTATAGCGGGTGAGTTTAAACAAACGACACCAAAGTCCCATAGGATTTTGAGTTATTACAAGGCGTAAACTTCTAATGAGCCAACCTTGTTCCTCCACCTTCTTCTAAAGTCGCTCTCACGATGGCG
>Ga0073902_10000869_pt1 | contig 17055 bp, 18 predicted proteins | sample KloWWTmeKNB19Kit_FD_66667 | JGI IMG/M metagenome (GOLD analysis project Ga0073902, IMG submission 66667) | Active sludge microbial communities from Klosterneuburg, Austria, studying microevolution and ecology of nitrifiers - Klosterneuburg... | ecosystem: Engineered > WWTP > Aerobic digester >...
CGGAAATGGCCATTAAAAAAGTGGATGAGCGCTATACTTCCAAAATGGCCAAAGATGCTATGCTGGAAATGGGGCTCAAAAAAATGCAGCGCCGGAACAAGGCCCTGGTGGACGAAATCGCTGCCACCATCATGTTGCAGGAATATATGCGGGCAATTGGTTAATTGCACCGGTCAGGGTAAATTTGCAAAATGATTTTACCTATTGTAGCATACGGTCACCCGGTTCTTAGAAAATTAGCCACCGATATTACATCCGGTTATCCTCAGTTGGATAAATTCATTGCAGATATGTGGGAAACCATGTATGCCAGCAGTGGGGTTGGCCTGGCGGCCCCGCAGGTGAATAAAGATATCCGTCTGTTTGTTGTCGATACACTACAGATGTTTAATGGCATGAATGAAGAGGAGCAAAAGGAATACCCGGATGCCCCGGGAATAAAAGAAGTGTTCATTAATGCACATATTGCAGAACTGGAGGGTGATGAATGGCCATATAATGAAGGATGCTTAAGTATTCCAAAGATCAGGGAAGATATTTACCGGCAGGAGAGTGTGACACTGCATTATTGTGATGAACATTTTCAGGAGCTGACGAAAACATTTACTGGTCTTTCTGCCAGGGTTATACTCCATGAATACGATCATATTGAAGGGAAACTTTTTATTGATCATATTTCACCGTTGAAAAGAAAATTAATAAAGGGCAAACTCAATGATATTTCTAAAGGCAAAGTGAATGTGGACTACAAGATGTTGTTCCCCGGCTGATCATTATGAAGCATCTCCTCCTCTTATTACTATTTATAGTAAACTGTTTTCTTTCTGTTGCACAGGAAGAAGATTCTCTTGATGACCAGCGACTGGCCAAAATGATCAGTCTTTCCGAAGTTATTATCCGTACAGATCTGAATGTGGCCAGGTTCATTAACCAGGTAAAGAATGACACTACGTTTTATAAAGCCTTTCGCAACCTGCACCTGCTGGGATTTACAGCCTGGAATGATATACGAATAAAAGATAAAAAGGGGAATATTAAAGCAGCCCTGATGAGTAAGACAAAGCAAACAAGGGCTAATGGCTGCCGGTCTATGGATATATTGAATGAAAATACCAGCGGTGATTTTTATGAGGGCGATGGCGGTTATAATTATTATACCGCAGAACTGTATGCAGGGTTATTTTTTACTAAAGGTTCAGTTTGCGGGGAAACCAATATTGTAAAAGGAATTGATTTCAGGCCCCGTTCACAAAAAGGGTTGGCGAAACACAAAGAACAACTCAAAATGCTTTTTTTTAATCCTGGTAAAAAAATACCCGGCATCCCTTTCATAGGAGACAAAATTGACATATTCGATCCGGAAAGGGCAGCGTATTATGACTTTTTAATTGATTACGGGGATTATGAAGGTCAGTCCTGTTATGTTTTTTCAATCAAAGCGAAAAAGGAATTAGGGGGCAAAACAGATAAGATTGTTATTGACAGCATGGTTACCTGGTTTAATACAAGGACAATGGAAGTAATGGCCCGTAATTATGACATGAGTTATAATGCCGGTGTATATGATTTTGACATCCACATGGAAGTGGAGATGACAAAATTTGGTGATTATCTTGTTCCTAAATTACTCCGGTACATAGGCAACTGGGACGTGGCTTTTAAGAAAAGGGAAAGAGGTTTGTTTACGGCAACGCTTTTTGATTTCACCAACTAACTATTTTTTATTACCAGTTGTAGAAGCATATTTTCTCCATTTTTCAATCACCTTTTCCATATCCTCCGGAAGTTCTGTATCAAAAAACATTTCTTTGCCACTTGTCGGGTGAGTAAAACCCAGCGTTTTGGCATGCAGTGCCTGACGCTGACATATCTGGAAACAGTTATCTACAAATTGTTTGTACCTGGTGTATACTGTTCCTTTTACAATTTTATCACCTCCGTAAAAATCATCGTTGAAAAGGGGGTGCCCGATATATTTCATATGCACCCTGATCTGGTGGGTGCGTCCGGTTTCCAGAATACATTGTACCAGGGTAACATAACCAAATCTTTCGATCACTTTGTAATGTGTCGTAGCATCTTTCCCATGATCGCCTTCCGGGTAAGCTTCAAATAGTTTTCTAAATCGCAGATTACGGCCCACATGGGCAATAATAGTTCCTGCGTCTTTTTCCATATCTCCCCACACCAATGCTACATATTGTCTTTTTACAGTATGATCAAAGAATTGTTTGGCCAGTTGTCGCATGGCCTTATCTGTTTTGGCAAGGACCAAAAGGCCACTTGTGTTTTTGTCAATCCGGTGAACCAGGCCAAATCTTGGCAGAATGTCTTCAGAAATAGCAGGATTTTGTTGTTGTAAATAATAAGAAACTCCATTTAAAAGCGTACCCGAATAATTACCACTTCCCGGGTGTACCACCATACCTGCCGGTTTATTGATAATCATCAGATCTGCATCCTCATATACAATATTCAAATCCATTTTTTCCGGAACAACATCTGTTTCGTCCGGGCTCATATCTGAATAAACTATAATAGAATCGAGCGGCTTAATTTTATAGTTTGGCCGCACGGAAGCTCCATTTACCATTACCATTCCTAAGTTAATAGCCTGCTGAAGTTTGTTACGGGTAGCGCCTTCAATCCGGTTGGTCAGAAATTTATCAATCCGAAGCGGTTCCTGGCCTTTATCTATAGTGATAGTGAACCGTTCATAGAGTTCATCACTACTATCCTGTATTTCGGGATTTTCATTTTCCAATTCGTTTTGCATAAGCGGCAAAGGTAAAGGATGGTTTTTTGTTGGTAAATTTGCTTTTCTATATGCGTAAAGAACAGATAATATTTCAAGACCTGGGAAAGATGCCATACCAGGCAGCCTGGGATTACCAGGAGAAGCTATTACAGGAAAATGTGAAGAGAAAGTCAACAGTGGGGGGGCAACAACTCACCGTAAATCATTTACTTTTTGTGGAACATCCCCCTGTTTATACACTGGGCAAGAGTGGCAACATGGATAATGTCCTGATGAGTGATGATGAATTGCAGGCAAACAATATTGAGTTTTTTCATACGAACCGGGGAGGCGATATAACTTTTCACGGCCCTGAACAGATCGTTGGTTACCCGATACTGGACCTGGAAAAGTTTTATACAGATATCGGCAAATACCTGCGGAATATTGAAGAGGTGATCATACTGACTATGGCAGCATACGGCATAAAAGGGGACAGGTCAGCTGGTGAAACAGGTGTATGGATAGAACCAGGAGTGCCGGGAAAAGAAAGAAAGATATGTGCTATTGGTGTTCGTTGCAGTCGCTGGATCACTATGCATGGGTTCGCATTTAATGTAAATACCGATCTTTCTTATTTTAATAATATCATTCCCTGTGGTATCGTGAACAAGCAGGTTACTTCGATGCAAAAAGAGCTGGGGCACTCTTTGGATATGCAGGAAGTGAAAGAGAAAGTGAAATCAAATTTTGAAAGAGTATTTGAGGCCGAATTGATATCAGAAGTCCTTCTCTAAATAAAATTTGTGTTTTTCTATTAGTTTGCCATCTTCATATAATTCAAATCGAAACCATCCAGCATGATAGAAATTGACTTTATCAATTTTAAAATTTCTTTCTTTAATATCCTTTAATTCGAAGATTGGTGTTTCGTCTTCTTCAAAAAATTTAATATTGTATTTCTTCGTTTTTTCTTCAACAGGGAGATTGACACTGACATAACCATCTTTGTGAGTATAAATATAAAGCGAGGGTACAAATGCTGTTGGTCTGTTTTTTATTGTTACCGGACTGGGAATGGTGGCAGAATCTCCGGGTTGCAGGTTATCTATCCTGAACACTACCGGGTTCACTCTTGTAACAGAATCTACCCGTAGAAGAGAATCAACTACCGAAGTAATTTCAGTCTTTGGTGCAGTCGCAGTATCCAGAACAGGTTTTTTGGCCTTGCTAAACAGGTACACTCCGCCTTCAAGCATTATGTACAACCTGTAAAACATATGATCATTTGTTGCCTTCCCATCCACATATCCGTTTTGCAGGGAAGTGGGGTCTGCAACTGTAAGGATGGTTTTATATCCTTTTAAACTGTCGAATGAACGCTGGATACTTAATTGCCGGATATTTTGAAAATTATTGACCCAGCTGATTACGATCCGGTTTTTTCCCACATTTTTAAGTGAAAATTTTGGCAAAGTATCCTGCGAATATGCAATACTGCCGGTGATAGATAGTGCACTAAAAAAGAAAAATAGGGTCAGTTTTTTCATATAGTATGAATGACAAAAATATCGGATTCTTTTACTTATGCAAATAAAGATAAGGCAGTGATCCGGAAAAATTAAAATATTAACGTTCCCTTGTTCAGTGACTGATTACCTTGTAAGCCACCACTGTGTATCACGAGAATGCGGCTTTCGGGGGGGAAGAAGTTTTTTTCTGCCAGGTCATTAACGGCGAAACATAATTTACCGGTATATACAAAATCAGTTGGAACCGATGTTTGCCGGTAAAATGAATTCATAAAAGCAAGTAATTCCGGTTTGTGTTTTGCATAACCGCCAAAGTGGTATTCATGAATAATTTCGTAATTCTCCATCTTAGCGGTCAATAAAGTTGTAACCTGATCCTGTAACTCGGTATTATTTTTAAGTACGCTGATGCCAGTGACTTTTGTTCCCGTGACTGCACTGATGATCAAGCCGGCCATCATAGTTCCTGTTCCAACAGCACAGCAAATATGATTGTACTCATTTTTCTTACAGTGTGCCAGGATTGATGAAGCTCCCACTGTTCCTCTGGCACCAAAGCCACCTTCATTTACAATGTAACAATCTTCATCGTTCAATTCATTCGGGATCATCTTCTTTTTATATTCTTCACGGGAGGTAAATACCAGTTGCATGCCCAGTTCTTTTGCCTGAATAAGTGTCGGGGAAAGTGCAGCAGCTTTTTCACCCCGGATAATTCCAATTGCAAACAGGTTATAAAGTTTGCAGGCAGCTGCAGTTGCCAGAATATGATTTGACCATGCTCCGCCAAAAGTCAGAATTTTTTTTTTGCCTTGTTTCTTTGCTTCATCGATATGAAACCGAAGTTTGAACCATTTATTTCCGGAAATAAGCGGATGGATTTTATCCAGCCGGAGGATGGATACATCCAGTTGTCTTTTTTCAAACAACGGCGTTGAAAGTTTGTCAGTAGTAATGTTGTTTAGATTGATATCTTCCATATTTCATGTCCGGCTGACAAAATTACTTTAATTTCGTCCTGCAATTTTTATAAACAATAATAATGAAACCTACTCTTGTAATATTAGCTGCTGGCATGGCTTCCCGGTATGGAAGTATGAAGCAGGTACAGGGCTTTGGCCCATCAGGTGAAACGATCATGGACTATTCGATTTACGATGCAATCCGTGCCGGATTTGGAAAAGTTGTTTTTATTATCCGCAAAGAGTTTGCTGATAATTTTAGAGCCATATTTGAACCGAAACTTAAAGGCAAGATCGAAACGGAATATGTTTATCAGGGAATGGGCTCATTTACGAATGGATTTGAAGCGCCGCAAGAAAGAACCAAACCCTGGGGTACTGCACATGCTGTACTCTGTGCAAAGGAAGTTGTAACAGAACCTTTTGCGGTGATCAATGCGGATGATTTCTATGGCAGGAATGCTTTTGAAAATGCAGCTGATTTTTTAAATAATTCCTGTACTGACAAATGTTATGCAATTATTGGTTATGACCTGCTGAGTACATTATCCGATCATGGAACTGTAAACAGGGGAGTATGTGGCCTGGATGACATGGGTAACCTGGCCACCATTACAGAGCGGATAAACATAGAAAAAAAAGAAGGTAAAATTGTTTGTAATGACGGTCTTGAGCCGGTTGAGCTGTCAACGGCAACCAGGGTTTCAATGAATTTTTGGTGTTTTGCACCATCTTTCTTTTCATACACGCAAAAGCTGTTTATTGAGTTCCTGGAAAAATATGGAACTGAGCTTAAATCGGAATTTTTCATCCCCATTGTAGCCGACCAGTTTATAAAGGAAGGGAATAAAGTTGAAATTATCCCAACCACCTCGTTGTGGTTTGGTGTGACGTACAAGGAAGATGCGCCGTTTGTTGAGAAAAGCCTCAATGAATTGATAAGTAAAGGAGAGTATCCTGAAAGTCTTTGGAGGTAAATTTATTTAGGTAAAAAGTTAAAAGCTATCCATCATAGACGGATAGCTTTTTTTTTATAGGGATAGTATCTTGTTAGTTCACTTTAACCATGAAGACATAGTCTTCCACTTTCTCAACCTGCTGCTGGAAGTCAAGACCCGCAATCGAGGATTTAGAAGAAATTTTTACTTTTTGGTGGATTGAATCTTTTTTCAGTTCGTCCAGTACATTATAAATATACTTGCCCTGTATAGCAAAAGCAAAGCCTTCGATGTTCCTCTGCCGTCCATTCAGGATGCCAATGACCTCACCTTTTTTGTTCAAAATGGGACTGCCGCTGTTTCCCCTGTTGGCTGCAATTTCTAACTGGCAGCTGAGTGTATCTCCGTTGAAACCTGTCTTGGCACTTAAATAACCCTGACCATATACAATCTCACTTCTGGGGTAGCCCAATGTGAATATGGGTTCTGCCAGTTTGCCTGCAGACCGGCTGATTGTGTAGGGTACTGAAGCATATGGTTTGAAACTTTCGTCATCTATTTTCAGGATGGCAATATCTTTTTCCATATTTATGTGAACCACTTTGGCCATGTATTCCCCTCTGCTGTTCTGGACGGCAATATTTTTTGCACCCTCCACCACATGGGCATTAGTGACCAGGTAACCTTTGGCATCAATAATAAAACCAGTACCGCCGGTAGTATAAACAATTGTATTATCAGCCGTGTTGATTTTATTTTTAACCTTGTTGATCTCTTTATCCTGCTCTTTTGTTTTATTTTCAATGACGTTGATTTTGCCTTTCAGCAGATCGATTTCGCTTGCAGGTGTTTGCGGTGTAATTGACCATACAAGGGCACTGAAAGTTAATGTTGTAATACCAGCAATAGAAGCAGCAATAGCGGCTACTCTTTTATATCTTTTCCACAGATAAACAACTTTGGCTTTTCCATTCAGTCTTGCAGAATCAATCTTGCCCTGTTCAGCAAGGTCTGTATGAACATCATTAAGAGAGGAGCGGAATTTTTTCCATTCGCCAAACCGGTTCATCTGCTGCAAAAAGAGAGTATGCTCAACCACTAACTGGTCAATTTCAGGATTTGTCTTTCTCAGATTTTCAAAATGTAACCTTTCGTCAGGATTCATTTCGCCCCGGATATAGCGTTCAACAGCCTCTAAAACTTTAATATCACCCATCACCGTTCTCGTTTTTATAGTGAGCAAAAAATATTTTCTTCAATCTCATCAGGCACTTGTACTTCTGGTTTTTTGCATTGTCGGCATTTGTATACCCGAAATTTGCCGCAATAACCTGCATATTCTGCTTTTGCAAGTAATAAGCTTCCAAAAGACTTTTACAAGGTTCTCCAAGGCTGCTGATGGCTTTGTCCATCATTTCAAACTCGGCATCCCTTTTTTCATGTTCAGCTATTTCATCATCAACAGGTACGGAGGCTTCCTGGTCTTCAATAGGAGGTGAATATCGGCTTGATTGTTGTAACTTTTTGAGCCACAGTCTTTTACTTACAGAATAAACATATGTTTTAATCTGGCAGTTCAGCTCAAATGTTCCGGATCTCACTTTTTCGTACAGCACAATCATTGCTTCCTGAAATATGTCTTTTGCGTCGTCTGCTGATCCGTTGTTGTTGATTATCAGGGACTGAACCATATTGTAGTTCTCCCTGTAAATGGTTTCAACGGCTTTTTTGTCGTTCGTAGCTAATCCTTGCAAAAGGGCCTTTTCGTTATTCTCTGAATTCACATTCCCTAGTTTAATACGGGAATTTAAAAATAGTAACCCTGCGCCACCTGAAAAAAAAAATTAAAACTTCGGGTTACCTTTTTTCAATTTGGGTATAAACAACGAAATATTTCAAACAACCCCCAAAAAATCTCAAACAAATGAAGAAGTTTTTTGCAATTGCTTTTATCGCTGCTACTACTTTGGTAGCTTGTAACAATTCTGGTGAAGGTGAAAAGCCTGCTGATACAACAGCTGTTCCTGCTGTTGATACTACAGTTGTTGCACCAGTAGTAGATTCTACCGTTAAAGCTATTGACTCTACAGTTAAAGCTGTAGTAGATTCTATTAAGAAGTAAGATTTCAACTGGCAAGCAAATCGCTGAAGGCCGTTCCATACCGGGGCGGCTTTCTTATTTTTGTTTCCTCTCCTCTCTTTATATATCTGGCAAAATACATTAGCCTTTCCCCTTTTTAAAGGCTACCTTTGCCGCTTTATTATCAACAAAAAAGTATATCAGTGAACACATTTGAAGCCTTGGGTATTGAAGAGGGCTTGCTCAATTCAATAAAGGTATTAGGCTTTACCCAGCCTACACCTATCCAGGAAAAAGCTATTCCGGTTCTCTTACAGGGTACCAAAGATTTTATTGGCCTGGCCCAAACTGGAACGGGCAAAACAGCGGCTTTTGGCTTGCCTCTTTTACAACTTATAAATAAAGAAGATCGTTTTCCGCAGGCGTTGATTGTATGCCCTACCCGGGAGCTTTGTTTGCAGATAACCAGCGACCTTGAAAAGTTTAAGAACAAAAAAACGAATGTGCATGTAACAGCTGTTTATGGGGGCACTTCTATTACCATGCAGATACGGGATCTGAAAAAGGGGACGCATATTGTTGTGGCTACTCCAGGCAGATTGATCGACCTTATTGAACGTAAAGCAATTAATCTTGAAAAGATTCACTACGTTGTTTTGGATGAAGCGGATGAGATGCTGAACATGGGCTTTAAAGAAGATATTGAGTTCATTTTAAAAAATACACCTAACCGGCAGAGTACCTGGCTCTTCAGTGCGACTATGCCCCCGGAGATACGACAAGTCAGCAAAAGGTACATGGATAAGCCTTTTGAAATTACTATCGGAAAAACAAACGAAGGGGCTGCCAATATCGACCATCAGTATTACGCTACCCAGCACCACAACCGGTACGAAGTATTAAAGCGGATCATTGATTTCAATCCGGGTATTTATGGAATTGTCTTTGCCCGTACCAAAGCTGATACGCAGGATATTGCAGAAAGACTAACAAGAGAAGGGTATGATATTGATGCGATACACGGTGACCTCACTCAGCAGCAACGGGACAAAGTAATGGGTCTTTTCAGGGATAAAAGCATACAGTTGCTGATTGCTACCGATGTAGCAGCAAGAGGGATTGATGTAACGGGGATTACCCATGTTATTAATTATGAATTACCAGATGATGTAGAAGTATATACCCACCGGAGTGGCCGTACAGGCCGGGCTGGAAAAAGTGGTGTGTCAGTTTCTATTGTAACACCTAAAGAAGTTTATCGTCTTCGTCAAATTGAAAGAATACTGAATGCAAGGGTTCATAAAATGGATATACCAAGCGGTAAAGATGTTTGCCGTAAACAGTTTTTCCATTTTATAGACAAAATGTTGCAGGCTGATATTAGTCACGGTGAGTATGAAACTTACCTGCCTATACTTAAAGAGAAATTTGAGGCAGTAGAAAAAGAAGAAATTTTGCAGCGGGTGGCTGCATTAGAGTTTGACCGTTTTCTTAAGTATTATGAAAATGCGGCAGACCTGAATATGAGAACAGAAGACAGAAGAACTGAACGAAGGGGAGAAAGGGTGGAAAGAGGTGACAGACCTGCTTCAAGAGACAGGGATACAAAAGGCAGAAGTTTTAGTAGCGGAGGAAATTACCAACGACTGTTTGTAAACCTGGGGACGAAAGATGGATTTTATAAGGCAAGCTTTCTCCAGTTTATACTTGATATGAGTGATTTGAAGAAAGAAGTGCTCGGCCGGATAGATATGAAAGAAATGACGAGTTGGATTGAGATTGAGCCATCAGCAGGTAAGAAAATGATAAAGGCAATTGATGGGAAAAACTATCGTGGGCGAAAAATCCGTATGAATGATGCTGAGTCAGGTGGTGGCAGAAGGAAATAATTTATTGGAAAATTTGCTATACTGAACAAGAAAGCTATATTTGTTTACAGATGACAGCAACAAAGACATATTTTGGTTTTTACTTTTATTACTTCTTTTTTAAAATGAAGCCGGGAATGCTTTTGTTGAAAACAAAATAGAACAACTAAAAAACAACAACATAAAGAGTCCCGGCCACAACAGGCCGGGACTCTTGTTTTATACGATGAGCACTAAAGTTACAATACAAGGCTATGAAGGCAGTTTTCACCAGGTGGCTGCGCAACTATTTCATGGCAGGAATGTGGAAGTGATACCCTGCGATACTTTCCGGGATGTAGTAAAGATTGCATCAAATAAAAAAGAAAGTGATGGTGGGGTTATGGCGATTGAGAATTCTATTGCCGGTAGTATTTTGCCAAATTACAACCTGCTGCAGAAAAGCAACCTGAAAATTATCGGAGAGATCTATTTGCAAATCAGACAAAACCTGCTGGTCAATCCGGGAGTGAAGCTGGAAGATATTAAGGAGGTCCATTCGCATACCATGGCATTGCAGCAATGTTATGGCTTTTTAGATAAATACAAATGGAAACTGGTTGAGACAGATGATACTGCATTGAGTGCAAAACACATCCACCAGCATAAAAGCAAACATGTGGCAGCAATTGCGAGTAAACTGGCTGCGGAATTATATGACTTAAATATTATTGCTCCCAATATTCATACTTTGAAAAATAATTATACCCGTTTCCTCTTTCTGCAAAGAGAGGGAGAAGCTATTAATATTGAAAATGCCAATAAAGCATCTGTCAATTTTCATACTGACCATTCAAGAGGGAGCCTTGCAAAAGTGCTGACAAAAATTGCCGAAGGGAATATCAACCTGAGTAAACTACAAAGTTTTCCAATACCGGGTAGTGATTTTAAGTACAGCTTTCATGCTGATATGGAGTTTGATTCCGCAACGCAGTTTAATAAGGTGATTGAAGTAATAAGACCAATGACGGCAGCAATTAAAATTTACGGAGTATATAAAAGAGGATTATGGAAGTAGCAAAACGATTAAATGGTATTGGTGAATACTATTTCTCACAAAAACTGAGAGAGATAGACGAATTGAATAAAGCAGGTAAGAATGTTATCAATCTGGGTATTGGTAGTCCTGACTTGCCTCCGCATCCGGAAGTAATAAGTGTCTTGCAGGAAGAAACAGCGAGGCACAATGTTCATGCATATCAGTCGTATAAAGGTTCGGCTGTATTAAGAAGGGCAATGGGGCATTGGTATAAGAATTGGTATAATGTTGAATTGGATCCGGAATCTGAAATTTTGCCACTGATTGGCAGTAAGGAGGGTATCATGCATATATGCATGACTTACCTTAATAAAGGTGACGAAGTGCTTGTTCCCAATCCCGGTTATCCAACTTATAGAAGTGCGGTGAAATTGGCCGGAGGAAAATGTACAGAGTATAAATTGAAGGAACGGAATAATTATGAACCTGATTTTGAAAAGCTGGGAAAAATAAAGCTGAAGAAAGTTAAGCTGATGTTCGTTAACTATCCGCAAATGCCAACAGGACAGTTGCCGACAATGGAACTCTTTGAGAAGTTAGTTGCATTTGGCAGGAAGCATGAGATTCTGATCATTCATGATAACCCCTACAGTTTTATTCTGAATGAAAACCCCGTTAGTTTACTGAGTGCAAAAGGGGCCAAAGATTGTGTGATAGAATTAAACTCGTTAAGTAAAAGTCATAATATGGCCGGCTGGCGGGTGGGAATGCTCTGCGGGGCTAGAAAAAGGATTGACGAAGTGCTTCGGTTTAAAAGCAATATGGACAGTGGTATGTTTTTGCCGGTGCAGCTGGCGGCTGCCAGGGCTTTGTCATTAGGTAAGGAATGGCATGAAGAAGTGAATGCGGTTTACAGAAAGAGAAGGGCTAAAGTATTGGGATTACTTGACCTGTTAGGCTGCAAGTATTCAAAAGAACAGGCAGGAATGTTTATTTGGGCGTCCATACCTTCAGCATACAAGAATGGGTTTGTGCTAAGTGATGAAGTACTATACAATGCCGGAGTATTTATTACTCCCGGTGGAATTTTTGGAGATGCCGGTGAAAAGTACATAAGAGTTAGTCTCTGTAGCACAGAAGATAAATTTGAAGAGGCCATTCAGCGGATTAAAAAATGTAAATAAAATGGAAAGGAAAAAGATTGCGATAGTTGGGGTGGGACTTATCGGTGGTTCTCTTGCGATTCAGTTGCACGAAAAGAAATTATCATCCAGGCTTATTGGTGTAGAGGTGAATGAAGAACATGCTAAAAAAGCGATGGAACTGGAACTCGTAGATGAAATAATGAGCCTGGAAGATGCAGTCGGAGCCGCTGAGGTGATAGTGCTGGCCATTCCGGTTGATAAAGTGTTGTCTTTGCTGCCTGCTATAATGGATAAAATAGATCAGCAGGTAGTGATTGATTTAGGTTCCACAAAAAGGCAGTCTATCGAACTTGTAAAAAATCATACCAAGAGGGGAAGATATGTGGCCACACACCCCATGTGGGGAACAGAATACAGCGGGCCCCAGGCAGCTGTTCGGGGTGCATTTGAAAACAAGGCGGTTATTATTTGCAACGCAGAGGAAAGCGATGCTGATGCCCTGGATTGGGTGAAAGGAATGTATAAAAAAATAGGTATGCATTTATTGGAAATGGAAGCAAAAGCACATGACCTGCATGCCGCATATGTGAGTCATATCTCTCACATTACTTCATTTGCATTGGCCAACACCGTGTTGGAAAAGGAAAAAGAAGAGGATGCCATTTTTGAATTAGCATCTGCCGGTTTTGAAAGCACCGTCCGTTTGGCAAAAAGTAACCCGGCAATGTGGGTGCCTATCTTTATGCAGAATAAGGAGAATGTTCTGGATGTATTAAAAGAACATATTGCCCAGTTACAGCGTTTCAAAGAAAGTATTGAGAAAAACGACGATACCTATTTAATGAAGCTGATTGATGATGCAAATAAAATAAGGAGGATATTAAAATGATCTTTCGGGAAGCTTTGGTGAGTGATATAAGGAAGATGCAGGTCGTCCGTAATGCGGTAAAGGAAAATGTATTGAGTAACCCGGCATTAATAACTGATGCTGTAGTGGAAGAGTACATTACAAAAAAAGGTAAAGGTTGGGTTTGTGAAATTGATAATCTTATTGTCGGCTTTGCTATTGCAGATATTGTTGATCATAATATATGGGCTTTGTTTGTAGACCCGGCATTTGAAAAGAAAGGGATCGGTAGACAACTGCATCAACTGATGATGAACTGGTACTTTAATCAAACAACAGAAACAGTATGGTTAAGCACTAGCCCGGGAACAAGAGCGGAAACATTTTATCGTCAGCAAGGCTGGAATGAAACAGGTGTATACGGAAAAGTAGAAATAAAATTTGAAATGACTAAAGCAAGATTCAGGTTTTTGATGAACAGAATCATTCAATCCTAAGTTGTGCGATCCATGATATTCATCAGAACAGGCACAACAAATGTTGAGTAAAGTAAAGAACGAAGGCTAAATAAATTAAATTTGTCAAATGCAATCAGCAGAACAAACAACAAATGAAATAGTACAGGCTGCCTGGGATAAACGGCCGTTGATCATAAGCGGGCCTTGCAGTGCGGAAACGGAAGACCAGGTTTTAGCAACAGCACAGCGCCTTGCTGCAACAGGTAAAGTGGATATGCTGCGGGCAGGAATATGGAAACCCCGTACCAAACCCGGTATGTTTGAGGGGGTGGGAGCAAAGGGATTGCCCTGGTTGCAACAGGCAAAGAAACTAACTGGTCTGCCAACAACCGTGGAAGTGGCAACGGGCAAACAGGTGCAGGATGCATTGACCTTTGATGTGGATGTATTATGGATTGGTGCCAGGACAACCGTTAACCCTTTCAGTGTGCAGGAAGTAGCAGATGCATTGCGTGGTGTGGATATACCGGTGATGATCAAAAATCCCATCAACCCTGACCTGGAATTATGGAGCGGAGCAGTGGAAAGGATTGCAAGAGCCGGGATCAGGCAAATAGGATTGATACATCGGGGTTTCAGTTCTTATGGTAATTCAGAATACCGTAATGCACCCATGTGGCACCTGGCTATTGATATGAAACTGAAACATCCGGGTATGCCGTTGATCAATGACCCCTCGCATATTTGTGGCCGCCGGGAAATATTACTGGAGGTGATGCAGAAGGCAATTGACCTTGATTATGATGGGTTGATGATTGAAAGTCATATAGACCCTGATAATGCATGGAGTGATGCCAAACAGCAGGTAACGCCGGAGAGATTGGCAGAAATGCTAGATAGTATCATCTGGCGAAAAGAAGATGTCAATTCTGAAGAATATCATGCAGCACTGGAAGCACTGCGTCAGAAGATCAATCACCTGGATGATGAACTGATGCAAATATTGGGTCAGCGGATGAAGATTGCAGAGCAAATTGGTAAGTATAAAAAAGAGAATAATATCACTATCCTTCAGACCAGTCGCTGGAATGAGATCATTGAAAGAGCCAGTGTCAAGGGAGACAAGATTGGGTTGAGCAAAGAATTCATCACTAAATACCTTGATGCCGTACATATGGAGAGTATTAATCATCAAAAGAAGGTGTTGGATAGTTAAGTAACCGGGGAGTTGTGAATAGTTTGTATGCAATTTTGTTCCTTGTTGTAATAATACTATCATCCTCTATTGGGCCAGTACCTATGAATAGCGGGTTTCGTACTCATATACTTTAGCAATTCTATGCTGCAAAAAATGAAACATATCAATTATAAATTCTCCGGTTCATCTACTGATTTTTACTTTGCTTACGGAATCAGTCATCTGAAAAAGATAACTGATCCTAACGCAACAGTGCTGATTACGGATGAAAATGTTTACAAAGCTCACACGAAAAGATTCAGGGGGTGGAACACTATTGTGCTGAAACCCGGAGAAGAGTTTAAAGTGCAGGCAACCGCCGATGCACTTATTGAAAAACTGATTGACATGGAAGCTGACCGTAAGACCACATTGGTGGGTGTTGGCGGCGGGGTGATTACAGATATTACCGGCTATGTGGCTTCAGTGTACATGAGAGGATTACGTTTTGGATTTATACCTACTTCTATTTTAGCATTGGTAGATGCTTCCATCGGTGGTAAGAATGGCCTTGATGTGGGAGTATATAAAAACATGGTAGGGGTTATCCGTCAGCCCTCCTTCATTTTACACGATATGGTTTTCCTGAATTCACTGCCACAACAGGAATGGGAAAACGGTTTTGCAGAAATTATTAAACATGCCTGTATAAAAGATGCGGTAATGTTTGCGGAACTGGAAAGAAATTCATTGAAAACATACCAGGGCAGGCAAAAATCAATTTGCGAAATAATCCGGAAAAACGCTCTGATAAAAACCAGGGTGGTACAGAAAGATGAATTTGAGAAAGGGGAGAGGCGACTACTCAATTTTGGTCATACGCTGGGGCATGCATTGGAAACCCAGTATGAATTACTGCATGGGCAGGCTATTTCAATTGGTATGACCTATGCCTGTCATATTTCAGCGCAACTGGCGGGGTTCAAACAAACAGAGAAAGTGATAGCTGTCTTAGAAAAATACAACCTGCCTACCTATGCTTCATTCGATAAACAAAAAGTTTTTGATGTGCTGAAAATGGATAAGAAAAGGGAAAGAAAAGAAATGAATTATGTGCTGCTGGAAAGAATTGGTAAGGGAGTAGTGAAAAGTATATCGTTGGTGCAATTAGGAAAAATTATTCAGGATTTATAAAAAGCTGCTGATAATCATGATTGTTATGATTTTATCAGCGGCTATCTTCACAATCATAAAAATCTGCGTTCCGGTATATGAAGGTTACAATACAACCGTCTCAATTAAAAGGAAGCATTCAAACGCCGGCTTCCAAAAGCTCAATGCAAAGAGCTTTGGCGGCTGGATTATTAACTAAAGGAAAGTGCATCATTAATAATCCCGGTCATAGCAATGATGATAAAGCAGCATTAAAAGTAATTAAAGCCATGGGGGCTGCCATAGATAGTACCGGGGATCAATTGATAATAGAAAGTAATGGTGTTAATCCCCTGACAAACGAAGTAAACTGCGGTGAAAGCGGCTTAGGCATCAGGATGTTTGCGCCTATCATTGCAGTAAGTGAAAAAGAAATTACTATTCATGGCGAAGGAAGTCTGTTAGACAGGCCAATGGATTTTTTTGATGAAATATTTCCACAACTTGGAGTTAAGATAAAAAGCAACCATGGCAAACTTCCGATAGTTATAAAAGGTCCGTTACAACCCGCAAATATTGAAGTGGATGGTTCGTTAAGTTCGCAGTTTCTAACTGGTTTGTTGATGGTATATGGGGCCTCCACAAACTCCTTAGCAGGAGAGGCTTTAGACTCCGATAATTCAATAGTATCTATAAAGGTTCGTGATCTCAAAAGCAAACCATATATAGACCTGACATTGGATGTAATGAAACAATTTGGTTTAAGAGTACCCGAAAATAAAAACTATGAAGAATTTATTTTTCATACTGACTCTTCTCTATTTCCCCCCGTGGGAAGTGGAAGGGCTGTGTATACCGTTGAAGGCGACTGGAGCGGAGGTGCATTTCTTCTCGTAGCCGGTGCTATCGCTGGTCCAATTACTGTAAGAGGCTTAGATTTAACTTCTACCCAGGCTGACAGAGCTATTGTTGGCGCATTAATGGCAGCAAATGCTGGTATTGCCATGGATGCAAAAGGGATACAATTGCATCCGACTCCAATGGATGGTTTTTATTTTGATGCAACTGACTGCCCCGACCTGTTTCCTCCGCTTGTGGCATTAGCTGCCTACTGCAAAGGAAAGACAACTATCAAAGGGGT
>Ga0073902_10000871_pt1 | contig 17044 bp, 43 predicted proteins | sample KloWWTmeKNB19Kit_FD_66667 | JGI IMG/M metagenome (GOLD analysis project Ga0073902, IMG submission 66667) | Active sludge microbial communities from Klosterneuburg, Austria, studying microevolution and ecology of nitrifiers - Klosterneuburg... | ecosystem: Engineered > WWTP > Aerobic digester >...
TAGCCGCGGGCTCTCTGTTCGCTTGCTCAGGCTGTGACTAGCTCAGTCGTGCGACCATCGCTAGAACGCCTTTAGTCGTACGGTGCGACCGCTGTACGGTCGTACCATCGTGCGACACACTGACCCGAAAGACGCGCTTGGTGGGTACAGCGTGCACAGTGACCCGATACGACCCGACGCGTAGCGTTGTCTTGCTCTCTCGCTTTACCTCAAGCGCAGTAGCGCACACTGTGCCGATGATGGTTTGCGCTTGCTCTGGTGTCACCTCAAGCGGTGTGACTCGCTTACCGCGCGCCTTGCCTGTCGCCTTGTTCACTCGCACTTTCGGGTGCCGCCACGAGCCACACCCGATGACGGTCGACAATCCGCCGCGTGTGATCGCGGCGCGTGTTGCGTAGCTCTTGAGGATTCGCATTCCGTCACCAGTCGCGCCGAATCCTGCCAACGTCTCACACTGGGGTGCACGCGTGAATGAGACAGAATCCTTGTCGTGCGGGTAGGTCGCCTTGTCGGCCTTGCCGTCTTTCCACCAGAGCAACCGCTTGTCTGCCTTGTCACTCACCTTAGGGAAGCGGATCGGTGCGAGCGAGTACGTGACCTGCGTACCAGGGTAGGCGGGTCGTCGGCTCGCGTCGCCTTGGATACTGTCACCTGACCCGTACGGTGCGAGTACATACGACCCGACAGGCTCACCGTTCAAGGTGAGAAACTCGCCCAGGTCGACACGCTCGGGCACATGCGTTACGACTTCCTCCCAGGAGTAGTTGTCGGTTCCGATGAGTTCGCAATCGTGCATGCCTGATGCTCTCAAGAGCAGTGTTGCTCGCATGGTGCATTCGTCGCTTGTCATCTTCACGAGCCCTAGCTCATCAAGCGAGCCGACAACGAACTTCGCGAGTCTGCCTCGCACCGTTCCATCAGCGTTGCGCTTTACCCTCGTTGGTGCCTCGTCGACCCGATACAAGGTGTCGTCAGTCGCTAGCCATGCATCATCGGGTGTGCCTGCCAGCAGCGTTGCCACGCGAGCATCATCGGCCGAAAGGCGCTCAGTAGAGCCAATGCCACGTGACGTCGCGAGCAACTCCCGAAAGGTGTCCTCGCTACCTTGTGCGTTGTGCATCCACAACGCCGCCACGTACGGCAATGCCTCGCTCAGAGGCACGCTAGGCAGTACCTCAGAGGCACGCTCAGCGATCGCCGCACCAATGCCGCCCAACACTGCGAACAGGTCGCCTTGAGGTTGCCAGTCGCGGCGGTAGGTCGCACCCTCGTTCAACTCGCGACGTTCACTCGGTCGCCACGAATAGCCGCGTGCGTATTCCGCCATGCCACCGATACCGAATCGGTCGTCTCTCTCTAGTGCGTTCATTGCTCTCCCATCTAGCCACGCGGAATGCGTGACGGGGACAAGCGTACTACGGATAGAACAGCTACGCGCGCTTGTAACGACCGAACGACCCGACATAGGTAAGCGAGCAACAGAAAGCGAGCGAGACAAGCGAGCAAGTGACTTTCTGCTCTAGCGCTACGGCGACTAGGGTCGGAAGTCACTAACGCTTCCTATCGAACGGATGTTCGAGCCGGCAAAACCGAACGCATGTACGATCCCCTGGAATCGAACGCTTGTACGATGGCCGAGGTCCAAACGTCTGTTCGTCGAACGTTTGTTCGATCCCGTGCCATCGAACGTCTGTTCGATCTGGTCCGATCGAACGCGTGTACGAGCCGGCGTCTTTGGGACTCCGGGCCAGGGGGCTCCCCTCCCCCTCCCCCTATCCCACTATGTGAGACGGGGCTCTCATGGGGTCTCTACCATCTGGTAGGTGTCGGTCGGAGTGTTGCAGTGTCTCTACCTGAGGGGGTTCCTGTCCCCTCTTCAGGTAGGGGCTCTGGAGTGCTCTGCGACGGGCGGGCCGGTGGGGTGTGATACATACCTGGCCCGATTTCCGGAGGCGCTCGATTGTGAAAGGAGTGGCCATGCCACCTACCCCTACCCCTGCACAGATCCAAGGTCTGCGCGTCAACTGGCGGGGCCGGCGGGTTGAGTTCACCCTGCCCATGTTCCGGGCCGGGGTCGAACCCCTCCCCCTGGCGTTCATCTGCGAGCACATCGCGCTCTAGCTCTACCCAGGAGTCGGACACTGCCCAAGGTGCCGGCGACGTAAGGCCCGAGATCGTACGACCGCCTCGGGACTCCTGGCCTACCTACCCCCCCTGGGAGGGACCATGCGACTCGACATCGTCGATCTCGTGCCCAACGTCTCGGTCGACCACAACGGGCGACCGTACGCCTGGGTGAAGTTCAACCGACCGCTCACCGACGCCGAACGGGTCGGGCGCATCATGGTGCCCGACCACGACGACGAGGTGTACCACCCCCATCCGGAGGGATCATGAGTAACCCGACCATGACACTGCCGGCTGGGACGGTCGTTGAAAGTCAGGACGGGCGGCGCCTGCGAGGGCGGGTTGTTGGCGACGGCCACCCGCTGTCAGGTTGGGTGTGGGTCGCCTGGCAGGAGTACGGCACCTATGACGAACTCATCGAAGATCTCACCATCATCGCCCCATAGGAGGGGACCATGATCCAACATCGCTTCTACGCGCCCAAGGGCGGGCAGGGGACCACCGTGGTTGCGTGCGCGTTTGCGCTCCAACAGCCGGGGCGGACCTTGCTCGTCGATGACCGGGGCGACTGTGCTGCCGCGCTCGGGCTGCCCGAACCGACGACTGGCGTGATCGTGCCCGTCACCGACAGGCTTGATCTGCTCGTGCTCTACGATCGGGAGCTGCCCGCCACCCTCCCTGCGGAGGTGCTGGACAGCTACGACCAGTACGTGGGCGACTACGGCACCCCGACAGGTTTGCCCGACCCGCGCAACATCGACACGATGGTGATCCGGGCCGACTACCTGGCGTTGCGACGGGCCATCGGCATCCGCACCCCTGACCGGGTGGTACTGATCATGGAACCGGGGCGCGCCTTGAGGCCCGTCGACGTCGCACGCTCCCTCGGCATCCCCGAGAGCAACATCACCGTTGTCGACATCGACCCGGCGATCGCACGAGCCGTGGATGCCGGGCTGCTGGCCTGCCGGCTTCCTGCCAGTCTGAAAGGACTTGCCCACCATGAGTAACCCGACCATGACGATCATCAACCGCGACCGGCGGGTGTTCATCGTCGAATACATCGCCCATCCACCCGTCGACAAGTGGCACCCCGACGAGCCGCGGTTGCCGATGGTCAAGTTCTACGACCACACCTACGCCGACGACCAACCGGGCATCCATTCCCGGTTCGGACCGCTCGGGCAGTACGTGGCCGACTACTACGTCGAAACGCTGCTCACCGGCAACCAGGATCACGGGCTGTGCCTCAACGGTGGGGTGCCTGAGTGGCAGATCGACCGCTCGTCGATGATGGTCGTGCGGATGTGGCTGCACCTGATGGAGGACCGGACATGAGTGACATGAAGACCACCTACCCCGACGATGGGGATGTGTGGGTGTGCACGGACTGCTACATCGCCCACCACTACGGGCGCCACGAGCATGACGGGCTGTGGTACTCGGGGGAATCCGACGAGCCGTGCGAACTGGAGCCGTTGGGCAAGCTGGACGACGTCGACCTGTCGGACAACACCTGCAGCGATCACGACGCCGACGAAACCCGCGACGATGACTACGAGCTGATCGAGATCCCCTGCACCCATTGCGGGCAGACCGGCTACGAGAACGGCATCCAAGAGTTCTCGTGGTCCTCGTGCGGCGGGTGTGGCAGCAACCTGGGTGGGAGTCGCTACCGGCTCCACTGGACAGAAAGGAAGCAGTGATGACCGAACAGCAAGAAGGCCGACTGCGCGCCCTGTGCTTCAGCTACGGGGTCGAGTTCAACGCCGAGCACTACACGCCCCAGTTCGACCTGCCTTCGGGCTGGGTTGCCGGCTGGGTTGGTGGGGAACCTGGAACCCTGTACGTCGGGGTCGATCCGGAAGGATTGTGCGTCATCGTGATCGACTTCCCAACCGTGCTCGACGCCTACCTCACCTGTGCGCTGTGGTCGTCGATCAACTACGACGAAACCGGCGAACACGGCGAGTTCCTCGATGCCGACTACGACATCTTCGACTTCACCGACAAGGCCCGAGCTGCCGCGGTGAAAGACCTGGCCGACTTCGTGCTCGACAACTACGCCGACTTCGAGGGCATGGACGACGGGCAGATCGGGCACGACTTCTGGCTCACCCGCAACCACCACGGCGCCGGATTCTGGGACCGTGGGCTCGGTGAGCGAGGCGACCGGCTGACCAAGGCCGCACAGGCGTACGGCGGGGTCGACCTGTACGTCACCGACGACGGCAAGATCGGAGGGGAATGATGAGTGACCGCGAATGGGCTCGGGCCCGGATTGCCGCTCGGGCGTTCCTGCGCGACAACTACCCCGACGCCCCCTGGGATGAGATCGACGACCTGAGTCGTGCGCTCACCCATGAGCTGTACGTCGGGCCGATGCCGTACGGCTACTGGTCCGACAAGGAAGGCGGCGACGCCTTGTGCGTGCAACCGTGGCCAGGATGGGCCGACGGCTGCAAGATGCTCTCCGGGCTGATCGAGGTGCTGCCGGTTGAGTTGTACTACGACGCCGACTCGGGATACGTCACCACGAGCAACCCGTACGACTGGGAAGAGGTCTACACGATGCCCACCATCGAAGCGCTGTTCGACAAGGAACTGTGGAGGTACCTGACATGACGATCACCCGCTACGCCTACATCAACACCCGGTCAGCCGCCGGCCGCCCGACCAAGGTCTGGATCGAGCCGTCGGACGTGATCGACGTCCGCTGCTGGTTCAACAGCTACGGCAACCCGAGCTACACGTTCCGCCTCAAAGGCGGGCGCATCTTGTTCATGGTCGACGACTACGGGGCCGAGAACGGCATCCGCCATGTTCGCCGCACCGTCGTGCCACGCAAGCACGACCTGTTCAACGGATGGTTGCCATGAAGCAGATAGATGACCAGTGGAAGCTGGAAGTGATCTTCCGCGATCGCGGGCAACTGGTGACGCGTTGCGCCCCCACCTGGTATCACGCCCCCCGACTGGGAGGGTTCATGCCACGGCAGGTTGATGCCAAGGGCCAGGCGTTCCTGCAGGAGTGCCTCGCAGCGGCCGACGTGACCACCGATCGGCACGGCGAGACCTGCAAGATCGTCAGCTTCAACCTGTTCTGCAACCGGCGACTCCACATCGCCAGTGTTGCCCGCAGGCCACTCACGAAGGAGGAGGACGAATGACCAAGGATGAAGCACGAGAGATGCTCAAGACCCACTGCCCGCGCGGTGCGACGGTCTACAACGTGCTGGAACACGTCACAGCGTCGGGGATGACCCGCTACATCAAGTCGTACGTCTTCGAGCCCGCCAGGGCTCAGAAGGCAACGCCGGGCATGACGGACATCTTCCTGTCGGGCTACATCGCCACCCTGCTCGACCGTAAACGGCCTGCAAACCGTGACGGGGTGAAGGTGGTCGGCTGCGGGATGGACATGGGGTTCGACCTGGTGTACCGGCTGAGCATGGAGCTGTACGGCGACGGCTACGCCTTGAACGCAAGGTGGTTGTGATGGCCTACGCAGGCACATGGGATCGGGTGTTCCCGTCGGGTGCGTGGCGGGTGTGGGATCGCCGGCTGTGGGAGTTGGGCGAGTCGCACACCTGCCAGTACATCGGCTACACCAAGCGCGAGGCCCAACAGGCTCACGCCCAACACGTCAGGGAACTGAGGAAGCGATGAAAGCGAAGTTTCTGGACCCGGCCCGAGAGACGGTGGTCTTCACCTTCCCCGGCGTCGGCTCCGACGGGGGGCGCATCTCGATCGAGGTGTGGCCCAGCGAAGGTAGCGACGGCGCGATCGTCGTGCAGATCGACACCAACTTCGAGCCCGACGAATTGCCCCTGCGGATCAACCTGAACGACGCCCACGTGAGCGGGCCGGAATGGAGGCCGTGGTGAGCTACGACGACCAGTCGTGGGACACGAACGAGGTGATCCGCCACCTCGACAACGACCCGGTGCTGCACAAGCTGGCCGTGGCGCTCGACGAGGCGCTGTTCTGGTGGCAGTTCGTGGCGGCGTTGCAATACCTGCCGTGGGATGACATCAACTCGAACATCGTGCCCGACTACGTGAACTGGTGGAAGGTCGCCGAGCACGTGCAGGGGTGGTCGGAATGATCGCCGCGATCGCCGTGGCGGCGCTGCTGGCCTGGCTGGTGGTGTGGCTGCTGATCGGCAGATTGTGGGATCGGCTCGACGAGGCTGACGCCCGCCGGTTCGAGCGCTACATCCGCCTGCAGTGGTCGGAGAAGCATCCCGAGGAACCGTACTGACCTGCGTCCTGACGTGACGCACGACACAAGAAAGGGACATCCATGAAGCCTCTGCTCAAGAAGTGGTTGGACCGGGTCGAAGCATCCGAGATCGAGCGTGGCAAGATCCTGCAGCTCCAAACCTGCATCTGGCCCCGTTCGATCGGCTACGAGACGGCGGGCCGCAAGACGACACTCGACTACGACGACTGCGACCAGATCGTCCTCGCCTTTCAGGCCCGCGTCGAACGTGACGGCGGCCCGCGGGTCACCGAAGAACAAGCCGAGGTCGGCCGGCGATGGCTGACCGGGATGCAGCATCGTCTCAACCTGCCCGACGTCGACTACTCGCAGATCGCGTTCTTCCTGCTCGAAGACTTCATCGTGCACGACGAGAACGCGTACCGGGCGCTGGTCGGGCCCACCTACACCGCCCACTTCACCGACGGGTCGATCTTGCGTTACTCGCCGATGCCGTGGATCAACGGCGGCGGCTGCACCTGGCGCTGGGTGCTTCCCCCGCGACGAAAGGACCAACCATGACCGACGTTGTTGACACCCGCACAAAGAACGGGTGGACCGCGACCATCTACTACGACCAGGGGTGCGAGAACCCGCGCGACGACGACTCGCACTTCCTGTTCCTCGGGCTCAAGCACCGACGGTACGAGATCGGTGACGAGACGATCGACCACGACATGGACTGCCCGAACGGATGCGACGGTGGCTTCCTCTACAACGAGGCCACCGATGCGACCGACATCGTGTGCGACCTGTGCTCCGGCGAGGGTCGGGCGATCAGCCTCGACATGCTCGAAGCGTTCATCCAGTACAAGTACAAGCCGCTACACATGCGCCGTGTCGGGATGGGTGACCACTCACGGGTGTGGTACTACCTGGGTGGTGGGGCGGCGGCGTGCGATCCGGGCGGCTGGGATTCCGGCACCGCTGGCTTCATGCTCTACCTGCCCGAGCACAAGGAAGCATGGGGCGGCGATCCGACGACCGATGAGCTGAACGCGCAGATGACCGCCGAACTGCGCGAGTACACCGACTGGTGCAACGGCAACTGCTACGGCTACATCATCACCGACATCAACGGCGACGAGGTCGACTCGTGCTGGGGCCTGATCGGTGACTACGGCGAAGAAGAGACGATGCGGGTGCTCGACGTGTACGCCCACACGATGAAGCAGCCCGAGACGCTGCACGACGTGCGGCTGACCGACCGGCAGATCGACCTGATCCGGTACTGCCTCGGCGAGTACAACGCCGAAGGCGACATGGAGCAGGTGCGAGACGCCGCGAAGGCCGCACTGAACGGAGCCAGGACGTGATGGACGACTACCCCGACATGATGCCGCTCGACACGGCGGAGCAGGTCCGCGACTACGCCATCTGGTGGCAACACTGGGCTGGTGAACAGGATCTCAGCTTCGGCAAGCTGATCGAGTTCCAGGGCCAGTTCGAGGCGCTCGTTGTGCGCTTCCCTGAACTGGCCGACGAGTTCCGAGAGAACGGGATCATCTGATGAACCACGAATGGAACGTGCTCAGCACTGTGGTGGCCGTGGTGAGCGCGCCAACCTGGGCCGCGGCCCAAGAGAAGCTGGAGGCCCAACTCGGCCTGGCGGGCTTCGCCCCGTACGACACCCCTCGACCGGCCTTCCATTCGGAGAGCTGCGACTGTGGAGAGGACATCTGATGAACACGTACCAACTGTCGATCTCGATCCGCGCCGATGACGACGCCGAGTCGATCGACACCGAGATCCGGCGCGCCTTGCACGGCATCAACGAGAACGAGCCCGGATGGGATGTCGTCGCAGTGCGCGATCGCAAGATCATCTACGCCGGCAGGCCCGTCGTTCGTCTCACCGACGACGAGATGGACTTCATCCACGGCTTCAACGAGTTTCACAACCAAGGAGGAAGCGAATGAGGATCATCGACATCCGCAAGGCGGTCAACGTCGAGCTGTGGACAGGCCGACGCCTGTTCATCGAGGACGGTGACGGGCCGGCGGTCTACTCGCTGCCGAAGGGGGCGATGTCGGCGCATCGCACGACAGTCTCGTTCGGCAACGTCCAGCGCATGACGGTGCAGATCGTCGGCTCGACAGCAAGCATCAAGGCCTTGAGCGAGCTGATCGCCGCACAGGAACGACCAGTCGAAGGATGGGTGAAGATCGCATGACCGACGACGTGACCGACCTGGAGAAGCTGCGAGCGCAACGGGTGCGAGGGATTCGCTCCGAGTACGAGTTCGAGATCGCCGACGACGCCGACGTGGCGGACGTATGCGCCTCGTACACGTGGGATCGCTTCACGGTGATGATGATTCCCACGATCGGTGAAGGGTTCTTGCACTTCGAGGTGCACCAGTTCGTCGATGGGATGTGTTCGGGCCCGTCGGCTGCGGTGACGATCACCCCCTGAACGAACGTGTGTTGCCCACACCGAACACGTGTGATACATTTCCGAGCGAAGGAGCAAGAGTGACGCAATCCACCATCACCGACAAACGTAACGCTGTCATGGCCGCTGCCTGCCATCTTGGCCGGGGCCCGCGAAGGGGCTGGTACGAGATCGAGTGTCTCATTTCCGCGGTCCGCCGCTACGACGAGGCGGTCCTGGCTGAGATCGGCGACTCGGAAGGAGCGTTCGTGCTCGGCTCGCCCGAAACGTCACGGCGTGCCGCGGTAGCGATCATGCCGAGAACCGGCACCATCCGGCGGGCCGTGCTCAACGACATCGCCGGCCGCCATGACGGGCTGGCCACCGACGAGATGATCGAACGCTCCCTGCGGGGCAAGCACCAGACGATCTCGTCGGCACGCAACCATCTTGTCAACGCTGGCTGGCTGGAAGACTCACGCCAGCGGGTCAAGGACAACAAAGCCGTCCTGTGGCAGCTCACCGAAGCTGCCAAGCGGCAACTCGACCTGAAAGGGAACCAATGACAACGACCACCGAATGGATCAGAGCCCGGCTGGATGAACTCAAGCCCGAGTTGGACGCGAAGCGGCGAGAGATGGCCGTACTGACCAAGGAATGCGATGCCCTGCAAACCGCGCTCACCGCACTCGCCGGGCCATCGAAGCCGCCCGAGCGGCGACCGGCGGTGAACGGATACACGCACCGGGACTACCCGGCGATCGCTGAATGGGTGATCGCCCGCTTCGCCGAAGGCAGCTACACATCCCAGGCCGCCGCAGCGGAGTTCGGCACGAACCCCGGCAACTGGTACAGCATCCTCCACAGGCTGCGCAAGGACGGTCTCGTCACGGACGAGCTGATCGCCGCCCGTCGCGCCCTGGCAGGCGAGGCGGCATGAGCCCGAAGCCGAAGGTTGCCGGGGTCGGCAAGTTGAAGAAGGTGAAGATCACCGCCGACCCGAAGCTGAAGCAGTTCCGGCTGCGAATGGGCACCCCGAACGAGATGGGCGAGGTGATCGCGGTCGCGACCGAAGCGAAGGTGCGGTCGGACATCATCAAGAACCTGCGCACCGTCCACCAGCCGTGGTGCAAGCGGTTCAACAACGCCGGCATCGAGGCGATCGACGGGCTGGTGTTGGACCTGACGAACAGCGCCATCCACCTCGGCAAGAACGACCCGGCACGCCCGAAGCTGCCGGGCTGCCAGTACAACGCGGGCGACCGCATCCAAGCCTGCATCGACGAACGCTACGGCATCGTCGTTGCCTACGAGTTCTGGAGTGAGTGGACATCATGAGTATCCGAGACCTCAACGAGTGGGAACTGACCGCCACCGAGAAGCACCTCCTCGGGGTGCTGGACTGGGAACACATCGACGAAGCGGCAGCATGGACCGCTGGCCAGCTTCGAGAGGCTGGAGTGGCCTCGATCACGTTGACGCCGAACGATGCCACGGCGTACCCGTTCTTCATCGCAGCGAGGAAGCTGCCGCACTGGGGGCAGGGCCGTGGGATGCGCGAGCCCTACATGGTCATGCTCGCCTCGACCTTCGGTGGCGGGTACCCGTGGGGCGGCATCGAGTTGTCCCACGACTACTGCGCCTCCAAGTGGGGACGCGAGCACGAGTGGACGGGCTGGGTGGTGTCGGAGTTCCTGACCGCGCTGAGCCGTTCGATCCGAGCACTGGAGGAAGCATGAGCAACCTGATCGAAGTGTTGGAGATGACCGACCGGCACCGAGGCCGCTGGCCGTTCGAGACCTGGAAGTGCGGGCGCGGCGAAGACTGCTGCTACCGGGAACCTTCCCCGCTCGGTGTCCAACTCGTCGAATACAACGACGTCGAACAAGGGGCGTACGTCACCCCGTACATCGCTGTGTTCTGCGACGGGACGGCACTGATGGTGTGTGAAGACTGCGCGGTCGAACTCGAAGGTCTGGCCGCCGACCTGGAGGGACCGTGACGTGGTATCACCTGCCACCATCCTCGCTGCCTGCGACGGTTACGGCGGATTCGAGCTGGCCTTGCGCCACCTCGGGCTGGACGTGCGAACCGTATGTCGTATTGAGCGGGACAGCTACGCAGCGGCCGTCCTCGTGGAACGGATGGCGCAAGCGAGACTGGATCAGGCTCCTGTCTGGTCTGACCTTGCCACCTTCGACGGCCGCCCGTGGTGCGGCCTGGTGGACATCATCACTGCAGGTCTCCCGTGCCAACCGTTCAGTTCAGCCGGCCGAGGCGACGGCGTCGAAGACGAACGACACCTGTGGCCCCATCTCAAGCGGATCATCGAAGAGGTTCGACCTGGATGTGTCTTCCTTGAGAACGTCCCCCAGGTCATCTCGAAACGATGGCTCGACCACGTCCTCGCCGACCTTGCCGAAATGGGGTTCGATGCGGAATGGGGTTGTCTCGGTGCGGCCGAAGTCGGTGCCACCCATCGACGAGAACGGTTCTGGCTGGTGGCCTACGCCAACCGGGATGGACTCGATGGGTTCCGGCTCGAAAGGCTCGCACGTCACGCTGACGGATGCGACGAGACGGGGACGGCTGTGGCCGACACTGCAGGCGAGAGACTTCAAGGGGGAAGCGCAGCCGGGCCGCCAGGGAGCAGCAGCGCTCCCAACAGCAACGAGGTTGTGGCCGACACCTGCAGCGTCGATGGCATACCGGGGGACGGACCCGGACCGGACGAACGACAGGGCCGGATCGCCGACGTACAAGTCGGTGGCCCTGGCATGGGATGGCCCCCCGGACCCGACGGAGACTGGACCGACTGGCTCGCAGCGGGTGGATCTGAACCCGTTCTTCGTCGCCGAGCTGATGGGCCTCCCGGCGGACTGGCTGACGCCCTCCACCTCGGAGGTAACGGACTGGTGCCGCAGGCAGCAGCAGCAGCATTCACCATTCTCACCGAACGATTGAGGGAACCATGACCACGAAGAACGAACCGATGGAGATCCCGCCGACGAACGTGATCGCCGCCTTGGCGCGAGTGCAGTTCGAGATCGGCGGCATTGAGAAGCTGACGCCGGCCCAACGCAAGAAGCAGGGCATCTCGGGCGGCTCCGAAGACGGGAAGGGCATCACGTACGCGTACCGAGGCATCGACCAGGTGACCGCTGCAGCACAACCGCTGTTCGGCGAGTACGGGATCGTGATCGTCCCCGCCAAGATCCTCAGCCACGACGTGAAGACGGTGCTCGTCGGGCAGAACAAGAACGAGTGGGACAACGTCACGATGTTGGTGCGTTGGTCGATCTACGGCCCTGGTGGGGTTGATGACATGATCGAAGCCGAGACACTGGGCGAGGGTCGGGACAATGCCGATAAGTCCGTAAACAAGGCGTTTACGGGCGCCTACAAGAACCTGATGTTGAAGCTGCTGTCGATCGGCGACCCGTCGGAAGACCCCGACACGGAACGCTTCGACAACACCGACAACAACGAACCGGCAGCCGATCTGTCGCTCGCTCAGGAAGCAGCGACACGCGTCTCGAAGCTGTCCGGTGCCGACAAGGCGTTGGTGACGAAACTGGCGAAAGAGGCCGGGATCAACAACATCATGCGAGCCGGCGACCGCGCCGACGAACTGCTCGACATCATCGACAACCTGCACGCTGGACAACCTGCCAGCGAGCCTAAGAAGGAAGAAGAACACTGATGGCAGATTCCACACTGACAATCGTTGGGAGTCTCGGAAGGGACGTCGACCTGCGCTTCACCGCGGGCGGCAAGGCGGTGGCGTCGTTGACGGTCGCCGTCTCGAACCGCTACAAGAACAAGGCCGACGAATGGGTGGACGACACCGCCTGGGTGGATGTCACCGCCTGGGACGCGTTGGCCGAGAACGTCGCAGCCTCATGCGTGAAGGGTACGCGGATCATCGCGACCGGGCGGGTCAAGCAGGACTCGTGGGAGGATGCGGAAGGCAACAAGCGCTCGAAGCTGGCGATGGTCGCCGACGAGATCGGGCCGTCGTTGCGTTGGGCGCGTGCTGAGGTCGAGCGGATCGAGCGCGACGGATGAGCTGGCAGCAGTGGGTTCTCGCCGTCTACTTCGGCCTCGGGGCGCTGACTACGGTCGGCACGATCGGCAAGCCCCGCAAGCCCATCGACCCCGACACGGCGGTTGGCATGGTCATCTGCTACGTCGGGCTCATCGCACTGGTGGTGACCGGATGATCCGCGCCTTTCGACGACGCTTCCGACAGTGGTGGATCGAGCGACACCTGGTCCCGTCGGCGCGAGTGGAGCACATGACGTGCGTGCTGGTCGTGGCGATCAACGGCAAGAAGCACGCCGAATGGAAGCTGGACTGCTCACGCGTCCGAACACACGTCGACACGATCGACGCACTGCCCGACGTGTGGGCCGACGGCGGGCAGTTCCTCATCGACATCCCTATCAACCTGGAGGTGGCTGCATCATGATCGAGATCCCTGACATCGACGCTGCGGCCGACGTGTGCCAGCAGCTCGCGTTGGAGGCTGTCGACTTCGACGCCACGCGGGCGATCAACGCGCTGCAGGCGCTCGCCCAGTTGGAGGCACAGGTGAAGGCCGCCAGGTCGGAACTGACCGAGCGGGCGTTGCGCGGGTTGGAGCAGCCGATCCTGATCGGCAACACCGCCTGGAGCAAGAAGCTGTCCACGAAGAAGAGGCCCGACCATGAGATGATCCTGGGGCGGCTGCGTGGGATGCTCGACCGGCCCGATCGCGAGACCGGCGAACTGCTGACCGTGCCCGAAGCTGTCGATCGGGCGGTCGATCTGATGGTCGGCTTGTACGTGTCGCCCTCAGCGCTACCGAAGGTCGGCGGGCTGAAGGCGCTCGGGCTGACGTTGGACGCTGTGACCCGCGAGGAATCGGACGGGTACAAGCTGGTCGCCACCGAGCTGCCGTCATGACCCCGCTCCAGCAAGCCCCCTGGGGGTACCGTTCGATCGGCCCGTGGATGACATCGGTCGAGTATGCGACCGGCGAGTTCCATGTGATCCTCGTCTACTCGCTGGCGGACATGGTGCGCCGGCTGTTCCCTGAGATGGATTCCACCGCCATCCGATTCCTGGGCATCGACGCCCGCGGCACCACGATCTTCGGGATGGACAAGCGGGTCAACGACTGGGTTGGCACCCGCGAAGTGATCGACGCAGCACTGGCGATTCTCACCGACAGCCCTGAAGGGTCGTTCGCGGTGATCGGCATGGCTGACACAATCCGGGCTTCGGCCCAAGCGAAAGGACTGGCATGAGCATCACGGCAGCGACCAAGTGGCCGACGAACGCGGAGATGATCGTCGACATCGTCGAGTTGGGCTACATCCGCCCGAACGACTCGGTGATCGACCTCACCTTCGGCGGCGGGAAGTGGTGGACGCTGTACGCCCACGCCGGGCTGTTCGTCGCCAACGTCGATCCCGGCGACGACACGTTGCAGATCAGTCGCAGGCTGAACGGGCTCGAAGTGCTCGGCATCGAGCGCGACTTTCGCGACCTCGGCGACATGGGCAGCATCGGTCCCCACGGCGGCCTGTTCGACGTCGTCGTCTTTGACCCGCCGTACGTGAGCATGGGCGGCCGGGCCACCTCGACGATGCCGGAGTTCATGGGCCGCTACGGGCTGGAGAACGCCGCGACCACACCCGAGCTGTTGCAGGCCGACAACGAACGCGGGCTCGCTGAGGCGTACCGGATCTGCAAACCGGGCGGGCTGGTGCTCGCCAAGTGCGCCCCGTACATCTCGTCGGGTGTCCGCAAAGAGGGCGACTGGTGGACGCGTGACGCAGCCCTGGCAATGGGGTTCGAGATCCACGACATGCTGATCCATGTCGGTGACGTGCGAGCCCAGCCGAAGGACGGGCCGTGCAGGAAGTGCAACGGAACGGGGCGGGTGATGACGCGACCCGGCAGGACCGTCATCAACGAGCCCGACCTGCTGATGATCGACGACCCTGAGTTCGGCCCGTGCGAGAAGTGCGACGGCACCGGGCGCATCCCTCGCAAGGTGAAGCACGCGCGTAACAATTTCTCAGTGCTTTTCATACTCCGCAAGCCAAAGCCCCGCAAGACACGAAAGAAGGCAACGTGACCGTCTACGATGTATCACACCGGCGCCACTCGATGGGCCAAACGCACCTGGAGGTGAACTGATGACATCAAGAGCTGAACTGCAGGCCGAGCGCCGCGACCAGGCCCGAACGAACGATGCGCTCGAAGCGTTGCGCTTCATCCGTTCGTGCGTGGGCGAACGCGGCTACCCGCCGTCGCGCCGGGAACTGGCCGAGCATCTCGGGATGCGCTCCCCGGACGGGGCGCAGAAGGTCGTGAACCGGCTGGTCGAAGACGGGTTGATCCGCATCGGGGCGAACAAGTCGCCGCGGGCGATCACGATCACCGAGTCCGGCATGGTCGAGATCGAGGAGGCGCTGTGATGACTGAAGAAGAACTGCTGGCTGCGGTCGTGCACTTCGGTGACATGTGCCGCAAAGATGCTGACATCGCGATGATGCGAACGGCGATCCTGAGTCACGGCCACGAGTCGATCGGCCATTTCTGCCGGGCCGACCCGGAGGCGTTCGTCGAACTGTACGAGGCGGCGAAGGCGATGCTCGGGCTCGACGACGAGTTCGACAAGTACATCGAGATCCGCGACGGGCAGCACGACGGGCCGGTGACGGCATGAGCACACGCATCGACGACCTCATGGGGCGACCGCCCGTGCCCACCGTGGACCTCAGCTGGCCGGAACCCGTCAAGCGCCGCCATCAGCGTCTGCGCTCGGCGGCGTGGTGGGCTGCCGGCGTGCTCGGGATGGCAGCGCTCGGCGTAGGCATGTACGTGGCTATCACGGCAGGCCAGCGCGACGACGAACGGCGCAACGAGAAGAGCATCGCCGAATGTGTCGCGCGTGGCGGACAGGTCGTTACCGACGAAGGTGGCTGGCTCGACAAGTGCATCGGCGGCACCCCGTGACCGGCGCCGACCTCCAGTGGTGGCACTTCGCCATCGCACTCGCCACGATGCTCGTGTTCGTGGCCGTGTTCGCCTGGCAGTCGGCTGCGTGGCAGGCCGAACGCGATCGGCGCATCGACGGGTACATCGACGCCGGGCTCACCGAGGACGAAGCGTGCGCACTCGTGGACGACCTGCCATGAGCGCACCGCCCGAACTGATCGACGCCGTGCGCGTTGCGCTTGGCGAGCTGTACCCGGCCGAGGTGCTCGCCGACATAGAGCCGACCCCTGGCCACCCAACAGCCATCCGATTCTGGTGCGAGGAGGTGACGCCGTTAGACCGCAGGCGAGCTATCCGCCTCGCTCGGTCGCGCGTTCATGGTCACGACAGCTTCACGACGTGCGACACGCACGCCGTCACCAACCGCCCCGACCTGTGGGCGCAGTGCGAGAAGGTGACAGTGCGTGATGCACTCATGGGCCACCTTTGCGGTGCACCATGACCGCTCGTCTCGCTCTCGTCCTGGCTGTGCTCGCCGGTTGCACCATCACCCCCGCCGACGCCGCACCCACACAGACCGCACCCGTGTCGGGCTTGCCTGCCGCCGCCGTGGCCACCATGCCGGCCGCCCCGGTCGTGCCACGCACCACACTGCCCGCACCGACCACCACGGTCGCACCGACCTACACGCACCCCGACCCGAACGTCGAACGCTGGCACGCCCTCGCTCTCGCCGTCGGCTGGCCCGAGGCCGAGTGGGAATGGCTTTCGTGCGTTGTGGCGAGAGAGTCCCGTGGCGACCCGAACGCCTACAACGGACGCGGACCAGACGCCAGCGTAGGCCTCGCACAGCTCAACACGAAGGGCTACCTGTGGGGCTGGTTCGTGGCGCTCGGGCTCACCGACCGGGCGCAACTGTTCAACCCGACCACCAACCTCTACGCCGCCCGAGCCATGTTCCTGCAGTTCGGCCGCAAGCCGTGGCGCACTGACCGTGGGAGCTGCGAGTGAAGGCGCTCACCATTCGCCAGCCCTGGGCGACCCTGATCGCACTCGGCGTGAAGACGATCGAGACGCGCTCGTGGCGTTCCCCGGCGTCGTTGATCGGCCAGCGCATCGCCATCCATGCCGGGGCGGCGCTGCCGTCGTCGGCCTCCGGCTGCCGCAGTGATGATCAGCCCGAGTGGACCATCGACGAGGCGTTCGGCTGGTCGCCGCAGATGCAGAACTGGCTCGGCGTGCTTGCATGGCGTGGCCCGCGCTCTGCCCCTGTTGAGGCGCTGTTCTCG
>Ga0073902_10000876_pt1 | contig 16984 bp, 17 predicted proteins | sample KloWWTmeKNB19Kit_FD_66667 | JGI IMG/M metagenome (GOLD analysis project Ga0073902, IMG submission 66667) | Active sludge microbial communities from Klosterneuburg, Austria, studying microevolution and ecology of nitrifiers - Klosterneuburg... | ecosystem: Engineered > WWTP > Aerobic digester >...
AGGAAAATTTGACAACTGGATGTTTGGTTGTGATACCTGCCAGGATGTGTGTCCGTGGAACCGGTTTAGTAAACCCAATAATGAAATAAATTTCACCCCTGTACCTGAAATTTTAAACCTGTCCAGCCAGGAATGGGAAATAATGACGGAAGAAAGTTTCCAAAAGATTTTTAAGGACTCCCCATTACGGCGAAGTAAATTCAAAGGTATTCAGCGGAACCTGAAATTTATTACAGGCACTGATTAAAAATCGTTGTCTTGTTTTATGTATAATAAATTTTTTGTGAATGCTGTCCATATTTTTTTAGCATCGGGGTATTTGTAGTACTTATTAAACAGCTGCTGAGTTGCTGCCAGGTTTCTTCCAAAAGAATAATAATATACCACCAGGTTCATAGCCACTTCTTTGCGTAAGCCTTCATCCATTGGTATTTCACTATCTAATTTAACATAGGGCTGCTCGCATAGTTTGCCCAGGTTATCATTGATAACACTTTTTAATTCAGCATCACCGGGAAGAACAGTAACCTTGCCTTTATTATATTTTAAAGTGATATTGTCTACATAAATGGGGGCACCATCGGTTGTATCGGTATATCCACAGGCAAAACAGGTAAAGAAATAACCGAAGGATTCAGCGAAACTAAACTCAAACTCTTTTTTGGAAGTTATAACGGTATGCCCACCAAACATCTTAACCACATGCTGGTATTTATTAGCCGCAATACTTTTGAAAATATAAATTTCATCACAACAATGAGCACCACCTGTATAATTATAGATAAGCAATTCCTTTTTGCCATCATTATCCAAATCGGCAAATGTGTATTCGATGTATGAGTCCATACTGTCTGTCTGAGCCCCTACCCATTGCCCCGTAGCAGTGTAAATGCCTTTCAGCAGTTTTGTTAGCGGCAGCGTCTTCCGGGATTTTGTGACTATCAATATTTTATCAGGAATCGTTGTTTTCTCACCTTCCTGGAAAAAAAGCGTTGTGGGATCTGTTTCGGGAATAATTGCACTGTCTTTTTGGTACATGACAAATGCGGAATCTTCTACCTGTGCTTTCAGGTTCAAAAAACTTACTAAAGAAATCGCCAACAGGTATATTCCTCTTACGCTTCGCATACCGTCATTTTTTTCCTGAATTTCATCAATTCTTTACTGAACATTGGGTTTCACCTGCACCTTTACCTGCATCAGTTCCCATTCAATGATCATGAAGTTGTCATCATCAAAGCGAATGGTAAATTGTTCAACTGGGGCTGACAGTTTATTAGCTGCTACAGGGACCATTGCCACATCCTTATCTTTATTTTTCTTGTAGCTAAAAGCTCCCCATTGTCCCAATACAGAATTCAGAATGATTGTCCATTCATTTTCATTCACCAGTGCAAACATGGTATAGGTTCCGGCAGGCACATCAACAGTACCGATCTTTGAATCCCTGTTTAAACTTATTGTAGTTGCTTCATCAGCACCGAGCCGCCATACTTCGCTATATTTTACCAGCTCTCCAAAGATTACCCGGTCATGCTTAAAAGGCCGGCCATACGTAACCGTAACATCTTTTGTACTTACCGTATCATGGGGGCTTTTCCTGTTTTGGCCAAAACCAGAAAAGGCAGTTAATAAAGTTGCAAACAATAATATCTTTTTCATAAAAATGGTTTGTATTAAAATTAAACTCTTTACCAGACATAGCAAGAGTGCCAGGGTTATTTTTCCAACAAGTTCTTAAGCTTATCAAGTCCTGTTTCCATCACCGGGCCGTATCTTTTTTCTAATAAAAGGCTGGAGAATTTTTCCCATGGATACCACCGGAGATGAAAATCCATATACCATTGAACAGTTACTGTATTGGGCCGTCCCGCATCAAAAAGATTCCATCCGGATTCTCCCTTTTTGGTGTTATTGCCGGTAATAACAGCTGTAACAGTACTATCTGTTGTTCCGGTAATGATTAGCCCTGCTGATTCAGTTGTTTGAATGCCCTTAATAGCGCCGTCTTCAATAAAAAATGCTGATGTATCCGCTCCGGGATACCATTTTTTCCAGTTAGCAGCATTGGCAAGCTGGTTCATTACTGAATCTTGTGGCGCATTAATATCTATCGCTTTTGAAATACGGATATGAGAAGGAATAAAAAGGGAAAAGCCTGTAATGATCAGGGAGAACACTATAAGGCTGATAAATCCTAGTTTAATTATTCGCAAAACAATTATTTTATTTTTTAAATTTTCCGTTTTACTCCCACTTAATCACCTTTGATGCAATAAAGTAAATGAGTGCCATCCACAGGCCGAGTATTCCTATTTCTTTCCAGCATTCAAAAATACTCATGCCTTCAAACGATATTTTCCGGATGCTGTCATTGAACTGGGTTAGTGGTAATACCCGGCATATTTCCTGTAACCATGCTGGAAATACTTCAATGGGAAAGAAGGTACCAGACAACATCATTTGCGGAAACCCAAACAGGTTGATGAGCAATGGTATGGACGAATCCGATTTTGCGATACTACTGAAGATAAGCCCCACACCCATCAAAAGGAAGAGCATATAAATAGTCATGGCGATAATCTCGATGAAAGTTATAATGCCATGCTGGAGGGTAAAATTCATTGCAAAATGTCCAAATAAAACCAGGACAACTACACTGAGTAATTGGAAAAACAAACGGCTCATTCCAATGCCCAGCAAAATATTTATGCGTTTGACTGGCGAAGCATAAAATCTTTTTAACACCAGTTGTTCTCTCAACCCAAAAAAAGCAAAAGCAATACCGAACAAGGTGGAAAATAAAATAGAGAAGCCTAACTGGCCGGGAAGAATAAAGTCAATGGGCCTGTATTTTTTAACGGTTGCAATTTCAGGCTCCTTAATATCCACAAAGCTTTCTGCATCTTCATTGAGCATTTTTTCCAGCTGCAGCCTTACCAGGTCCAATGCTGCTACAAAAGAGTAAACAGTATTGGAACTGGCGGTAGTGGATCTTATCCCGATGGTATAATGCGGCTTATCTGAAGAATCCAGCTGGCTTTGAATATCCAGTATGGCAGTAAGCCTTCCTTTATTAAGTTCTTTGTTTCGCAAAACGGTATCTGCAAATGTAATAATTCGGACACCTGGTATTTTTTTAAGCCCGGTATAAAATCCCTGTGTGGTATCGCTATCCGGCGTTAAAGCTATCCGGTAGTTAACACCACCACTATTCCCAAAAGCCCCAAAAATCAAGGTGAAAATGATGGGAAACAGGATACTAAAGATAATGGCACTTGGATTACTGAAAATTGCTTTGAAGCTGGCCCGGGTAATAGCCCATAATGCCCTTGTCTGGCTATAAGGTTGTTTTACTGGTTTCATGTTGGAGGGCAAATGTATCTAATTACTAAATGAAAAAACAATACAAATCAATTGCCCGGTAATTTCTGAAAATAAAGATATTTGAGCTCTTATGAATAAGGCGTATTTACTTACTGGCGGTAATCTTGGAAACAGGGAAGAAAATCTTGCTACTGCAAGAGATTTTATCAACCGGCAATGCGGCACTATTACGGCAGCTTCCTCTTTATATGAAACAGCAGCATGGGGCAATACCGACCAACCTTCTTTTCTGAACCAGGCACTGGAAATTGAAACGTTATTTACTGCAAGACAACTGATTCGTCGCATATTAAAAGTGGAAAAATTGATGGGCCGGGTGCGGGAAGTAAAATATGGACCCAGGCTGATTGATATCGATATCTTATTATTCAATAATGAAAAGCATAACTATCCGTTGCTTCAACTACCACACCCTGAAATGCAGAACCGCCGGTTTGCCTTGTTGCCACTGGCAGAGATAGCCGGAGATATAATACACCCCATCCTACTCAAAAAAATTGAAGAACTTCTTGCCGAATGTCCGGATGAACTTGAAGTAAAAAAGTATTCCTGATTTTTTCCACAATCTCAGATTATCAATTTTACGCCTTTGCATTTAGCCTATTTTGCGACCTTTAAGAATTTCTGTCATTCCACATTGACTATTCGCCTTAATGAATTATAATTTCATCACCATAGAAGGAAATATCGGGGCCGGCAAAACCACTCTGGCTCATTTGTTATCCAAACACTACAATGCACGGCTGATATTAGAAGAATTTGCCGACAACCCCTTTTTGCCAAAATTTTATGAAAATCCCGGGCAGTACGCCTTTCCGCTGGAACTTTTTTTCATGGCAGAACGTTTCAAACAGCAAAAAGAGTTTTTACAACAGAAAGACATGTTTCAGACGCTAACAATCTCTGATTATCTGTTCACTAAATGCCTCCTGTTTGCTAAAGTAACATTACCTGATGATGAATTTCGCCTCTATCAGCGATTGTTCGATATCATTAACCAGCAACTGACCAAACCTGATATTCTGATTTACCTGCATGCACCGGTTGCCAAATTACAAGCCAATATCAAAAAAAGGAATCGTTCCTATGAACAAAATATTCCGGACGACTATCTATTTAATATCCAGGAAACTTACACTCACTACATCAAGCAACATAATATCAAAACTTTGTTTGTGGATGCCAGCAATGCTGATTTTCTCGGCAATGAAAAACATATTGCAATAATTCATGAGGCATTAGAAAAAGAATATGAAGACGGGCAACATTACCTGACATTACCATAGATTATCGAGGGAATGAAAGGTTACATTCCATGTATTTAATTCCTTGTTCATTATTGTAAAGCTATCTTTGCTTTACAACTATGGACAGCAACTCTCCTGTCATTCAGATAACCAACGACCCGTTTGCAGCAGTTCGTATCCCCGAATTTAAAAACCTGATGCTTGGAAGGTTTACTTTCATCATGGCATTGCGGATGATGGGCACCTTAGTGGCCTGGTGGGTATATGAATTAACCGGCGACCCTTTTGCCATTGGGCTGGTGGGGCTATCCGAAGTAATTCCTGCACTATCTATGGCATTGTATGCCGGCCATGTAATTGACAAAAGTGAAAAAAGAAAACTGGTACTGAGAGGCGTCTTTTTTTATTTTCTTGCCGCTGCTGTACTGTTGTTTTTCTCAACCGCATATATCGGAACACATTTCAGCCATCACACCATTGCTATTGGTATTTACGCAGTGATTTTTTGCACCGGCATCATCCGTGCATTTACGGGGCCAACTTTTTCAGCCATGCTTGCCAGTATTGTGCCGCGGCAATATTTACAAAACGCCACTACGTGGAACCAGGGAAGCTGGCTTTCGGCTTCCGTTACCGGTCATGCAATGGGCGGTTTTCTTATCTGGAAACTTGGTATCACAGGTACACTTATTACAGTTTGTTCTTTACTTGTTATTGGTTTTGCAGTACTGATGCAATTGAAACCAAAGCCTCCAATGGCACAAACCAGTGAAAAGAAAACCTGGGAAAGTGTAAAAGAAGGTTTGCGGTTTGTATTTAAAACAAAAGAGATTTTAGCCGCATTCTCGTTAGACATGTTTGCAGTATTATTTGGCGGAGCCGTTGCAATGGTGCCCGTATTTGCAAAAGATATTTTAAAAATCGGGCCTTTAGGTTTCGGCTGGCTTAATGCAGCTATAGATATCGGCTCCATCTTTATTGTCATATTGCTGGCCTTTTTCCCTTTGAAAAAAGCACAGGGCAAAAAACTGATGTTAGCTGTCGCTGGCTTTGGTATCTGTATTATCCTCTTTGCATTATCAAAGTGGTTTTTCCTATCCTTTGCTGCCTTAATGATTGCCGGTATGCTGGACGGTGTTAGTGTAGTTGTTAGAGGTACGGTTATGCAATTAAAAACTCCTGACCATATGCGGGGTCGGGTAAGTAGTGTTGGCTCTATGTTTATCAATTCCAGCAATGAACTCGGGCAATTTGAAAGTGGTGTGGCCGCTAAACTGATGGGAGTCGTTCCTTCCGTTGTTTTTGGGGGATGTATGACATTGGTCATCGTCATTATCACCTGGTTTAAAGCACCCACCCTGCGAAAGTTTGAATATTAACTTCCTGCGGCTAAACAATTTTACAGATCTGGTGTTTCGCTAACTTCACTAAAACATATAACTATGCATCGTCGTACATTCCTGCAAAATACAGCGCTGACTTTTGGTGCCATGACATTAGCACAGAAGGGTATTCTCTCCTCCCTTTTTGAAGACCCATGGAAAATAACCATGCTACGCAATGATGTAGGCATATTTGAAGAAAGAGGGGGAACGATTGCATTCCTGTTATCCAAAAAAGGTGTGGTTTTTGTTGATTCACAATTTCCTGACCAGAGCAAACACTTATTGGATGAATTAAAGAAAAGAGGTGAAAAAGAATTTGAACTATTAATAAACACTCACCACCATGGCGACCATAGCGGCGGTAATATTACTTTTAAAGGAATTGTGGATCATGTAATGGCGCATGAAAACTCATTGATTAATCAGCAAAAAACAGCTGTAATTAATAAATCAGAAGACAAACAACTCTACCCTGACCTAACTTATACCGATACATGGCAAAAAAGATACAGGCCGGATATAGTAAGTCTCCATTATTATGGAGCAGGTCATACCAATGGAGATAGTTTTGTCCATTTTGAACATGCCAATATCGTACACTGTGGAGACCTTGTTTTTAACCGCCGCCATCCGTTTGTAGACCGCACTGCAGGTGCCAACATGAAAAGCTGGATGGAAGTATTAAACAAAGCCTTAGCGAAATTTGATAAAGAAACAATGTATGTTTTTGGTCATGCAGGAGCCGGGTATAAAGTAACAGGAACCGCTGATGATCTTAATCAATTCAGGGACTACCTTGGCAACGTTTTAAAATTTGTAGAAGGAGAAATAAAAGCCGGCAAAACAAAAGAAGAAGTATTAAAAACCACCATTATACCCGGTGGAGAAGAATGGAAAACGGATGGAATAAAACGTCCGCTGGAAGCTGCATGGGATGAGTTGAATACCAAATAATCCTTATGAAGGTCATACTGATTATTATTGTTGCACTAATTATCTATGGATTAATTATTGCATCATCTAATAAAACCAAAGAAGAACAGAAAAATACCGGCAACAGTACCGATACCGCCGGTGGTGCTGATACGGGACATCATCACAAAGACCCCCCAGATACTGATAATGGAGACAGTGGTGGAGACAGCGGAAGTGATGGAGGTGGCGGAGAATAATCCCTTTGCTAGAAAATAATTACAACCTTACCACCCTTTTATCAAAACCAATTCTCCGGCTATGTATTATTTTGATTTTTTTAAAGTCGGTGTGCAATGGGTTTAGCATATAATTATTTTCTTCCGGCACCAGCACACTTGGCACAGATAATAGCAGTTCCCTTTTTGCTAATAAAAAACTATCGCCCATTTTTTGTGTGTATTGCCGTATGTCTGGTACATCCCAATCAGCAGCCAGTTTATCAATAGTTATTTCCCGTACCAGCATCTTATCAGGTAAAGCAATAGTAACCAGCATATAAATTTTCTGCTGCAGCATTTTAGCAGGTGTGTGTGCAAGTGTTTCTAACAAAGCCAGCGAACGGGAAGCCGCAGCATAAAGAGCATAAAAGCCTTCGCTGTTCCAGCGGCCACCAAATAACCTTGCTCCGTTGCCGGATAAATTGTTGGCATACTCTTCTTGTGTAATGCGATAAACTTCCATATGCTATTATGAAAAAACACCCTGCTCCAAACGGCCAAGCACTTTAATGACTAACTGAATACCAAAAGAAGTGTCTAAAAAATCTACAGGTCTCTTATTACCTAAAGAAGCAAGGGGACTATGCAGCCATTCTGCAAAAGAAGTTTTATCGCCGATAACATCAATGCCTCGCTGCGCAAAGGCCGCCAGCTCCAGCACCTTTTCTGTTTTTAAAGAATCTAATAACTCATTATCATCTTTTCGCTGAATATTGCGGTGAGAACTATGCAGCAAACTACTCATCGTTTCCATAGTGATACCCAAATGCTCCGCTAATGATTTAAGAGTAGATTTTTTAATGCCTTCACGGGTAAGAGCTATTAAATCAAAATCGCCGGCAATAGATTTATTAATGGATTTATTTCCACCTAAAATAACCCGCAATGAATTGTATTGCACCGCAGCCTCGTCCATTATAGATAAAGGTTCTTCTTTAATGATATAAGGCTTTACCTTTTTGGCTTTTTCTGACATCTTTCTTCCTTTCTCCAAATATACGACATTTTGCAATTAAAAAATCCATTTTGTCATACATTTATTTTCACACTTCAAAATGAAAAGGATTTCTGCAGAGTGAGTTGACATGGGAGGTTCTATCTCCCTTTCTCAGCCGCAATCAATTTTTCAATCACATAATAAGTAATGGGGCAAAAACTGGTGTTCTTCAAAGCCATTGGTTGGCGTTTCAGCATAAAGTCATCATCCATATAGGGAAAACGGGCACAGTCTGTAGGACGTACATCATAAATACTGCAATAATTATCCGCACCAAGAAATGCGCAAGGCAATTCTTTCAATACATTATCGCCTTCTTTATCCGTTACCAGGTAAGTATCTTTAAAATCACCTTCCTTCATGCCCAGGTATTTACTGATTCGTTTTATATCGGGAGGTGTAAACCGGGGAGAATAGTTCTTGCAGCAGTTGGCGCATTGCAGGCAATCAATTTTTTCAAAGGCTTCTTCGTTCAATTCCGGTAGTTGTTTCAGCACTTTATTCTTGTTAGCCCTATGCAAAAATTTCTTATACTCTTTCTGCCGTTCCCCGGATTTCTTTTCCCAGTTAATTAAAATATCCTGTGCCATCCTGCAAGATAGTCCGGAAGTCGGAAAGACTGTAAGTCCAAAAGATATTTTCCCCCTCTCCAAACTTTTTTCCTGACATTCTGCCTTTCTGACTAATATCTCACTTTCTGTTATTTTTACGGTGTATGGGAACAACCAGGGAACAGTTACTCCTCTTCATCACCACCCCGCTCTATTTAATAGTGATTGGGCTGGAACTATTTCTAAGCAAACTCCGCAAACAGGATACTTATTCCCTGAAGGATACTGCACAAAATATTTATTTCATGCTGCTGAATGGTGGTATTGACCTTGCCTTCCGTATTATCTATATAGGTTTTATCCTCTCTTATTTTTATGACCATCGCCTTGTGGAACCGATTCAAAACCCCTGGATGTACTGGATCGTTCTGCTGATATTTGAAGACTTTATGTATTACTGGTTACACCGGGTGGATCATGTGTGCCGTTTATTCTGGGCCACTCATGTTACACATCATTCATCGCCTAAATTTAACCTGACTGTTGGTTTCCGTTCCTCAGTGCTGGAACCATTATACCGGTTTGTATATTTTATCCCGATTGCCTTACTGGGTTTTCAACCGATAGATATTGCATTCATATATGCGGCCACACAAACCTGGGGAATATTGGTACATACTGAAAAAATAAATAAAGCAGGCATACTTGAATACTTCCTGGTCACTCCCTCGCACCACCGGGTGCACCATGGTTCCAACCCAAAATACCTGGATAAGAACATGGGCATGTTCCTCATTATCTGGGATAAGCTGTTCGGTACTTTTCAACCGGAGCTGCCCGCCGAAGATTATCAGCCTATAAAATATGGATTGACCAAACCATTGGAAAAAGAAGATGCCTTGTACCTTGTTGTACATGAATGGAAAAGCATCGGCAAAGATCTCCGTAAAAAAAATCTGACCTTTAAGCAGCGTTGGAATTATCTCTTCGGCCCTCCCGGCTGGAGCCACGATGGCAGCACCTTTACCAGTGATGAACTTCGGCAAATGGAAAAAGGGAACAGGCTTCCGTAACCGCACACTTGCCCGTAAAGGTTTTCAACGATTAGTGCACTGCTTATCCACCAGCTTCAACAACTCATTAATATTATGCTTTTCAGCCCGTAACTTTGCGCATCTTTTTACCCATAAGGACATCCATTTATGAATCTTTTTGAGCAACAATCTAACGAATTTATTCCCCGCCATATCGGACCCAATGAAGCTGATACCAGAAAAATGCTGAAAAAAATTGGCGCAGAAAGTTTAGACCAGTTAATCAGTAACACGGTTCCACCTTCTATCCGAATGAATAAGTCGCTGAATATTCCCCCGGCAATGAGTGAACATGAATACCTGAAACATATCAAAGAAGTATCACAAAAAAATAAGGTATTCACTAATTATATCGGCCAGGGATATTATGACAGCATTACCCCATCGGTGATACTGCGGAACATTTTCGAAAACCCGGGATGGTACACACAGTATACTCCTTACCAGGCAGAAATTTCACAAGGCCGTTTGGAAAGCTTGTTGAATTACCAGACGATGGTGAGTGATTTAACAGGCTTGCCGATTGCCAATGCTTCGCTTTTGGATGAGGCGACTGCTGCTGCAGAAGCCATGACAATGTTTTTCAATACACTCAATAGGCAAGATCATATTGAACGACCAAAGTTTTTTGTTGACAGGGAAATTTTCCCTCAAACAAAAGATGTATTGAAAACAAGAGCCACTCCTGTTGGAATTGAAATTGTAGAAGGCGACTATGCAACGGCCCAATTGGATGAAACCTATTTTGCTGCTATCGTTCAATATCCCAATAATAAAGGAAGTATAGAAGATTACCGTGAATTTATCAATTCGGTTCATACTGCCGGTGCTTATGTGGTAATGGCTACAGACCTGTTAGCATTAACACTATTAACTCCACCGGGAGAACTCGGAGCAGATGTAGCTATTGGTTCTGCACAGCGTTTTGGTGTACCGCTCGGCTATGGCGGTCCTCATGCAGCCTTTATGTCTTGCAAAGATGATTTTAAAAGAAATATTCCGGGCCGAATAATCGGTATCAGTATTGATGCACAGGGCAACAGGGCGTTGAGAATGGCTTTACAAACAAGGGAACAACATATCAAAAGGGAAAAAGCAACTTCCAATATTTGTACTGCCCAGGCATTACTGGCTAATATGGCAGCGATGTATGCGGTGTATCATGGGCCGGATGGTTTAAAGAGTATTGCAAAGAGAGTAGCATTACTTACGCAAACAGTTGCCGGTGCGATTAAGGAAAGAGGATTTGAATTAGTATCTGCCGCTTTCTTCGATACAATTGTTGTAAAAGTTAACGATATAGCCCCTATCAGGGCAAAAGCTGAAAGACAATTAATCAACCTTCGGTATATCGACGCTGCCCATATTGGTATTTCATTGGATGAAACAACAGGTATTGATGAACTCTACGACCTAATCAATTGTTTTGAAAATGATGAGGACCCGGTAGCCTTCGACATATACCAGGGAACTGAACTTCATTATATCCCTGCTGCATTAACAAGAACATCTTTCTACTTAACGCATCCTGTCTTTAATACGCATAAGAGTGAAAGCCAGATGATGCGTTATATCAAACAATTGGAGAACAAAGACCTTTCCTTAAATACTTCCATGATTTCTTTAGGAAGTTGTACGATGAAGTTGAATGCCGCAAGTGAAATGATGCCGCTGAGTTGGTCTCATTGGGGTAAGATGCATCCATTTGCCCCAGCCAATCAAACAGAAGGTTATAAATATATAATAGACGAACTTGGTAAATATCTCTGTGAGATTACCGCCTTTGATGCCTGCAGCCTGCAACCCAATAGTGGTGCACAAGGCGAATATGCAGGCTTGTTAACTATTAAAGCTTACCATGAGGCCAACGGTGATCATCACAGAAATGTAATGCTCATTCCTATTTCTGCACATGGTACCAACCCTGCATCAGCGGTAATGGCCGGAATGAAAGTGGTGGTGGTAAAAGCATTGGAGAATGGGTATATTGATGTAGAGGACTTAAAAGTAAAAGCGGCTCAGTATGCTGCTAACCTTTCGGGCATCATGATTACTTATCCAAGTACCTATGGAGTATATGAAGAAACTGTAAAGGAAATTACTGATATCATCCATCAGCATGGCGGCCAGGTATATATGGACGGAGCAAATATGAATGCACAGGTCGGGTTAACTGCACCTGGTCTGATTGGCGCTGATGTTTGTCATTTGAATTTGCATAAAACATTTGCTATTCCGCATGGTGGCGGTGGACCTGGTATGGGGCCAATCTGTGTAAAAGCACATTTGGCAAAACATCTTCCTGGTCATGTTGAAAACGGAACCAGCAATGCTGTTTCTGCAGCACCTTATGGTTCTGCTTCTATACTTCTCATTTCCTATGGATATATAAGAATGCTGGGCAATGAGGGAGTAAAAGCGGCTACTGAATATGCCATCTTAAATGCAAACTATATGAGAGCAAGATTGGATGGGGCCTATGATATTCTATACACTAATAATAATGGTCAATGTGCCCATGAATTTATTGTTGATTTAAGACCATTTAAAAAATCCGCAGAAGTAGAAGCAGAAGATGTGGCAAAGCGATTGATTGATTATGGCTTCCATGCACCAACGATGAGTTTTCCTGTTCCGGGAACCATCATGATAGAGCCCACAGAAAGTGAAGATAAAGCTGAATTGGATCGTTTTTGTGATGCCTTACTTTCAATCCGTGAAGAAATAAAAGCCATTGAAGAAGGCATAGCTGATAAAAAAGATAATGCATTAAAAAATGCACCTCACACACAATTTGTGGTAACAGCGGATGAATGGAAACATTCCTATTCAAGACAGCAGGCTGCATTCCCTTTATACTATGTTACTCTGAGTAAATTCTGGCCAAGTGTTGCCAGAGTGAACAATACCCATGGCGACAGGAATCTTATTTGTACTTGTGAGCCGGTGGAAGCGTATATGGAAGTTGAAGCGTAATAAACTGTAAATCACATTCAAAAACCCTGTTTCTGATTGAATGAAGCAGGGTTTTCTTATTTCCGGACTCCTAACACACATATGAATTCTTTCAATTCCGTATTTTACCCATACCTTTATCGCCATTAATCAACAATACAAATACAATGAGCGACAAAAATCAAGGAACCGTTAAGTTTTTCAATGCTGAAAAAGGATTCGGATTCATCAAACATGATGATTCAAACAAAGAAACTTTCGTACATGCCAGCGGTCTTATCGACCAGGTAAACGAAGGTGACAAAGTAGAATTTGACCTGCAGGAAGGCAAAAAAGGCATGAATGCTGTAAATGTAAAAAAGGTAGGCTAAGATATTTTACAACGATAGTTTCATCAAACAAAAGACCCCACCAACTGGCGGGGTCTTTTTTTCATTTATGCTTAGGTAACAATACTAAAATCTTCTATTGCGTCCACCACCGTTGCCATTTCCATTATTCTGCTGGCGGGTTCCCTCATCACGGCGTTCTGTTTGACGCTGAGGCTGTTCTTGTCTTCTTTCCACTTTCTGTTGCGGTTGACGAACCGGTTGATCTTGTCGTGGCTGCTGCCTTCTCTCCATTTGTGGAGCGGGGCGAACAGGTTGTTCTTGTCTTCTCTCAATTTGTTGTGAAGGCTGACGAACTGGTTGCTGCTGCCGGGGCTCCTGTCCTCTTTCCATTTGCTGAGGGAATTGCCGCTGCGGACGGTTATTATTTTCATCCCTTCTTACATTCGGCTGACGAACTGGTGTATTTGAATTACCATTGTTATCAGTTCTTCTTTCAAAACGGCGATTATCATTGTTACCGTTGTTATTTCCGGGATTTGGGGTTCTATCAGGTCTTTCTGTTGGCCTTATTACTCTTCTGTCTGCATCACGGTTTGGCTGTTCAGTACGATCATTATTTCTTTCAAACCTGCGATCAGAAGGATTAGTATTGCCATTATTATTTTGTGGCTGTCTGACATTATTATCTCTTCTTTCAAACCTTGTATCATCATTCCTTCTGTCATTACCATTGCTATTACCTCTTACAGTATTATTATCGTTTCTTCTAAAACCGGTATTACTGTTACGATCATATCTTTCAAACTGGCGGGGAGAATAATTCCTGTTATTATCCTGGCGAATAGCAGGGCGATAGATACTCACTTCATTATTTCTGAACTGTGTACGGCCTGGTCGATATGTCTCACGGAACCGGACTGGATTTATGGCTCCGCAATATCTTTCTGCATCATAACGGCGGGGACCTGAACGGAACCCGTAATTATTATTGTAGCGATTATTATTTATAATGATAGTAGTGTAATTAATGATTGTTACATTCTGCCTGCGGTCAACACAGTAGTCATAAATACGGGGTGATGTGATATAACGCCTGGGTGCAAAAACCCAGTAATCATTCGGCGGATTATAACTACCGATATTAAAATTAATACTGATGTTGATACCCGGTCTTAACGGTGCCCAACCATAATAATCTCCACCGTCTCTCCAGGCTACCCATGCAGGCGACCACTCATAACCGGGTACCCAGAACCAACCATAATAATCATCCTGTTCCCAGCGGCCATAGTGAAATGGAGCCCAGCCCCAATCGTAATCAGATACCCACATCCATTCATAATTATCAGTCCACACCCAATGACCATTGGTACTGTAAGGACGGAAATCATTGCCTGCATCGGGAACCCAAACATAACCCTGACCGGGATAATCAACCCATTGGCCATAAGGGCTTAGTTCATCATAAAAAGTTTGATAAGAAACCTCACGGTTTTGATCTGAATAATCTTGCGCCGAAAGGGTGTTGCGAAGTGAGCCACCCAGCACTATTACCAGCGCTAAGGCAACCATTTTAAAGATTTGTTTCATAGACTACAAAATTTTTGTAAAAAATAAATGCATATGGAAAATTACTGAGCGGTTTTCTTCATTCATTTTCGCTTAGGTATGACGCTATAATTATGCCATGAGGGTTGCAGAAAAACCACTGTAGTTGACTTTTAGCAAAACATTGTATTTGTGTTAAAAACGAAATACCCGGGCATACATCCAAAACTGCCACAAAATTTTTATATTCATACGCCATTAATCACCAGCCAAACCAACTGTTATGTGGATTTTCCAGCTCAGAAATTTTTTTCGCAATACTTTCCGGCTTATCACTATCATTTTGATATTTCTGAAACACCTGATTAAAAACTGGTTTTTTCATAGTTGGTTTCGCCGCATTTTTGACCCGAAGGGGAAAAAATTGACAACACGGCCACAACGTATCCGCCTCATTATTGAAGACCTCGGGCCAACTTTTGTCAAGTTCGGGCAGATATTAGCTGACAGGCCTGACCTTGCATCTGAACAACTCCGGGATGAATTAAAAAAATTGCAGGCGTCGGCCCGGCCTTTTGACAATGACACGGCCATCCGGATAATTGAGGAAGAGTTAGGGGACCCTATCAAAAAAGTATTTGCACAGTTAGATACCAAAAAACCACTGGCATCCGCATCTATCGGGCAGGTGTACAAAGGAGTGTTGCATACCGGCGAAGAAGTAGTCGTAAAAGTGCAACGACCGGCTATCAAACAAAAAATAAAACTTGACCTGGTATTGATGAAGATTCTGGCGCAGCATGCTGTAAAATCATACCCTGAACTAGCTCACTTTAATGTCGTAGGCTTTGTAGAAGATTTTGGTAACAATATGATGAAAGAGTTGGATTATACCAATGAAGCCTCTAACATGAAACGGTTTGCAGATATGTTCAAGGACGATGAGACTTGCTACATACCCATGGTCGCTTCGCAATACACTTCACAGAAGCTGCTGATAATGGAATATATAACTGGTATGCGGCCGGATAATCCCCAGGCATTAAAAGATGCGGGTTTTGATACACAGGTAATTGCTGAAAACGGCACACATATCATTTTAAAAATGATCTTAAAACATGGCTTCTTTCATGCAGATCCGCATCCGGGTAATATTTTTATCCGTGGTGATAACCAGATTGTGTTACTTGATCATGGCATGGCAGCCACATTAAAACCAAAACAAATACAGGCCCTTATTGACTTTATGCTGGGCTTTGCCAAAAAGGATTCCCGCAAACTGACCAAAGCGTTATTGGCCCTTTGCGATATTGGTTATTTCAAGCATTTTGAAGACCTGGAGTTTGAAATAAGTGAAGTAATGAAACGATATAGTTTTATTTCCTACGAACAAGTAGACATGTCGCAGGTAATGTCAGAAACTTTTAAAAATATCATTAAGTATGACCTGAAAGTGCCGGCCAATCTTTTTATGCTGATAAAAACGATCGCCACCATACAGAAATTTGGCGAAAACCTCAAAGCTAATATATCCCTCGCAGATATGGTAAAACCTTATGCTATTGATAAAATGAAAGAAAGGTTCAGTTGGAAAACAATTTTGAATAAGATCACCAGTTCTGCCGAAGATTATATTTATTTCATTGATAAATTTCCCCGTGATGTAAAAGAGGTAATGAGTAACCTGAAACGTGGTGTATTGAAACATGAAATCAACTTGCAGGAAGACAGTTATACCAATAAAGCCATGCGGCAAGGCATCAATCGCCTGGGTTTTGTTTTTCTACTTGGACTTATGCTCATCTGTTCCACTTTATTGATGATGTATAAAGGAGATAAGCAAATCATCCGTATATTCTTTTACACGACTGTTATTGTATCCGGGCTGACGGCAGTGCGACTATTCATTAAAACGAAATTCAGTTAACCTATTCATTTTTTTAATTTTATCAATTTATATTTTATGGATCAGCAAATTATCAACCTCTACGACGAGTATACTCATAAACCTCTTAACAGAAATGAATTTCTCCGTCGGCTTGCACTGTTGGCAGGTGGTACTGCAGCAGCTATGACCTTGCTTCCTTTGCTGGAAGTAAACTATGCCCACGCAGCGGTTACCACAGAGGAAGATTTATTTACAGAAAGAATAACCTACCCGGGTATCAATGGTGATATGCAGGCTTATGTTGCAAGACCTAAAAAAGAAAAACCATACGCTACAGTAGTGGTCATCCATGAAAACCGTGGGTTGAATGCACATATTGAAGATGTGACAAGACGTGCCGCAAAAGC
>Ga0073902_10000881_pt1 | contig 16861 bp, 19 predicted proteins | sample KloWWTmeKNB19Kit_FD_66667 | JGI IMG/M metagenome (GOLD analysis project Ga0073902, IMG submission 66667) | Active sludge microbial communities from Klosterneuburg, Austria, studying microevolution and ecology of nitrifiers - Klosterneuburg... | ecosystem: Engineered > WWTP > Aerobic digester >...
AGTAGAGGCCCGGCGCAGTGTCACCTTCGAGGAAGACGGTCTCGCCCGTTGCGTATTCGCGCCAGACCGCGCCATGAGCAAGGCGCGCCAGCATCGGTGGGTCGAGCGCCTTGAAGTAGGGCAGGCCAGCCAGTTGCTTCATCAGGCCGTCCGTGTCGAAACGAACGGTCATAGTTCCGAGTTCTCCTGATGCTGCAAGCCCAACTCCGCCGCCATTTTGTAGTATCGGCGGGCCTCAGACAGATTCCCCATCATTTCATGGGAGTGGCCCAGATTCACATACAGCGACGGATAGAACGCCTGGACGCGATCATCGGCCACGGCGTTTGCGCGGGCGAGCGCGACCTCGTTCCAACGCATGGTCTCGGCCGGATTATCCTGGCGGCGCGCGACATAGTGGGCGGCGACGCAGGCCTCAAAATCGTCACGGGCAGATTCCCATGCCCGCGCATATAGCGCCTTGGCGTCGTCGATTCGCCCGTCGAACTCGGCCTGCGTTCCTTGCGCGCAAAGCTGGACGACGGGATTGCGGAGATCCATCCCCGCAGTCTATTCGATTTGGCAAATCGAAGCGCCACCCGCCAGCTTCGCCGGCGGGTGGCGCTTCCAGACCTGAGTCGCGTGAAGGATCACTAACCAAACGAATCCTTCATCAGGTTGGTAAACCACTTGCCCATCATCTCGAAACCATCGCCGCTGGGCGATTCGGCCTCCATCGGGCCGGGCGTTTTCATGGTCTGGCTGATCGGGTCGTAGTGGTAAATCGCGGTGAGCCAGGAGGCCGTCGTCGCCGTAATGGGCGAATAGCAGGCCGAGTTCGTGACGGGCGCGCCGTTGACCGGCTCGCCGGCCATCATATGCAGGATGGCGTCCGCGCACACCTTGGCTTCGGCATTGGCGATGTGTCCGGCTTTGGGCTGGGTCGTGCTGCTCGCGTCGCCAATGACATGCACAAACGGCTGCGCGGTCGATTCATAGGTGAGCACGTTCACCCCGGCCCAGCGACCGCCAACGTTCGCGAGTCCGTTGTCGCGCACGAGCCGTCCGGCCCTGTGGGGCGGAATTGGATTGAGCACAGCCCCCGCAATTGCGCCAATGCTGGTGTCTATCGTGCGCGTCGCCGCATCAATACTGTTGATCGTGACGCCGGTGTGGTACTCGATCGTGTTGGCGAAGATGCCGTTGAAGGCCGTCTCAAAGGTATGACGCTCGGCCATGACATTCGGATTGGCGTCAAGCACAATCACCTTTGAGCCCGGCTTTTGTCGCTGCACGTAGTCGGCCACCACACAGGCGCGCTCATAGGGCCCGGGCGGGCAGCGGAAAGGGGCTGCCGGAATCGTCATGACAAAGGCACCGCCCGAGGGCATGGCCTGTAGCTGTTGGGCCAGGCGGGTCGTCTGCGGGCCGGCCTGCCACGCGTGGACGATATCGTCGTAGTTCGTCAGACCCGGCAAGAGATCGAAGTCGATCCCGGGTGAGAGAACCAGCCGATCATACGAAACCAACTGGCCCCCGGCCAACGTCAAAGTGCGCGGACCCGCGTTGATCGAAAGCACCTCACCTTGCATCACGGTGACGCCAATCGCCTGCAATTGGGCGTACGTGTATTGCAGGCCTGGAATGGTCTTTTGCCCAGTGAGCACAAGGTTGCTCAGAATGTTGGAGGTGTAACTCAGATTCTTTTCAATGAGGATGACCTGGAGTTGCGCGCCGCCCCAGAGTTTGAGGAACCTGGCCGCAGTTGCGCCCCCCATCCCGCCACCCACAACAACGACCCGCCCGGCCAGGGCGGGTGCCGCACCTGCGCGATCCCGGGTCGAGATACGCGTAGGCGCGTGCGCGTCTGAAACCGCAAGGGCGCGTTGCGCCGCAATTCCAAGCGCGCCAGCGCCGGCCACCGTCAGAAACTGTCTGCGTGAAATCATCTGGTCTCCCTGAACTCCCAACAGAACCTGGATTTCGAGACGATGTCCCGGAATCCAGGTGTTGTTCGTGCTTAATGGATATCTACTGGCGCGAGAAATAGTCGGCGATGAGAAGGAGTTCCGCGTCGGTATAGCCGCGGGCATGGGCCTTCATGATGTCGTTGCCGATCGGTTCGACCCGCATGCTCTGCATCTCATCGATGATTTCCGATGCGCTCATTCCGGCCAGGCGGTCAATGCCGCTGCTGGATTTTCCGTCGGTCCCGTGGCACTGAAAGCAATTCGACGCAAGTAGCCGGCTCGCGGTCGACGACTGAAGCGTCCGCTGCAGCGCGGTCGTCACGGCCGGCATGTATGCGGTCGCAGTCGATTCAGATGCGGACGGCGTCCCGCGCTTTGAAGGTGCGATGGCCCCAACAGGCGATAGGCGCAGGCCGGCCAACAGGGCGAACGCCCCAACCACGACCAGGCTGGCGGCCATCGTTTTGTTGAGATGGATGGGATCGTGTCTCATTTGATCTGATCATCACCCTCGTTCAAGCGAATGGCCATGAATCGAAAATGAGAAATCTCTCACGGGAGGACCGGCACTGGACAGCCCGCCCGCGTTCGCCTGCATGCTAAACTCTCCGTTCATGACTGCCGAAGAACACACCCATGACCGCGCTGCCGCGTGGGCGCTTGTGACTGAATGGACGACGGACCCGGCGCTCATCCGTCACATGCTTTCCGTTGAGACCGCAATGCGCGCTTATGCGCCGCGTTATGGCGGCGATCCGGAGATGTGGGGCCTGCTTGGCCTGATCCACGACTTCGACTACCAGCGCTATCCGGTTCTGACCGGAGATGAGTGCCATCCAGTCATGGGTGTCAAGGTCCTGCGCGAGCGGGGTTGGCCTGATGAGATTCTGCAGGGAATCCTCGCCCATGCCACCGAGCGGACCGGCGTTCACCCCACGACCGACATGGAGAAAACGCTCGTCGCCGTCGACGAGTTGACTGGATTGGTCGCCGCCGTCGCGTTTGTGCGGCCCTCGAAAAACATCGCAGATGTGCAGCTCTCGTCCATCAAGAAGAAGTGGAAGGAGAAGGGCTTCGCCGCGGGTGTGCATCGGGAGGAAATCGAAGCGGCAACTCGTGCGCTCGGCGTGGCGCTAGATGAGCACATTGGAATCGTGCTTGCCGCCATGCAGGCCAATGCGGCCGGCCTGGGTCTGGACGGCGTCAAGCCCGCCTGACGCAGCGTATGCAGACGAACGCGGGCAAGACAACACGTCGATGCCCTTCCTGCAGTTCGAAGTTGGCCGCCGAGCTGGCCATCTGTCCGATCTGCGGACACGAATCTGAGCCGGTCATCGTCGATATCGCCCCGTCCGATGAGGGTCGGGCGCCCGTTCCGGCGCTTGCCGCGCCGCGCCCGACGGTGGGTCGGCTCATTCTTGGCGTTATGCGCGGCCTGCCCTGGGGCGTGATTGGGGTGGTCATTGTCATCGGCGGGCTGGCGCTCGGCGCCCGGGCCGTGCTCGAACAGGATCCAGCCGCCATCGGTATCGCGCCGACGAGCGCGCCCACTCGGACCGCCACTTCGACCCGGGCGCCGACAAACACACCGGCGCCTACCGCGACGTCGCCACCGACGCCTGTGCCGGTGGCACCCACCCCCACGGTCTCACCCCGCGCCACGTATGTGGTTCGTTTCGGGGACACGTGCGGCGATATTGCGGAGCGGTTCAGCCTGTCGGTGCGAGAACTGGCGGCGTATAACGACATCAGCCTGCTTGGCGGTGGATGCTTTATCGTCGAAGGCGCCTCGTTGCGCATCCCGGCACCCACCCCAACGGCCGGCCCTTCCCCCACCTTGCGCCCGGGCGAAACACCCAGGCCAACGGATGTGGCCATCCCAACCGCCACACTCCCACCCCAACTCATCTATGAGGTGCGCCCCGGCGATGTCTGCGGGGTAATTGCCGAGCGGTTTCCCATCACGGTGCGCCAGATCATTGCCCAGAACAAGCTCGATGAGGACTGCAGCATCTCGATTGGCCAGAAGCTGACCCTGAATTTCGCGACGCCTACACCCGCAAGCACTGCGACGCCGGTGGTTGCCCGAACCCCGACCCCGCGGGGCGGGTATTCCGCGCCAAGCCTGATCGGACCGCGCGACGGCGAGATTATCACGGGGACGACCGACACAGTGGCCCTGTTGTGGCTGTCGGCGGGGATTCTGCGCGAGCGCGAATGGTATGTGGTGCAGGTTCAGCCGGCGGGGGCAATTACCGTCCCGATCTTTGAGACGAAAGCCACGTCGCTCAAGCTCAGCAGCGACATTCTGGGCGGCTTGGATGAGCGCTCTTTCGCCTGGTGGGTGCAGGTCAAGGAACTGGTTTCGATCAACCCGGTCACCGGCGCGCGCCAATACTCGGATTTGAGCCCGCCAAGCGTCGCGCGGCGATTTGTGTGGCGCCGAACGTTCACGCCGGTAGGCACCCCGAGACCCTGAACTCTTGAAATCACAATCCCCGCGCTTCGCGCGGGGATTGTGATTTCACCACCCATTTTCGGGATGACTTCTAGGGACTCAGCAACGCCAACACATCTATCTCAGAAATGACCTTACTCCGTTGGACCGTCCGCCGGCGGCGCAACATTTTGGGCACGCCAAGCAGTCCGGCCAATTGTCCCCTCAGGCGATTTCGGGCGGCCTGGCCGCGCCAGGCGCGCATGGCGTCATAAGTAATCCGCAACTGCTCGCGAAGAATCTTGCCGGCGTGGGCGCGCAGCACCACGCCAGGCACGTCTTTGGCCAGGAGCCAAATCGCGTTGCGGCCGTCGTAATAGCTGTTCAACACGCCGCCGCCAGTGGCGCTGACTTTGTGGTAGACCACCGCGTCGTGGGCGAAGGCGCATTTATATCCCGCGAGCTGGGCGCGCCAAGACAGGTCGACGTCTTCGCACGAAAACTGGAACTCTTCGTCGAGCAAGCCCACTTTATCGAGCATTGAACGGCGATAGACCGACGCCGCGCCACACGCGCCAAATACGTATTCGTCGTCAAATTGGCCGGCGTCAACCTGCCAAACGCCGCGGTTCTGGGGCACGCCTCGAGCGGTATAGCCGTCCCCGGCCGAGTGGAGCTTTTCGCGCTGATCAAAGAGGCGAAGCTTGCTGGCGACAAAGCCCGCTTCGGGATGGAGGTCAAATGCGGCCTGGATCCGCTCAAGCCAGCGCGGATCCGCCTCGGTGTCGTTGTTCAACAACGCGATCAATTCGCCGGAGGCGGCTCGGAAACCGATGTTGCACGCGCCGGCGAAGAGAAGATTGCGGGGCAGCACAATATGGCGCACTTCCGGGAAATCGGCGACGACGAGCGCGCGCGTCCCATCCGTGGACGCGTTGTCGACGAGGATGACCTCGAGCGGAGGATGCGTTTGGGCGCGCAGGGCGGACAAGCAGACCGGGAGATGAGGCGCCCCGTTCCACGTTGGGATGACGACCGAGATCACTGAAATGCATTATAGAATGACGCACGCCCGCGATCGAGGGCGTGTTCAATATGTTGCAAGACGCTCAGGGCGATTCGTCGCTTTCTTCGCCCGCCTCAATTGGCGACCCGCGTGACGACAAGGCCCTGGCGCGGGCCACGCGCGACGAGCCGGCCCTGTTCGGGACGCTCTATGAGCGACATGTCGCAACGATCTACCGGTATGTCTACTATCGCGTGGGGAACCATGATGATACAGAAGACCTTACAGCGCGGGTGTTTATGCGCGCACTGAAGCATATTGGCTCGTATGACGATCGGGGGGTGCCATTCACCGCCTGGCTGTATCGGATCGCCCACAATGTCGTCGCGAACTTCCATCGCGACAATGGCCGTCACCCAATGGTCAGCCTCGACGACATCGAGCCGCGCGAGACCCATCATCACGATGACGCGGACACGCGCATCGATGCGCGGGCAGATCGGGAGCGACTCACCCGGGCGTATCACAAACTGCCCGAAGAGAGGCAACAACTGTTGGCTCTGAAATTCTCGCAGCAACTTCAGAACGCAGAAGTCGGCCAAATCATGCGCAGGAGCGAGGGCGCCATCAAATCGCTCTATCACCGGACTCTGGAGCAGCTACGCGAGTTGATGGAGGCTGACCGATGAGCCGATCGGCAATGACGCCCGAAGATATCGCCTGGCTCGAGGCGCGCCTGGGTGAGGCTGCAGGGCGGGTAGCGCCCCGAGGTGAATTCATCGCCCGAACCAAGGCGGCAGTGCTCGATGGCGAAATCGACGACCCCGAAGCAAGCACCCTCGCCGCGGCTTTCGTGGTCACCGCCATTGCCGCGGGCACCGCAGCATTCGCGGCGTCGGTTCTCTTTCTCATGACTCGACGGCGTCGAGGTTGAAGGCCAGCCCGTGCGCCGCCTACTACAATGGACTTCCGATGCTGATTCGCCGCCTGCTCGCCTTCGCAGGGATAATCGCCCTGACCGGTTGCTCGAGCCCAACAAATACCCCGGCCACAGCCGTGCCGACCGCGGCATCAACACCGTCGCTCGCCGCGGCGTCGGCAACGCGCGGCGCACCCTTGGCGACGAGTACGCCCCGGCCAACTGCGGGGCCCACCCTGGTCCCCACCCGAGCGTTGTACGCCGCGCGGGTTAATGGGCAGGAGATCTCGCGCGCCCGGTTTGAAACGGAGCTGGCCCGCTATGTCGCGGCGGATCCGTCCCGTCCCGACCCGAATTCCGCCGCAGGCAAGCAATTGTCCGCTCAGCTCTCCAGCGTCGCGCTGGACGCCTTGATCGAGCAAACCCTGATCGAACAAGAAGCAAAGCGACTCGGCGTCGCCGTGGCTGAGAAAGAGGTCGAAGAAGAGATCAAGACCCTCATCCAACTGCGCGGCGGGCGCGATCCCTATCTGGCCTGGCTCAAGCAAAGTCGAATGGCCGAGGACGATGCGCGCGACCTGGCCCGGGCAGACTTGACCATGGCCGCCCTGCGCGACCGGATCGTTGGCCAACTTCCGCGAACCGCCGAGTATGTCCACGCCTGGCACATCGTATTGGCCACCCGGGCGCAGGCCGATCGAATCCTGGCCCAGGCCCAGCGTGGCAGTAACTTCAGCAGTCTTGCCCAAGCCAACAGTATTGACACCAGCACCCGCCCGGCCGGCGGTGACCTGGGGTGGTTTGCCCGCGGCACGGGCGCAGTTGTCTGGCAGGAAGTGGAGGATGCCGCGTTCGCGCTCAACGTCAATGCCGTGAGCAGCGTCGTGGCGAGCCCGATCGGTTTTCACATCATCAAGGTGACCGAGCGCCAGACGCGGGCCCTGACTATCGAGGACCAATCTCGTCTGCAGCAGGCCGCCATGGAAAACTGGCTGGTCACCCTCAAGGCTGGCGCAACGATCGAACGCGCCAACTGATTTCCAAGCATGGGCACGCTGTTTCTCGTCGCGACACCAATCGGCAACCTCGAGGACATCACGTTTCGGGCGGTGCGGGTGCTGCGGGATGCGGCGCTGATTGCAGCCGAAGACACCCGGACCACCCGAGTGCTGCTCGACCGGTATGAGATTGCCACGCCCACAACGAGCTACCACGAGCACACATCGATATCCCGGGCGGACGCCATTCTGTCAGCGCTTGAAACTGGAGACGTTGCGTTAGTCAGCGACGCGGGGACGCCAGGCATAAACGATCCCGGATACGAACTCATCGTTGCCGCGATAGCGCGCGGGCATGCGGTTTCGCCGATCCCCGGGGCCTGCGCGGCGGTTGCCGCGCTGGCCGCATCCGGGCTGCCCACCGACCAGTTTATTTTTGCGGGCTTCGCGCCCCGCAAGAAAAGCGCGCTGACCACCTGGGTGGCGGGGCTGCGCAACGAGAGTCGCACAACGCTTGTTTACGAGTCTCCGCATCGGGTTGAAGAGACCCTGAGAACGCTGGCCGCAGCCTACCCTGACCGTTCCGTTTGCATCGCGCGCGAAATCACCAAGCGCTTCGAGGAGTTCTGGCGAGGCACCTGCGCGGCCGCGATCACCCACCTGGAAGGGCAGCCTCCACGCGGCGAGTATGTTCTTGTAATCGGTGGAGCAGTGGAAGCGGAAGTCGCGGCATGGGAAGTCGGCGAAGTTGAAGCTGCCCTGCGCGAACGCCTGCAAAATGGCTATTCCGGGCGAGATGCCGCCGCGGAAGTGGCCGGTTTGTCGGGCTGGCCAAGGCGCGAAGTGGTGCGCCTCGTTGATGCGGTAAAATACACGGCTGGAAATTAGAGGAGCGAGTAGTGAGCAACGAAGAGACCACCCCAGAAACCACCCCTGAGCAGCCTGTTGTCGTCGCGCCAATGCCCGATGGCATGGCTGTCAAATCCCGTCATTCGGGCACCGTTACACGCGTCGATCTTGGAGGCGCGCTGATCAGCCTTGGCGAAGGCGTCGACGGCTATCTGCACATTTCCAAGATGATCGCCCAAGGCGGGGGCCCGGTCACCCGGGTCGCCGATGCCTTCAAGGCAGGCGACACGGTTGAGGTCAATATCACCGCGGTGCACCCCGAAAAGCGCCGCGTCGATTTGACGATGCACAAGCCGCCCGCCATGGACTGGACCGACCTGAAGGTCGGAGCCGTCCTTGAGAGCGTCAAAGTCGTGGCGGTAGAAAAGTTTGGTGTCTTCGTCGATTTCGACGGGCCCAAGCATGGCCTGGTGCCGTTCAACCTCATGACCCTGTCCAACCGGCCAAAGGTCGGGGATGTGCTCGAGAAACTGTGGGTGATGGAAGCCAGCGAAGAGAAGCGCCGGATTGGGTTCACCATGTTCGAGCCGGCCGCCCTGCCCTGGGACAACGTCAAGAAGGGCGAAGCTTACCGGGGCAAGGTCACCCGGATCGAGCGAAATGGCGCCTACGTTGAGATCGGCGCGGAGCGTGAAGGACTGCTCAAGTCCGCATCTTTCGGCGGCGGTTTCGTCAACGTCGGGGATTTCGTCGCCGTAGGCGAGGATGTCGATGTGCGCGTGACCTTTGTCGACCCATCGCGCAAGCGCATCGACCTGAAGCTCGATGGCCTAAACCCTGAGGACATGGCGCTTTCGTCGGGTCCAGAAGAGGAAATTTCCCCGATGGCCGCGGCGATGCAACGCGCGCGCCAGGGTCATCGAGGTTCGACCCTGACCCAGTCTGCGCCGGTCAAGACCCAGAAGAAGCAGCGCCAGCTGAACGATGCCCTCGAGCGCACGCTGCAGCAACTTCAGCAGCAGAAGCTGGGCTGAACTTAACTCACGACGCAGAAAAGCCGGGTGCCATTGCGCCCGGCTTTTGTGTTGCCTGGACCGGCGAAACTACATCTCCGCACGAAACACGAGGATGTGATCTCGCAATTGTTTGGGGCAGCGTCTAGCGCTCCTGGACGATCCGGAGCGTATCGCGGGCAACTGCCTCAACGGGCGTCTTGAAGGCAAAGGTCATGCGCCAGCGTCCGTCCCGATCAAGCAGATAGGTGAAACTGGTGTGGGCGACGAGGTAGCTGGCCGAGGTGCCCGCCGGCTTCTGCTTCTCAAAAGCAGCCCCAAATTCTGACGCAAAGCGTCGGACCGATTCGATATCGCCCGTGGCCGACAAAAAGTCCGGATCAAAAGCCCCGATATAACGCTTGAGAACCTCAGGCGTATCGCGTTCCGGATCGACACTGACATACAGCACCGCAACATCCGCCGCTTGCGGACCCAGCAGCGCCTTGATCTGTTTGAGCTCCGCAAGCGTCAGCGGGCAGACATCGGGGCAGAAAGTGTAGCCAAAGAAGATCAGGACGGAGCGGCCCCTTAATTGACTGAGTTTGAATGGCTGGCCATTCATGTCCACCAGCGGCAAATCAGGAATTTGGCGCGGACTGGACACGACCATGCCGCCACTTTGGGCGACCGGTGTGTATTGCGGCGGATCAACGATAAACTTGGCAACCAGAATGCCGGATAACGCGGCGAGAGCAATCAACGCGACGAATGCGAGTTTTCGAATCATAATTCTGGCGCAAGGATACACCCACAGTAATCACTCATGACAAATCGACACATCAAGGCCGTTTCCATCGGCGGCGGATGCGGCGCCGTGCAAGTCCTCCTCGGGCTGAGCAATCACCTCGATGCCCTCACCGGGATCGTTGCCGTGACCGACACGGGCCGAAGCACCGGAAAGGTCCGGGCTCTGGCCAATATCCCGGCCCCAGGCGATATCCGCAACGCCATTGCCACGCTGGCTACGAACGAGGCCTTCATGGCTCAGCTCATGCAGCATCGGCTGCGTGTGCCCAACAACACCACCCTGGACGGCGTGGCGTTTGGGAATCTCATGCTCGCAGCGATCACCCAAATGACCGGCCACTTTGGGCAGGCGGTTGAGCTGATGCAAAACATGGCGGGGGTCAAAGCGAATATTCTGCCGGTCACGGTCAGCAGCACCCACATCTGCGCCGAGCTTGTGGACGGCCAGATCATCGAGCAGGAGTTTAATGTGCGCGCCCTGGGCAAGCCCGACATACGCCGGGTGTATATCCAGGATCCGGCCGCCCGAGCCTACGAACCCTGCATCACTGCCATTCGCGACGCGGACCTCATTACGATCGGCCCCGGCAGCCTTTTCACGACCGTAATCGCCTGTCTGGCGTTCGAAGACATCGCAGCCGCAATTCGGGAATCCAAGGCCACGGTCGCCTACATTTGCAACAACACCACTCAACCCGGCCAGACGGACGGGTTCAGCCTCTTCGATCACGTCTTCCAGATCACCCGATATCTCGGCGATGGTGTACTGGACTATGCGCTGCTGAACTCGCGCGCCCCGTCATCGCACGCTGTCCGGTTATACGCAGCCGACGGAGTGCACGTGCTGCTGCCCACCGACGCCGAAGGCGCCCGCATTGCGGCGCTTGGCGTGACACCTGTCGTCAAGGACCTGGCTGAGATCTCCGACATGAAACGCGATCTGTGGCAAAAACAGGACTCGATCCGTCACGATCCCGACGCAGTCGCCGAGACGCTGATGGATTTGCTGAAGGCAAGAGGATAATGAAGATTGAAATCGGCGCAACGAGCGCCACGATTCAAGGAACACCCACCATGAGCGATATCAAGTTCGGAACCGACGGCTGGCGCGGGCGCATCGCCGACGACTACACTTTTGAAAACGTACGGCGCGCGTCCCAAGGTTTCGCCCGTTACATCCTGACCACGGCCCGATCCGGCGAGACGCCCAGCGTTGTGATCGGCCATGACAAGCGATTCCAGTCCGAAGACTTCGCGGCCACTGCCGCCGAAGTGCTCGCCGGCAACGGGATCAAGGTCTGGCTAACGGACGGGGCCACGCCCACTCCGGTCATCGCCTTTGCGGTGCCGGCCCGACGGGCGTTGGGGGCCATCAATATCACCGCCAGCCACAATCCGCCCCAGGACAACGGCTTCAAGGTTCGCGATGCGACGGGCGGCGCGATCAGCCCGGCCGGTCTCGCCGCGATCGAGGCCGGTATTCCCCAGGCCGGCGGGGCAAAGTCGTTGAGCTACGGAGCAGCCGTGTCTCAGGGGCTCATTCAGAAGTTCGATGCCTCGACCGACTACCTGGCGAATCTGGCCAGCTTGATCGATGTCGGCCCAATTCGCGACGCCGGCCTGTACGTGGTGATGGATGCCATGTGGGGAAACGGCGCGGGTTGGCTTCCCCGCATCATCGGCGGCGGCAAGACCCGCATCCACGAGATCCACAACACCCGCAATCCTTCCTTCCCGGAGATGAAGCGGCCTGAGCCCATTCCGCCGAACGTCGATGTCGGCCTGCGCACAACGGTTGATCTGAGGGCGGACGTGTGCTGCATCACTGACGGTGACGCTGACCGGTGCGGACTGGGTGATGAACACGGACAGTTTATCAATCAGCTTTCGGTGTTTGGCTTGCTGGCGCTGTATCTGCTGGAGATCCGCGGCCAGCGCGGCCCGATCGTCAAGACCCTCAGCACGACCTCGATGCTGGACAAGCTCGGGAAGATCTACGACGTGCCAGTGTATGAGACCGGCGTGGGCTTCAAGTATGTTGCCCCGAAGATGACGGAGACAAATGCGCTGATTGGCGGCGAGGAAAGCGGCGGGTTCGCCTTCCGCGGCAACGTCCCCGAACGCGACGGCATCCTGGCCAATCTCTATCTGCTCGATTTCATGGTCAAGACCGGAAAGACGCCATCGAAGATTCTGGAATACCTGTACAGCAAGGTTGGCGCGCACTATTACGATCGCATCGACACGGTCTGCACACCCGAACAGCGCGAGGCGGTCCGAGCCCGGCTGGTGGCCGCAACGCCGGCGACCATCGGCGGCTTGAAAGTGGTCGGGAAGAACAGCACCGACGGCTTTAAGTTCATCCTTGAAGACGGCGGCTGGCTGCTGGTCCGCATGAGCGGCACCGAGCCCCTGGTGCGGGTTTACACCGAGACACTGCGCCAGGACCTCGTGCGCCCGATCCTGGAGGACGGGGTGCGGGTCGCGGGCCTTTAGGCAGCATTGGATCTCTTCGACACGCACTGCCACCTCGACCTCGATGTCTATGACGGCGATCGAGACGAGGTTTTCGCCCGTGCCAACGCGGCGGGCGTGCATTACTTCCTCAATCCCGCCTTTGATATGGCAAGCAGCGCGCGGGCCGCGGCTCTTGCCGCCTCGCGCCGGGACACGTGGGCGGCGGTGGGTATCCATCCGAACGCCGCCGGTGACCTGAACGACGGGGCGCTGGCCGACCTGCGGGCGCTGGCTGGGCAGCCACGGGTCGTCGCGATAGGTGAGATCGGTCTGGACTATCACTGGAACAGCTTTGCGCCGAGCGTCGCCCGCACAGCTTTCGTGCGTCAGATCGAACTCGCCCAGGCTATGCGAAAGCCGATTCTCATTCACTGCCGAGACGCCATGGCCGACGTGCTTGACGCGCTGGCTGTCGCAAACCGAGGCGATGACGCGGTGCCGGTCCTGCTGCATGCGTTCTCAGGCGACGAACTCCAGGCGCGCATTGCGGTTGAGCGCGGATACCTGATCGGATTGGGGGGGCCCCTTACCTATCAACGAGCCGATGCGCTCCGCGCAATCGCATGCTGGGTGCCCCTCGGGTCAATCGTCCTGGAGACAGATTCGCCTTACCTCTCCCCCCACCCGTTTCGCGGAAGGCGAAATGAACCCCGCCATGTCGCGGATGTCGCAGCCCGGCTGGCCGCGATCCGCGGCATTGACCCGTCTGAACTTGGCCTCCAGACAACACTGAATGCGCTTCGCTTCTTCAACATTCACTCAACACCTGCTCAGGCGTGACTGACTTGACGGGATAGGATAGGGAAGTAGTTTCAAAACATGGGACAGGTACAATGACGACCGTATTCGCACCAATGGCATCTACCTACGAGACACCGCCCGCGCACCTGGACCCTCCGACGGCGGCGGATCTGGTTGGCCCGTCGCTCAAACAGGTGGAGGCCGTGATCCACGATCTGCCCGATGTCGAGCCCGACGGACTGAGACAGGCTGTTGAGGTTATCCTCAACAGCGGCGGCAAGCGCATTCGACCGACGATCGCCCTGCTCGTAGCCGGCATGCTGGGCGTCGACCCGCCTGACTCAAACGCGGTGCATCTGGCAGGCGCGGTGGAAATGCTGCACACCGCCACCCTCGTCCACGATGATTTGATCGACGGATCGCTCATGCGGCGCGGGGCCGCGACGCTAAACGCCGCCTGGACACCGGCGGCGACGGTGCTGACCGGCGATTTTCTGTTTGCGTATGCGGCGAAACTGGCCTCCCAGGCGAACAGCGTCGAGGCCATGTCCATCTTCGCCGACACGCTTTGCGTTATGGTGGCCGGCGAACTCCGGCAGGGGTTTTCCGACTGGGAGACCCGCAGCACACACGACGACTATCTGCGCCGGATCTATGCCAAGACAGCCTCGATGTTCGTCCTGGCGACGACGGCCATGGCCAGCGTGTGCGGGGCCAGCGCCCGCCAAACGGAAGCGCTTCGTGAGTTTGGGCGCGAGTTCGGCATGGGCTTCCAAATCATCGACGACATCCTCGACTTCACCGGCGAGCAGCGGGTCGTAGGCAAGCCGGTTGGGAGCGATCTGCGGCGCGGTTTGATCACCTTGCCCACGTTGCGATTCGCCGAAACGCATGCTTCGGACCCCGATCTGGTTTGCGCGCTTCGCGGCGAGTGCGATCGGGCGACCTATGACCGCTTGATCGACCGCATCCGCCGTTCGGATGCCATTGAAGCATCCCGCCGGGAGGCCGCCGGCGCGGGTCAGCGCGCCATCCAGGCCCTGGGTGTGTTCCCCGAGAGTGCCCACCGCGCTGCGCTGTTCGGTCTGGTCGATGAATACGCGCGACGGGTGGTCTAGGCCGGCGGTGCTTGCATGCTGACCGTCATCATCGTCAGCTGGAATGTCAGGAATTTGCTTCGCGACTGTCTGCGCTCACTGCAGCGCTGCGCGCCGGCCCATGAGGCGATGACGGTGATTGTGGTCGACAATGCCAGCTCGGATGGCACGCCGGCCATGGTGGCGCTGGAATTTCCCGAGGTCCAGCTTGTCGTCAACCAGACCAATCGCGGTTTCACGGGCGGCAACAACGATGGGTTGGCTGCGGCGCGATCGGTTCCCGGGGCGGCTGATCCAGATCACTTCGTGTTTCTGCTGAATCCTGACACGATCGTCACACCGGACGCGCTGGACGCGCTCATGACGTTCGCGCGCGGCCGTCCCGAGGCCGGGCTCATCGGTCCACGTTTGGTCTACGGCGACGGCAGCCCGCAGTCGTCGAGACGCCGTTTCCCGACTCTGGCGACCGGGATTTTCGAGAGCACCTGGTTGCAGCGTCTGGCGCCACCCGGGTTGCTGAGTCGCTACTTTGTGCGGGACGCGCCAGAGGACCAGCCCTGCGACGTCGATTGGGTGGTTGGCGCGGCAATGCTGGCGCGTTGGAGGGCCATCGACCAGGTGGGTGGGTTGGATGAAACCAACTTCTTCATGTACTCGGAAGAGACCGACTGGTGCCGCCGGATGAAGGCACAGGGTTGGGCCGTGGTCTGGTATCCGGGTGCCACCATCATTCACTTTGAGGCAAAGAGCAGCGACAAAGTGTCGGGCCTGAGAACGTTGCGTTTCAACACGAGCCGAGTGCGCTATTTTGCGAAACACCATGGCAGGGCTGCGGCGGAGCTGCTCCGCGCCGTGCTGATGGCCGGATTCACGGCGCAACTTGTCGTAGAGGCAGCCAAGTGGCTGCTCGGCCACAAGCGCGCCATGCGGGCCGAGCGAATTCGGGCGTATGCCCAGGTGATCCGATCGGGGCTGGCCTGAGCGCGTCTTCGCATCTATAATCGCTTTCGCATGAAGCCGCGCCTAAGCTTGGTCATCCCGGCCTTCAACGAAGCCGGAAACCTTGAGAAGGGTGCGCTCGACACTGTCGAAGCGTATCTTGCCGCCCAGCCGTACGAAAGCGAGGTCATCGTCGTCGACGATGGGAGCGCGGACAACACTGCCGCCCTGGTTGAGGCCTATGTTGGCGCGCATGCGCGCTTCAAGCTCATCCGCAATCCGCACCGCGGCAAGGCCTATGCCGTATCGACCGGAATGCTGGCCGCTCAGGGTGAAATTGTGCTGTTCAGCGATATGGACCAGGCCACGCCGCTCTCCGAAGTGGAGCTCATCCTGCCGTGGTTTGAGCGCGGCTACGATGTTGTCATTGGCTCGCGCGGCACGTACCGGCGCAATGCGCCGTTCTGGCGGCTGGTCATGTCGCGCGGACAGATGCTCCTGCGGAACCTCATTCTGGGCTTCAGCGAGATCACCGACACGCAGTGCGGATTCAAGGCGTTTCGAGGCAGCGCGGTCGGTCCCATCCTCGATCATCTGCATTTCTACAAGAACTCAGAGGCCCATGAAACAGTGGGCTCCAAGGTCACGGCAGGTTTCGACGTCGAGGTCTTGTTTGTCGCCAAACGGCTGGGCTACAAAGTCCGCGAGGTGCCGGTCGCGTGGGACTATCAGCACTCGCGGCGGGTAAATCTGGTGCGTGACTCGCTCCGCGGCGTGATGGAACTCGGCCAGATCCGGCTGGCGGATTTGCGCGGCGCCTACCGGCGCGCGTAGTCCCTATGCGGCGCGCTGGTCCGCCCCGCCCCGCGCCACCCCGGCCAGATGCGCGCCCAACTCTTCGCCACGAGCGCGCCCTTGAGGCGGCGGGATGTTCTCCCGTGGCGGGCATCGATGAGGCGGGCCGCGGCGCGTGGGCGGGACCCGTCGCCGCTGGCGCGGTGATTCTGCCGCTCGCAAGCGCCACACTCCGGCAACTGCGCGGACTAACCGACTCCAAGAAGCTTTCGGCATCAGCCCGTGAACACTTTGCCGATTTGATCCGGATTGTCGCAGTGACCTTCGCCGTAGGCTGGGCAGAGGCCGGTGAAATTGACGCGATTGGGATCGTCCCAGCCACGCGGCTCGCGATGCGCCGGGCCATTGACGGCCTCGGTGTGGCGCCCAAGGGGCTGGTCATCGACGCGGTCACGCTTCCCAATCTTCCGGCGCGCCAGGACGTGTTCTTCTTCGCCGATTCAATCAGCCTGAGCGTCGCCGCGGCGTCGGTGCTGGCAAAAACGGCGCGCGACGCGCGCATGACTGCCATGGATGGCAACCTGCCGGGCTATGGCTTCGCAGCGCACAAGGGATATGGAACTGCGGCGCACGCGGCCGCCCTGGCGGCCATGGGACCTTGCTCCGAACACCGATGGACGTTCCGGCCCGTCGCCGCGCTTGTCGGCGCGGAATGTAGGCGCGGATTGTAGGCGCGGGCTTCAGCCCGCGTATCCAAAACAGGCCCGCTGCGCGGGCTTCAGCCCGGGTCCTGGGTTTGCACGTGATGCGCG
>Ga0073902_10000884_pt1 | contig 16829 bp, 7 predicted proteins | sample KloWWTmeKNB19Kit_FD_66667 | JGI IMG/M metagenome (GOLD analysis project Ga0073902, IMG submission 66667) | Active sludge microbial communities from Klosterneuburg, Austria, studying microevolution and ecology of nitrifiers - Klosterneuburg... | ecosystem: Engineered > WWTP > Aerobic digester >...
CCCGCAAGGGTGAGGTTACAGAAAGCAACAGCTTGTCCGGTAACTTCATCATAGATATGGCCTCGTAAGGTTGCAACCTGTCCGACTGCAATAGAGGCTGAAAACGCGCTCCACAGGGTAACAAGCACAATAAGGGTTCTTGTGCGGATCATCTGGCTTTTGATCATAGGGGGCAAAAATAACATTCTTAATGCTTCAAATACGATCAGGGACGTATATTAAACGACTGAATCCTACATTTGCATCCATGGTGACATTGTCAGATGGAATTCAGGAACCGCTTGCCCCCTGCCCGGCTTGTGGCTGGGAGTATTGGAAAAAGGCCGGACAGGTGAAAGATTATAGCATAACCGGGGAGTGGTTTGAATTGCTGGAATGCCCTGTGTGCCATCTCAAGACTACCTATCCACATCCTAAGGAAGCCGAAATCGGGCGATATTATGCTTCTGAGGATTATGTCTCCCACAGTGACACAAAGGCCGGCCTGATCAATCGGATTTACCATACTGCCCGGAATTACATGCTAAAAAAGAAGTTTGCCTGGGTAAAGGCAGCTTCAGGACTGAATACAGGAACACTCCTTGATGTAGGGGCAGGCACGGGGCATTTTGCTCATTATATGCAAGAAAACGGTTGGAAAGTAACTGCCCTGGAACCCGATGGAAAAGCCCGTACCATTGCTGCCGAAAAACTACACATTAACATTCAACCACTTGAAGAGCTTGGCCGGCAAAAAGCTCAATCCTTTGATGTGATAACGCTTTGGCATGTACTTGAGCATGTCCATGACCTGTCAGGATACATGGATCATTTCCGGTCCATTTTAAAGCCGGGAGGCACCCTGATTATTGCAGTGCCAAATCATACGTCAAGAGATGCCAGGAAATATGGGGCAATCTGGGCGGCATATGATGTACCAAGACATCTCTGGCATTTCAGCCCGGATGCCATGAAGAGGCTGATGACAAAACATGGATTTAGTCTGACCAACAAGATCCCAATGCCTCTCGATGCCTTTTATGTGAGTATGCTCAGCGAAAAGTATCGGGGAAATGATTTCATGGGTTCGGTTGCTGGTTTTGCATCTGGCATTGGCACTTTCTTTTCCGGCAGGAAGAATGTGGATAATGCTTCATCGGTGATCTACATAGCGAAATAAAATTCATGAGTGCCACTAGGCTCCTCGCATGTCTTGATAAATGTCTGTGGTTTATTTGCATTAGTCCTGCTTTTGCTGGAAATAGATTGGGCAAGACTTTTTAACGGATTAACGTAACGTTTCCTGTTAGTTCAATGGTTCTTTCGTCTGTATTGGTATATTTCAATCGCCAAGCATACACACCAGAAGGAGACTGCTTACCCCGGAAAAATCCATCCCATTCACAGAGCGTAGCTTGTTGACAACCGAAAACAGCAGTGCCCCATCTATCATATATTTCAAATAATACTTGCTTGTAATTTTCCGAAGGAAACTGTGGGCCAAAATGATCATTTACTCCATCTCCATTTGGGGAGAAGACATTTGCCACATAGACACCACAGCCTGTTTCTATGATGGTTAATAATGTATCCAAGAAACAACCATTCTTGTCATAAACAGAAAGTAAATAATCACCTGCCTTAAGATTGGGAAAGAGACCATCAGAGCTCATGACATCGCCATTTAGTCTGAACTCAAGGCCATCACCGGATGCCTCAACTTTTATTTGCCCACCACCATTACAAATGGAAGGTAACATTTCAACCATACTTAGAGCAGGACCCTCGCCAGTCGATATATGAATGTTTTGGGAATCAATGCAACCAAAAGAATCCCTAATAATTATTAAATATTCTCCAGGTGAGAGATTATCTATGAAAGAAGATTCATCCCAAGAATTACCGCCATCAATTGAAATTGAAAGACTGGGTTCTCCTTCTGCCAGGATATGAATCTCGCCCTTATCGCTAGAGCACAATGGGTCTGTTATCTGTATTTCAGTTATTGATGGCCCTGGTCTCATTGAAATTGTTGCAATTGCAGAATCAATGCAACCATCATGGCTTTGCAAATAGACTGTGTAATCACCAGGAGGTAAAGATTCGAAAAGCGGAGATTTCTGAAAATTCACTTGATCCAATGAAAAACCAGTGACATTTCCCGAAGATGTAATAACCTCAATTATTCCATTTGCCATCTCACATCCTGCACTAGTGGTTACAACTGATTCAATGAGGGTGGCATCCACTTCCGGTATTTCAATATAAGCTTGTACTTCACATCCGCTACCATCCTGAACTATGATCTGATAGATACCACTTTGAAGTCCGGAAAATATATTGGAATCCGAAAAAGCAACTCCATCCATGCTATAATTCAAAGTCCCAGAACCCGATGATGCTATTATGGTAATCTCACCGTTCTGCAATCCACAATACTCTGGAACTATCTGTAAACTATCTATCTCAGGTCCATCCAAATTGGGTATGTTAATTAGTTGATCAACAATACATCCAAAAGTGTCTTTTACAAGAATCTCATAAATTCCCGCAGGTAAGGATGTAAAGTTCGAGTCAGCTATAAATATTCCACCTCCAATTGAATATTCTAATGGACTATTCTCCGCATGAGCATGGATATGTATTGAGCCGTTATTCATACCACATTCAGCCGGAACCACATTAGCATTTGAAATTATAGGCAGGTTATGCAAGAGAATTTCTACAGTATCTTTTGCGACACAACCGGAACTATTTCGAACTGCGATAAAATATTCACCTGATGCCAAAGAATCAATGGTAGCATCAAAAGAATATGGATTGGAATTAAAAGCATACTCCAGATTTCCATTAGTGTCTGTGGCAATTACTTCAATGGATCCTAAATTACCGCATGCCTCATCATATGTTTCAACCTTTTCAATGACAGGAAGTGGATTCATAAAAACACTTACAATACTCGTGGAATCGCAGCCATATGTACTTTGAAACAAACTATCATATTCTCCTGGTGTGAAAATCCATGCAGACCATAACCATAGGCTATCACCGGAGCAGATATATATAGAATCAATTGTAGTCGTATTTGCTTGTTCTACTCGGATTGAACAAACAGCTATAGTATCACAATCCCATCCTTCATGCCGAAGACGAATTTGAAAAGAAGTATCCTGGAATAAAGGTCCGAACTGTAAAGGCTGACTTGGATTCACTTCAATCCAACTTCCATCTTGATCTAACAGATCGGTTCGTTGTGCAAAACTGGAAAATTCGATATTAACTATCTGACCAGTGCAAACTACGCTATCATAGTGAAGCCAATTGAAACCAATTGAAGGTGAATTTTGAATATGAAAACTAATGGTTGTATCACATCCCTCTGAATTCCAGAGATAGATTAGGTAATCGCCTTCTGGTGGTGGTGGGTTCTGATAATAGGTTGAACTATTACCTGTGCCAATAAGCTGTCCGGTTTCGTTTGAGAAACGAACTACAGTTGCATTGGTTGAATATTGTATTCGTAAACCTTCTCCCGGACATAGAAGAGTATCAGCATCTATCCATTGAAAGTCTGGTGAACATATCAATTCAGTTTGGCAGGATTTTACTTCATAGATTAAAGTATCTGAAACGGTTCTACACGGAGTGTACCGCACGACCACAAGTGTATCATAACCTGGGGCGACTGGTGTTATCCAAACTGAGTCACCTTTTTGTTCAACGAGGGAGCTCGTGCCCAACACTTTCCATTCTTGCTCTTGTGGCTTACAGTTGCCAGACACATAATATTTAACATTTGATAGGGTGTCGCAAACTTCATAAGGTCCACGGATGTGGGGCTTTTCAGGATTATAGATTCCATTGGGAAGACTAGGTAGACCTACGAATGACTCTCCATATGTAAGAGGTAAGCCTTCAAATTTAAAATCGCTTGCAGCACCTTTTAAATTAGGTTTATTTATAATGCTTAGGTTTTCTTCACCGTATCGTGCAATATAAATCTTACCATCTCTTCCAGTTTGCAGAGCTTCATGATTCTGACCATTTTGCCCAGAAAAAATTATAATTTCAGAATTTCGGATTGAATCTTGATGGTAATTATCGAGACAATATTGGCTTACAGACTTATAATCAATTTGAGCATAAAGAAAACGTCCATTAGGAGAAAACTCAATTCCATAAAGCCAAATATTTTCTTCTCTTACAACAATTGGATCAAAGACAATTCCTTCAGATGGGTCAAATCGAAATATTTCAATGGCCCCAAATGAACCAGTTACAGAGTAGGAAATGGCAGTGGCAACCATTGTTCCATCCGGAGAGAAGTTGATCTCTCCAGCTCGTGCATTATAATTATCATAGAGTCCCACTCCCACCTTACTAGATACCGGTGGATGAATACCTTCTGCATCAATAAGCCAGGCTAAAAAACTTTCTGTTGAGGCCTGATATGAAAGTAGCCACCAATCACGACCATTACAATGGCGGGTGGCTGCAATCTTTTCTGTCATCCCTCGCTTTAACAATATATTACGCTGAACTACTTCTCCTAGGCCGCCATTGAGGCGCATATCAATGGTAGCATAATATAAAGTGGTAGTATCATCACCAAAACCTAAAGCATCTCCTTGCATACTTGTGTTATAGATGATGTAATACAAATAAGGTTTGTCCGGAACGGGCAAGGACATAATATTCGTTGATGAATGATTTCCTCTTAGTCTTTCGGAGATCATGGGTCCAGGAGGTGTTAAATTGGTGTGATTCCGATCCCAAATATATCGCCCGTTGGTATAAAAAAGGAGGTTTCCATTTTTATCACATACAATTGAGCTTGCCTCATCAGCAAAGGTTGATTGTGCGACAGGCATGGTCTCTTCCGGGGCACCTGAAGAAAAATCAAGGGTAATTCCATCTCTGGCAAACATCCAAAGACTGCCTTCCAGCCCTGATGGACATTCTCCTGCCTGAATATATTCAACAGCGTTGCCACAGCAAGTACCATCACAGAACTCGATCTTCACTTGGTAACTGCCTTCAGTGAGAATGGGCCATACTAACGAATCACCCTGGCCAGCTAACTCTCCATCAATATACCAAATCAAGTTTTCTTCAATTGATCCAGGGCTAGTAAAGAATAACGTATCTCCAACATCCGGGGTCAGATCACTTATTGACAGTTGTGGTTGGAGATAACAATCAACCCTGATTACAATTGTATCTAATCTAATACATGTAGGATCAGAATGAAAGGGATAGAAAATAAATGATAAAGTGCCTGTTGTATCAGCAATCCAGTGAAGTTCAGAGCCTAAGAAAATTTCATTTCCCAGCTTCCAATAAGAATCATTGTGAATGCCTGATCCTACAGGAATAATCACTAGTTCCTCTCCTATCAACAGTGTATCATCACTGATGTCTAATACATAGGATGGTGGATCTACACAAGGTGGGAGACAACCAGATGAAATCAACAATGACTGTCTCGGCCCTTCAATAGCTGTGTGCATACGTGTCACTTGACCAGAGGTAAAATACTTAGCACATTCAGTAGGTGCATAATCCATAAAATTGTCTGTTAGATCATTTTGATCAATAGAAAATTGATTATTAGGATCTGTTAGATTAACATCACTACTACAACTATTCATAATGCCCATAGACTTGCATGGGTTCGATGGGTAGAAATCCTGATTGTTATCCGGAGGAGTGTCACATACCCGATCTCCATCAGATAGGCAATCATCATTTTTGCATCCCCCTTCAAATGTGTGCAGAAGGTTGAAATAATGGCCGGTTTCATGCACAAGCACTTTGAACAAATCACAATTACCAGAAGTAAATACGGAACTTTCAATTACGATACCATCCAGAGCCGTTCCATGCGCAGCAGGATAGGCTGCAAAACCAGCTACAGCATCACCATTTGAGACACAAGATGCTGTGATGGAGGATACAATATATAGATTGATATAATCTTTCTGAGGGAACAGATCTTCCTGCATCCGCACAAGATTTTTTAATGCCATCTCTTGCGTGCACAGATCCACAGTAGATAGAATATGGGAAGTTCGGACTATCCCCGTAGTCTCCATACCATATCGGTCTCTTGATGCCAGACAAAATTGAATACCAGTTGTAACTCCTGAGTTATTCTCATCACAAGGATCCTGTCCATCCAAAGTACGGTTGAGAAGGTCAATCCCAGAGATTATTTCATCATTGGTTGGGCCAATGAAATTGGCAGTTGGATCCTCAATTACAAAGACAACGACCGGTAAAGAGTACATGATAGGTCCCCGAGCCTGGTTTAATGAAAACGATTGACGATAGAGATTCTCAATATCTTCTGATGTCTTATAGTATTGGGGATCGCTCTGCCGGGTCTGATCCATCAAGGATGAAATGCAGATAGAATGGGCATTTGGGTGATTGCCTGTGACGTCCTTTTGCGGAGGTCCATTAAAGGTAAGCCATACGTAGAACCAAAGTAGCGACATAAAAAAAACGTAAAAAATCTCCTGCCAATATACTACATATTACAAATATTTATAATATTTGCTGTTGTAGGGTTAGAAAACACTTTCACTAAGGTCCAAAAAAACGAGGAAAAACCCTAGCATAAGGTTACTCCGCTATTTTATTGGCAATTCTATTTTACAAAATAAGAAAACTAATTTATTATGAAACCCTTAACCTATTTAAACCCCTTGTTTTAGCCCCATAAATGCCCGGACATAATTAAAATAAAATTTTTGTAATTATGAAGGGCACCTCTAAAAACCTATCATAAAAGTATGATATACGATTCGAAGTTCCTTTCTTGAAGATAACAAGAATAATAATCAGTCTGGCCTATTTGACAAGCAAGAAAGAATGACAAAGCTTAGTACGCTATGTGATCCACTTGTATCTAGTGAGCAAACGATAAATTTTGAAAAATTCAGTAGCATATTAGAGGACGCAACAAACATTGGCGTAATTCTGGTCATTGTAAACCATTAGTTTTTAAATAAATGCTATAGGTAAAACCCCTGAATTTTACTGAAATGGTAATTATATTAGACTTACCTCTTGCTTTTTGATTTAGAATGTATTTTATTTGAAAATATTATTATCAGAGGAGCGAAAAACAATTGATAGAAACGAAATTGAATACCAATTTTATGAAAATTGAGAGCCATGGCTCCCATTGTAGTGCTTTGGATTATGCTCATGAATGAAGTTTAGTCTTACCCCTGTTTGACGGTTTTCTTAACTCTATTTTTTTTTGATCTGAAAACTTTTTCAAGATTGCAAAGGAGAACTCCCGAAGGAATATCCTCAATTTCAACTCTAGAGTTGATACACAGCTTTTGATGTAATAACCTTAACTGAATGGTTTTTGGCGTTTTTCATTTACGCCATGTGTTAAAAGTGTTTCTCATAATTACCCTTTCATAAATTTCCAATTCGCTTTGTTTAAACTTTTATTCTTTGCACACCACTTTCTCTGAACACCAAGATCATGACCGCAATTATTATTACACTAAACATCTTCTTTCGAAAGAATCTCAAGCTTTTACTGGAGTTCCCTTTAAGATATCGTTATAAGTATCCCACCTTGGCTTGTCCTAGGGTCAAGGTGCAGCATTAAGATTTTCATAATCGTTTCTAGGCAAAAATTCTCATTAAATAATTGGGCACAAAGCCTCCTATGCCTACTAGCTTTCGGAGGCATGTGCTCGCAACAAAAAATAACGATGAAAAATATTAAATTTTTGTTGAGGCTGTATTGGTCAACCATGTATTATCAAACCGTAATAAGTCCGATTAATAGGGACCTAGACCACCCCTCTTGTATCTCGTCTTGGCTCAAACGTAATCTTTTGATTTTCTTGGCCTTAACATCCTTCTGTAAAAGTTATGGTCAAAGCTGTACTATTGCCGGCAATTCGGAGGTTTGCGATCATACCATCGAAACCTATTATGTAACCTATAGCGAAACAGCCTTTACTTCCTATTCCTGGAGTCTAACCGGAGGAGGAGTTATTCTTGGTGACATTAATTTGGATTCAGTATCGGTTTCCTGGAATTATTCAGGTCCATATGGGGTACAATGTGATGTTTTTGAAAGCGGGACATTTGTCACCTCGTGTTTCTTTAATGTAAATGTGTTCCCTAAGCCTATTAAGTACTTGCTTGAAATTGAACCTCAAGGATGGTATTCAGGTGAATTGAAAAATTTCTGCGTTGGTGATACTGTTACTGCTACACTCGTAGATTATTCTGGAGAAAACAACTCGAACTTTCAATATACGTGGCATGTAACTGGCGCAGGCACGAACTACAGTGCAGAAAGCAATCAAGCTTTTATTGAATTTATTATAGAAGGAGAAGTTGCCATTTGCGTTGATATTGAAATAGGTAATTGCTCATATACATATTGTGAAGACGTACAAGTCCATTTAACGCCTGACTCAGTGAGCTTTGAAATCGTTGCTGCGGACACTTTCAATGGGAGCAATACTTTATGTAGTAGCCAGGATATTTACTTTATGAATACAACTCCTGGTGATTTTGCCAATACAACTTGGTTGTGGACAGTTTATAATGGCATTAATACCTGGACCTACCATACGAGAGATCTACTTTTTCAATTTATCGATCCCGGATCTTACGACATTACCTTGCAGTTTTCTCCATATAACGGATGTAGTTCTGACCCTATAACCAAAACAGTAGAAATAGAAGATCTACTTCCTTTGCCTATAGGATGTCCTACAACAATTTGCTTTGGAGATACAGCATGGTATGTAGTACAAACTGATTGTGATAGTGTGAAATGGGAAGTCAGTGAGGAGGGAAGCGTGCTATACCAATCAGGAGATAGCATACAGATTACTTGGAACAATATTACGGGTAATGACTATGGTTATATTGTTGTTAATGGTTTTGGTTGTGATTCACAATATTGTTCATCACCATCTGTCGTAACCGTTCCATTATTCCCTCCTGACATGGTGAAGATCGGGGAGCCAACTATGATTTGTGGTAATGGCATCAGTTGGTATGATGAATTGACACCAACACCACCTGGGGCAAGTTATCAATGGTCCTTAACAAAATTGGATTCTTTAGGAGGCACAGTATCACTTGTGAATAGCACAAGTGAAAGGTGCTATATAAGTGTTACTGATTTTATAGGAGTTGTGCAATTAGATGTGGAAGTGTCACATCCGTCCTTGGAGTGTGTGGCATTTGACACGATTCTTGTAGATATTTATGGCGTTTCGCTTCGCTTACCTAATTCTATATGTTATGGTAGTTCGTTGAATGCGAACATAAAACCTCCCATGGATCTTAATGTACGCTGGGAAATCTATTATGAAGGATCGCTAGTGCATGTATTGACAGATGATGATTCGATCAGCATTTCTTCAGAAATCATATCCATTCCCGGTGCTTATACTATTAATGCTCAAATTCTTGATTCTATACAACAACCATGTGGATTAGAGGCTGTTTTCACTGTCAATGCTCCCGTCACTCCAATAGAAGAAATTCATGGTTCAGTAAAAATTTGTCCCGGACAAAATGAATATTATTGGGTTGATGGAGCTGAGGGAGTGGTCCATTGGTCAATACAAGGTGGCGTATTTGTACCATCCTCACAACCTATAACAGGCTTAATGCGTGAAGTTATGTGGGATGACACATCCAGTGTCAAATCAATTTCTGCATGGCGAAAAGTAGGAAGTTGTTACTCAGATACTATTACGCTATTTGTAGAGGAATATAACGTCAGTGACATCATGATCTTTGGTGATACTACAGCATGTTCTGATGGTATGAGTACCTTTACAGTAAGTTTCGATGGAGCAGATAATTTTATCTGGTCGATTGATCCCCCCGAAATCGGCAGCATCCTGCCAGGTGAGGACTCTTCGGAAATAATAATCTTATGGCATTATACTCCGATTCCTGTGGATGTGACTGTTTCTGTGATAGCCGACGACTGCTTTAGCTCTGGAATGGACGCCACATTAAATATTTTAGTCACTCCGTTCGATTTTCAAATTGTTGGCGACAGCATTGCATGTGCAGGAGACACACTTACTTTTACTTCGACGGCTTTATCAGCTTCAGAATGGACTTGGTTTATAAATGGGGATACGGCAGGAAATGCTTCTCAAATGACAAATATATTTGATGAGCCGGGACAATATTTAATTGAACTCCAATCGTATAGTCCAAATGGATGTGGGGCTGACTTTCTGGCTTCTCATTTGGTCATAGTACAAGGGTTTAATGCACCTCTACTTTTTGCGGACACTATCGTTCAATGTCCTATTGATTCAACTTTTTCCGCCAGTCTTCTGACAAATTATAGTAGCGAAGGAAACTATACTTTCATGTGGTACCTGGATAATATTTTGCTTTCTGGTGAAACCAATCCAATTCTAAATATCACGGAGTTAGGCACATATATGGTTGAAGTCTCAGATGGAATATGTAGTCGTTCCGCTGAACTTGTAGTTCTGTGCGATTCAATCTCTGAATGTCAATGTGATACAGCTATAGAAGTATCAATATTAGAAGTTGATGCTCATCAGTTTGATTGTGGCCGTTATTCAATTGAAGGTGATATTATGGAATTCACCAATGCTAATCCTCGATATTGGCGGGTTCCAAATGTGAATGGCATAGGGTATCGAACACTGCCAATCGATGTAGTGGGTGATCTTATTAAAACTAATCTTCTCGTTGAAATGCCTGGCTTATATCAGATCTCTCTTACAGGAGTATGTAAAAGTGATGGAGAACAGTGTCCGGTAAGGGCCAATGACTTTTTAACAATTCCGCTTACAACTGGTATTGAGTATGAAATAGATTGCATAGGAGATGGTAGCACCTATTATATAACCATTCACGACAATTCTCTTCTTCTAGCCACTGCCCAAATTGATTCAAGGGAATGGCTGTTAAATTCAGTGCCATTTTCAGACTCACTTGAGTTAAGCTTAATTGCAAATGCCGGAGATACGATTCCAGTCAGTCTCACATTGGTGGATTCATCTGGATATTCTTGTCAAAAGAGCATTAATATATTTGTTCCTCAGCAGCCTGAGCTAAGTTTTACAACTGGGTTTGAAGGTGGCTGTGCTCAGACAATCTCAACTTTTTATCCGGTTCTTGATAGTCTTGCAGGAAATTTAGCTGGTCTTTTATGGGATTTCGGTGATAATTCACAAAGTGAGCTTATAAATCCGGTAAAAGTCTATGCAGGAACCGGCATGTTTGAAGTTACACTTATTGCTGAGACAAGTTTCGGATGCACTGTATCTGTAAGCGATACTGTAGAAATTGTTGAAAATGAAATCGGTGGAGAAATTATATCGCTTGGCCAGACTTGCGATGCTTCAGTAATACTTGGGTTTGACCAGGAAACTGGAGGTACTATAGTTGATTATCATTGGATGCCAACAAATGATACAACTTCAACAATCAATGCTATGCAAGCAGATATGTTTACGCTTCAAGTATGGGATGAAAATGGTTGCACATTTATTACAGATCCGTTTATGGTCAGCATTGTTGAACCATTTGATTTTTCATGTCTGCCTATGGAGGCATCGAAATGTCAAGGAACAGGAGCGTACAAATTGGATGAATGTGTCAATTCAGAATATAAGGCAATGTGGTATGCGATACCAAATTACACAGATACATTATCATTTCCTGTATCAATTGGAACGGCAATCACTGGTACTTACACTATATATTTGCTGGCCGTTGATCCTGTCACAAAGGAAACATGTGCAGAGTATTCCTTTGTACTTAATGTTAATCCCTCGCCATCCATATCTCTTCAGACCACTTTGGTTAGCTGTGATCCTTTTTTAGCAGAGGTTTATGAAACTGCTGATCAAATCGTGAATTGGACAAATACAAATTTTCCAGCTTCGAGCAGTATTATGGTTACCGATGCAAAATCATACAGTGCAAAGATTACCAATGAATTTGGTTGCTTTGATGATGCAAGCGTTGCGGTAAGGGATTTGCTTGACGTCAGCGCTTTTGATGCCGGATGTAGAACAGAATGTCTGGATGATATCATTGCGGGTTTGGTTATCGTAAATGGTATCCCTGACACATTTGATTATTGGGAGTGGAGACTTAATGGATCGGCTGTTGATTTTGGTACGGGTGCTGTAGACCCTCTGACAATAACTTCATTGTTGATTGGAAACATATCTCTATATGTTGTTCGAGATAGTTGCTCTAAGGAAACCGGAAATCACTATATTGAGGCAATCCAATGTGGCAATTGTCCAGATAGCCTGATTGTAGCTGCAAGTACTCACGAATTGATGCCTGTATTTGGCGATGCTGATTGCGATGAATATGTGTATTACGTTGAAGGCACATATATTATTCCCCAAGGATATATATTTTGTGACTCCATACCTGTTTTTGAAGGAGGATATTTTGTATATGATGAATTTAATTATCCACTCGACCCCACCTACACTACTGTTAATTTCTCCGGACATTTGTATGTTACGGACATGGCAGCATATATGTCTAATCCTGGGTTGGTAGGTGAATTCATGATATGCGATGACTCAACTGGGGCGATGTGTCCTGCGAAAGTTACAATTCAATATCGTGCTCCTATGAATGGCATGATGTGTAATTTCACACATTGTCTAAATTGTATTTCATGCAATAATACATTTGGACAAAATGTTCCTGTGAAGAGCTGTATGACGTTACAATTTCCAACCTGTTATGACGATTGCGATGTCAATGAATACGTACTTAACATAATCAAACCTGACTTAACAAATCCTATTACGTTGTATTCTGATACTATTGTATGGGATAGTAATGGAATAAATCAGGATTACTGTTTTGAATATATCTTAAAATACTATCATCCCACATCACCTTGCTACCTGGTTGAGTTGGAATCGAATTGTGGACATTATTGTTTGTCTTCGATCTGCTTGGATGATCTTGTGCCGTGCTATAGTATTGCTCCTCTCCAGCAAGGCTCTAAGCCTACAACTTTGCTTCAAAATGAACTAGAAGTATTCCCTAATCCAAATAATGGAGACTTAGTTTATCTCAAAGCAGGAAATGTTACTTCAGGTGAAGCTCATGTTACTATATATTCCTTTGATGGTGCAATTGCTGTTAGTGAAGATGTAAGTTTCAATGGCCAGAATGCCTCCATTCAGACAAACAAACTAATTCAAGGAATCTACGTTATTACTGTCCAGGATAAGACAACGGGTATGAGATCCACGACCAGGTATGTGCATATGGATTAATTATCTTTAAAAGTTCTACCAAAATATACAAGGGCAGTCTGAATTTGGACTGCCTTTGTTTTTCCTTTCTTATAGAATGTGCTTTACAATAATAGAATTTTCAAATATACCTTGCTGCATGAGCAGGGCCGGATGTTTTCCCCCGGCCCTGATGCATCTTTACTTGATTTGCTTTCTTCGATGTCTGGATTTCTTCCTCCTGCCACCAGATTTTTTAAAGTAGGCTGCCAATTGAAGCCCAATTCTAACAACGGTTCCAATCATACCAATCAATGTTTCTAACCCTTCCAGAGTGAAGAATAAAAATAACACTAAGACCATTTTAGGTCTCCTTTTTTTTGTACCCAGGTGGTGACGCATTATGGGACTTTTTAAAATAAAGCATAGAATTCCCGGCACGGCATCATTGCTTTATTATATATATCCTAAAAATTTTGAAAACGATATCCTACGAGCATTTTTGAAGGATGATAAGGTTGTATGGATAGCGGCACTTGCAAAATAATACCCTACGCACAGCATAGACAGCTGTGTTTTTTTCTACTCCCCTGTCCGTTTTGCTGAGAATTCCGGTTCGATATTATTGTTGATTCAATCATTAATTGCGATGTCCATTCATCGGCAAAACGCGGTATTGGCAAGCTACCAGTGGTCAGGAACCAGGGTGGGAGCAAGTAACTTCACACTGCTAACTTCTCGCTGCTAACGCCCTCACATCTGCATTGCCTCCGGAAATGATGATACCAACTCTTTTTCCTTTCAGTTGATCCTGATATCGAATGACTGCAGCAACAGCAACTGCGCTGCTAGGTTCAATGATGATCTTCATTCTTTCCCACACCCACCACATAGCTGAAATGATTTCTTCTTCACTGACGAGTAATACTTTACTGACCAGCTCGTGGATGATTGGAAAATTGATATCTCCCAGATTGGTGCGCAGCCCATCAGCTATGGTATCCGCCCGTTCATTTGTTTCAATCTTTCCAGATTGCAAAGACCGGTAGGCATCATCTACATTGCTGGGCTCTGCAGCCCACACCTGGGTCGACGGTGAAAACCAATAAGCCGCGAGCGCAGTGCCTGCGAGTAGACCGCCTCCACCCACCGGTGCAATAATGATGTCAAGCCCTGGTATCTCTTCAAGCAATTCCTGGGTGCAACTACTATTACCTAAAATAACCTGAAGGTCATTTGAAGGATGAATAAAAGTCATTCCTCGTTCATTGATGACTGCATGCACTGCCTCCTCACGATCAATAGGCCTGGGACCGCTAAAAATAATTTCTGCTCCATAACCACGCACTGCTTCAACTTTCACTGCGGGTGCATTCTCCGGCATGACAATCACTGCTTTTACTCCTTTGATCCTTGCGGCAAGCGCAATAGCCTGCGCAAAATTTCCGGATGAATGTGTGACAACACCCTTAGCCAACTGCTCATCACTCAATCTGGATAATGCATGTGATGCCCCTCTCATTTTGTAGGCACCCATTCGCTGGAAATTCTCACATTTTAAAAACACTTCTGCGCCTGTCATTTCATTCAAGGTTGAAGAAGTCAATACCGGTGTCCTATGCACTATATGGCTGATCCTGGCACGGGCATCAAGCAAATCCTGTTTCGAAGAAAGTATCATTCCGGAATTATTTTAGCCAATAGTGATTGAATCAAACGCCATGTATTTTCAATATGCACCTCCTCCGTATAGGTCTGTCCGGGCACCCATCTGATCAGGCTTCTGCCCTCTATCACCGCATGTGTCATGTAAGCTTTCCCACTGTTATTGATTTCCTGAGAAAGCTGTTTTGTTAGTTTACCTTCAGGATCAAGTTCTGTTTTAATTCTGAAGGAAATAATATTTAATGATCGCTGGTATGCAAGTTCAAGTCGCAAATCATGCATCACGAGCGCTTCAATTTTTTCAGCTAATGCTATGTGGTGTCTCAGTTTTGATTTGATTGCATCTGTTCCCAACAACAGCAGCGTCATCCAAAGCTTGAGTGCCCTGAATCTTCTTCCCAATGGAATTCCCCAGTCACGGTAGTCATTGACTTGATCACCCTGGGAGGTCATTAGATATGAAGGATTGATACTCATGGTGCGAACCAGCAATTCCGGATCTCTCACATAATAGGCACTACAATCAAACTGGACAAACATCCATTTGTGTGGATTGAAAACATAACTATCTGCACCTTCAAGGCCTGCCCTCAGATGAGCATATTCTTCAAGCATCAATGCACTGCCTGCATACGCAGCATCTACATGATGCCACAGGCCATATTGATTGGTGATGCTGCTGATCGCATGTATTGGATCGATAGCACCAGTACCCGTTGTTCCTAACGTGGAGATGACACATGTGGGAACAAATCCAGCCTGGAGATCCCGCATAATTGCTGCTTCAAGTTGAGCAGGAATCATTGCTAAATTTTCATCTACCGCAATGTGCACAAGATGGTCTGTACCAAAGCCGGCCAGGCGGACTGCTTTTTCCACAGATGAGTGAGCCTGTGCAGAAGCGTAGATGCGATAGACGGTTCCGTCAAATCCATGCTTTGAAATCCTGAAACCAGACTTCCATTCCCGCGCAGTAAGCAAGGCGGTCAAAGTTGCAGAAGAAGCTGTATCCTGGATAGCGCCTTGCCAACCGGAAGGAAGTCCAAGTAAATCCCTGCACCACTCCATACAACGCTGCTCAAGCTCTGCTGCAGCAGGAGAGCTCTCCCAAAGCATACATTGTGCCGACATACCCGCAGTAACCATTTCTGCGACAATAGATGGAAAGCTCGTATTGCCTGGAAAAAAAGCATAGAAACCCGGATGCTGCCAATGCGTCATACCCGGAATAATCACCTCTTGTAAAATCCTGAAAACCTCATCGTCAGTTACGGGCTGAGCAGGAAACTGAGCAGGAAACTGTTTGTAAATATCTCCTGGAAGTACCTGACTTCGGACAGGATAATTTTCAATGTTTCTGTAATAATCCGCTATCCACAATACAGCACGTGAGGCCAGGTCGACAAAGGCCTGACGACCTTCTTCATTATTGTGAAATAAGACAGGATCCATCCGAAATAATTTATTGCTCCGGTGCCAGGATGCCGGTCTTCTCGCCGAAATAATGAACAAACCTTCTCATTTCATTGGCGAGTTCAGTATTCTGGGTTGATTTATAGTACCCGTCAGTAAGGGCAGTCAGCGCATAGAAAATCTTGCGATCCATTTCTGCTACCTGGAGCTCTTTGGTCCAGAGGAATAAAGTAGATGTATCGAGGGTATCCTTGTCGAGTAAAGCAAGAAAGACTGATTTGCTTTCAGATGGATGAGCTTGATGGGCATCTGATGCCTGCCATTCGATGATCTCCGGGACACGATTGGCATCAAGTTGTATGCGGATAGAAATATCTGAAGTTGATGTAGACATGGTATATGGATATGATCGGTAAAACTACTGTAAGAGAGTGAGAAAGTAAGAGAGTAAGAGGGCTAGTTAGGTACAAATCACTGATTAAACAACTTTGCGAG
>Ga0073902_10000888_pt1 | contig 16789 bp, 13 predicted proteins | sample KloWWTmeKNB19Kit_FD_66667 | JGI IMG/M metagenome (GOLD analysis project Ga0073902, IMG submission 66667) | Active sludge microbial communities from Klosterneuburg, Austria, studying microevolution and ecology of nitrifiers - Klosterneuburg... | ecosystem: Engineered > WWTP > Aerobic digester >...
TTTCACTTCAAGATATGAGGTTTCGTCGGCTAGTCGTCAACTGCCGCCAATGCCTCGGCGATGATGTTGTCGCGGTGGATGCCGACGTAGCGGTAGACCGACTCGCGATTCCCGCTCTGGCCATACACATCAACCCCAAGCGGATGCGCGCGCTGACCGTAGACCGAACCAATCCAGGCCAACGAGTGACTGGCCGCGTCGCAAACCGTGACGATGGGCGCGCTACGTTGGCCCTCCGGGATGAGCGAGTCGAACAGGTGCCGGTCGGTGCGGCTGCCCTCGCGCCAGGTTGTGTAGGCCCGGCGCGGGCTGACCAGGTGGATGATGTTCGTGTCCACGCCTTCCACTGCCAACGCTTCCGCGGCGGCCAGGGCATCCGCGACGAGCACACCCGTCGTAACAATGTGGACCAGCGGTCCTTCTCCGCGGGCCGGACGAATGGCGTAACCGCCGCTGAGTACGGCGGCGCGTAAACCGTCACGCCCCAGGCGAGCCAGGGCCGGCTCGATCAGGCGCTGTTCGATCGGCCGAGTGGACAGGCGCAGGAAGGTGCTCCGGCCCGCCTTGCGGTCCAAACACTGGCGCAGTCCCTCGAGCAGCGCCCACTCCAGTTCGATCGCAAAACACGGCTCCCAGAAGTCGAGCAGCGGCACCTCTTGCCCAAGCGACGAGGTCAGGGTGGCCTGATGCGCGCCGCCTTCGGGCGACAGGGTGACGCCACTGGGCGTGCCGGCGAAGATGAACCGCGCGCCCGAGTAGGCGCCATACAAGATCGCGTCGAGGGCCCGGATGACAAACGGGTCGTAGACCGTTCCAATTGGAAATAGCAATTGGCCGTTGTGCTCGCGCGACAGGCCAAGCATGCTGAGGGCCAGAAAGACATTGGTCTCGGCGATCCCGAATTCGATGTGCTGGCCGCCCGGCCCGGGTTGCCAGCGCAAGGTGGTGTTGCGCCCGATCTCGTAGTCCCGGCCGGGGTTGAGCGAGAACGCCCCCACCCGGTTGATCCACCCGCCCAAATTGGTCGAACTGGCGACATCACCGCTCACGGTGACGACTCGCTTGCCGACCTGAGGTAGATCGGCCAAACGAAGCAGGGCCCGCCCAAACGCCTCCTGGGTGGAGGCCATCGCCGCGCTCGTCGCGTTCAATTCAAGCGGGATATCGGCGCTGGTGATCGTCACCGCCGGCTGGGCCGGGGGCGCCCCGATCCCAACTCGCGCAGCGGCCGCCGACAGAAGCGCGTGCTCTTTCGAACCCGGCGAAAAACCCGCCCACGAAGCCTCCTCCGCAATGCCGAGGCTTTCACGAAAGGCCGCAAAACGCTCCGGGCTGAGCAATGCGCCGTGATTGAGCGGATCGGCGGCCACGGGCAGGCCCCAACCCTTGATGGTGTAGGCCAGGATGACAGTGGGTTGAGGCGGGGTCACCTCTGACTTCTCGAGCACCCGAATCAGTTCCGGCAGGTCATGTCCGCCGAGATTGGCGAGCAGAGCGGGCAGCTCGGCATCCGATACACCCGCGAGACAGGCCGTGATCTCCGGGCCGCGCGAGAGTTCGGCCAGAGCGGCGCGCACCACCGCGCCATCGCTGCGAATGAGGCTCTGATACTCCTCGTTGTCCATCGCGTCGATGGCCTCGCGCAGGGCTTCGCCACCAGGCCGGGCAAATGCCGCTTGCAGCTTCGCCCCGTATTTCGCCTCGAAAACCCGCCAGCCACAGGCCTGAAAGATACGCTTGAGCCGGGCCGCCCGAATATGGGGCACCACCCGATCAAGACTCTGCCGGTTCAGATCGACGATCCACAACGCGTTGTCCATGGCCATGGACTCGTCGAGGAGCATCTCCCACACGTTGCCCTCGTCCAGCTCGGCGTCGCCGCTCATCGTGACGAAGCGGGAGGCCGTCGTCTCTCCAAAGTGGGCGTGGGCATATTTCTGGGTCAACGCGGCAAAGACCGGCGCGGCACAGCCCAGGCCCATGGATCCCGTCGAGAAGTCGACCAGGGGCGGATCCTTGGTCCGGCTGGGATAACTCTGCAGGCCGCCAAATTCACGCAACCGTCGAAGCTGAGTTTCGGGCAGCCCGCCCATCAGATACATGAGCGACCAGAAGGCCGGTGACGCATGCGGCTTGGGGCAAACTCGATCACCCTGGCGCAAGAACTTGAGGTAAAGCGCGGTCAGAATCGTCACTGACGAGGCCGAGGAAGCTTGATGGCCACCCACCTTCACCCCATCCTCATTGGGCCGGACGTGGTTGGCGTGGTGGATCATCAGGGTTGACAACCACAGAACTCGGCGCTGGATGGCGTCCAGCGTCTCAAACTCGCCTTCGGCAATTGGCAGATTCATATCAGTGACTCCCGGAGATATATTGTAAACTGTAAACCGGCCCAGGGAGTCACCGAAGAGATGGCGAGATCACAATCCGCGCACGAAGCGCGGGGATTGTGATCTCGCCATACCGTTTGCGATCATGCGTCCATCATAGAGCCTCGATCGTGAAGCTGATAATGTACCCGCCCGGGCCTCCGCCCGAACGCTCCTCATGCGCGCCGACCCCCCAGTTTTCGGTGGCGGTGTAGCGGCGTGAGACGATGCCAGCCTGCTGGTCGTTGTCAAATCCAGGCTGACCCATCGACCGAACGCCATTGTCCTCATCGACGCCATTGACAAAGACGCTCAGAGCCGCGTCTTCGGCGACCTCAACGACATAGCGCTTGTTCAGCCGGTATGACTTACCATGCGTAACGGTCTTCGTTCCACGCGCCGGCCAGCGATCGGTCTCTCCGGCCACGTCAAACTCGAGCCACAGCGCATCGTCGAAATCCCGCGACTCATCATGCAGGATCGAGACCTTGCTGAAGGAAACGGCAAACTGGCGGGTCGGCCTGGCCTTGGGCGCGATGGGATTGTCCGGCAGACCGCGCGCGCCTGGCACCGCAAGACCCGTCACATCAGCGAGGTCCGGAGGCGGAAGACGGGGCGCGAAGTCCTGCACAAACCACCCGCGCCATAGCTCGTTGCCCGGCGACGTCTCATGAAAGTGAGGATCGCCTTTATCCGATACGAGCCGGACCGGCAGGTCAGGCCAGTTCACGTCATAAATCAGGATCTCGATTCTCTCGGTGGCGGGGTCGACCTCGTAGCCATAGGCGACCACCTGGTGGTTGTGGGCGAGTTCGGACACCTCATCGGCAAAGATCAGCCCAAGCGGGACCGGGATGCCATTGTCGATCGATCGGCGCAGCTTTGGAAACTCATCCTCACGCGTCCAGCGGGTCACGCCGCGCCTGAAAAACGTGGGGCCGTCGGGGGTCAGCGACCACTCAAAGAACTTGAGCGCGCTAAACGTTGCGAACGACTCGAGCTGGCGTTTGTAGATGTAGCCCGCCAGAGGATGCCCATCCGGCGGCACGCCACCAAAGCCGGCAAACTCGGCCTCGGTGAAAGGCGGGACGGGCTGGTTCGCCCGAAACAAGTCCAGCACGGTGTAGGCCATCCCGCCGCAGCGGCCATAAGTGGTGACCTTGTCGCCACCCGGCAGGGCCACGATCGTGTTGACAAATCGGTTGGCGAAGTGAAAGCCGTGTTCCTTTGGATCGAAGCGGGTCAAGATTGGGGGCATTGGTTTGTCTCGCTTTCGGGTGTCGGCAGCATTCAGTTCTGGCCGCTCAGCCGGACCACTGCCCGGCCGCGGATTCCACCGTTGAGGATCGTGCTCGTTATCCGGGGGATGTCCTCGAGTTCGATCTCAAAGCCGATCCGGTCAAGTGCCTTCGGCTTGAGATCGGTTGACAGGCGCCCCCAGGTGTCCGCGCGAAGCGGCATCGGGCATTTCTCCGAGTCGACCCCCAGCAGGCTCACCCCGCGCAGGATGAAGGGGAAGACGGTCGTCGACAGGGCGGTCCCGCCGGTCAGTCCGCAGGCCGCGACGGCCCCGCCCGACCTCGTGGCGCGGATCGCGTAACTCAGCGTCGCGCCGCCAACCGAGTCGATCACCGCCGCCCAACGCTCTTTCTCGAGGGGCCGGCTGCTTTCGGCCGAAACGTCCTCGCGCGACAGCACCTCGGCCGCGCCGAGATCGCGCAGAAAGGCGTGTTCGCTGGCCTTGCCAGTCGAGGCCGTGACCTCGTACCCGGCCCCGGCCAGCATGTTGACGGCCAGGCTGCCCACCCCGCCGGTCGCGCCCGTGACCAGCACACGGCCCCTGCTCGGGTCGAGCCCGTTACGCTCCAGCAACTGCAGGGCCAGGCCAGCCGTAAACCCGGCCGTGCCGAGAATCATCGACTCGCGCAAGGTCAGCCCTTCTGGCAATGGCAGCACCCAATCGGCCTTGACCCGCGCATATTCGCTGAATCCGCCAAAGTGCGACACGCCAATGTCGTAGCTGGTGGCGATCACGTGGTCGCCGGGTTTGAAGCGCGGATCGCTTGACTCGACCACGATCCCCGACAGATCGATCCCCGGCACAAAAGGGTATTTCCGAACAATGTTGCCGGTCGGTGAACAGGCGAGTCCATCCTTGAAATTGACGCTCGAATAGGCCACCTGAATCAGCACCCCACCGGCCGGAAGGTCGTCCAGGCCAAGGCGCTTGACTTCCACCGAAAACCGGTCAGCGGTTTTGTCCACGACCAGGGCGCGAAACTCCAAGCTCATGACCGAGATTATCACCCAGGCATGCTAAACTCGCCGCGTGGATGACCTGACGGGGTTTGTGCGCGCATGGAGCATGCGGGCGCGCTGGCAGCGCGGTCTGCGCTGGCTATTCCTGGGGCTGGCCTGCGGCCTTGGGATCTCCCTGGCCCTGGCGATCGCGGCCCGGATTATCCCGCTGATCAGCCTGCCCCGCCTGGTCTCGATCAGCATTCTGGCGGCAGTTGGCGGCGCCGCCATCGCGCTTGGCGCACCCTGGGTCCGCGGCGCGCGCCGAAGCACGCTCTCATGGGCGCGCGAGTTTGACCATCGGCTCGACCTCAAGGAGCGCCTGTCGACAGCCCTGGAAGCCCGTGACGGAGCGCTGAACGTCAGCAATGACACGATTCGCCGGCTGCAGTCAGCCGACGCGCTAGACCGGGCGAGCGGCGTAGATCCGAGACGCGCCCTTCCGCTGCGTATTTCGCGCCGGGATGCTGCCATCGCCTCAGTCCTTGGCCTGAGCCTTGTCCTCGCCCTGGGGCTGCCGAATCCGCAGCAGACTGTGCTCGCCGAACGCGAGCAGTTTCATGAGGCAACCCGGGCCGAGGCGGCGAAAATCGCAGAGGTCGAAAAGGCGATTGAAAACTCGCCTTTTCTGAGCGAGGCCCAGAAGCAGAGCGCGCTGGACGCGCTGGACCAGGCCCGGCGCAGTCTCGAGGACGCCAGCGTGACCCCAGAACAGGCCCTGGCCGCATTGAACGAGGCCGAGGCCCGCCTGGACGCGCTGCAAAACGATGCAAATCCAGCGGCGCGCGAGGACCTGCGCCGGGCCGGGCAGACCATGACCCCCGACGAACTGACCCGACAGATGGCCGAGTCGCTTGCCCAGGGCGACTTTCAAAAAGCCGCGGAACAAATGCGGAAGCTCACAAGCAAGGATGGCCAGGCCCTCAGCGAAACCGAACAGCAGCGGGTTGCCAATCAGCTCGACCAGATGGCCCGCGAGGTCCAGAATTCCGATCCCCAACTCGCGAGCCAATTGCGCCAGGCCGCTCAGGACTTGCGACAAGGCAAAGCCGAATCGGCCCAGCAGCAACTCGGACAGGCTGCGGATTCGCTGGATCGATCGAGCCAGGCCCAGGCCACTGAGACTGAGCTCCAGTCGGCCGAGCAGTCGGCCGCGGAGGCGCGCCAGCGTGTCGCCGAGGCGGCAGGGCAGACCGCGAACAGCCCGCAGTCTCAGCCAGGGGCATCGTCAGGGTCCGAGGGCTCGCCATCCGATCAACCCGGTCAGCAGGGCGAACCGGGACAAGGACAGGGCGGCGCGCCTACCGAAGCGCAGGGCGGTCAACCCGGTTCGAGCGGTCCGGGCGATTCCATCACCCCGGGCCACTCAGAAGACACCGGCACCGACAACAGCGTGTATGCCCCGGGTAGCCGGCTGAATCCCACCGGCGCCAACGTCGCATTGCCGGAGTCTCAAAGCCAGACATCGCCGGACCCAAACAGCGCTCCGCGCCAGGCGCTCCCAGGCAGCAGCATCGTGCCGTATCAGCAGGTCTATCGCGAGTACGCAAAAACTGCCGACCAGGCGCTTCAAACTGGTGATGTTCCGGCCGCGCTCCGCGACTATATCCGGGACTACTTCTCGTCGCTTGATCCGAAACGCTAAGGGATGCCCGCGCGGATTGTTCTGCTAGACTCCGTCGCGCAGCTCAGAAGCCCATGTCGCCTGTTCGAGGCACAGCGCACAACATTGCTCTCTCTTCCACTTCAACGCGCCCACGACGCAATGGATTGCGCCGGACATGGCCTTGACATACACGTTTGACAATGCAACAGGAGCCAAAGAATGGAGTTGATCAAGGTATCCGCGAATTCGCGCTCGACGGCCGTCGCCGGCGCGATCGCGGGCGTCGTGCGCGAGCACGGGCGCGCTGAGGTGCAAGCGATCGGCGCGGGTGCCGTCAACCAGGCCATCAAGGCGGCCGCCATCGCGCGTGGCTATTTGCTGCTGGACGGCATTAATGTTGTGGTCATTCCGTCCTTTGGCGAAGTCGACATCGAGGGCGCGGAACGCACCGCCGTAAGGTTTTCGGTTGAGCCGCGATGATGGCGAAACAGAGGAAAGAACGATATGAGTAAACAACGCACCGCGCTGGTTACCGGATCCGCGCGCGGCATCGGCCAGGCAATCGCGAAGCGGTTGACAGTCGACGGGTTTTGTGTCGTTGTCGCGGACATTGACGAAGCTGCCGCGCGCGCAACTGCTGAGCAGCTCGCGGCTGGCGACCCAACCCGAGCCTTTGCCCTGCCGGTGGACGTGAGCGACCCCGCCAGCGTCCAGGCCCTGGTGGCAGCAGTATTGGAGCGCTGTGAACAGATCGATGTGCTGGTCAACAATGCCGGGATCGTCGGCGCCGCCCAACCCGTCGCGACCTACCCGATTGCCGATTGGCGGCGCATCATGTCGATCAACCTGGACGGCGTGTTTTATTGCTGCCAGGCCGTCCTGCCCTCCATGTTGCAGCGCGGGCAAGGCCGAATCATCAATATGGCCTCGATCTCGGGCAAGGAAGGCAATGCCGGACTGGCCGCATACTCGACGTCCAAGGCGGGTGTGATCGGGCTGACCAAATCGTTGGCGAAGGAAGTCGCCACGCGCGGCATCCTGGTGAATTGCATCACCCCCGCGATCATTGAAACCGAGCTGCTGCAACAGATGGGCCCAGAAGTCGTGGCCTCGCTTGTTGCCAAGATCCCCATGGGCCGTCCGGGCCAGCCCACCGAAGTCGCTGCGCTGGTGTCCTGGCTTGCGTCCGACGAATGCACATTCAGCACCGGCGCGGTCTTTGACCTGAGTGGCGGCCGCGCGACGTACTAGCCGCCGCGGGCGGAGAATATTCCAAAAAGCGCAATCCCCCGGCGGATCCGGGGGATTGCGCTTTTTGGTTTGTTGTCGGCGTGCTGCCGAAAGTTCAGCCGGTCACGGCGCCGTCGCAGGCGGGGCCAACCAGTTTGGCATACTTGGCGAGCGCGCCAGACGTGAAGTTCGGCTGCGGCCGCACCCAGGCCGCCAGGCGGGCCTGAATTTCGGCATCGCTCAGGTCAACGGACAGAATGCCGTTCAGCGGATCGGTCGCGTCGAGGGTGATCATGTCGCCGTCGCGCAGGATTGCGATGGGACCACCCACCCAGGCTTCGGGTCCGACGTGGCCGACCATGAGACCGCGGGTCGCCCCGCTGAAGCGCCCGTCGGTGATAAGCGCGACATCATAACCAAGCCCCTGGCCCGTGATCGTCGCGGTTACCGCCAGCATTTCGCGCATGCCGGGGCCGCCCTGCGGTCCTTCGTAGCGAATCACCACCACGTCGCCCTTGACGATCTGGCGCTGGGCGACGGCCTCGGCGCACACTTCCTCACTGTCAAAGACGCGGGCGGGGCCGACATGGCGCAGCCGGCTGACGTTGGCGACCTTGACCACCCCGCCTTCGGGCGCGAGATTGCCGCGAACGACGACCATGCCGCCCGTCGAGCGGATGGGTTTGGCCGCGGCATGCACGACGTCCTGGTCCGCCAATTGCTCGGCGTTCTTGACGTCCTTCAGGTTCTCCCGGACGGTCTTGCCTGTGACCGTTAACGCGTCGCCGTGCAGCAGCCCGGCGTCGAGCAGCGTCTTCATGACGACCGGCACGCCGCCGATCTTGTGCAGATCCTCCATGACGTACTTCCCGCCCGGCGTCATGTCGGCGATATGGGGCGTGCGGGCGTTTATTCGGACGATGTCGTCAAAGGTCAGGACGAGTCCGGCCTCGCGCGCAATCGCGGGCATGTGCAGCGCGATATTGGTGCTGCCACCCATCGAGAGCGCTACTGCCAGGGCATTCTCCAGCGCCTCGCGGGTCAGGATATCGCGGGCGTAGATGCCGCGCGCGATCAGGTTCATCAGGGCCTTGCCGGTTGCGTAGCCCATGTCCATGCGCTCGGAATCGACGGCGGGAGGTGACGCGCTGCCGGGCAGGGCCATGCCAATGGCTTCGCTGACGCTGGCCATCGTGTTGGCGGTGAAGAGCCCGCCACACGAGCCAATTCCGGGGCATGCCGCGCACTCCAGATCGTGGAGATCCTCGGCCGACATCGCGCCAGCCTGGTGCAGGCCAACGCCTTCATAGACGTTCTGGATCGTGACGTCCTTGCCCTTGAAGCGGCCGGGTTTGATCGTGCCGCCGTAGATGAAAATACTGGGCAGGTTCAGCCTGGCCATGGCCATGAGCGTGCCGGGCAAACTCTTGTCGCAACCGGCCAATCCGACCAGCGCGTCATAGCAATGGGCGCGCATCATGAGCTCAATTGAGTCGGCGATGACCTCGCGGCTGACCAGCGAGGCCTTCATCCCCTGATGGCCCATCCCAATGCCATCGGACACCGAGATGGCCACAAACTCACGCGGGGTGCCGCCATTCTCGGCAACGCCGCGTTTGGCGTATTGGGCCAGGTCATGGAGGACCATGTTGCAGGGTGTGGCTTCATTCCACGTGCTGGCGACACCAACGAGCGGCTGGGCGAGTTCGCGATCGCCCAGGCCCATTGCGCGCATAAACGCGCGGTGCGGCGCGCGCGTGGCGCCTTCGAGTTCGTGGCTGCGAATCTTTCCGGGAGAGGACATTACAGACTCCTTGTGATGATTGCGGAGATATCCCACACCGGCGTGTGGGATATCGGTTGGGATTTCTGGCCCGGATGATACTTGAGCGCGTCGCGCACCCTGAAAACGCCTGTGTGCGGTCGATTTGCGGCGAAACACTCACCTGCGTTTAAGGCCATTCCGAGACACTTTCGCGATGAATCGAGCCAGAGTTGCCGCCTTGATCCTCCTGTCCCTTGCGCTGCCGGCGTGCGCGCCACAGGTCACCGTGACGCCGGCCAGCGCCCCGACGCCGACCTCCTTGCCGACCTCGACCGTGGCGCCGCCGTCCGCCACGCCGACGGCCACCCTCGTGCCCACCGCAACCCCGGTGCCGCCGACGGCGACGCCCTCACCCACACCCACGCCCACGCCGCATCCCCTCAGTATCGAAGCGGGCCGCAAGACCGACTACCCCGGTAGCCCGATCAAGATCGAGCAGAATTTGCCGGCCGGCGTGAACTACAGCCGGTTTGTGGCCTCTTATCAGTCAGAGGGCTACAAGATCTATGCATTGTTGACCATCCCCAATGGGAAGAAACCCGCGACCGGCTGGCCAATCGTCGTCTTCAATCACGGCTATATCCCGCCAGCGCAGTACCGCACAACTGAAAAATACGTGGGCTACCAGGACGCTTTTGCGCGGGATGGCTATATAACGTTCAAGTCGGATTATCGCGGCCACGGCAGCTCCGAAGGGCAGGCAAGCGGCGGCTACGGGTCGACCGGATATACGACCGATGTCATGAACGCGGTCAGTTCGCTCAAAGCCCATCCCGACGCGGACCCGAATCGGATCGGTATGTGGGGGCACTCGATGGGCGGCTACATCACGCTGAGGGCCATGGTCCTGTCGAAGGATGTCAAAGTCGGGGTGATCTGGGGCGGTGTCGTGGCGTCGTATCCTGACCTCATGGAGCGCTGGACGCGCCGCGGTGGCACGCCGCCGGCGCCGCCGACACCGATTGCGGGCGCGCGCCGCTGGCGGGATGACCTGGTCGCGCGCTTTGGGGCGCCGTCCTCCAACCCGGCGTTCTGGGCATCGATCTCGGCAAACAGCTATCTGGCCGATCTGGGCGGCCCGATCCAGTTGCACCACGCGGTCACCGACGAGACGGTGCCGGTTGCATTTTCAATCAGCCTGGCTGAACAAATGAAGGCGGCTGGCAAAACGGTCGAACTCTTCACATATCCTGGTGACGACCACAACATCGCGCGGAACTTCGGGCCTGCCATTACGCGATCGGTGGCCTTCTTCAACAAGCACCTGAAGTAGAGGCGAGCCCGACGGGCCGGCACTAACCTCGCGGGTAGGCGCCATGGGTCCCACAAGGGATCGGATCGTCAGCGCCTACCCGCGAGGTTGGTGCCGCGAGGGCCCCACCCGCAATTTCGTGTTTTGATCCACAATCTGTCGCAGAGAGACTCCACAATGACAATTCTCGGCCTGCACCACATCACGCTCGTTACGACCAACGCCCAGCGCTGCGTCGATTTTTATGTTCGAGCGCTTGGGCTGCGCCTGGTGAAGAAGACCGTCAACTTTGACGACCCGTCGGCCTATCATCTGTATTTCGGCAACGAGACCGGCCAGCCCGGGACTGCCATTACTTTCTTCGAATGGCCACAGGCCGTGCGCGGCAAACCCGGTATCGGCGGCACCCACCACTTCGCCCTGGCCGTCGCAGATATGAATGGCCTGCTGATGTGGAAGCGCCGGCTGAAGGACCTGGGTATCCGCGTCACGGGGCCGTATGACCGGCACTACTTCACCTCGATTTACTTCAACGACCCCGACGGCACGATCATCGAAATCGCAACACTGGGACCAGGCTGGACGGTCGATGAGGCCGCCGATCAGCTTGGACACAAGCACGTCGACCCGCCGGCCGAGATGCTGGTCGCCAACCGCGATGAAGCCCGGATCACAGCGCTGACCTGGCCCGATCCCGTGCCTGTCATCACCCCGGAAATGGCGCTTTCGCGTGGGATACACCACATCACCGCCATTGGTTCAAGCATTGAGCGCACCCACGCCTTCTTTGGCGGGCTGCTTGGCATGCGCCTGGTGAAACAGACCTCGAACTTTGATGACCCCGGTTCACGCCACTGGTATTGGGGCGTCGGTGACGGACAGCCAGGCACCCTGATCACCTACTTTGAGCGCGACCCGAAGCGCGAGCCACGCGCGCAGATGGGAGCCGGTCAAACCCACCATTTTGCGCTGGCGGTGGCAGACGAAACGATCCAGCTCGCGTGGCGGGACAAGCTGCTCAGCGCAGGATATCGCGTCTCGCCAGTCATGGATCGGATCTACTTCAAGAGCATTTACACCAACGACCCGGATGGTCATATCGTCGAACTGGCCACCGTGCCACCTGGCTTCGGTGTCGACGAAAGCGCGGCCGAGCTCGGCACGGCGCTCCGCCTGCCGCCCTGGCTCGAGACCTACCGGCCCGATATCGAGCGCGTCCTCAAGCCAATCCACTAGCCCTTCCCAAACCACATGCCAGCACTGCACCAATCCCAACCCGTATTGACCGCCGGTCCAGATCTCAAGACCGCTCGCGCGGCGATGATCCTCATGCATGGCCGTGGCGCTGGCGCGTGGGATATCCTCGGCCTGGCCGACGCGCTCGAACTTTACGAAGTTGCTTACCTGGCGCCCGAGGCCGCGAACTCAACCTGGTATCCAAATCGCTTTGTGGCGCCGATCGAGACCAATGAGCCGTGGCTGTCATCGGCGCTGCGGGTGATTGACAGCCTGCGCGAGCGGATTGAACGGGCCGGCATCCCCGCCGAGCGCACGTTCATCCTCGGGTTTTCGCAGGGCGGCTGTTTGACGCTTGAATATATCGCGCGAACACCGCGCCGAATGGGCGGGATATTTGCGCTGAGCGCTGCGCTGATCGAAAATGGGGACAAACAGCGCGAATACGCCGGCGACCTGGGCCAAACCCCCGTCTTTATTGCCTGCAGCGACGTCGATCCGCATATCCCGCTGGCTCGCGTAAAGCACTCGGTCACGCTGATGCGCGGGTTGAAGGCGGATGTCACTGAGCAGATTTACCCGGGCATGGGCCATCTCGTCAGCGACGCTGAAATCGCGTTCGTGCGGGGGGTTGTGCTGGGGGCGACGAAGGAACCGCCGACTTAGCCTGCAGCGGCACCCATCTTCGAAAGCGACACGCCCGGCGTAGCCGGGCGTGTCGCTTTCGAATCCAATTCGGTTAGTACACGAACGGGATCAGCTTCTTTACCCGTGACTGATAGCCCCGGTAGTCGGCGAACTTCTCGACCAACCACGCCTCTTCGCGACGCGACTTGAAGTCAAAAAAGACAAAGACGACGACGGCAAGTCCCGCGCCCACCCAGGAATCAAAGGCGCAGGCCAGCGCGACGACCAGACACGTTACGCCTGTATAGATCGGATGGCGGACCAGGCCATACACGCCCGACTTCACCAGAAACGAACTGGCAATCGGACGGGGAAAGGCGGTGAGATTGCTGCCAAGTCGGGCGAGTCCCAGACCGGCCATCAAGAGTCCCGCGACCAGGAAAATCCCGGCCGCGACCCGCAACACGATCTGAACGATGCCGCTGCTGGGAGGGCCGGCCCAAATCAGGGCCGCGATGGCGCCAGCTGGGATGAAGATGAACTGGGCGACCACCCACCAACCGCCTTTCTCGGCGAATGTACGTTTGTCTATCATGTTGTCTCCTGTGACTGATGATTCTATCCACATCGACCGTATCATGCACCCATGCGTGTCCCGTTTTCCGGTCGTGGCCTGCTCCGAGTCGCGATGGCGCTGCCAACGGTCGCGCTCGCGCATGCGGGTGGCTTCGCTTTCGCTCACCTTGCTCAGCGCGCGCAAGTCAGCGGTAATCCGTTCTTCTCTGGTCTCGAGCCGCGGCCAATCATCCCCGAGTACCTTGCGACCCTGCGCGCCGCACTCAGCGGCAATCTGGGAGTTCTGCCCGGCGCCACCGGGCGCGCCCTCGGCCCTGAGCTCGCCCAGGCCACTCTGGCGAGTCTTGCGTTGTTGCTGACCGCCTTCGCGATCAGCGCGATCGCAGGCGTGTGGCTGGGCCGGCGCAGCGTACGCACGGACCCGCCAGCGGTCCTGGCCCGGCTGGTAGGACCGGCCAGCATTGGTGTTGCCCTGCCCGCCTTCTACGTTGGCGCCGCCCTGATTGCCGGGACAATATTCCTGACCTCACAAACAGACCGGGCCGTTGTCGTGCCGACCGTGGGTCTCAATCTGGGCTGGCCCATGTTGCTGCCAATTGCCGCCCTCGCGCTGCGGCCCACTCTCCAGCTTGCGCTTTTCAGCGCCGGGCTATTGGCGGCCGAAGCGGGAAAACCGTATGCCCGGGCCGCGCGCAGCCTGGGCTTTGCCTGGCCGGCGCTGCTCGGGCGCCTGCTCTTCCGAAACACGTTGCTGCCGATTGCGGCCCAGATGTCGGCAAGTTTCCGGATGATCATTGCCGAACTCGTCGTCGTAGAGTGGTTGTTTGAATGGCCGGGCATCGGCCGCCTGCTGGCGCTGGCGCTGGCGCCCGCGCGTTTCTCAACGGCCGCCGGTCACACAACGTTTTTTCTTTACCCTCCTCTCGTTGCCGGCCTTTTTGCCGTACTTGCCGGCCTGTTTGTCATCATGGATGCGGCCAGTGCGTTAGCCTCGGAGCGCCTCGACCCGCGGACGCAAAGCGAACCGGAGCTGCCATGAGATCTGCGCGGAACGTTCCCCTGAAGATTGGGGCGATCCTGTGCGCGCTCAGTCTGGCCGTGGCCGTGGCGGGCCCGCTCGTCGCGCCGCGCGATCCGCTCGAGTTCAACTACGTTGCCTTTGTGGGCGACACTCCGATCAAACCCCCTTTTGCGCCATTCACCGCCGAGGGTTTCCCGTTGGGCAGCGACGCTTTTGGCCGCGATATCTTGAGCCAACTGTTGTGGGCGATTCGACCCACCCTTGCCCTGGTCAGCCTGGTTGCCATCATTCGCCTGAGTCTGGGCGCGCTGGCCGGCATCATTGCCGGCTGGTCGAGCGGCGCGCCGGGCCGGTGGGCGAACATCGCGATCAGCGCCGCGCTCACGCTGCCCACGCTGCTTGTATCCCTGGCCGCCATCGCCGCCCTGGGCGGACGCCTGGGCGCATGGGCGTTCGTCATCGGCCTGTGCCTGACGGGCTGGGCCGATACTGCCCGGCTCTTTCGCGAAGAGACCCGGATTGCGCGCAACCAGACCTACATCGAGGCATCCCGGGCGGCCGGCATGGGCGAGTGGCAGATTGCGCGCCAGCACGGACTGCGCCAGCTCACGCCGCTCACCTGGCAGACATTTACCTTTGAGATATCGGGCGCGCTATTGACGATCGCCGCCCTGGGATTCCTCGGCTACTACGTCGGGGGTGTGAACTGGATCATGGTCGGCGACTTCACCGCCCGGCGCATCAGTGGTTCGCCCGAACTCGGACAGATGCTCGGCGTCGCGGCCGCGTCCGAGCTGCGCGCTACACCCTGGCCCATGCTGATCACGGGCGGTGTCGTGGCGGTGATCATTCTGGGTTTCAACCTGCTGGGCGAAGGACTTCGGCGCCGCGCAGATGCGCTGCGTCGCCGGAACCTGGCCATTGCCGCGTTTTTTGAGACCCAGCTAATTGAACGCCTGCGGCGGCAAGCGCGCGATGACGCCGCGCGCCGGCGCGCCCGCCTCCGGGCAGGCATCGCGATCGGCCTGCTGACGGCGCTGATCGCAGGCGCGCTCACGCTTGAGGCACGCCGGGATGGGCTGCGCCAGATAGCGGTGCCCGTGCCGGGCGGACACATCTGGTCGGGGGACCGCCACGATGCGTCCGGAACGCTCGCCAGCGCCGCTCGGGCGCCCGAAGGCGGCATGCCAAAGCGGATCTCAATCGACGCGTCTTCCCTCGCCGGCGCGCCGGCGATCGCTGGCGATGGCGGCCTCTATGTCGCAAGCGCGGCCGGTCAGATAACCGCCCTGGATCCCGCAGGAGCGCTCAAGTGGAATGTTGTTCTAGACCGCGGAATCGTAGGCGGACCCAGCCTGAGCCAGGCCGGGCTGGTCTATGTGCTCGGCGACGACGGCGGCGTCACAGCGCTTACAGGCGGGGGCACGCTGCGCTCGCGCTTCACGCCCCCGGCGCCACGCGTGCCGTTGGGGCCAGGCATTGTCAGCGGCGACGGCGCCTATTACTACGCGACCGACGGCGAGCTTTTTGCGATCGCGGGCGGCCGCCAACTCTGGCGGGCCCCGATCCCGTATTCCGTCCTGTCGCCCACGCCGCGCTTGAGCGCAGACTCCCAGATTGTGTTTTTCAAGGACATCGCTCTCGATGCGGCCACTGGCCGGGCGCTGATTCCGGAATCAGCCGAGTATCTCGATCAGTTTCTGGTCGGCGCAGACGGCAAGGCATGGCTGCTTTCGGACAAGGCCCTGCTCGAGTTCAGCGCAGCCGACGCAAAGCTGTCATTCCTGCCCAGATCGCGGATGAGCTACGGCCGTCAATTTCCGATCGCCATCCAGGACGCCGGTTTCACGAATCGCGGCCGCTTATGGTTATCGATAGGCAACCCCAATAACAGCACTCGAACCATCGTGTGGATTGACCCCGATACGGGCGCCGTGCATGGCTCAGCCAGCCTGCCCTACCGCGCCGGACGCGTTGTCGCGGTCGATTCTGCCGGGACCGTCATCCTGTGCGGTACGCGCCAGGGCATCGCCGAATGCGCCGGTCTCCGCCCCGGCGCGCCAGAGCCGAACTGGCGGGTCGAACTGGGAAGTTTTATCCCGGTTGGCGCCGCGCTGGCTGAAGGCGTTCTGTATGTGGCCGGCAGTGACGGGGGCTTGCATGTGATCGCCGAATCGCGTTGAAAAGTTGTATAATTTCGCCTCCGGTCCCCTAGCTCAGTTGGTTAGAGCGCACGGTTCACATCCGTGAGGTCACAGGTTCGAGCCCTGTGGGGACCATCGGCGGCGCGGATTCACCGCGCCTCGTTTGTTTTTCAGGATGGACGCGCGATTCCAAATCCTTGGGTGGACGGTGGCGGTTTGGCTAACCGGCTTCCTTGGCATTTTGCTTTCCCGGCGGGCAGATCAGGGCCGTTGGCTAGCCAGGCTCGACGCCTCGACCCTGGGCGCCTCATTGCGCGAAGTCGCCGTGTTTCTGTATTGCGTCGCGCTACCCGTGTTGCTACTGATCAGCGGCGTGGTCGGCAGTGATGACCTCGGCGTTCCTGACAGCATCGCCTTGGCAGACTGGCTGCGCGGAACCGGGATTGCGGCGAGCGCGGGCGCGGCAGCGATCGTCATCCTGCGCCTCGCCGCGCGGTCGATTGGGGCCCTGCTCCCCGCTCCGACATGGACGGCGGTCCGCGATGCGATCTACCTTGAAACGCTCTGGGCGCTGCTGCGGGCGGGTCCGGGGGATTTTCTGA
>Ga0073902_10000891_pt1 | contig 16747 bp, 15 predicted proteins | sample KloWWTmeKNB19Kit_FD_66667 | JGI IMG/M metagenome (GOLD analysis project Ga0073902, IMG submission 66667) | Active sludge microbial communities from Klosterneuburg, Austria, studying microevolution and ecology of nitrifiers - Klosterneuburg... | ecosystem: Engineered > WWTP > Aerobic digester >...
CGTCGACATCGGTCAGGTCCGCAAAGTTGGGCGGCCCGTCGCTCTGGCCGTTGTGGCCTCGCTGGCGGTCATGATCACCCTCAGCGCCGTGCTGATCAAGGTGCTGAGGATTGGGGCGTAGGCGCTCTGGTTCGACCGTCACGTCAAACACAATACCCCCGGCTTTGCCGGGGGTATTGTGTTTGACGAAGAAACTCCTTAGCTGGCCATCCCCCGCAACACGGTCTGCAGGATCCCGCCGTTGCGGTAGTAGTTCACCTCAACCGGCGTGTCCAGGCGAGCGATCGCCTCGAACGAGAGCGTGCTTCCATCCGGCCAGGTCGCCTTCACGGTCAACATCTGGCGTGGCTTGACCTCGCCGCTGACGGCGATATCGAAACGCTCCTTGCCGGTTATCCCGAGTGACTCGGCGTTCTGCCCGGGCTGGAATTGCAAGGGCATCACGCCCATGCCCACCAGGTTGTTGCGATGGATGCGCTCGTAGCTCTCGGCGATGACGGCCCGCACCCCGAGCAGTGACGAGCCCTTGGCCGCCCAGTCCCGGCTTGAGCCCGTGCCGTATTCCTTGCCCGCGATGACGACCAGGGGCGTGCCCGCGGCCTTGTAGCGCATGGCCGCGTCGAAGATCGACATGACCTCGCCGGTCGGATGGTGCACGGTCACGCCGCCTTCGGTCCCCGGGACCAGTAGATTCTTCAGCCGGATGTTGGCGAAGGTTCCGCGGGTCATGATTTTGTCATTCCCGCGCCGTGTGCCGTACTGGTTGAAGTCCTCTTTGTCGACACCCCGCTCGACCAGCCATTGCCCGGCCGGGCTCTTCAACGCGATGTCGCCGGCAGGCGAGATGTGATCGGTGGTGATCGAGTCGCCAAACAGCCCGAGCGTCAGCGCGCCAACGATCGGCTTGATCTCCGGAATCTCCAGGCCAAAGCCCTCGAAGTAGGGCGGCTCCTGGATGTAGGTGCTGCTTTCGTCCCACGCATACAGATCACCTTCGGCTCCGGTGATCTTCTGCCAGGCCTCGGTCCCTTCGCGGGCCATGGCGTATTGCGAGATGAACATCTCAGGCCGGATATGGGCGTCAGTTGCCTCACGAATTTCGGCCTGGCTCGGCCAGATGTCCTTGAGATAGACCGGCTCGCCGTCCTTGCCAGTCCCGATCGGCTCGGTCGTCAGGTCGATGTCGGTTCGTCCCGCGAGCGCGTACGCGACGACCAATGGCGGTGAGGCCAGGTAGTTCGCCTTGACCAGCGGGTGGACTCTGCCCTCGAAGTTGCGGTTGCCGCTGATCACGGCGCTGGTTACGATGTTGGCTGCCAGCACGGCCGTTGCGACCTCTTGGGGCAGGGGACCGCTGTTGCCGATGCAGGTCGTGCATCCGTAGCCGATCACGTGGAAGCCAAGCGCCTCGAGCGGCGCGATCAAACCGGCATCGCGCAGATACTCGGTCACGACCTTAGACCCCGGCGCAAGCGAGGTCTTGACGTAGCGGGGCACGCGCAGCCCCTTTTCGACGGCCTTCTTCGCCAACAGGCCGGCCCCGAGCATGACGCTCGGGTTGCTGGTATTCGTGCAGCTCGTAATGCTGCGATGACGACCGCGCCATGCCCGAGGCTGAGTTCCTGACTGCCGTCCTTGACTCGGGCGGTGCGGCTCAGCTCCTCGTCCTTGAGGCCAAAGCCGCGGTCCTTGGTAGCCGCAGTCAACGCGCCCTTGAACTGGGCCTTCATCTGACTAAGCGCCACCCGATCCTGCGGCCGCTTCGGACCTGCCAGGCTCGGTTCCACCGTGCCCAGGTCGAGCTCAAGAGTGTCGGTGAAGATCGGATCGGGGGTTGCGTCGGTTCGGAACAGGCCCTGTTCCTTGGCATAGCGCTCCGACAGCGCAGCTTCGGTCGAGCGGCCTGTGCCGCGCAGATAGCGCAGCGTTTCGTCGTCGATGGGGAAGAAACCCATCGTCGCCCCGTATTCGGGCGCCATGTTGGCGATCGTGGCCCGGTCGGCCAGGCTCATCGAGCTCAGGCCGCGCCCGTAGAACTCGACGAATTTCTCGACCACGCCCTTCTTGCGCAGCATTTGCACAACGGTCAGGGTCAGGTCGGTCGCCGTGACGCCCTCGCGCAGCGCGCCGCTGAGTTTGAAGCCGATGACTTCGGGCGTGACGATATATAGCGGTTGGCCGACCATGACCGCCTCGGCCTCGATTCCGCCGACGCCCCAGCCAACAACGCCCAGGCCGTTGATCATGGTCGTGTGGCTGTCTGTGCCAACCAGGGTGTCGGGGTAGGCGACCCCGTTCTTGAGCATCGTGACCTTGGCCAGATACTCCAGATTGACCTGGTGAATGATGCCTGTCCCAGGCGGAACCACGCCAAAATTGTCAAAGGCGTGCTGGCCCCAGCGCGAGAATGTGTAGCGCTCGCCATTCCGCTCGAACTCCTTCTCCAGGTTCTTCATATACGCGTCGCGTGTGCCAAAGAAGTCGACCTGGACCGAGTGATCGATCACCATGTCGACCGGAACCAGGGGATTGACCTTGCGCGGATCGACACCCAGGCGTGACAGCGCAGAACGCATCGCAGCCAGGTCGACCAGACAAGGCACGCCGCTGAAGTCCTGCAGGATGACCCGCGCAGGCTTGAAGGGCAGCTCGTGGCCGCCGGTGTTCTTGGCATCCCAGCGCGCCAGGCGCGCGACGTCGTCTTCGGAGATCTCAAAGCCGTCACACTGGCGGAGGGCCTGTTCGAGCATTACTTTGATGCTGAACGGAAGTCTGGAGACGTCGCCGATCCCCGAGCGATTCAGGTAGTCGAGCCGATACAGCTGGGCCTTGCCGCTGCCAGTCTCAAAGCTGGCGAGCGCGCCGGACATGTTTTTCGCTGTCATGGAAATGTTCCTCTTGGTCTTGCAAACGAAATAGGAGTGAAGTATCCCGAGCCTGAGCGCCCCGAGGGACAAACGGCTTGGGCAAGCACGGACGTGCCTGGGCGGCGCAAGCCGCGGCACCCTTCCCCGCGCTAGGGTGCCTGCGCCGACAGCGTTTGCTTGTCGCGTACCGATGCCCGCACACGCTGTTTGTGCCCATCAGAAAGAACGAGCCGCATAATCGCGCTATTCTAGTCCCGCTTTTTGCGGCGTTGACGCGTCGGAAATGATCTCCCCGGCGAAGCTTTGGTGATTATTGCCGACGCGTCAACGCCGGGGGTGTGATAAACTCGGTCCGCCCGTAGAACGGGCAAAATCATCACACCATGCGTCCGGGTACGACTCCTGACACGGTTGGTTAAGCCAACTGTGCGTGGCCGACAACGGCCCCAGGCGCAGAGGATTGTAAGGAGACAGTTCAATATGTCCGTAGTGCCAATGAAGGCGCTCCTCGAAACCGGAGTGCACTTCGGCCACCGCACGAAGCGGTGGAACCCCAAGATGAAGCCGTTTATCTTCACCGAGAGGAACGGCGTCCACATCATCGACCTGCAGCAGACGATTGTCGCTATTGATCATGCGGCGGGCCTGATCCGCGATATCGTTGCCCGCGGCGGCTTCGTGCTGTTTGTCGGGACCAAGCGCCAGGCGCAGGATCCGATCATCGCCCAGTGCACGCGCTCTGGCCAGCCCTACATCACGGAGCGTTTCCTGGGCGGCACGCTTACCAACTGGCGGACGATCAAGAGCCGTCTGGAGCGCCTGGCGGAGCTCGAGGGCTTGAAGGAGCGAGGCGAGTTCGAGCGTTTCACGAAGAAGGAAGCGCTGCTGAGCGACCGGGAAATGGAAAAGATGAATCGGCGCATGGGCGGCATCAAGAACATGAAGCGCCTGCCCGATGCCCTTTTCATCGTCGATGTCTCGCGCGAAGCCAATGCAATCAAGGAAGCCAACAAGCTCGGGGTTCCGGTCATTGCGATGGTTGACACGAATTGCGATCCGGCCGGCGTCGACTATGTCATTCCAGCCAACGACGATGCGATTCGCGCCATCAAGCTGATTGTTGAGGCTATGGCGACCGCGGCCATTGAGGGTCTTCAGCTCCGCAAGGGCGCAGATCAGATTGAGGCGACCCTCGTGGAAAAGGATGCTCGGCCCGAGGACGCGGCAGGCGCGGCGGCCGAAGCCGTGCGTTCGTTTGATCCGGGCGAGGAAGAGCAGGCTTAACGCGCGCAAAAGGATAGCCGGAAACGCCGTGCCCGGCGTTTCCGGCTGTCCTTCTGCGCGACTCCAGGCCGAGCGAAAGAGAGGTGGAAAACATGGCAGTAACAGCAGAAATGGTTAAGCAACTGCGCGAGACGACTGGCGCCGGAATGCTTGACTGCAAAAAGGCGCTTGAGCAGTGCGGCGGCGACATGGAAAAGGCCGCCGCCAGTCTGCGCGAGAAGGGGCTATCCACGGCGGTCAAAAAGGCCAGCCGCGAGGCCAACGAAGGCAGAATTGAGATCTACGCGCATCAAGGCGGCCGCATGGCGGTCATGGTTGAGGTGAATTGCGAAACGGACTTCGTGGCGCGAACCCCCGAGTTTCGCGAGCTTGCGCACGAAATCGCGATTCAGATCGCATCAACAGGTCCGGAGTACATTCGCAAGGAAGACGTGCCCGCGGACGTGCTCGGCGCTCAAGTGGAGCGCTTCAAGCAGGAGTACATTGAGCAGGGCAAGAAGCCTGAAATCGCTGAACGCGCCGCTCAAGGGAAAGTGGATGCCTGGCTAAAGGAGGCCGTCCTGCTGGAGCAGGTGTTCGTCAAGGACGACAAGGTCAAGGTTTCCGATCTGATCCGAAACGGGATCGCCAAAATCGGCGAGAATGTAGTCGTCAGGCGGTTTGCGCGATATCAACTGGGCGGCGAATAGGTCGCTGGCAGGAAATCAAAACTCCCGAACCGACCCTGTCGATTCGGGAGTTTTTTTGTCACGGGCAGGTGAGTGCATTGGCGCCCGATCTGCCCGTCATTATGGGGAGGAAGCAATGAGCGGACCGAAATACAAGCGCGTCTTGCTGAAACTGGGTGGGGAGGCGTTCGCTGGCCCCGGTGGAATGGGCATCGTGCCGCAACTGGCGCGGGAGGTGGCCGAGAAGGTCCAGCGCGTACGGGATCTCGGGGTGCAGGTTGCCATCGTGCTGGGCGCAGGAAACTGGTGGCGCGGCAAGGATGGAATCGCACTCGGGATGGATCGAACGACCGCCGATCACATCGGAATGCTCGCAACTGTCATGAATGCGCTTGCCCTCCGCGATGCGTTTGAGCAGCGCGGCATCGGCGCCCGTGTGCAGACCGCCATTGAGATCCGCTCCGTGGCCGAACCCTACATCCGCCTGCGTGCCATCCGCCATCTTGAAAAGGGGCTTGTCGTGATCCTGGGCGCTGGAACGGGCAATCCCTACTTCACAACGGATACCGCTGGCGCGCTTCGGGCGATGGAGATCAACTGCGACGTACTAATCAAGGCCACCAAAGTGGATGGGGTCTACGATTCGGATCCCCGCAAGAATCCAGGCGCACAGCGTTATGTTGGACTTAGCTACCTCGATGCGTTAAACAAGGGCGTTCAAGTCATGGACAGCACGGCCATCACGCTCTGCATGGAAAACCACCTTCCCATTATGGTCATGGATCTGTGGCACGAGGGGAGCCTGGAACGTGCTGTGATGGGTGAGCCGGTCGGAACGATCATCAGTTAGCAGCGGAAGCATGCCTGTCAAATGTGGCGCGGCGCGCTCGCCCCGCATTAGGCGCTGTCAAAATCTGCCATGGTCCTTTGTGATAGCATTTGACAGTCGTCCTGCTGAGGCGGGAAGAGCGCCAAGCCTAGTATTATTTGGAGTTTCGCATGTCAGACGATATCAAACAGCTGGTCCATGAGACCGAGCAGCACATGAACAAAGCCATCGAGGCAATGGAAAACGACTACCAGTCCATTCGGACCGGGCGGGCGTCGCCGGCGCTCGTTGAAAAGATGCATGTCGAGTACTACGGCACCCACGTCACCCTTCAGAGCATGGCCACGATCTCGGTCCCAGAACCGCAGATGTTGATGATCAAGCCGTTTGACCCCTCCACCATCAAGATCATTGAGAAGGCAATCTCAGCATCCGATCTCAAACTGACGCCTTCGAACGACGGCAAGGTGATTCGGCTGGTTCTCCCAGCGCTTACGCTGGAACGCCGCAAGGAAATTGCGAAGCACGTGCACAAACGCCTCGAGGAGGCGAAAGTTGCGGTGCGGAATGCCCGGCGCGATGCGATGGACACGCTCAAGGAGTACGAGGAAGGTGACTTGATCAGCGAAGACGATCACAAGCGCGGAAAGGCGGAGATCGAGACGCTCACGCACAAGGTGACCGCCCGGGCCGACGAGATTGCGGTCCGCAAAGAAAAGGAGATCACCGAACTCTAGCCGATGCCGCCGGATGCCCGCCCGTCTGTGACGGCGCGTCTGGTGAAACTTGAACTTACCTGAATGGCCATAACGTCCTTTGAACGCGCGCTCCATCGCAAGCCCCTGTCACGCGGGAAGGTCGGTCACCTTGCGCCGACGATAGCGCCTGCGCGCATTCCGCAGCACGTTGCCATCATCATGGATGGCAACGGGCGGTGGGCGAAGCGCCACAATCGGCCCAGAATCTTTGGCCATCGGGCGGGGACCGAGAATATACGGCGCGTCCTGCGCGTGTGTGTTGAGCTGGGCGTAAAAGTGCTCACCCTCTACGCCTTCTCGACCGAGAATTGGAGCAGGCCAGAGGATGAGGTCGCCGGACTGATGGGCATTTTTGAGACTGTTCTGGAAAAGGAGATCGACGAACTGGATGCCAATGGTGTACAGGTTCGGCACATTGGGCGTATTGAGCGGCTATCGCCGAAGTTGCAGGAAGGAGTGCGGGCCGCGATCGAACGGACTCGGCGCAACGATCGGATCGTGCTAAATGTGGCCCTTAATTATGGCGGGCGCGCGGAAATCGTGGATGCTGTGCGGCAAATCGTCGCCGAGGGTGTTCGGCCCGAAGACATAAGCGAGGAAATGCTTGGCCAGCGCATGTATACAGGTGACTTGCCGGACCCCGATCTGGTGATCCGAACCAGTGGTGAATTCCGGACCAGCAACTTCTTGCTGTGGCAAAGCGCATATGCCGAGTATTACGTGACTGATACGTTCTGGCCCGATTTTGATGAGGGCGAGATCCGCAAAGCCGTTGCGTATTTTGGGCAGCGCGAGCGCCGCTTCGGTGGCGTGACCGCTCGGTAGCCCCGTGTCGCAAAATCTCCGGATCCGCGTCATCAGCGGTATCGTCATTGGCGCAATTACGATTGGCGCCGGCTTGCTGGGCGGCATCTGGTGGGCGGGTTACCTGCTTGGCCTCGCGATTCGGGCCGCCGATGAGATGATTGCCCTGGTGAGGGCGAGCGGCTATCGGCCCGGCCGATTGGTTGCGCTGCTTGTTGCGGCCAGCGCATTTTTGGCGGTTTGGCTGCGCTGGCCGCTTGCGACGGTTGGCGCCATCGCATCTGCATTGATGCTTGGCAGCCTGGCCGTCCAGTTGCGGCGCAGGGAAGGCGCTCCTACTGCTGACTGGGCGCTCACGCTGGCGTCGGGGGGTTACGTGGGCTGGTGCGCCGGTCATCTGGCCCTGTTGCGCGATTCGCCCAACGGTCTTGCCTGGGTCATCGTCGCTATCGGCGCAACCTGGTTGGCCGATAGCGCCGCCTACTTGGTCGGATCCCGCTTCGGCCGCCGGAAGCTGGCGCCCGACGTCAGCCCAAAGAAGACCTGGGAAGGCTACCTGGGCGGAGTTCTGGCCGCGATCCTTGGCGGCGTGGTATTTGGGTTTGTCGTTCCCGAGATCGGGCCCGCCAAGGCCATCCCGCTCGCCATGGCTGCCGGCGCGCTTGGCACGTTGGGCGATCTCTCTGAATCGATGTTTAAGCGGCAGGCGCATGAGAAGGATTCAGGCGACCTCATCCCGGGCCATGGCGGGGTATTCGATCGGATGGATTCGGTGTTGTGGACGGGCGTTGTTGTCTACTATGGGTCGCTGTTTCTGGGCCAATAGCCCGGCACGGCTACAATGGCTTCCATGTTTAGAGCCTTTGTTCGCGCCACGGCATTTGTGCTTGGCATCCTGGTAGGCATACAGGTTGGCGTGCGGGTGCTGTTCCGTTTTCGGCCTGCGCCAACACCGCCGCAGATGGCGCCCTTGCTCGGGAGCCGGGCGCGTGTGCGATATCGCGATCCAATCCAGGTCCTGGATTTTGCGGGCGTGCGGCGAAACGCGAGCGTCGTTGACGTTGGTTGCGGACCGGGCGTGCTCACCATAGAGGCGGCACGCCGGGTTGGGCCGCAAGGCATGGTTTACGCCATAGACGCCAATCCACAGGTGCTGGACCGTCTGGACCGCCGCCTGGCCGATATCGGCGCCACCAACGTGAAGGTCAGCCTGGGTCAAGCCGATCGACTACCCATTCCCGATCGAACTGCGGACGTGGTGGTCATGATCTCGATGTTGCCCGTGATCAAGGATCGCGGCGCGGCCTTGAAGGAGGCCCGGCGGGTACTTAAGCCATCCGGCATCCTCGTGGTCGGCGAAGAACTTCCGGAGCCCGATTTTGTCCGTGGGCGGACAATCCAACGTTGGGCCGAGGAGTCCGGCTTTCGTTTGGTCGGCCGGCAGGGCAGGGCGTTTCGCTATATGCTTAAGTTCGTTAGCGACGAGTATTTCCAGGCTTTGGGGTTTGACGCCAGGTGATTGGGGCTTAGAGGCCGCTCACGTTCGAATGCCCCCGGCGTGCTCGGGCCTAAAATATGGTTCTACGATACTAGACGTCAACCTAAAATGCTTGCGAGATCGCAGGACATTTTCAGGACGGCTTCCAGACAGGAGAGTGGCAATGCAATCAGAACACATCCTCGTTATTGAGGACGATCATCAGATTCGGGACCTGCTGAGGCGGGGCCTGGCGTATGAGAACTACAAGGTCACCGTCGCCGCCGACGGGGCGACGGGCTTGTCCGCGGCGCGTGACACACCGCCTGATCTTGTCATCCTGGATTGGATGATGCCCGGTATGGATGGTCTTGAAGTGTGCCGCCGGCTGCGGATGGCGAGCAATGTGCCGATCATCATGTTGACCGCGAAGGAGAGCGTGCCCGATCGTGTGCTCGGGCTTGAGTCGGGCGCAGACGATTACATTGTCAAGCCCTTCGCCTTTCCCGAGCTCTTGGCCCGCGTGCACGCCATGCTCCGCCGAGCGGCTCCAAGCGCCAAACCTGAGATCCTAAAATTCGCGGACTTGCAACTCGACACTGGCACACGTCTGGCGCGGCGTGCCGAGCGACAATTCGAGTTGACCGCCAAGGAATATGATCTTCTCGAGTATCTGATGCGGAATCCTCGCCAGGTATTGACCCGCGAGCAGATATTGGACAGGGTCTGGGGCTACGATTTTGGGGGCGAAAGCAACGTTCTCGAAGTCTACATCCGGTATCTGCGCCAGAAGACCGAAGCGGCAAATGAGTCCCGCCTCATTCATACGGTCCGCAGCGTGGGCTACGTGATGCGCGAGGAATAGCACCGGATCAAAACAAAAACTCCCCCCGTCGCTGTGCGACGGGGGGAGTTTTTGTTTTAGCCAACTACCAGCGATCGGTGCGGGGCCGGCGATCGCTGCGGCGATCACCACCACCGCCGCCACCACCGCCGAAGCCGCCGCTGGACGACCCGCCGCCGCCGCCGCCACCGAAGCCGCCGCGGCTGCCGCCGCCACCGAAGCCGCCACCGGAGCGCATCGGGCGATCCGAGCTATCCTTCGGCTTGGCCAGGTCGATGCGGATGGGGCGCCCATCCAGCGACTGGTTGTTCAGGCGGCTGATGGCCGTCTGGGCCTCTTCGGCCGTCATCATCTCAACGAACCCGAAGCCCTTCGATCGACCGCGCTCGCGGTCCATCACGACTTCAGCGGTCTTAACGGCCCCGGCGCTCTCGAAGAACGCGCGCAGGCTCTCATCGGTCGTGGTATAGGCAAGGTTGCCCACGTACAGTCTAGCGGTCATGTGATTCAGTTTCTCCGTACAGAACGTAACTTTGATTTGACGGTCCCGTTAAGGGGACGCGTCCCCGAGTGGGTGCGAACACGAAAGGGAAGGGTAAGGGGGTCGGTCGGACTTAGGTTGCTCCTGCGCCAGCTGCGCGTTGGGTGATGCTCGAGATATACCGGAGGAGCGGCGCGCTACCCTCGCGCGGCGCATCGAAGACCCTGCGCAAGAGCAAGTTCTTCTCGGCCCAAACGGCGGACGAAACGATCACCATACTGCTAACGATCACGGCTTCCAATGCCGTGTGCGGATGATAACACAAATTGTCGCCCAACGAGTGCACCCGTCAGGACGGGAAAAGCAGGCCTTCAGGCCAGTCGACTTCGCATAGGCAGTGCTTTTTGCAAACGCTACTTTTCAAGATCACTGCCAGCAAACACGCCCTGGTCGACCTGCGCGTCCCTCATCTGCGCGCCAGACATATTCGCCCCATCCAGCAGCGCGCCCCGAACGTCAGCACCCCGGAGCAGGGCCCGAGATAGGTTCGCATTCCTGAAATCAGTTCGCGCCAAAACCGCCTCGCTTAGATTGGCTTCGTCGAACTTGCTCCATCCGGCGTTGGCGCCAATGAAACTTGCGCGCTGCGCATGCGCTCTGGAGAACGTGGCCCGGCTGAGATTCGCGCCGTCGAAATTAGCGTCGGTCACCTCAGCCTGAATCGCACTGGCATCGGCAAGATTCGCGCCTGAAAAATGTGCCCGAGAAAGACGGGACCTGTCGAGACGGATACGCGCGAGGTTGGCCTCGCTAAAGTCCGCCATGGCCAGCCTGGCTTCGGTGAAATCAGCGCCCACGAGTTTTGCCTTGCCAAACTCGGATGCGCTAAAGATGCAGCCCGCTGCGCGGGCGTTGCCGAAATCTGCCTCAGAGAAATCAGCGCCCAGGCCCTGCGCAGCGGCAAGCGTCGCCTCAATCAGGACTGCCCCCCTGAAGTTCGCGCCATCCAGTCTGGCCTCTCCCAAGTCGGCCTCCCGAAGGTTGCATCCAGACAGATTTGCGCGCCGCAAATCAGCCTGATGAAAGTTCAGCCCGCGCAAATCGAGTCCCGATAGGTCGACGCCCGCCAGCCGCGGGCCGTGCTCGGGATGCGATACGCTCGCCAAAATGAGAATGACATCACGTCGGTCAAGCTCAGCCATCGTCAGGCCTCCAGGGCCGCCCGCCCAATGATCTCAAGGGCAAGATCCTCCTGGGGCGGCTGCATCAGACCGGCTCGGGCATCTCGAAAAAGCCGCTCGAGGCCAAGACCGCGATCCAGTGCGCTGGCGCCGGCCGCCCGCATTGCCAGCTCGGTCGTCGCGATCGCCGCTTCCACGCACACGTACTTGGCCGCGGCGATATCGGCGGCCATGCCAACCCGATGCTCGGGCTGTGTATCCCAGCGGATGGCGGTATCGCGAAGCGCCAGTTCGGCGGCTCGCAGGCGGAGTGACATCTGGCCCGCCGCGCGCTGGACGGCGGGCAGTTCGGCGATGGGCCTGCCGAGCGCCGACGGCACCCGCGCACGAGCGAAGGTCGTCAATCGTTTGAGGGCCGCCTTGCCGATCGCAAGGTAGACCGAGCCAAATGCGCAGGGCCCCCACGCGACGGGTTGGCCAACCTTGGGCGGGCTGCCCGGCGAACGCGTGTCGAGCAGGCGCGCTTCAGGCACATATACGCTGTCCAGCACCACGTCAAAGCTGCCGCTGGCGCGCAAGCTCAACCCATCACTCCACCGATCGATCAGGGTCAGTCCGGACGTTGACGCGGGCACCGCAAAGACGGCTGCAGCCAGGCCCTCGGGCGTCTCCATTGCTGCGCTGACCAGGAAGTAGTCCAGGGCAGGCGCAAAGGTCGCCCAGCGCTTCTGCCCGTTAATCACAAAGCCGCCATCGACCGGGGTCGCCCGCGTCGCAGGCATACCGCCACGCGAAGGACTGCCCATTTCGGGCTCGCTGTGCACCGAGTTGACGAAGATGCCGGGGTTCACGCACTCGGCGCACAATACCGCAAACGCCTCGGGGCGCCAATTGCGCTGTTGCGCGGCGGAACCCATGGCGTGAACGTGCATGGCAATCCCGAGCGCGACACTTGCATCGCCTTCCGACAGGCTCAGAAGGGCCCGGCACATATCCCAAACCCCGGCGCCCATCCCGCCGTATTCCTCGGGAACGGTCAGTGCCGAAAGCCCTGCGGCACGCGCCAATTCGGCCTTTTCTCGCGGAAAGCGACCATCGCGATCGTCAGTCCCCGCAGTTTCAGAGAATCGCGCTGACAGCGCGACGCATACCGCAATCAAAGCTTCGATTCGTTCTCGACTCATGGGGGTTGAGCATACAGGCATAGCGCCGACATACCCAGGTAATGCGTTTCTAGAGGCGATTGCTGCCGGAAAATGCAATAAGGGCGGGTCTTGCGACCCGCCCTTATTGCCTCTTTCGCGCTAAACCGGGGTAGGGAGCCCAAGAACGAGCCGGAATTCACCGGCGTCAAGGGTCTCGCGCTCGAGCAGGTTCTTCGCCACCAGGAACAGCTTGTCCTTATTCTCGTTCAGCAGATGCTTGCAGCGCTGATAGCCGGTGTTGACAATCCTGCTGATCTCGGAGTCGATCGCCTCGGCCACCTTCTCGCTGTAACTGCGGCCTTCCTGAATCTCGCGCCCGAGGAAGACCATCTCCTGGCGATCGCCATATGAAATCGGTCCGAGCGAGTCGCTCATCCCATACTGGCGGACCATGGCCCGCGCGATCGAGGTTGCCCGCTCCATGTCGTTGGTCGCGCCCGCCGTGATGTCGTCGAAGGCGATCTCCTCGGCGACCCGGCCGGCCATGAGCGTGACGATCTTGCCCTCAAGCGTTTTGCGGCTCATCTGCGAGAACATGTCGTCGTTTGTCGGTGAATTCCAGGTCACGCCACCGGCCATGCCGCGCGGAATGATGGTGACCTTCTGGACAGTCTCCTGCGCCTCTGGCGTCAGCGCCATTGCGACGGCGTGACCGGCCTCGTGGTAGGCGACGATCTCCTTGTCATGCGTGCTCATCAGCCGGCTCCGCCGGGCGGGTCCAAGGGCCACTTTCTCGATCGCCTCTTGCAGCTCGGCCTGGCCAATCTCCTTGCGGCTGGCGCGCGCGGACAGAATCGCTGCCTCGTTCACCAGGTTCTCAATATCGGCCCCCGTGAAGCCCGGGGTCTGCTTGGCGATGATCCGCAGATCGACATCGGTGGCCATCGGCTTGCCCCGGCTATGCACCTTGAGGATCGCCTCGCGGCCGATGACGTCAGGCGCGTCAACCGTGACGCGGCGGTCGAAGCGGCCGGGGCGGAGCAGGGCGGGGTCCAGGATGTCGGGGCGGTTCGTGGCCGCGATGATGATGATGTTGGTGTCGGTGTTGAAACCGTCCATCTCGACCAGCATCTGGTTTAGGGTCTGCTCGCGCTCATCATTGCCCCCACCCAGGCCAGCGCCGCGCTGGCGGCCAACCGCATCGATTTCATCGATGAAGATGATGCACGGGGCGGCCTTCTTGGCCTGGTCGAACAGATCACGCACGCGACTTGCGCCCACACCTACGAAGAGCTCAACGAATTCCGAGCCGGACAAGGTAAAGAACGGCACGCCCGCTTCGCCGGCTACGGCCTTGGCGAGGAGGGTCTTGCCCGACCCAGGCGGACCGACGAGAAGAACGCCCTTTGGAATGCGCGCGCCAAGCTGGATGAACTTCTCGGGCGACTTGAGAAAGTCAACCACTTCCACCAGCTCTTGCTTGGCCTCATCGCAACCAGCGACGTCACCAAAGGTCACCACGGGGGTTTCCTGATTCATCCGCCGGGCGCGGCTGCGTCCGAAACTAAAGGCCTGATCGGCACCCGACTGAGCCCGGCGCATCATCATCAGGAAGAAAACCAGAAGAATGATCGGAATTCCGATCGAGGCGATGATTGGGAGGATCTGCGAGAGAGGCGAGCGCGCTTCGATCGAATACTCGAATCCAGCCAACGCAGTGTCATCGACGCCGTAGTTCTTGAGCAGGGTGGTCAGCTCGCTGGAGTCTGGCTTGCCAAACGTGTACGTCTTGGGGAAGGGATCTTTGCGCTCGATCCGCTCAACCTTGACCGTTTCACCCTCAGATGACACCTGCACCCGCTTGACATTCTTGGTCTTGATGTCGGTAACAAGCGTGTTGATAGTCGGCTGGTCGGTCACGGGCGCAGTGGGGCGCGCGAACGCCATCAGCGCATAGACGATGACCAAACTGATGAGGATGATCGGGATGATGTTATTTCTGAGGCTCTTCGGCATTCTGCCTGTCCTTGCGCGCCTGAACCGGCGCGTCTGTCAACCGTGTGATTATAGCGACACCTGTTGATATCCCCGCCGCATTAGCACGAGGTTAGACCGCGTCCAGCGCAGACCGGCCATTACAATGACGCCGCATGTTGACCTCGGAACTCGACTACGCGCTTCCCCCTGAACTGATCGCCCAGCACCCAATTGAACCCCGCGATTCATCCCGGTTACTGGTGGTGGACCGGGCTGCCGGGACAATCACGCATGCCATATTTCGCGATATCGGGGCGTGGCTGCGGCCCGCCGATGTGCTGGTTGCCAACGACAGCCGAGTGCTGGCGGCCAGGCTAAAGGGACGCAAACGCTCAGGCGGCAAGGCCGAGGCGCTCCTGCTGCGCCGATTGGACGACCGGCGCTGGATTGCCCTGGTCGGCGGGCGAAATGTGACCACCCTTCGCTTTGAGCGGGATGGGATCAGCGTCAATGCCCGCGTATTGGAGAATCACGGGGGTGGGGAAGCAATCGTTGAATTTGATTCAGCGATCGAGCCCCTTTTGCCTGTGCTGGGAGAGGCGCCCCTGCCGCCCTATATCCACGAAGCCTTGGCGGATCCCGGGCGTTACCAGACCGTCTATGCCCGGCTGACCGGCTCGGCGGCGGCGCCGACGGCGGGACTGCATTTCACTCCCGAACTCATCAATAACCTGCGCGAGCGCGGGATTGGGTTCGAGTTTGTCACCCTGCACGTCGGGGTCGACACCTTCAAGCCCATCCATGGCAATACGGTGGAGGGCCATTTCATTCACTCGGAATGGTGCGAGGTGCCCCGGCGCACCGTCGACGCGGCTGCGTTTGCGCGCGCTGCAGGGGGACGGGTTGTGGCGGTGGGAACGACTTCAGTTCGGTCGTTGGAGAGCGCAGCGGGGCAGACTGGCGAAACCGAACGCCTGGCGCCCTTCAGTGGCGCGACCCGTCTGTTTATCACCCCAGGCTGGCCGTTCCGCGCCGTTGATGCGATGATTACGAACTTCCATTTGCCGCGCTCGACGCTGTTGGCCCTGGTCGGCGCGTTCATGGGCATGGACCTTTGGCGGGCAGCCTATGCCGAAGCCATCCGTGAGCAGTATCGATTCTATTCGTTTGGCGACGCGATGTTGATTTTGTAGGGGCGAAGCATTCGTCCGCGACGCGGACGAATGCTTCGCCCCTACATGGCGTGACGGCGTGTTTACAAAACGGTGGCCGCGTCGCCGCCGTCTTGCTGGCCACGGATGTAGCGCCGGAACGCCTGTGACGAACGGTGGCCGGTCTGGCGGCGAACCTTCCACTCGGCGTTGCCCTGACGGAGGGCGGAGGTGATGAAGCCGGCCCGCAGGCTGTGTCCGCCGAGCTCCTTCCAGTTTGGGAAACCAGCCCGGCGAGCGAGATTCTGGATCAAGAGCGCCACCATCCGATCGGACAGATGCGTGTTTCGTATTTGGCCACGCGATCCGAAACTGGGAAAGACAAAGCTGTCTGGACCCTTAGAACGTATGTTCGATTGGGCCAGCCAGCTATCCAGGGCGCGGACAGGACACAGCCCGGTCGCCTTCGTCGACTTATTGATGAACTTGTCCATCCCGGCCCCGATCTGGTCGGTTTTTGAGAACGGCAAGATGATCCGAAGGCCATGGGTGGTCCGGCGCACATCGCGCAATCGGACCGCGACCAGCTCGCTTCTGCGAAAACCGCCCGCAAATCCGATCAGCAATAGCGCCCGATAGCAGGCGACCTTGAGCGCATTGGCATCCCCAGGATAGACCTCATCGAGTTGATCAAGCAGCGTGGCGATGTCGTCGGGACTGAGGGCGTCAACCTGGCGAACGGCTTCGCGCTCGAGCACGCGTTGACGGATGGCGGCGCCCAGGGAGAGTTTGACCAGAGGATCGCGCCCAGGATTGACGTAGCCGGCTGCCCCGGCAAATCGCCAATCGTGGACTTTGACGATGGCGGCCAGGCGGGCTTGGAGCGTCGCCCGCTTGAGCTCGCCCTCGGCCAGGGTAGCCAGATACAGGGCGATCGACTCTGGGCGGGCCGGCAGGCTGCGCAGGCGATTGATCTGGCAGAAATAGGCGAAGTCGGCCCAATGGGCGCGGTACATCCGCTTGGTGTTTGCGTTGATGCCGCTCAGCACAAAGCGCTGGACCTTCGACCACTCCGCTTCGGTCAGTTGCTCCCGCGCGTCGTCGTTTGCTTTGTCGAGGGGCGCGTAGTTGACCAGGCGCTGCTCGTCGAAGAAGCGCACCCGCATGAGCGGAGTTTCTGGCTGAGCCTTGTTCACGCCGCCATTATACGCCAATGTCGAGTCACTTCCGATAATGTTTACTTATCGGAAGTGAAATTCGGTTGAAACGAAGGATCAGGGC
>Ga0073902_10000895_pt1 | contig 16696 bp, 15 predicted proteins | sample KloWWTmeKNB19Kit_FD_66667 | JGI IMG/M metagenome (GOLD analysis project Ga0073902, IMG submission 66667) | Active sludge microbial communities from Klosterneuburg, Austria, studying microevolution and ecology of nitrifiers - Klosterneuburg... | ecosystem: Engineered > WWTP > Aerobic digester >...
AAAACCTTTTTAACTTGGCGACCTTAGCGTCACTTCGACAAGCTCAGTGCAGGTCTTAGCGGTAAAATCTTTTCATGTATGGTGAAGGAATACAAGGTAAAGTATGGAAGAACATGTTGTGTATCTCGCGCTTGGCTCGAACCTCGGCAACCGCGCCGCAAATTTAAAAGAAGCAATTGCATCGCTCGCGCCGCAAATGGAAGTGAAAGCGAAATCGGCGGTGTATGAGACTGATCCATGGGGATTCACAGAACAGGAAAAGTTTCTCAATCAAGCCGTGCGCGTCGAGACGTACCTCAAGCCTGAGCAGTTGCTGAAACATTTGAAGCGGTTGGAAGTTGCGCTGGGACGGAAAGAATCGTTCCCGAACGGTCCGCGCCTGATTGACATTGACATTTTGTTTTACGACGATCTTGTGATGTACTCCCCTTCCTTGAACATTCCGCACGCGCACCTGCACGAACGCGGATTCGTGCTCGTCCCGCTAATGGACATCGCGTCTGATTTTGTGCATCCCGTCAAGAAGAAGACCATCCGCGAGTTGGGGTTGTTCGCCGATGTGAGCGGGGTTAGAAAGTTCGATCAATAGGCTCTCGAAGAAAATCGCTTTGCCACTGAGAACACAGAGTTCTCCGAGAGAAAAATCTCTGTGAACTCTGTGGCTGGTGAATTCGCTTATTCAAGAAGTTCAATGAACAAAACTATGCCCCTCTTTTACTTTTCCATCACACTTGCTATTTGCTCCAGCGCGCTCTACCATTTTGTGGCGAAAAGCACGCCGTCGAATGTGAATTTTACGGTCTCGCTTTTGGTGACGTATGCCGTCGCTTTCGTGGTCACGCTGTTCGGCTTCCTTTTCTTTCCCGCCACGGAAGGCATTGCCGTCGAATTGAAGAAACTCAACTGGGCAAGCATCGGGCTTGCCGTTGCCGTCGTCGGGATTGAATTCGGCTTCCTGCTCGTCTATCGTTCGGGCTGGAATTTGGGCATCGCCGCGGTGGTCACGAACGTTGTCGCTTCGCTGCTTCTCATCCCTGTGGCGATCTTTCTGTTCAAAGATAAGATTTCGCTGGTCAACATCGCGGGAATTTTGGTCTGTCTCGCGGGGTTGGTGATGTTGAATTGGAAGAGATAAAATTCCAAGGGGTTATAATGTGGGTATGCAAAGAACGCCGTTCTCACGCCAAATACCCACTGCGCTGAAACCTTTTTTTCAGGAATATGACATTTCGCGGCTCGATGTGACCCGCGATGCGAACCTGATCATTCAGCGCGTGCTTGAGTTTGGCACATGGGACGAGATCCGCTGGTTGTTTGAACTCTATCGCAGTAAACGAATCCGCTTGTTTTTGCGCGGACACGGCGAACGATGGCTTAAGCCTGTCACCTTTAATTACTGGCGAAAATTGCTGGGTATTCGCAGGTGGAAGAAACATCCTTTCTCAATAACCAAAAGGGAAGTATGGAAAAATTAGTTTTAAAGAAACCGCATTGGAAAGCCCTTACCCCCTCGACGCAAGATGCGTTTCACCTGCTTGAAAAACTCAAACTTACCAAAGACTTTTATCTTGCAGGCGGGACAGGATTGGCTCTGCACTTTGGACATCGCATTTCAGTTGACCTGGATTTTTTTTCCGAAATACCAAGCGCGGTAGGACCTGTGCAACGATCTCAACTGCGATCCGCTTTGGACGACCCCACCCTTGAAATCACATACGATGAAGATTCTACCTTTGCGGCGTCTTGGCGAGGCGTGGGCGTCAGTTTCTTCCGTTTGAACATGTATCCATTGGCGCAACCAACTTTGGCAGTGAACAATGTGCGTCTCGCCAGCGTGGAAGAGATCGGCGCGATGAAACTCGCTGCTATTATCAATCGCGGTACGCGTAAAGATATGGTGGACTTGTATTTCATCCTTCAACAAGCTTCATTAGAGGCGCTCTTTCAAGTGGCATCGGTTAAATATGCCAAAGTGCGTTCGTTTCCCGTAAGCGCGGCGCGCGCCTTGTCGTACTTTGACGATGCCGAGGAATTACCCATGCCGCAAATGATAGATAGAACATCCTGGACGAAGATGAAAAAGTTCATCGAGACGAAAGCCATCGAAGCGGGACGAAAGCAATTGGAAGAGTTGTGGGATTAAGCCAACAAACATGGAAATCATCACCCGCATCAAAAAATCTGCCCGCATCCTCCTCAAGGGCGAGCCAAAAAAGAAACAACGCGCTGAAATCCGCGCAATCACGAAAGATGAAGTGGCAGAGATCAAACAATTTTTCCCGCGCGAGAAATTTTTTATTCTCGGTCATGCGCGCTCTGGCACAACGCTTCTCATGCGCCTCGCGCGGTTGCATCCCGAAGTCCATTGCAATTATCAGGCGCACTTCTTCACGCGCAAGCCGTTGCTCAAGTCGCTGGTGGATTCAACGGAGATCGAAGAATGGCTCACGCGCAAGTCCAATCGCTGGAATCAGGGACGCGATCTTTCTCCCCTCGTCCTGCGCGCCGCCGCCGACTTCATCTTGGAACGCGACGCGGCGCGTGAAGGCAAACGCATCGTTGGCGACAAGAGTCCCTCGTCCACGATTCACGGCGCGGCTGTGCGCGACATGCGCGCGATTTATCCCGACGCGAAACTCGTCTACATCGTCCGCGATGGACGCGACGTGTTGATCTCGGAACGCTTTCGGAATTTTGTGGAGGACTCCAAATTTTTATCCGCGGAAGACAAACGCATCATTGCGGACCTTCGAGCTGACTCGCCCTCGTTCAGCGACGGACGCCGTTCGATCTTCACCGAGTCATTCATCCGCCGCGTGGCGCAGGGATGGGTGACCAATCTGCAAGAGACGGATGATGAAGCGCAAAAATTGTACGGCAAAAATTATTTCAGTTTGCGTTATGAGGATTTGCTGAATAATCCGTTCAAGGAAATGTCGCGGCTGTGGAAGTTTCTCAGTGTGAAGACGATTCACAAATCGCTCGAAAAGAAGATTCAAGCCGAGATGACATCCAACCCTGACGAGGAGTGGCAGGCAAAACGGGATGAGGGCATTGCATCCTTCCTTCCGAAGGGACAGGCTGGCAACTGGCAGAGGTTGTTTTCTGCGAAAGATAAATCTGTTTTCAAAGAGGTTGCGGGTGAGATGTTGGTGAAGTGGAAGTATGAAGATTTGGTAGGTTGGTAGATTGGGAGTTGGTAGATTGGAGACTAGGTAAGGAGACTACAATGTCCGAAAAGGAAATGCGCGGTTTTGAGGATTTGGAATGTTATCAATTAGGCAGAAAAGTATTTCAGGATGCATATCGCGTAGCATCTCTTTTGCCACCTGAAGAGAAGTACAATCTTTCTGACCAACTACGCCGCGCTTCGGCAAGTATTATCTTGAATATCGCTGAAGGATATGGGCGATATCATTTTCTGGATAGCCTTCGTTTTTATTACATTGCTCGAGGCTCGACCATGGAAGTGTTGAGCGGCTTAATCGCCTGTGATGATCTGAAATATACGCGAGAGGAAATTGATCAACAAAGAAAATTGTGTCATTCGGCATTACGATCTTTAAATGGCTATATCCGATATGTTCGCGGACAGCAACAGGGAAAACAAGAATATGGAGAGCGCGCTGTGAAAGAAGAAGCGCCAACATACGCCCTGTCTGACCTGCCTTCCGAGTAGACCATACCAACCTACCAATTTACCAACCTACCAATTTACCAACCTACCAATTTACCAATTTACCAACCTACCAACCCACTAACTTACCAATCCACTATGTCCCAATCCACCAAATTCCTAATCGCAGGTCTTGGTTCCATCGGTCGCCGCCACATGCGGAATCTCATCGCGTTGGGCGAGAAGGATATTGTTTTATATCGCACGCGCAAAAGCACGATGCCCGAGGAAGACCTTGCCGAGTTTCCACAAGAAACCGATTTGCGAGTCGCGCTTGAAAAACATAAACCAGATGCGGTGATTGTTTCCAACCCAACTGCATATCATTTGGATGTTGCCATCCCTGTCGCGCAGGCGGGATGCTCGCTGTTGCTGGAAAAGCCGCTTTCGCATTCGATGGAGCGGATTGATGAACTCAAGTCCGCGCTCGCGCAGGGCGGCGGACAAGTTGTCGTTGGATTCCAATTCCGTTTTCACCCAGGATTGATTAAAGCCAAGCAATTGATCTCCGCTGGCGAGATCGGACGCGTGATCTCGGCACACGTGCATTTCGGCGAATATCTTCCCGCGTGGCATCCGTGGGAGGATTATCGTCAAGGCTACGCGGCGCGCGCGGATATGGGCGGCGGCGTTGTGTTGACGCAATGTCACGCGCTGGATTATCTTCCATGGCTGGTGGGGAAAGTGGAATCCGTTTGGGGATTCACCGCCAAACTTAGCGACCTCGAAGTGGACGTGGAAGACACCGCGAAGATCGGTCTGCGTTTCGAGAACGGCGCGCTGGGGAGTATTCACCTTGATTACAACCAGCAACCTCCCGCGCATTATTTCGAAGTGGTCGGCGCGAAAGGCTCGTTGCAGTGGAATCTGTCCGACGGCGCGACGCGAATTTATCAGGCGGGGGAAAAGGCTTGGGACGTGTATCCGCCTCCCCCTGAGTTTGAACGCAACGTCATGTTCATGGACGAGATGAGACATTTTATCTCTGTCGCGCGCGGCGAGGTTGAGTCGTCCTGTCCGTTGGAAGAGGGAATCCGTGTGATGAGGCTGGCGCTGGCGGTTAAGGAGTCATCTTCCACCGGCTGCGTAGTGTCAGTGTAGGGCGTAACCATTTCAAAATTCATTTGCTGAATTTTAGGATATAATTGCGCCTCGCATAGCAAACCCAGCAGAGCAATCTGTGAAAAATCAAGGAGAAATAATGTCAAAAGCAAAACTCATAAGCCCCTATGGGGGAACACTGGTGAACCTTGTTGCGGAGGGCAAAGAGCGCGAGGAACTTCTCGCCCGCGCCGGGAAACTACCTTCGATCAAGATCACCACGCGCAATCTTTGCGACCTCGAACTGCTCGCCACCGGCGGGTTTTCACCGCTCACCACATTCATGGGAAAAGCGGACTATGACCGCGTGCTCAAGGAGATGCGTCTTGCTGACGGGACCTTGTGGCCCCTTCCCATCACATTGACAGCTGATCCCAAGGAATTGCCGACCGTCGGCGAGGATCTTGCGCTTCGCAACGCCAATTTCGATCTGATCGCCGTGATCACGCTCGATGAAGTCTTCCACTGGGATCCGCAGACCGAAGCCGCGCTCGCCTATGGCTCCACCGATACCAAACACCCGATGGTCTCTGAAATGGGACGCTGGAACAAGGTCTGCATCTCCGGTCCCATGAAGATCGTCAACCTCCCCAAATATTATGACTTTGTCGACCTGCGCCTTACGCCTGCGCAGGTGCGCGAAGAACTCGAAGCAATGGGGCAGGACAATGTGGTCGCCTTCCAGACTCGCAACCCGTTGCATCGCATCCACGAAGAGTTGACCAAACGCGCCGCGGCGCAGGTCAACGGCTCTTTGTTGGTTCACCCCACCGTCGGCATGACCAAGCCCGGCGACGTGGATCACTACTCGCGCACCCGCACTTATAAAGCGCTGGTCGAGAATCACTACGACAAGAACAGCACCATGCTCAGTTTGTTGCCGTTAGCCATGCGCATGGCGGGACCGAAAGAAGTTCTGCTCCATGCCATCATCCGGCGCAACCATGGCGCGAATCATTTTGTCGTTGGGCGCGATCACGCGGGACCCGGCAACGATTCCACGGGCAAGCCGTTTTACGGTCCGTATGACGCGCAGGAAAATATGAAGAAGTACGAATCCGAGTTGGGCGTCAAGATGGTTCCGTTCGAGATGCTTGTCTATCTTCCCGATGAAGATCGCTATGTGGAAGAAAAGGATGTTCCCAAGGGCGCCAAGACCGCCAACATCTCCGGCACACAAGTGCGCGAGGAATATCTCGCAAAAGGCAAATTATTGCCAGCCTGGTTCACCCGCCCTGAAACCGCTGAAATTCTGCGCGAGACCTACCCGCCGCGTCACAAACAAGGATTTGGAATCTGGTTCACCGGCTTGAGCGGCTCCGGCAAATCTGCCACCACCGCTGTGCTTACCTCCCTGCTCCTCGAACGCGGACGCGAAACCGCCATCCTCGACGGCGATGTGGTGCGCACACACTTGAGCAAAGGACTCGGTTTCAGCAAGGAAGACCGCGATACCAACATCCTGCGCATTGGCTTTGTTGCCGGCGAGATCGTGCGCGCGGGCGGCATCGTCATCTGCGCCGCCATCAGCCCCTACCGCGCCACCCGCGAAGAAGCCCGCAAGATGGTCGGTGAAAACTTTATCGAAATCTTCATGGATACTCCCGTAGAAGTCTGCGAAGAGCGTGATGTGAAAGGCTTGTACGCCAAGGCGCGCCAGGCAGTGGCAGACGGCAAGCCGATGGGCTTCACCGGGGTGGACGATCCCTACGAGCCGCCGATCAAACCCGAGATCACGCTTCAAGGTTTCGGCGCCACGCCCGAAGATAATGCCCGCATTATCGTCAAATACCTCGAAGATCAGGGATATTTGAATCACGTTTGATCGTTGATGTAGGGGCGGGGCAACCCCGCCCCTACTGCGTATTGCGTATTTTTCTTGTATGCCTCCTCGCGACTCACTCCGCCTTGTTTCTTTTTTCAGCCTGTTTTTGATCGTCATCGCCGGGACCTTGCTCGTGCTTCGAGCCACGCCCGAGGGACTTGGTTTGTCGGATGATTCCATCGCGTACATTGCCGGCGCGCGGAGTTTATTAGCGGGGGATGGTTACCGCGAAGCCTGGCTGGCGACCAACGGATACGTTACGCACTTCCCGCCCGGCTTTCCTTCCGCGTTAACCGTTCTCGGCTGGTTCGGTCTCGATCCTCTGCGCGGCGCGCGCTTCCTCAACGCGCTGTTGTTCGGGGTGAACGCCGGGTTGGTCGGCATTCTCGTCTGGCGCACAACGCCTTCGCTCACGGCTGGGCTGATCGCCGCCGGGCTGTTTGTGTTGAACGGGGAAATGCTTCAGACGCACGCGATGGCGATGAGCGAGCCTTTATTCATTTTCCTCTCGTTGGTATCGCTATGGATGTTCGACCTGTCTTTTGAAAGCCTGCTGTTTTACGCGGGAGAAAAAACCAGCGAAATCGAGGGACGAGTCAAACGCTGGCGGCGGCGGAACGAAAGCGCGGCATGGCTGGTTGCCTCTGGCGTATTCGCCGGACTGGCATACCTCACGCGATATTCCGGGCTGGCGCTTGTCGCCGCGCTCCTCGCCGCATTGATCGCCCTCCACACCAATTGGAGGAAACGCCTGGGCGGCATGATCTTGTTCCTGGAGGGATTCATTCCCCTTGCCGCAGTATGGGCGTTGCGCAACCATTGGGTTGCCGGGAATGCGACCAATCGCTCGCTGGCGTGGCATCCGCTGACGCAAGAGAACATCAATACCGGCTTGCGCGTCTTCGCCGATTTTTTCATCCCCGTGACGGGATGGTTCAAAGCGCTCGCAAAAACACCGGGCGCGTTCGAGGCGATTGCGATTCTCGTCCTCGGCGGCGCGCTGGCATGGACGGCGCTTGAAGCGTGGAAATTTTTCACGAAGCAGAAGCAACCGTCCCTGAGAGAGGGAAGCGGGTTTATCATCCCACTGATCACCGGACTGTTCCTGTTCGCCTACCTCGCCTCCACCGTCGCATCCATGATTCTCTTCGACGCCGCGACAAAATTCAAATTGAGAATTGTTTCGCCGGTCTTCGTCTGTCTGTTCATCCTGCTGGTGTGCGCCCTCATCTGGCTTCGCAAACGAAATTTTGCGTTGGCGGCGCTGATCGCGGTTGCCGCGCTCGGCGTTTCACTTTTCAAACAGGCCCACACGGTCAACATATGGGAAAAGAGCGGGCTGGGTTTCGCGTCGTTCCAATGGTACGATTCGGAGGCGATGGCGTTTCTGCGCGAACTGCCCGATGATGTTGCCATCTTCACCAACGAACCCGGCGCGGTCTACCTGTATACGGGTCGCGGCTCTTTCGTATTGCCCAGCGGTTATGATTCAGCGCGAGCCGAATCGATCCCGGGCTTTGAAGACGGCGTGGCGCGAATGCAAGTTGAAATCAACGCGGGACGCGCCGTGCTTGTCATCTTCGACGACGGCGCGAACATCGCCGGCGAAGTGGACGCGCTAACCTCTGGGCTAAACCTCGCGCTCAAATCGCAAGGCGATTCTATTTACACAAAACAACCGTAGCGCAAGATGGCATCTTGCGCTACGAAAGGCGATCATGACCATTCAAGATAAATTCAAACTCGACGGGCGCGTTGCCCTCGTCACCGGCGGCGCGGGATTGCTCGGCAGGGAATTTTGCAAGACGCTTGCCGAAGCCGGCGCGTCGGTGGCCGTGCTGGATTTAAACGCCGCTTCATCCGCAGGGACGGCTGATTCGCTCACCCAAAGCGGATACACATCCCTAGCCCTCTCCGCCGACATCACCCAACCCGACTCGGTGAATGCCGCAGTGGAAAAAGTGTTATCTACATTTGGGCGACTCGACATCCTCGTCAACAGCGCCGCGCTCGACCCAAAATTCGACGCCGACGCGATGAAAAAAGGCGTGACGCCCGGTTCATTCGAGGATTATCCGCTTGCGGATTGGAACGCCGCCCTCCACGTCAATTTGACCGGCATGTTTTTGATGACTCAAGCCTGCGTCAAGCCGATGCTCGCGCAAGGAAAAAAGGGAAGCGTTATCAACATCTGCTCCACCTATGGACTCAATGGTCCCGACCAGCGCATTTACATCAAAGACGGTCAGCGCGTCGCGTACAAACCCGTGTACTACACGGTGACGAAAGCCGGCGTCCTCGGCTTCACCAAATATCTCGCCGCGTATTACGCCGGGACAGAAATCCGCGTCAACGCGCTCACGCCGGGCGGCATCTTCAACGACCACGAAGAATATTTCGAAAAAAATTATTCCGCAAAAACGATTTTGGGTCGTATGGCGAAAAAAGACGAAATGAACGGCGCCTTGCTCTTCCTTGCTTCGGATGCCTCATCGTACATGACCGGTAATAACGTCGTTGTGGACGGCGGATGGACTGCGTGGTAGACCGAGTAAGCAGTGATCAGTGTTCAGTAATCAGTTCACTGACAACTGCCCACCGATAACTGCCCACTGATAACTGATGACTGATGACTGAATCACTGGCAATCATCCCCGCGCGCGGCGGCTCGAAAGGTATCCCGCGTAAGAACATCCGCAACTTTGCGGGTTATCCGCTCATTGCGTGGAGCATCGCCGCCGCGAAACAATCGGAATTGGTGACGCGCGTCATCGTTTCAACGGACGATGAAGAGATCGCTTCGGTGGCGCGCGAATTCGGCGCGGAGACTCCCTTCGTGCGCCCGGCAAAATTTGCCGAAGACAACACAACCGACTTGCCGGTGTTTGAACATGCCTTGCAATGGCTGGCTGAAAACGAAAACTATCGCCCTGAAATTGTTGCGCAGTTGCGACCCACGTCTCCCATCCGCCCGCGCGGGTTGGTGGACGACGCGATCAGAATTTTGCAAAGTCACGCAGACGCAGACAGCGTACGTGGCGTCGTCCTCGCCGGGCAAAACCCGCACAAGATGTGGCGAATCAGCGGCGAGAACGGTCCGATGAAAAATTTGCTCGACGTGCCGGGCATTCAAGAGCCGTACAACGCGCCGCGACAGATTCTCCCTCCCAGTTATTGGCAGACCGGTCACATTGACGCGATCCGCGCGGAGACGATCACCAAAGGCGGCTCGATGAGCGGTGGCGTGATCTATCCCATCGTCATTGATTCGCGTTACACAGTAGATATTGACAACCTGCAAGACTGGGCGCGATACGAGAATCTCGTTTCCACCGGCGAGTTGGACATGGTCACGCCGGGCAAAACGCGCCGACCGATGCCTTCAACGATCAAGTTGGTCATCTGCGACTTCGACGGCGTCATCACCGACAACCGCGTGTGGACGGATCAAGATGGGCACGAAACGGTCGTCGCCTCACGCGCCGACAGCATGAGAGTCAAACAGATGCGCGAGATCGGCATTGACGTGATGATCCTCTCGTCGGAGGTGAACTCCGTTGTTTCGGCGCGCGCGAAAAAGATGGGGGTGGAGGCCGTCCACGGGGTGGGGTTGCAGGACAAAGGTAGAGTGATGCGAGACATCCTAGCCGAAAAAAATATCCAAGCGGAGGAAGTCGTCTTCATCGGTAACGATTGGAACGACCTGCCGTGTTTCGAGATCGCGGGCTGGGCGGTCGCGGTTGCGGACGCGTATCCCGAAGTGTTGCGCGCCGCCGATCATGTGTTGACGAAGGCGGGTGGTCACGGCGCGGCGCGCGAGCTGTGCGATCTGATTCTGAAGGCGCGGGCGTGAAAAAACTTTTTGCGATTTTCGAGCGGGGATTGTTCTCGCCGTTCTTGCTCGCAGTCCAGCCGATCTTGCAATTGTATTTGCTCAACTTCGACGAATTGTCTTTTGCGGATACCGCGCGGGCTTTGCTGATGTCGCTGGCATTCGTTTTGCTGATCTTCGGCGGGTTGTATATTTTTTTGCGCGACGCATCGAAGTCCGCGTTGATTACCGCGCCGTTCATTTTTATTTTCTTCCTCTTCGGCGATGTGACAGATTGGGTAGGCAAGACATTTGCGCTGGGTCCCGCGCGTTCCGATTTTGCCGTCTTCCTTGCAGCCGTGTTGATCATGTCCGTTTGGGTTTGGCTGTTGCAAAGGCGCATAAAGAATCTCGTCGTTGTCAATGTGTATTTCAACTTGCTGAGCGTTTTGCTTTTGGTGAATACGGGAATTCAAGTGGCGAACCATGTGCGCGAGAATGAAATTTCGTACAACCCCTCGGAGCGTTCTGTGACGGTGACGAAAGTTGAATCATCCGCGCCGCGCCCGGATATTTACTACATCATCCTCGACGGCTACGGCAGGCAGGATGTTTTACAGAAGTTCTACGAGTTCGATAACTCGGAATTCATCAACGCTTTGCGCGAGCGCGGCTTTTATGTGGCGGAAGAATCGTCGAGCAATTACATTCAAACGATGCTGTCCTTGAGTTCGTCGTTCAACATGAATTACCTGCAAGACTTGAAAGTGAACGGTAACACGCCGGATAATCGCGCCGATCTGATCGAGATTCTCAATTACAGCGAAGTCCGCGCGGTTCTGGCGCAGAATGGATACGAAACGGTTTCCTTCGAGAACGAATACAAAGCGACCATTCCGACGGCAAACGTGTATTACGAAGACTCAAACACTACGTTGACACAACCGGTCACCGCGTTCGAGAGCATCGTCATTGACCACAGCCTGGCGCGCGTGTTGAATCATATCCCCGCGTTCAATCGCGTGTTAGTGGAAATGCCGTATGAGACTCATCGCCAATACATCCTCTCCGCGTTCGATGAACTGCCGGAAGCAGCGTCGTTGCAAGGCGATTATTTTGTCTACGCTCACATCATCGCGCCGCATCCGCCGTTTGTGTTCGACAAAGATGGCAACGCGGTCAATCACGATGAGCCGTTCACCTTGTTCGACGCAAACTATTACATTTCGGAACATTCGCGCGGCGGATATATTGCGGGCTATCGCAAGCAGATTCAATACGTCAACACGCTCGCGCTTCAGGCGATAGACGCGATCCTCGCGCAATCAGACACGCCGCCGATCATCATCATTCAAGGCGATCACGGTCCCGGCGCGTATCTCCACTGGGGCTCATTGGAGCAGACCGTCCCGTCGGAACGATTCGGAATCCTCAACGCGTATTATTTCCCTGACGGAAATTACGAGACGCTGTATCCCTCGATCTCGCCGATCAATTCCTTTCGCGTCGTGTTGAATCAATATTTCGAAACAAAGTATGCGCTTCTGCCCGATTTGCATTATTATTCCCGCTGGAATGTTCCGTTCGACTTTATCGAAGTGACGGACCTCACGCCGCCACAATAAACTTTGGCTATCTAGTTCTCAACGCAGTTGCACTGCGTCGAGGCGAGCCATAACGCAACTGTAGCCTGAACTTTCGTGAAGCATTAACAATAAACTTTGGAGAAAAAATGATACGTGAAATAAAAATTGGAAACCGCGCGGTTGGCGATGGGCATCCCGCTTATATCATTGCGGAGATCGGCATCAATCACAACGGCGACCTCGACACCACGAAGAAGATGATTGACGCCGCTGTCCACGCCGGCGCGGACGCGGTGAAATTTCAGAAGCGAACGCCCGATGTCGCCACGCCGCCCGAACAAAAAAATCAAATGCGCGAGACGCCGTGGGGTTACATCACGTATCTCGAATATCGCTATAAAGTGGAATTCGACGAAAAGCAATACGCCGAGATTGACCGCTATTGCCGCGCAAAGAAAATTGATTGGATGGTCTCGGTCTGGGATGAGCCGTCGGTGGATTTTATGCAGAAGTTCGACACGCCCGCGTATAAAGTCCCGTCCGCTTCGCTCACCGACTTCAATCTGATTCGCAAAGCGCGAGCGACTAACAAGCCTTTGATCTTATCGTCGGGCATGTCTACCATGGAGCAGATCCAAAAGGGAATCGAGATCGCGGGCGAAAAAGATTTGCTGATGATGCACTGCACCAGCACGTATCCGTGCGAGCCAGAGGAATTGAACCTCAAGATGATCGAGACGCTGCGCGCGAAATATCCGAACATCCCGATCGGCTACTCAGGACACGAAACGGGGCTTGTGCCAACTGCGGTTGCCGTCGCGTTTGGCGCCTGCATGGTGGAACGTCATCTCACGATGGATCGCGCCATGTGGGGAAGCGATCAAGCCGCGTCGGTTGAACCTGCGGGCTTTGAACGACTCGTGAAATACATCCGCACCACCGAAGCCGCTCTCGGCAACGGCGTGAAGAAAGTGTATGACTCCGAGCAAGGTTCGCTGAAGAAATTGAGAAGGGTTGTGAACGAATAAGACCATTAACCGCGAAGCATGCGAAGGTCGCTAAGAAAACCTTATTTTTCTTTGCGCTCTTGGCGGTCTTCGCGGTTCAAAAACTCATGGGTATTGTTCAACAATTTCGCCGCATGTTACGTCCCGCAGGCAAAACCGCCCAATCCATCCTGCGATGGAAGCGGATTTCGTTCGGCGACGCGCCGCCCATCTTCGGCAACTCCAAGCCCAAGAGCGGATCGCACCTGCTGTTGCAAATTTTGAACGGCTTTACAAGAATCATGCCGTACAAGTATGTGGAGGCGGAGCCGATTCGCACAATCACGAAAGAGGGAAGAAGAAATACGAAGGAAGAGATATTAGGAGAATTAGAGAATTTGCCTCTTGGTGTGATCGGTTGGGGCTATGTGGAGGCGACAAAAGAAAACGTTTCTTTCCTGACTTCAAGCGGGCGCGTCAACTTTTTCATCTACCGCGACCCCCGCGACATGCTCGTTTCGCAAGTCTTCTTCGCCACTGACATGCACGAAGAACATGGGATGCACGACTTCTACAACTCGCTCCCCGATTTTGGCGAGCGGCTCAAGGTTGCCATCACCGGCGTTGACCGCGACGGACTCAAAATGGTCAGCGTTCAGCAGAGATATGAAGGCGTGTTCGCATGGCTGGCGACGCCCGGCGTGATGTGCCTCCGCTTTGAGGATTTGGTCAACAACCGCGACGCGACTCTCCTGTCCATGCTCGATGAAGTGGAAAAGACCGGCTACAAAATTCCCACACCGCGCGCGAAAGCGATTTCAATTTTGGTAGAAGCGATCCAGCCGCGCAAGAGTCACACCTTCCGTTCGGGCAAAACCGGCGGCTGGCGCGAGTTTTTCACTGAGGAGCATAAGAAATTGTTCAAGGATGTGGCGGGAGATTTGGCGGTGAGGCTGGGGTATGAGAGGGATAATGATTGGTGAAATCTTGATGTCATTGCGAGGAGCGTTCGTTGCGACGAAGCAATCTCAGGTTTGCATGTTAGTTGAGATTGCTTCGCTCCGCTCGCAATGACATGTGATTATGATGAACGAATTTTTCAAGCAACGAGTTTATCGCGGACTCGTCCGCCGCCTCAATAACCTCAAGATCGCGCGCACAGCGCGTCTCGTATCTCGCAACTCGCCTCCCGCGCAGGGACAGCCCGTCGTCTTCTTCAAAGCCTCCACCGGCATTGACGATCTCTCATGGAACAGCGGATTTCACCTGCTCGCTTCGTGGGCGCTGCGGTTGAAGGGGATCCCGGTCGCGTATTTTGCGTGTAACTCCGGCATGAGCAAATGTGTGTTGGGGACGAATCGGGATGATCCGCATAAGGAAATGCCGTGCAAGACGTGCGTGGCGCAATCGCGGGCGTTGTATGCGGGGATGCCGTCAAAGGTCGAAGGTCAAAGGTCGCAGGTTGATTGGTTTGGCTTCGAGAGAGACTCGCAACTCGCATCTCGTATCTCGCAACTTTCTGTCCCCGAACTTTCCACTTTCTACTTTCAAGACGTGCCTCTCGGTGAGTTATGCCTGCCCGGCTTACGTTGGGTTTTGCGAATTCATCATTTGAACGACGATGAGAACACTCGCTATTTGTTGCGTGAGTACATTTTGTCCGCGTGGAATGTGGCGCGGAAGTTTGAAAAGTTTCTGGATCAGACGAATCCCCGCGCGGTGATCGTGTTCAACGGACAATTCTTCCCCGAGGCGACGGCGCGTTTTGTGGCGCAGAAGCGCGGCATACGAGTCATCACGCATGAGGTGGGATTGCAACCCGCCTCCGCGTTTTTCACTGACGGTGAAGCGACGGCGTATCCGATTCACATCCCTGACGAGTTTGAGTTGAACGATGAAGAAAATGCGAAATTAGATTCGTATTTGGCAAAGCGCTTTCAAGGCGACTTCAGCATGGCGGGCATCAAATTCTGGGCAGACATGAAGGGACTTGATGAGTCGTTCTTACAAAAAGCCGCGCAGTTCAAACAGATCGTCCCTGTGTTTACGAATGTTATCTTCGATACAAGTCAGCCGCACGCGAACACGGTCTTTGAAGATATGTTCGATTGGCTGGGTATGACTCTGGATGTCATCAAACAACATCCAGAAACTTTGTTCATCATCCGCGCGCACCCTGATGAATTACGCGTCCGAAAGTCGAGCCGCGAGACGGTCGAAGGGTGGGTGGACAGCCGTCAGGTCCGAAATGAAGCGAACGTGGTATTTGTTGGTCCGCGCGAGACGTTGAGCTCGTATGAGTTGATTCAAAAATCCAAGTTTGTGATGGTCTACAACTCGACGATTGGCTTGGAGGCTTCGATCATGGGGATGCCGGTATTATGCGCGGGCAAGGCGAGGTTCACGCAATATCCCACCGTGTTCTTTCCGCAGACAGTGGACGATGTAAGAAGAAAGATGAAAGAGTTTTTAGCAGCGGAGGAAATCGAAGTCCCCGTTGAGTTCAAGCGCAACGCGCGGCGGTTTTTATATTATCAGTTGTTCAGAACCTCGCTGCCGTTTGGAGATTTCCTTGAGCCGTCCGTTCGCACGACGCAAGCGCGATTGAAATCGTTTGAGTTGGATGAATTGCTGGAGTCTGAGGCGGTGAAGGTAATTTTGGAGGGCGTGTTGGATGGCGGAGATTTTTTGTTGAGAGAATAGTAACAAAAAAATGACAAGATTTGACAAAATTTTGTAACCCATTATAAGGATTGTGGATGTTCCCCTGTCTGACCGAAGTCTGACGTTATGCGTCAGATACTGATGTAGGTCAGGCGGGGTTTTTTATTTCCTATGGCGTGGTTTTGTCAGGGTCGAATCAAAAGTCTCGTCGCTGGGCACGAACGACCAGCGCATATAAGGCAGCCTCCACTTATCGGAAAGTGTTTCAATTCTCGCGCTTACGCCGATATTGAAACCAGGGCGGATATTGCGAATCTCTGCAAGGATTGTTTTATACAATTTCTCTTTCGCAACTGTTCTTTTCCCTCTTCGCCTGGCTCCTTTAGGTATTTCCTTGTGCTTGTCGTTCAAGCGAAATGACATCGAGCCAAGCGCGATATCCAGACATTGTAAAAGAACATGGTCGTGCGAATGGACCTCCGTGATATTCTCCCTTTTTGATGTCAATAGTTTCCCATTTTTTGGTTTTGGTTAATCCAAGCAAAAAGCCTTTGAACTGTTCGTTCTTTTCGGCAGTATCAGGGAATGTGTCAAAATAGAGGCGCAGACGGATATTTTCTGAAATGTGTTCAAGCCCAAAGCCGGGTTTGACGAATTGATAGTACAGTAGGTAATATTCCCATTCGACTTGTTCCCGGCTAAGACCGCGTGGTAGATGAGCGTTTTGGCGAAACATAATACGGACGCGGAGGTTGTTTCGGGAAATTTCCTCGAAGAAAACACGCATCAATTCTTCGTATTTCGCAAGATATTTTTCGGTAACTTTTTCCCACTTTACTTCTTGATAGAGATTCAAATCAGCCTTCGCGTTATTTAGCCGATCGGTAACGCGCTGATACTGCGACGAGCCAACAATCACCCCGCCGTAAAAGTTGGGGTAATACGTGCCATGCCTGTCTGATTCATCGCAGAAAAGAATATATTCCTTATCCCGCATGTTTCACCATTCGATGAAAAGAAAAATAACTCACCCCTTCAACGTAATAT
>Ga0073902_10000897_pt1 | contig 16696 bp, 16 predicted proteins | sample KloWWTmeKNB19Kit_FD_66667 | JGI IMG/M metagenome (GOLD analysis project Ga0073902, IMG submission 66667) | Active sludge microbial communities from Klosterneuburg, Austria, studying microevolution and ecology of nitrifiers - Klosterneuburg... | ecosystem: Engineered > WWTP > Aerobic digester >...
ATATCGAGGATGTCGAGGTTCTGGCGGCGGATCAGATACAGCAGAAGATCGAGCGGACCTTCGAAGGATTCGAGAATGACTTCGAGTGCATCCGGCGGGATGTACAGGTCCTGCGGCATTTGCAGCAGCGGCTGGCCCTTGACGGTCGCCAACGGCATTTCCTGCTGCTGCGGTGGCACCGGGAAGAGCGCTACGTTCGAATTGGTTTCAGCGCTTTCGCTGCTCATGGGCATTGGGTGCCAGGGATTCCGGTGTCGAAACGCATACGGCTTGCGCCAGCGCCAAGGACGTTCGCGCCGCAAGGCGCGCCGTAACTGCATCGTTCGATCAAGAGAGACATCCGCAACCCGCGAAGGGACCGCAAAGCGCGGTGCCGGTCGGAAGGTTGGGGAACAACGGGCCACTCGTCGGGCGGGTTCGGAGGGTACGGCCAGAAAGGCGTCGCTCCAGTGGAGAAGCAGGTTACGTGGGTAGGCGACGCTTGTCCAGACACCGTGCGACCACGATACTGAACGGATGTGGTATCTCATTCACGGATTCGATCGTTCCGGCAGCCTGTCCGCGCGTCTCGCGGCACGGCCGGCTCATCTTGAGCGCTTACACGCCTTGCTCGACGCCGGGCGGTTATATGTCGCCGGTCCGTGTCCGGCCATCGACGCCGAAGATCCCGGTCCGGCTGGTTTCAGCGGCAGTTTGATCATTGCCGAGTTCGACGCTTTGGCGGACGCGCAAGCGTGGGCCGAAGCCGATCCGTACGTTGCCGCCGGTGTCTATGAACGCGTCGACGTACGCCCATTCAAGAAGGTATTGCCCTGATGCTGCCGAAACAACAACGTGTCGACGAAATCCGCCGCCGTCTCGAAACTGCGTTCCGGCCGGTGATGTTGGAAGTCATCGATGACAGCCACAAGCATATTGGCCACGAAGGCGCGCGTGATGGACGCGGCCATTACACCGTGCATATCAGCGCCGAAGTGTTCCGTGGCCAGTTGCCGCTGGCCCAGCACCGCTCGGTCTATGCGGCGCTGGGCGAATTGATGAGCACCGATATTCATGCGCTGGCGATCAAGTCCGGCGCACCCGCGACCTGATCAGGGCAGTTCAACCTTCGCGGCCGGCTTCCAGCCCTTGGCGCGGTGTTCGGCGACGACGGTCGTGTAGATGCCACCTCGCACGTACCACTCAGCCGTCAAACGCATGAAACGCGGCTTGGTCGCCTTGGCCAAGTCGTCCAGAATCTTGTTGGTTACCGCTTCGTGGAAGGCGCCCTCGTCGCGGTAACTCCACATGTAGAGCTTGAGCGACTTCAGTTCGACGCAGGTTTTCTCGGGCACGTAGTCGAGATGCAGGGTCGCGAAGTCGGGCTGACCAGTCTTCGGGCAGACGCAGGTGAACTCGGGAATCCGCATCCGGATGGTATAGTCGCGGCCCGGCTGTGGGTTGGGGAAGGTTTCCAGCGCTTTCGACGGTTTTGTCGACACGGTCGTTCTCTCGGATACGTTTGGGCGCGCAAAGGTAGCGAAGCCGCCTTGGCGCCGCAAACCAGTTTCGTCCGCTTTCTGACGCTCACGAATTCATACGAAACACGCACGATGCGACTTTCGACGATCAAACTTTCCGGTTTCAAATCTTTTGTCGACCCGACGACCCTGCATTTGCCGACCAACATGACCGGCATTGTCGGGCCGAATGGCTGCGGCAAGTCCAACATCATTGACGCCATCCGTTGGGTAATGGGTGAAAGCGCCGCCAGTCGCCTGCGCGGTGACGCGATTACCGACGTGATCTTTTCGGGCTCCGGTCAGCGCAAGCCGGTCGGCAGCGCGCAGGTCGAACTGATCTTCGACAACTCCGACGGCACCATCCAAGGCGAATACGCCAACTTCAACGAAATCTCGATCAAGCGCCAAGTCAGCCGCGATGGCCAGTCGAATTATTTTCTGAACAACGCCCGCTGCCGCCGCCGCGATATCGTTGACGTGTTCCTCGGTACCGGTCTCGGTGCGCGCAGTTATTCGATCATTGAACAAGGCATGATCAGCCAGATCGTCGAGGCACGCCCGGAAGACCTGCGTACCCACCTCGAAGAAGCCGCCGGTATTTCCAAGTACAAGGAACGGCGCAAGGAGACCGAGTCGCGGATGAAGGCGACGCGCGAAAACCTTGATCGTCTCAACGATTTGCGTCAGGAAGTGGATAAGCAGATTGATCACCTGAATCGCCAGGCCAAGCAGGCAGAGCGTTACCAGAAACTCAAGCAAGAGCATGTTCGCGTCGATGCCGAGTTGAAGGCGCTGCATTTGCGCAATTTGCAGGGTGAACTCGATGCGCGCGGCCAAGCGTTGCGCCAGATCGAGTTGCGCAGTGAACAACTCACCACCGAGCAACGCACAATTGAAGCGCGGCTTGAAGACGAGCGCGGCAAGCAGATCGAAGCCACTGATCACTTCAATGGCGTGCAAGGCGAGTTGTATCGCGTCGGCGGAGAGATCGCCCGAGTCGAACAACAGATCACCTACAACCGCGACCTCGCCGAACGCCTAGCGCGTGCCGCGAAGGAAACCGACAACGCCTTGAACGAAGTCGCCGAGCACATTCGTGGTGACCGCGAACAAATCGAACTGTTGCGCGAGTCACTGGCCGAGTCTGAGCCGCAGATCGAAACACTGGAAGTCGAGGCCGAGAACCGTCAGGAAGCGCTGCGCGCTGCCGAGGCGGCAATCAACGACTGGCAGTTGCGTTGGGACGCTTATGCGCGTGACAGCGGCGAATCTGCGCGCGCCGCTGAAGTCGAGCGCACGCGCTTGAATTTCCTCGATCAGCAGTCTCTGGATGCGGCGAACCGGCTCGGCCAATTGGAGGATGAGCGTCGCAAGATGGACGTTGCCTCACTCAGCGATGGTGCCGAAGCCTTGTTGATGCGCCAGGAAGAAACGCGGGAAAAAGTCGAGCAACTGACGACGATGCTCGACGAGCGCAAGCAGGTGCTGTCCACGGTGCAGGAACAGACGCGCGAGATGCAGCATCAGTTGAATGATGCGCGTGGACGCTTGCAGTCAGCTAAGGGCCGACTGGCTTCGCTGGAAGCGTTGCAACACGCTGCGCTCGGGCAGGAAAAGGGCGCCGCCGTGGCTTGGTTCGATTCGGTCGGGCTGGGAAGTGCGCGTCGCCTCGGCGAGGCGTTGACGGTTCAGGAAGGTTGGGAGCGCGCGGTCGAGAGCGTACTCGTCGGCTGGCTCGACGCCGCCGTCGGCGACGCACCGCATCGTTTCGGCGATGCGCTGATGGCGTTGCAGGATGGCCAAATTTGCATCATTTCGGCACAACCGGGCCGCAGCAGCGGTGGTGAACGCTTGTCGGCATACGTGCAAGGTCCGGCCACCGCGCTGGCATTGCTTGATCGTGTGTACGTGGCCGATTCGCTTGAGGCGGCCCAGCGCATTGCTTCCGGACTAGATCCGGACCAGTCGGTCATCACGCCTGACGGTGAATGGCTGGGTCGAGACTGGTTACGCGCTGCCAAGGGTACGCAGGCGGGGAGTGGCGTGCTGGCACGCGAGCGTGAATTGCAGACGCTTGCTGAATCGACGCAGTTGCTGGAGGCGCAGATCGAGGAATTGATCGCGCACCAGGAAGCATTGAAGCAGGCCAACTTTGACGCCGAGCGCGGGCGCGACGATGCCCAGCGTGATCTTTATTTCTCGCACCGCCAGTTGTCCGAAATTGCCGGCCAGATTCAAAGCGAACGCGGCAAACTCGAAGCCGCACAGACCCGCACCACGCGCATCGATGCCGAACTGACCGACTTGCGCGCACGCGTCGAGCAGGTCGATGGTGAAGCGCGCGTGGCACGTGGTCGTCTCGATACAGCGGTGACGCTGATGGGCGATCAGGAAGAATTGCGCGTTCGCCTCGATGGCGATCGTCGTCAGTTCCTGGAACGCCGCGAAGATGCCCGCGCCGGAGCGCGCGAAGCGTCGGATCAAGCACATCAACTGGCCTTGCGCATGGAGTCCAAACGCGCCGCGTTGGCGTCGCTTGAGCAATCGCTGGGCCGTATGCTGCAGCAGTTGGCAACGCTGGAGTCGCGGCAGTCGGAACTGTCAACCCAGATCGCGACGCAGAGCGACCCGGGCGCGCAACTCGATGCCGAACTGCGCACCTACCTTGACCAGCGCATGCTTGTCGACAAGCAACTGATTGAAGCACGCAAGGCGCTGGAAGCCTGCGATCTCACCTTCCGCGCACTGGAGCAGGACCGCCATCGCGTCGAACGCGAGCTCGCCACCGAGCGCGAGAAACTGTCGGGTGTGCGCCTTGAGGAACAAAGTCTGCGTATGCGCGCTGACAGCCACGCTGAAGCCATTGCCGGCGCAGGTTTCGCCAGTGACGCGGTCGCGGCTGAATTGCCGCCGGAAGCCGATATCGCCGATTGGGAAGCTAAATCGGTCGATCTCGAACAGAAAATTCGCCGCCTCGAACCCGTCAATCTCGCGGCCATTCAGGAATTTGCAGAACAGTCAACGCGCAAGGTTTACCTCGACACCCAGTACGGCGATCTGACACAGGCGCTGGAAACGTTGGAAGGCGCGATCAAGAAAATCGATCGTGAGACACGTACGCGCTTCAAGGAAACCTTCGATAAGGTCAATGTCGGTTTGCAGGAACTGTTCCCGCGTCTGTTTGGCGGCGGCCATGCCTTCTTGGAACTGACCGGCGAAGACCTGCTCGACACGGGCGTATCGATCATGGCGCGTCCACCCGGAAAGCGTGTCACTTCGATCAGCTTGCTATCTGGTGGTGAGAAGGCGTTGACCGCTGTCGCGCTGGTGTTCTCAATCTTCCGGCTGAATCCGGCACCGTTCTGCCTGCTCGACGAAGTGGATGCACCACTGGACGAAGCCAATGTCAGCCGCTTCTGCAGCATGGTCGCCGAGATGAGCGAGCGCGTGCAGTTTCTGTTCGTCACCCACAACAAGGCGACGATGGAAGCTGCCAACCAGCTCTGTGGCGTGACCATGCGCGAGCCTGGTGTATCGCGACTCGTGTCGGTCGATCTTGCGGAAGCGGCCAAACTGGCCGGTGCGGCGTAAGGAGTCAGCATGGATACGATCACCTTGCGCATCATTCTTGCGGCCGTTGGAGCGCTCGTACTCGGCCTGATCTGGTGGACTGGGCGCCGCCCGGCACCGCCACAGGGGCGACGTTTGCCGGGCAAATCGGCGGGCGAACGCACCGAACCGATGTTCGGCGACACGCGTGTCGACGATCACGATGGCCTCGATCCGGAGATCGCAGCAGAACTCGATCGCCTTGGCCGCGAAATCAAGAATGACGATGCTGCGGACGCGACACCGCGTCAGGCCGAGTTACCGATGGATACGGCCGCTACCGATGACGCGCCATCAATACCGGTCTATGTCGAATCGAATGTCGGCGCTCGCGCATCCGAGAAGACTGACCGTATCGTCACTATCTACGTCACTGCACCGGATGGTGAGATGTTCACGGGCAGCGACATCATCGTCGCGGTTGAGAAGACTGGATTGATCTTTGGTGCGCTTGGCGTCTTCCATCGCATGCCGGCGAATACTTCCGAATACGGCGCAGTGTTCAGTGTCGCAAACATGATGCGCCCCGGCCGTTTCGAGATGAGTCAGATTCAATCGCTGCGTACCGGCGGACTTTCGTTGTTCATGGTGTTGCCGAACGCGCTATCGGCACTCGACGCATGGGACGCGATGCTGCCGACCGCTCAGCGCCTGGCAGAATTGCTTGGTGGCCAAGTATTGGACGAAGAGCGCAATGCGCTTGGTCGACAGCGCATCCAGCATCTTCGCGACGAGCTGCGCGCCTACGATCGCGCGCAGGAAAAGAACACAATCCGCAAAACTTGGTGATGCCGTGAGCGGCGACCTGTTTTCGACCACGAGTGTGGCGGCACGCATCGCGCAGTTGCGCGGCGATATCGCCACCCACAATCATCGCTACCACGTGCTTGATGCCCCTTCGATTTCCGACAGTGCATTCGATGCGTTGCTGCGCGAATTGCAGTTGCTCGAATCCGAGCACCCGGGGCTGATCACCGCCGATTCACCGACACAGCGTGTCGGTTCTCCGGTCGTCGGCGGATTCGCCGAAGTGCGCCACGACGTTCCGATGCTCAGCCTCGGAAATGCTTTCAGCGAAGAAGACACACGGGATTTTGTCCGGCGCATTGCCGACAAACTCGGACGCGACGACATCGCGTTTTCGGTTGAGCCGAAGATCGATGGACTGGCAATCAGCCTGTTGTATATGGATGGCGTTCTAGTGCGCGCAGCGACGCGCGGCGACGGCAACACGGGTGAAGATGTCGCACACAGCGTGCGTACGATACTTTCGGTGCCGCTGCGATTGATCGGCACCGATTGGCCGCACATACTTGAGGTGCGTGGTGAGGTTTACATGCCGCGTGCGGCATTCGAACTGCTCAACGACGGTGCGCGAGCGCGCGGTGAGCGTACGCTTGCGAACCCGCGTAATGCCGCCGCCGGATCGATTCGCCAACTCGATCCGGCAGTCGCGGCGTCGCGTCCCTTGGCCTTCTTCGCATATGCGCTCGGTCGGGTTGAGCCGGCGGCGAAGTGGCTACAGCACACCGATATGCTCGCCGACTTCCGTCGCTACGGTTTGCCAGTCTGTCCGGAGGCGGATCGTGCCACCGGTGTTGACGCGCTGCTGGCCTACTATCAACGCATCGGTGCGCGGCGCGATGCATTGCCGTATGACATCGATGGCGTTGTCTACAAGGTCAATGACATCGCCGCCCAGCACGAACTCGGATTTGTCTCACGGGCGCCACGGTGGGCCATCGCGCACAAGTTTCCGGCGCGCGAGGAACAAACTGTCGTCGAAGCGATCGATGTTCAGGTCGGACGCACCGGCGCGATGACGCCGGTTGCGCGCTTGCGTCCCGTACAAGTCGCTGGCGTCGTCGTGACCAATGCAACCCTGCACAACGAACACGAAGTGCGACGAAAAGATGTGCGGGTCGGCGATACTGTCGTCGTACGCCGTGCCGGCGACGTGATTCCGGAAGTCGTCGCGGTCGTCGTCGAGCAACGGCCCGACGGCCTGGTGCCATTCGAGATGCCGACGGCTTGTCCGGAATGCGGATCGCTGCTCGCGCGTGAAGGCGATGAAGCGGTCCTGCGCTGCACCGGTACCGGTGTTTGTCCTGCCCAACGCAAGGAGTCAATCCGGCATTTCGCATCGCGGCGCGCGATGGACATCGAAGGTCTTGGCGACGCGTGGATCGAGAACTTGGTCGACCTCGGGTATGTGCAACATGTCGCCGATCTGTATGCGTTAACCATCGATGACCTGTTGGCGATGAAGCGGCGTGCTGACGAAGGTGTCGGCGTAGTGCCTGAGACGGTGAAGAAGGGCAAGGTGGCAAGTCGCTGGGCCGAGAACCTGATCGCGGCGATCGATCGCAGCCGTCAGACCACCTTGCCGCGTTTGTTGTTCGCGCTGGGTATCCGTGATGTTGGCGAATCGACGGCGAAGGGACTGGCGCGTCACTTCGGCGCGCTTGATCGCATCGCCTCGGCGAGCGCAGCGGATCTGATGACCGCACCTGACGTTGGTCCGGTGGTCGCGTCGCGTATCGTCGCGTTCTTCACCGCGCCGCACCAGCGCGAGGTCATTGATCTGTTGCGTGCACGTGGGCTGCACTGGGAGGAAGGCGAACCGCTGGCGGCTGCCGGTCCACTGCTCGGCAAGACCGTTGTGTTGACGGGTTCGCTCAGCGGATTGACGCGCGACGAAGCCAAACAGCGCCTCGAAACGCTGGGAGCAAAGGTATCTGGCAGTGTGTCGGCGAAGACCAGTTTCGTTGTTGCCGGTACCGATGCGGGCAGCAAGCTCGACAAGGCGCTATCGCTCGCCATTCCGGTGCTGGACGAAGCCGCGCTGTTGGCATTACTCGCCGAGCACGGCGCTTGACCATGCCGCCCGAACGCCTGAAAGCGCTGCGCCTACGCGCTGAGCTGTATGCACTGATTCGCACATTTTTTTCGCAACGCGGGGTGTTGGAAGTTGAAACGCCAATGCTGTCGGCGGCGGGCAATACTGATCCGAATATCGACAGTTTCACGACAGCGTTCAATGGTCATGTCGACGCCGGCGCGCGTCAGCGCTGGTTGCGGACGTCGCCGGAGTTTCCGTTAAAGCGGCTGCTCGCGGAAGGATTGGGCGATTGCTATGAGCTCGGGCGCGTGTTCCGCAACGGCGAGGCCGGGCGCACACACAATCCGGAATTCACCATGCTGGAGTGGTATCGCGTCGGCATCGACCAGCGCAAGCTCGCCGGTGAGGTGCTCGAACTGGTTGTGGCTGCGATGCACCTGGTCGGCCGCGAGGTTCGTACCCGCACGACGACTTATCGCGACTGGTTCCGTGATTCATTGGCGCTCGATCCCTTTCTGGCGAGCGATGCCGAGTTGCAGCAGGCACTGGCTAACGTGCGCATCGATGGCGCTGGGCTGCTGCGTGACGACTGGCTGGACTTGCTGGTGACGCATCGTATGCAGCCACACCTGCCGTCCGATTTGGCACTGATCGTGCACGATTTTCCTGCCTCACAATGCGCATTAGCACGTGTCGTGCGGTGTGATGACGTTGTTGTTGCCGAGCGTTTTGAGTGCTATCTCGGTGGCCGCGAACTCGCGAACGGGTATCACGAGCTGAACGATACGGTCGAGCAGCGGTCGCGTTTTGAGGCTGATCTTGTGAAGCGGTCTGCGCGTGGTCAGAACGAAGTCACGATTGACCAACGGCTGCTTGCGGCGTTGTCGATGGTGCCGGATTGTGCCGGAGTTGCGCTCGGGATTGAGCGACTGTTGCAATCGATGCTCGCTACAGATGATCTTCGCGATGCACTCACCTTTGCTTTTGATGCGGCTTGATTGATGACGGCCCAGATGATGGAACTCGACTGACGATGAGCAAGAAAATCTGGTTTGGTACTGATGGCATTCGCGGTCATGTCGGCACCACGCCGATTACTGCCGAGTTCGCATTGCGCTTGGGTCATGCGGCCGGGCGTGTGCTCGCAAAATCGGAGGGCGGCGTCGTCGTCATTGGCAAGGACACGCGTCGTTCCGGCTACATGCTGGAAGCAGCGCTTCAGGCTGGATTGATTTCGGCCGGTGCCGATGTGCGCTTGCTCGGTCCGATGCCGACGCCGGGCGTGGCCCATTTGACGCAGGCGATCGGTGCCTGTGCCGGCGTTGTCATTAGCGCGTCGCATAATCCGCATCACGATAATGGGTTCAAGTTATTTTCGGCCAGAGGCGAGAAACTTGGCGACGGCGACGAGCTCGCGATCGAGGCGGCGCTTGCCGATGCACCAACGCTGGTGGCGCCGGAACGACTGGGCCGCGCCGCACGCATGACGGATGCAGACGAACGCTACCTCGCCTTCGTCGCCGCTTCGGTTCCGTCAGGCTTCCGACTGGACGGCTTGCGCATCGTGCTCGACTGCGCGCACGGCGCGACCTATAAATTGGCACCACGATTGTTTTCGATGTTGGGCGCCTCGGTGACTGCCATCGGAATTTCGCCGGATGGACTGAACATCAATCGCGGCGTCGGCTCGACCGAACCATCTGCATTGCAGGCAGAAGTATGCAACCAGCGTGCTGACCTCGGTATTGCCTTTGACGGTGACGGAGATCGCGTCCTGTTCGTCGATAGCGAAGGGGCGTTACTGGACGGCGATGACTTGTTGCACATTCTTGCGATCGAATGGCATCGCAGTGGGCGTCTGCGCGGGCCGGTGGTCGGCACGCTGATGACGAACATGGCACTCGAACTGAAGCTGGCCGGACAGGGTATTGCCTTTTCACGCGCCAACGTTGGTGATCGTTACGTACATCAGCGCCTTCACGAAACTGCGGGTGTGCTCGGTGGCGAGGCCTCTGGCCATGTTCTCTGCCTCGATCGCGCGGGCACCGGTGACGCAATGATTGCCGCCTTGCAGGTACTGGAAGCGTTGTCGACCAGCCCGCTCGGTGCTGCACAGTGGCGCTGCGCCATGCCACGTTTCCCGCAACATACGATCAACGTCCGCTACACCGCTGGAACGCGGCCGCTGGAGTTGGCGCAGGTGATTGCCGCGCGGTTCGCTGCTGAGCAGTCGCTCGCGGGGCGTGGACGGGTGGTGCTGCGCGCTTCCGGAACCGAGCCAGTGATTCGCGTCACCGTTGAGGCCGACGATGCCGCCTTGGTACAGCGCATCGCACAAACGCTGGCAGCCGCCGTATCATCCGCCGCCTGATGAACACGCCACACGACGCCGAGATGTGTTTGCTCGCGTCTTCACCATGGATCTACGATGACCCGGAAGCATGTTCCAACCCTCGACATTCGTCGCTATGACAATGATCGCGACGCCTTCGTGCACGACATCGGCGCGGCTTATTGTGAATACGGATTCTGCGGCATCGGCGGACACGGCATTTCGGCGCAACTGGTCGACCGCGCATATCTGGCGTTCAAGGCGTTCTTCGCACTCCCGGACGAAGTAAAGAAGCGCTATCAGGTGCCCGGCGCCGCTGGTGCGCGTGGCTACACCGGCTTCATGGTCGAGACCGCGAAGGATTCCAAGCATCCGGACCTCAAAGAGTTCTGGCATATCGGCCGCGAAATTCCGCGCGATTCGAACTACGCCAAGGTGATGCCGGAAAACTTGTGGCCAATCGAGATCGCCGAGTTCCGCGCGGCAGGTTATGCGCTGTACACCGCGCTCGACCAACTCGGGGTGCGCGTGTTGCGCGCGCTTGCGCTACACATCAATCTGCCCGAGAAGTACTTCGACGACAAGATCGACTTCGGCAACAGCATCTTGCGTCCGATCCATTATCCGCCGATCACCGCCCCAGACGTGCCGAACGTGCGCGCCGGTGCGCATGAAGACATCAACTTCATCACCCTGCTGGTCGGCGCCAGCGCCGCCGGGCTGGAATTGCTGACGCGCGAAGGCGAATGGCTGCCAATCACCACCCAAGGCGACACCATCGTCGTCAACATCGGCGACATGTTGCAGCGTCTGACTAATCACATTTATCCGTCAACCACACATCGTGTCGTCAATCCGCCGGGCGACGCCGCGCGCAGTCCACGATTTTCGGTGCCGTTCTTCTTGCATCCGAACCCGGATTTTCTGATCGACGTTCTGCCGAATTGCATCACATCGGAAAACCCGAACCGTTATCCGGCACCGATCACGGCGAACGATTATCTGATGGAACGCCTGCGCGAAATCAAGCTGGCTTGATTATTCAAGCCGACGGAACTGTTTCGAGCGGCGGCCGACAAGACCGAGCGCAGCTTGGTCAGGGAGATGCTTCGCGATGAACTTGAGTAGACGGTTGACGCGACCGGGCACACAGATCACACGGTCTCGATCGAGTGCATCGAATGAGGCTTGCACAACGCTGGCGGCGTCCATCCATAGATAGTTGGGCATCTTGCTCACCAGTTCGCGCGCACCAGTGACGTCATGGAATTCGGAAAAGGTGAAGCCGGGGCAGAGCGCCTGCACACGAATGCCTTGTCCATTGGTCTCCAGTGCCAGCGACTGCGAGAACTTGATCAACATCGCCTTGGAACCGGCATACAGCGTGCTACCGGCGGAACCTGGCACCAATCCGGCCAATGATGCGACGTTGATGATCGCGCCGTGGCGACGTTCGCGCATGCCCGGTAGCAAGCGATGCACGAGTTCGCAGGGTGCGTTGATCATCACCTGAAGAAAGCGTGCCTGCGCCACCCAGTCGCTTTGGTGATAGGCGCCAGGGACGCCGAAGCCGGCATTGTTGACAACGATGTCGATGGTCAGTCGCCGGTGTTCGAGTTCCGCGACCAGATCAGCAATGGCCGTTGGTTCGGCGAGATCGGCAGCGATGCAGTCGACTTCGATGCCGTAGGTTGCGCGCAGCTTGGCGGCGAGCGCCTCGAGTCGGTCGATACGGCGTGCGGTCAGGACCAGATGGCAGCCGCGTGCCGCTGACATTTCCGCAAAAGTTTGACCGATGCCGGCAGATGCGCCAGTGATCAGTGCGCGTTGTCCACGCCAGTCGAACGATGTTTTCATGAGCTGAATCAATTGCCGCAGGGGAGGGTGGAGATTATCCTGCGCGCCCCTTGAGCGGAGACTGGCCATGCGTCGAATGTTGATTGCCGGCAACTGGAAAATGCATGGCAGCTTCGCAATGGCGCGTGAACTGGTCGCAGCGATCGAAGCAGCAGGGCCGTTTCCCGACGTCGATGTCGCGGTGATGCCGCCGTATCCCTATTTGCACAGCGTGCTCGCGGCCGCGACGACGATCGCGCTGGGCGCTCAAGATGCCAGCACACACGCCGGTGGTGCATATACCGGTGAAGTGGCCGCCGGCATGCTGCACGAGTCGGGCTGCCGCTACGTCATCCTCGGCCATTCCGAACGTCGCCAATACCACTCCGAGTCAGACGCGCTGATCGCGGCTAAATTCATCGCGGTTCAGGCGGCCGGTTTGACGCCGATACTTTGCGTCGGCGAAACCTTGGCGCAGCGTGATGCCGGCGAAACCGATGCGGTGGTATCGATGCAGGTGCAGGCGGTGCTCGATGCTGCTGGCGTAAATGCCTTCGCGAACGCAGTGCTTGCTTACGAGCCGGTGTGGGCGATCGGTACTGGGCGCACCGCCACGCCTGAACAGGCTCAAGCCGTTCATGCCCTGCTGCGTGGCGTGGTCGCAAAAGATTCTGCTAATATCGCTGGCTCGCTGCGTATCCTGTATGGCGGCAGCGTCAAGCCGGCGAATGCGGCGACGCTGTTTGCACAGTCGGATATCGACGGCGGATTGATCGGCGGTGCGTCGCTGGTCGCAGACGATTTCGTCGCGATCATCCGTGCCGCGGCCCACTGAAACGCATCCTGGATATAGAAATGAGCTTCGAACTTGGTCTCAAGATCTTGCTGGCACTTTACGTTGTGGTGGCGCTGGCGATGATCAGTTTGATCCTGCTGCAGCGCGGTTCCGGTGCGCAAGCGGGGTCTGGTTTCGGCGGTGGCGCTTCGGCGACCGTGTTCGGTTCGCGCGGTTCGGCGAACTTTCTCAGTAGTTCGACCAAATGGCTGGCCGTGTTGTTCTTCGCACTCAGTATCGGCATGGGCGTCTACATCAGCCACAACACCAAGAAGGCGGCCAATACCGAGGTCGACCTCGGGGTGATGGCCAGCTCCGAAGTCCCTGCTGAGGCGCCCAAACCGGCCGTTGCCAACACGCCAGCGAACGGTGACGTTCCGGTGGCACCGTCGGCGACCAGCGATGTGCCGGCAGCAACTGATGCAAATGCGGCGACATCGGCCGATGCGACTCAGGTCGAAGTGCCGAAAGACTCGAAAACAAACGAATCAGCACAGCCGAAGTCTTCTAACTGAAGATGACTACCGGCTAGAATAAGAAATTGCCCAGGTGGCGGAATTGGTAGACGCACTACCTTGAGGTGGTAGCGACGATAGTCGTGGGGGTTCGAGTCCCCCCTTGGGCACCAGACACCTAAAAAGAAGCCGCATCGCGGCTTTCTTTTTTACTGCAAGACGCACGAAGAGGAATCGGGGCAACGTATGGAACTGTCCGAATACCTGCCGGTACTACTGTTTCTCGGCCTCGCGACGATCATTGCGGTCGCATTGCTCGCCATTGGCACGCTGATTGGTCCGAGCAAGCCCAGCAAGGACAAACTCGCGCCGTACGAGTGCGGCTTCCTGCCCTTTGAAGACGCGCGTATGAAGTTCGACGTGCGCTATTACCTGATGGCGATCCTGTTCATCGTCTTCGACCTCGAAATTGCGTTCATCTTCCCGTGGGCAGTCGTGTTTCGCGACATTGGCTTGATCGGGCTCATCGAGATGGGCATGTTCTTGTTGCTTCTGGTGCTGGGCTTCGCCTACGTCTGGAAGAAGGGAGCCCTGGAATGGGAGTGATCACATGGGCGTAAAGACCTCGTTTTTCCACAATCCCGAGCCGATCGGTGAAGTCGATGACATTCTTCGTCCGGATGCATCGAATCCGCTGATTGAGCGCGGGTACGCCGTTGCATCGATGGATGCCCTGGTTAATTGGGCGCGTACCGGCTCAATGTGGCCGATGACTTTCGGCCTCGCCTGCTGTGCGGTCGAAATGATGCAGGCAGGTGCCTCCCGTCTCGATACTGACCGCTATGGCGTCGTGTTCCGACCGTCACCACGTCAGTCCGATGTCATGATCGTGGCCGGCACCTTGGTCAACAAAATGGCGCCGGCGTTGCGCCGTGTGTACGACCAGATGCCCGAGCCGAAATGGGTCATTTCGATGGGGTCATGTGCCAATGGCGGTGGTTATTACCACTATTCGTATTCGGTCGTGCGCGGCTGCGATCGCGTGGTGCCGGTTGACGTATACGTGCCCGGTTGCCCGCCGACTGCCGAGGCCCTGATCTGGGGCATCCTGCAGTTGCAGAAAAAAATCCGCAAGACGAATACCGTCGGCAAGAACGCGATTATCGCGCGCTAAGGAGGAGCCATGAGCGACAGCGAAATTCGATTCTCCGACCGGTTGCGTGAACGATTCGCCGACCAGATCCTGCGCGTGATCGATTCGGTCGATGGCCCGACGGTTGAGATCAAAACCGAATGTTGGCTGGAGGTCGCGCGCGCACTTCGCGACGAGGCTGAATTTCGCTTCGAGCAAGCGGTCGATTTGTGCGGCGTCGATTATCTTGGTTTCGGCGAAGCCGAGTGGGATACCAGTGACGTCAGCGGCGAAGGTTTTTCGCGCGGCGTCGAAGGTTTCGGTCCAGGCCGGTTCAATTGGTCTGAACGCCCGGAAGCTGCACACAAAGAACAACGCTACGCCGTGGTCGTGCACCTGCTGTCACTTGCACACAACCGGCGCGTGCGCATCCGTTGTTTTGCGCCGGATGAAGGCTTGCCGGTGGTGGCGTCGCTGGTCGGTCTTTGGCGTGGTCTGAACTGGTTCGAACGGGAAGCCTTCGATTTGTTCGGCATCCTGTTCGAAGGACATCCCGATTTGCGCCGCATTCTCACCGACTACGGCTTCGTCGGTCATCCGTTCCGTAAGGATTTCCCGTTGATCGGCAACGTTGAAGTGCGTTACGACGCCGAAAAACAGCGGGTGATCTACGAGCCGGTGTCGATTGAACCGCGCGTTGGCGTACCGCGCGTGGTCCGCGACGACGCCCGCTACGACCAGGCGCGCTCCGAATCCGCAGCACGCGCGGCAGGGAAGTGAGCATGCAAGAGATCCGCAACTACACGATCAACTTCGGCCCGCAGCATCCTGCCGCGCATGGCGTGCTGCGCTTGGTGCTGGAACTGGACGGCGAAACGGTGATGCGTGCCGACCCGCATGTCGGCCTGTTGCATCGTGGTACCGAGAAACTTGCCGAGTCGAAGCCGTACAACCAGTCGATCGGTTACATGGATCGGCTCGACTACGTGTCGATGATGTGCAATGAACACGCCTATGTGCGCGCGATCGAGCAGTTGCTTGGTGTTGCCGTGCCGGAGCGCGCGCAAGTGATCCGCACCCTGTTCGATGAAATCACCCGCATCTTGAATCATCTGATGTGGCTTGGCTCGAATGCACTCGACCTCGGTGCGATGACGCTGTTCCTGTATGCGTTCCGCGAGCGTGAAGAGTTGATGGACTGCTACGAAGCGGTCTCGGGCGCACGCATGCATGCGACCTATTACCGCCCCGGTGGCGTCTACCGCGACTTGCCGGCACAGATGCCGAAGTACCGCGAGTCGCCGTGGACCAAGGGTAAGGATCTGAAACGCGTGAATGCCTGGCGTGAAGGGTCGATGCTGGATTTCCTCGATGCCTTTACCGATGACTTCCCGAAGCGCGTCGACGAATACGAAACGCTGCTCACCGACAATCGCATTTGGAAGCAGCGTACCGTCGGCATCGGCGTGGTATCACCGGAACAGGCGTTGGCTTGGGGCATGACCGGCCCGATGCTGCGTGGTTCCGGTATCGAATGGGATCTGCGCCGCAAGCAGCCCTATGCTGCTTATGACAAGTTCAAGTTCCAGATTCCGATCGGCAAGAACGGCGACTGTTATGACCGTTACCTTGTGCGCGTCGAGGAAATGCGGCAATCGAACCACATCATCAAGCAGTGCGTGGCTTGGCTGCGCGCGAATCCGGGACCGGTGATGGTGCAAAACTACAAGGTCGCGCCGCCAAAGCGCGAAGAGATGAAGAACGACATGGAAGCGCTGATTCATCACTTCAAACTCTTCACCGAGGGCTACTCAGTGCCGGCTGGCGAAGTGTACGCCGCGGTCGAAGCGCCGAAGGGCGAGTTCGGCGCCTATATCATCGCCGATGGGGCGAACAAACCGTTTCGATTGAAGCTGCGCGCACCGGGTTTTGCGCATCTTTCGGCGATGGACGAGATCGCGACCGGGCACATGTTGCCGGACGTGGTTGCACTGATCGGCACATTCGACGTCGTGTTCGGCGAGATCGATCGCTGAGCGCGGGCAGGACAGACCATGAAAGCCACCGGTAATTTCGAACAGGTCAAGGACATCAATCCAAAGACCGTATTGAGCAGCGCGACGATCGCGCACATCGATCATTGGGCCGCAAAG
>Ga0073902_10000898_pt1 | contig 16686 bp, 13 predicted proteins | sample KloWWTmeKNB19Kit_FD_66667 | JGI IMG/M metagenome (GOLD analysis project Ga0073902, IMG submission 66667) | Active sludge microbial communities from Klosterneuburg, Austria, studying microevolution and ecology of nitrifiers - Klosterneuburg... | ecosystem: Engineered > WWTP > Aerobic digester >...
AACGGGAAGCTGACAACATGATGTCCAAGAAATTGGATCTAAAATTAGTTTTCGTAATTGATTAAAAATGTTATATTTTTGCAACTATATATAAAAGTCTTTTGATTGGTAACTGGATATTTCACACAAGTTGACCCCCTTGTTTCACGCTAAATTGACCCCCTATAGTTAACTGCTGTTTTCATGCCTGACAGATTGTGATAAATGTTAGTGTAAGATATTAATTTTCATCATTCATTTCTACTGTTTCTGTTTTTCTTTTTCTCAATGATTCGCCTTTTAATTCAATGCGGATAGAATCGTGAACAATGCGGTCCAGGATGGCGTCAGCAATTGTTTTTTCACCGATCAGATCGAACCATTGTTTTACCGGAACTTGCGATGTGATCATCAATGAACTTTTACCATGACGATCTTCAACGATTTCCATAAGCGAAGCCCGGCCTTGTGCATCGAAGGGTTGCAGACCAAAATCATCGAGTATGAGAAGGTCTTGTTTTTCGATACGTAGCATTTCACGGATGTAGGAGCCATCGGCCTTTGCCATTTTTAATTTACTGATCAGCTTAGAGGTGTTAGAGTAAATAATTTTGTAGCCATTGATACAAGCCTGATAACCCAATGCGGATGCCAGATAACTTTTTCCCACGCCGGTACTTCCGGTGATGATGATGTTTTGTTTCTTGCCAATAAATGTACAGTCTGCAAGACGATGAACTTCATTCTTGTCAAGGTTTCGTTTTTGATCGAAGATCAGATCTTCGATGTTTGCCTTGTAGCGGAACTTAGCGTTCTTTAAGCCGCGATCAATCTTACGGTTGTGTCGTTCGTCCCACTCCGATTCTACTAAGAACCCTACCATTTCATCTGGTGTGTAGCGACTGGTTTGTCCTGATTCTAATGTGGTGCTAAAGGCCCGCATCATTCCATAGAACTTCATGTTTTTCATTTTTTGCAATGTTGCTTCATTCATGATTTTTGTTTTTTAGAGTTTAACTTATTGATAGTATTCTTCACCACGGATATTTTCGTGAGAAGGCATTTCTGTTGTTGGTTCTTCTTGTTCTTCGTCCTGCATCGTGTCCATTCCTTTCTCCAAGATGTTTTGAATGATCTTGTAATTGTAATGACCATATTCCATAGCTCGCTGACAGGCCTTGATCAATCGATCTGTGCCTACTTTCTTTTCAAAGCCCAAAACTCCTAAGCAGGATTTGTAGGATTGTTCCGGGTGTTGTTTTTTCTCAAAGATGCCTTCGATAAATAATTTCACATCGGGATGAATCGATTCTGCCCACTTGATAAAACGCTCTGTTGACCACTCGCTCACAAAACGATGCGTCGAGGCCAGATGGCTTTCTACAGAAGTATAATTGTGCGGACTTCGCAATCGAGTATGTAAAGCGATGCGTTCGTATTTGTAATAAATTTCTACAATTGACGCAGAGTAAATGATTTTTACTTTGTAGCCGATGTATTTAAACGGTACACTGTAATAATGCTTGTCTTCACCCAGACAAACGTGCCCACTTTTCATAACGGTGACGATGCTCTGATGCTTGAACTCATAGCGCAGCTTTGGTAAGTCTTGTAATACCTTTCGCTCAACTTCTTCGAACTGTTGTAATCGTGTGTAATTCCTTCCTTTCATCGGTGTGGAGTTATGTTCCAGAGTATAAAACAAAATCAGTTTATTCAGTTCTTCTAATGAAGCTACCGGTTGTTGTGGCAGATTTGCGTAAATACGGTTGTAGATAATTCTCACAGCTCCTTCCACCAATGACTTGTCTCTCGGCCGGTAAGCGCGAGCAGGAAGAGCAGTAAACTGATAGTGTTCAGCAAAATCTTCAAACGCTTCGTTCAATGTTGGCTCGTACTTACTGCTTTTTGTAACGGCTGATTTTAAATTGTCCGGCACTACAGCTTGTGGAACTCCACCAAAAAAATGCAAAGCGTTTTCACATGCCGTAATAAAATCTTCTTTCTGTTGAGACAAACTAGCTTGTGCATAGGTTAGTTGACTGCAACCAAGGATGGCAACAAAAACTTCTACCTCTATGATTTCTCCACTTAGAACATCAACGATATGTAGTTTTTCTCCAGCATAGTCAATGAACATTTTATCTCCTGCTTTGTGCACCATGTGCATCGTAGGGTTGACACGATTGGACCATTGGCGATAACCGATACAGAAGCGAGTGTATTTATATCCGTCGGGGTATTTTACTAAATACTCTTTCCAAATTTTTTCTCGCGTCATACCTGTACGACGAAGTGCTTTGTCCATGTAAGGATAGAACGAAAGCAAATCTTTTTCCCGATTGCTCAGTTCTAGCACAAGGGGAGGTTTGCCAAATAGTTGGATAAGATCCTGTTCAGGAATCATATTTAATTCATCGTATGTCAGATGAGATTCCCGGAAAATGCGGATGTATTTCTTTACCGTATTTCGCGCAATGCCCGTTTGCACACTTATAAATTTGGTACCCTTACTATGAGTATAAAGGCGGATGATCTGTTTAATTTTATTCATTCCGATGAGTTTATTTGCCATTTTTCTCTATATTTATGACACAAGTTGCATCATAAATTACAGAGCTATGGACAAGTTAAATCACTCATCTATCAGACATGAAAACAGGGGGTCAATTTGGTGTGAAACAAGGGGGTCAATTTCCCCTGAAACACGGGGGTCAATTTAAAATGAAACGTGGGGGTCAATTAGTCTGAAATTTCCAAAAGAAGCTTTGGTTGCTAAATATATTAAGGAAATAAAGGAAAATGATATTGCACTTTACACTTTCATAGATCAATTAAAAATTATAGATAAAAATGGAAATAAAGGAAATGTAAAAGTGAATGTTTCATCTAGCCCAGATAAAATAAGCGGGAATATTGGACAAACAGGAGAGACTAATTATTACAACCCACCAACACCTGATGGCTTAGCCAAAGTTTATTATGAAGGAAATGAAATAGTTGTGCCTCTGAGCCCTGATTATGGCAAAATAGGTTTTGACATAGTAATTTATGGCAGATCTTCTTGGGGAGATCAGAGACTAGCTAATGAAGCCGGGGATGTTATGTTTTATATGCATTATAATCAAGACGCTATTCTAGATGGAGGTAATCAAAAGCATTTTGAACCAGGAGGAAAGGGTATGAATAGCTATCTCAAAAGTGCCGCTGAAGATTATTCAACTGATGTTGAAGATAAATATAAAGAAAGAAAGGATAATGGAAGCGGTAAGGATCCTGCGAATAACCCATATCCTTTAGAAAAAAAGAAAAAATGAAATGGCTAAAATAAAATTTCTCATCTTAGGATTATTGTATTGGGGTAATGCATCTTCGCAGGTTAAATTCATAGTTTCACCCTCTGAGAGTATTGTTGGCGATTCTACATTTCTTAGTCTAACGAATAGTAAAGCCTATAATTATTTTAAACAAAAATTTGATTCAACATATGTATTTATGATTGAACCTGTAAAGTATCAACAAATCGCAGCGGTCAATATTAAAGACGAATGTGGGTATTTTGAAATTTCTTATAATAAAGTTGCTTTATGTAGATTTCAAATAAGAGAAAATAAAATAGAAGGGATAGGTGTAATGTTCGATAATACTGGACATATCCGTGTTCAATCATTGTTTAAAAATGACAAATTGAATGGAGTTACAATGATTTATGATAAGCAAGGAATAATACAGGAGATTTTACTTTATAGGAATGGCAAATACAAAAAGCATTTGTATCACATCGCAGCAAAAACTAGGAAAGATATAGTAAGGGGAAATAAAAAATCTCACGATCCTTTTATAGAGCACATAATAACTATGTAAATTAAAAGTAGAAAAACAGTTTATTTAGGTAGTTGTCAAAAACAAAATAATTTAAATTGGTTATCCCCCGTTCGGGATGATAATGCCGGGACGGCAATTTAATCCGGAGAATTATCGATTTGGTTTTAATGGGAAGGAGAATGATAATGAAGTTAAAGGTGTAGGGAATCAGCAGGATTATGGGATGAGGATTTATGATGGTAGGGTTGCTAGGTTTTTAAGTATGGATCCACTTACAATGCAATTCCCTGAATTAACGCCATATCAATTTGCAAGTAATACACCACTACAATCCATTGACTTAGATGGGTGCGAAGAAAAAAAAGCAAATAGAGGGAAAAGCAACGAAAGAGATGAAGGAGATGGGTCATGCGGTGACGTCTACCATTGTGGAGCAATTGATAATAAGGGTAATACCTCTACTGAAGAAGGGTGGTATTCAGAAAGTGAATATAAAAAGATCAATCCTTCTTATACATATAGGAATTCAGATGGGGTAGTAGACCCACATTCTTTTGATAACCAAGGGAAATTAATTGCCGGGCTCTATACGGGTTTGTCAATGTCGCTAATCGATATGGGGGATTTTGGGATTGGCCTAATAAATGGAAAAAGTTGGAGTGGCATGTATAATACTGTGAATAATTTAGCTAGTATTACAAATCCTTGGAGTGAATATGGAGGAACATTACGAGGTGAATTGACAAAGTGGATTTCTAGTTCTAATAATTGGGATGTGTATGATTGGTCTTATGGTGCAGGCTATGTAAGTGGAACTACTTTGTTAAGTTTTGGCTCTAGTAGTTTAGTTTCAATCAAATCTATGTATGGTTGGAAAGCAATTAGTTTTGGAGCCGCAGATTATACAATAGATTTTGGAATAGGCTGGTCAAAATCCAATGGCATTGGATTGTCTTCTAGGCTCTTTCTCGGAAGTGGTAAACGAGGACTCGGTTTTGATTTGCATAGTTTAAGTGGAAGGCCTTTTGGTAGTTTTGCTCATTTTCATGTAGGGTATCCTGGCACATTGAAAATGTCACAACACATTGGATTATTCAATCTACCTAAATCTATTTATAAAAATGGATTTAATATTAATGCAATAAAAGGAGCATATATAAAATAATGAGTAAGTTGTATTATTCGCTTTATAACGAAAATCTTCTAGATGATGAAGGCTGGACTCGATTAAAAACGGTTCACCAGAAACTTTTTCATAATGCAGAAGAACTTGTTTTTCTAGGAATAGGAAAACTAAATCCGGATGAAAAGATCGTTGATTTCGAAAAACTTGATTCGGAAATTAAAAAAGCAGATTTTAATGTTATAGTTAAAGCTTCGTATGAACTTGTTGCTAGTTTTTCCTTCGATCAACAAAGAAGAAATGCGGTCTTGAATATTATGTCAAATTACGCTAATAATATTTTAGTAAAATTAACGGACAAAATTAATGTGGAGGATTTAGTTAAACTAAACTACAAGAAAGGTTTTTTTAAAGATTCCAGATTTACACTTTTGCGAAATCAAAATTTAATTGTTAAAGGAATGGGAATAAATAACATCCAACATATTCTCGATGTTTGTTTTGATAAAACGAATGATTCACTTATGGACTTCTTTGATACATATATTGAAGCGTCTCAAGATTATAATTTAGGGTTAGAAGGTTTTAAAAAATTACTGCCTTAACTATGTCCGACTAGCGATTTATTTAGCGACATTACTTTCATAGTTATCCCCGTTCGGGATGATAATGCCGGGGAGATTTCTCAATCCGGAGAAGTATCGGTGTGGGTATCAAGATCAAGAAAAGTTTGACGAGCTCTATGGGGTTGGAAATGCTCTAATTTTTGAATATAGGATTCAAGATACTAGACTAGGGCGTTTTTTAAGCACAGACCCATTGGCAAGTAAATATCCATTTTATAGTCCATACGCTTTCAGTGGAAACAGGGTCATAAGTGCTGTTGAATTGGAGGGTTTGGAGCCTAAGGATTTAAATACAGGGCAAACTATATCGATGGGAAGTGCGTGTGATTTAAACGAGCAAGAGGAATCTAATTATTCGCAGTGGGAAGACATGTTAAAGTTTGAAAATTCAAAAGAATATGAAAATGTCATTAATAAAAGTGCTTGGCCTATAGCTTCTCAGAGAATGAATGATGCAGAGGGCGCACAATTAAATATCGATTATTATGCAGTCAATTTGACTTTGCCTGAAGGTAAAACGGCAAATGATGTGTTCAATTTTATTCGCACAAACTTTAGCGACTTTCTAAACAAGGATGTCTCCGATGAGTTATTTCCTTATAGTTTGGTATCTTACAAGAGCTGGTTGCTTAATGAGACGGGAGCTATTATGGTCTTTAATACGCCAATGGATGATGCAGCTGTAATCACTAGTCAAGCTACTTCAAATAGTTGGGTTTTTACACCTGTATTTACTATTGGTGACGGTAGTCATCCTTTAGCTGGGCATAGAGAGTTTGGGTTATCTGCCAATGGAGATAATACTTTTACATTTTATACTAGAGGGGTTGATAGATTGTGGGGTATTGAAGATGTAATTTATAATTCTACACAAAATGGTGGCCGCTTTTTTAACAATGCTGATATGTTGTGGAATGGTGTAATGAATAATGTGATTAATTACATTCAGTCACCTGCTGTGGGTGGTACAGCATTTCAAACTCACAATTTTAATCGAAGAATTCTTTGGTCAACAACTAAATAATTAATATACATGAATTTTAAAATAAAAGCAATTGCGGACCTCTTAATTAATTCTACAATTGCAATTAATATAACTGCAATTTTTGCATATTTACTAATGGGGAATAATTTGAGAGATCAATACATATTGATTCCAATTTTCTCGATGGTTTTTCTTTGGCTTCCATCGATACTAATAATTTTATTCATGGGAATTAAAAAATTGATAACCAAAGAGGGGAATGAAAGAATTAAATTTACCAAGAGCCTTTTTCAGATTCTTCTCTCTTTATTAAGTTTCTGTGCGTTTTTAATTTACGCTTATTATTTTATAGATTAATTCTGTTCGAATTACCCAGATTAGCGAATGTTCAATCAGGAATGAAATTATAGTCAAATAGAAAGCGCCCAGTCTTACTGGGCACTTTCTATTTGATAGCTTGTCGAGTAATACTATCACTCTCGATTGCACTATTTATGTTTAAACTTCTACACTTTCTAGGTCTAGAAGTAGCAGGATTCTGCCGAGCGCACTATTTATTCTATCACCTTTAAAACCCCAAACCTCTGACTCACAGGGTCACACTTGTAGCCTAAAATAGTTTCATTGTCAAGAGGAATTACTGATTCCACCTGGAATCTTTCATCATTCTGTTGAAGTTTGCATATCTTTTTAAAATCTGTATGGCCTGTTTCATCTATAATGAATTTAATAAGATTTCCTTCCGCTCTATGCTCTTTATAGAATTCTTTATCCTTCTTGTTTTCGGGACTGTTAAAATTATCGAGATCTGAATTTGTATAGATAAATACTTTATCATTTATAAAATTTACACACAAGGTTGAATTTACATGCATATATATGTCCGGTGAAATTTGATATCTGTAAAAATTTTTTTGCCACTGAAGTTTTCCGGAATTATCATAACTTACTACAAGAAAATCAAAATAATATTTCCAGTCTCCCCCAGTTTTGTTATATCTTTTTTCCGATATAAGATAAATACCACCATCAGATCGGGTATAAATTTCTTTTAAATAATGTTCAGGATAATGCCAATTACCGCCGAGAGATTCTTTAAATTCTTTCTCATTTACAATTTCATCTAATTGCAGATCAAATGATCCTTTCCCACTCGAAATTTCAGTTCCGTTCGTTGAATTCAGTTTATAAAAGTATGTTCCATTTACATCATACTTTCCTTCATTACTATAAAAACCACCGCATAGCACTTCTCCAGAAACATCTTGATTAAGAATAACATTTCTTATCGTTTTATTATCAAAAGATAATTCTTTGACAATTTTGTCGTTTCCATTATTAAAAACTCCAACCAAATAATATTTGTAATTGATATAGTCTTTAACCCTTTCTGTCAACTTATCTTTATATGACGTAATAATAAAGAAAACATTTCCCTCATTTGTAATCATTGTTTGACTGCATGCAACACTTTTCCATGTAAAATCGCTAAGATCAACATCCTTTGTCCATTGATTTTTTAGCTCATTATTGAAAACCGACAAATGAACTTTCAGATTTGCATCTCTGTTTTCAGGTTCATCTGACTTTATTAATAGAAAACTCTTATCATTTGAAGCTTTAACTATTGGATCCGCTTCAACTGGATTAATTTCAGAAACCGCGTCAATGTTTTTCCAGGTTTTCCACTTAGAACGAATAGGAAGAGTAGCAAGTTTGACCCCTGACGGAGAAGCAGACATCGATTCAATATTAAATTTATGCGCATACATAAAAACAGAATCTTTTTCTTCGATAGTTGACATTCCATAGATCTGATCATTAAATGAAATGAATGAATTCGGTCTATAATTTTCAGCGGAATAACTCGGGTCTTTTTTCGATTCATATAATTTTGTCCCACTGAAATCCTTTTTTCTGATTTCTAACGTACCACCCCAAAAAGAAAAAACATAAGCGTCATTTTCTTCGGCAATAAAATTTCCAAAACTCTTATCCTTTTCCCACCATTTAATCTTTTCACTTTGTTTTTGCGAATACGCAATGTAGTTAAACAAAAGAGCGATGATGGTGACACTTAATTTTGATCTCATAAATTTGAAATATTGTTAATTTTTAGTTGAAAACAATTTTGCCTTTTTGAATTATACTTCCTGAAGTGTTTCGGATTTGATAAGTATAAATACCTTTGCTTAAATTATATCCGTTCATTTCGGTGTAATTTTGATTTAGCTGCTTTTCATCGATAATTTGTCCAAACATATTATATAGGGTAAAATACAGATCGCCTCTATTTATTTCCGTACAAGAAATGAAATAAGTTGATGAAACTGGATTCGGATAAATTGTGAACAATGATTGTTCAATATCCTCGACTTCATTAATAATAGGACATGGTAAAAAATTCCATCCGCTGTTTCCGCCTAGGTCAAAACTATTGATGCCGGCGTATGCAACTCCACTACCTGTAAGATTTATATTTTTCAAATAGATAAAATCTGTACAAAGTGTGTCGCCGGTATAATTAATTGTTACAGGTGTATTTGATTGAAGTCTTGTGGGAAATCCAGGGTTTGAAATGATCTCCATGTGGTTGGCAACTGTTCCATTAAAATTGACTGTAATATCTTGCCCAGGCATATTAAAGATCAACGTATCGATTAAGCTGTTATATGTAAAGTTCCCATCGGAATTGTTGAGCTGTACATATTCTACATGGCTATCCTTTATACCAAATCCTCCATTTGGACCTGGAGTTGTAATTGCTCTTTTAATATTTGAGTTGTTTATAGCAATATCCTTTCCGGTTAAAAGATTGGCGTTACATGTGTCACAATCTATACTACCGGTCGAATTCACAATATTAAAATTATTATTGTTTACCCAAAATAAGGTGCAATTGATATTGGAACTATCGCCGTCAATATAGTGCGCATTGTTAGTTCTGACTCCTTGAAATTCTTGAGAATTGATTGTTGATGTATCAAGATAAACGTTTAATATTTTTGAATTATCTAAAAGGAATTTTGCACAGTTGATTTGATATCCTCTTGTATAGAACGAGTTCACGTTTATGTTGATTCCATTATTTGATTTGAGACTATGAATTAATTCGATAGCCCCATTTCCCTCCAATTGAAGTTTGCTGCCAAAATTTTGGGATCTCGAGTTGATATAATTTGTTCCGGAATCACTTATTAAGTGGTTTGTAACAAATAATGACATTAGAGAGTCTGTTTCAAGATTGCCATAAATTTCAATACTAGGAGAAATTGAAGTGCCCGGATTAATTTTTCCTTGTCGTATAAAATGCAAGCTATTACAATAGCTGTAAATATGATTCAGGTAAACATCAAAATTGCCGGGAGCGGAAGATTGAGAATCAAATATTACATCGTCAAACTTAGTTGGAATACATTCACCTCCAATTCCACCACTGGATGAAGACCAATGATTGTTATCGCCCCAATTTCCATCGCCATTAACCCAGAATAAAGTTCTGGGAGTGTAGGAGCTAATATTTAACCCCTGACTTGGACCATCAAAGATTGAGTTGAAAGGTGTAACAGGTACGTTTCCACTTATTGTCAGACCTTTAAAGATCATATATTGAAAATCGCAGGTTCCGTTTAACTGTATATTGTTAGTGTCTGGGTAATTCTTTCCGCTTATTGTAATGTAACCGCTACATGAACCATTTGTTTTCCAATGACCGTCTACGATTACTCTGTCAATATTCAAATTTTGGCCGGGTTTTACACTTATCAGAGAGTCAATGTGACTTCCTTCAGCATTAAGAATACATGATTCACAATCAAGTTCCAGTTTGTTAATATTGCAAGAGCCCATCTGAACGTTCTGATCCCGATTAATATCGAGAATATTTATATTATGACCATTGCAATTCCCAATAAAAATTGCACCTGATTCCATATCGTTAAATGTTGAAGGTCCAACAAGTGCAATAGAATCGTATCCAATAAAATTGTTGCAGTTCATTGGGACTGACGAAAGAAACTTACTCCCTTTAAAGTTTGCCATATCAGCATCGATGTTAAGATTAAAAGGCTGGGGGTCTCTGTCCCAAATATTTATTTCCATCAAGGATGTGTCAAGCAAAAAAGCTGCAGGTTGTTCAAGGTCGAAGGAAACACTTCCTGCGTTTATTGTATTTCCATTTGTCTTTAATGTACCGCCTTTTATTAATACGGTTCCGGTTGTTTTGAAAGCGCTTTGGAAAGCCCATTCCCCGGATCCGGAGAAATCTATATCCGGATACAATAAAGCATAATTGGTATTTATTTTATTTCCCGATGAATCTGAAATAAAGTGCAAATAATCGAAATCAAATTCTATAGTTGTTGGGTTGTTAATTATCAAGGATTGATGAATAAATATTTCATTAACATATAAAATGGTATTGAATAATGCACTGTCAGGGGATGACCAAATGAAAGTTTTGCACTTTGTATTGAGCCCTAAGGTCACTGTGTCATTTGTGAAAAATGAATTGTTATCAAATACTACGGTGTCTACTTCTGTTGGAATACAATTGTCCTGTGATGTTCCTGAAATGGTAGACCAATGAGATGCATCATTCCAATCTCCAGTACCATTTATCCAGAAAAGTTTCTTAGGTGTCGGCGCAGAAATAGTTACACCGGAAACAGTACTGGTTGTGAAACTGCTGGCAGCATTAAATGGAACTGTCCCAAGAAAGCGAATATCATTGAAGTAGTTCTTTCCTAGTACAGCTTGCCCTGAATTCATGTTTATTGTGCCTAAAATTCCATTACTTCCGTTTAGTGAAGTATAGCCTGAACAATTACCGGCAGCAGAAAGGAAAGAATTGATATTTAGGGTGTCGCCGACGGTAATATAAGTTCCAGGCAGTATGATCAATGTATCGCTGGTAAGATTACCTGAAATGATGCACTCCGTAACATCAATTTCAATTTTATTAAATATTGAACCCGCACCCAAAAGAGTAATATTCGAAGAAGGTGAATATGGAGGTAGTGCTGGAATGATCTTTACATCATTGTAAGTTCCACTATATCCGACGAATGTATGAGCTTCAACATTATTAAAGTTTGCTCCGTTGCTTACAAAATTATTGCTGCAATAAACGTCTTTGAATGTCCACGCTCTTCGAGCCTCGAAATCTCTACAGTAAATTGTAGCATTCTCTGCATGGATTGGATAAAAGGTTGTGGTGATATAGAATCTTGCCCTTTCTTGAGCATAGATTTCGGAAGAACCAAAAAATACTTCGGGATTTCCAAAGGTGCTGATATTATATAACCAGATATGATGATTATTTGAATGAAATTTACCTGATTGTATGTCGAGCGAATAACAATTTAAGTCGCCGTTCAAATTGTATTCTCCTGAGCCCCGAAATGATACTCTTGCGAACAATGTGTCACTTCCTGTATTCAATGTATGTATCCCACTACTTATAAATCTTATTTCGGAACCGGGGGCGTAAAAAGAAAGTCCTGGATTTAGATTTATTGTTGTTGATATTTCAAACACAAGCAAATTGTTTGAATATAAAAAAACATTTCCCGTTCCTGTATAATTTAAACTTTTAGCGTAGATCAATGTTGAGTCGAGCATTACCGTATCTGATGCAATAAGAGAAGAGTTGTCGTCGAAGAAAACATCATCGACAGGAGAGGGGATTTGAATATGAAAAGTACTTCCGCCAGAGCTTGTTGCCCAGTGATTAGCATAATCACTCCAGGTGCCCGTGCCATTTACCCAAAAGAAATTCGCAGAAAAACTTTTCGAAGGGATAAAAACTGCTAATAGCAATAAAATTTTGATTGAGTCAATATTGAATCTGTTTGAGTTATTGATCATAGTTTATAAGCTTGATAATTGTTGTAGGGTTTAATATTTATCAATAGAGAAATACAGCCAAAAGATATTTTTATTCAATCTAAAATATTAATTGTTGATCATCCGTGGTTTGAAAATCAATATTCTTATGGTATTTCAAATCTATGAAAAATACTACTATTTCAAAATGAGAAATACGATTTTATTCGATCAAAGTCACTATTTACTCACGAAGTTCATTGAGCAAAATTGAGTAATTTATTAGCATGAGATAAGCTGTAGATTTTGAAAATACATTTTTCCGAAGGGCTGAAATTATTGCTTGTAAACAACTGAAAAACAAATATATAAATCTTATTAACAATGATAGTGTCTTAGTTTAAATTAGTTTACTCTTGTAATAAGTTAAGTTTAAAAGCGAATTAAAAATGAATAAAAAAAAGGTTTTTTATAAGCTAAAAGCATTCAGTCTTGCCGAGGTTTTAATTGTATTGGCAATCATTGGTATTCTAATTCTTCTTGCGTTGCCTAATCTATTGCCCTTGATTTCGAAGGCAAAAAGCACAGAGGCGCAATTACAGCTTGAACATATTTATACACTTGAAAAATCATATTTTTATATTCATAGTTCATATTCAACTAACCTTGACGAAATTGGATTTGAACATTCGAAATTGGTGAGCCAAGGAGGTCAAGCGAATTATAGAATTGAGATCACTAATGCAGACATGCGCTCTTTTAAAGCAAAGGCGACAGCAATCGCAGATTTTGATGGTGATGGAACTTATAATGAATGGGAAGTCGATCAAGAAAAAGCACTTAAGGAAACAGTGAAAGATTAATTAGCCTCTATGATATCTCTCTATATTATTCTTGCAGTATTATTTTTTATTGTCATCGTACAGGATTTTAAATCAAAACATATTTCAGCTATTCTGTTACCTGCGATATTGATATGCGCGGGAGCAATTTCCATCATTTCTTCGGGGTATCAGAAATCACTGGAAACGATTGGGTATAATTTACTATTTGTCATTGTTCAGTTTGGATTGATGTATGCATACCTGAAATTCAAATATTCTCGCACCAGTCAAGTCATTGATAAATTTATAGGGCTTGGTGATCTATTGTTCTTGCTAGCAATAACACCTTTGCTTTCTTTACCAGAATTTATTGTTGCTTATCTTATATCTCTCATATTATCAATAATATACTTTGCTTTCTTTTCTTCGATTAAAAAGGAAAACGCAGAGATACCTTTAGCGGGAATGATTAGTGTAGTAATGATATTTTCTCTTCTTATTGTTTATCCGGAAAATCTGCAATCATTTATTTTTAATAAGATTATTGACTTATGAATGTAAGAGAAGAAAGCATTATTCTAAATGCCGAATTGCAGCAACTCATTACTGCTGAACAAGCATGGCATTATAAAATAATCCCGCTTTCGTCGGATAAAAAATGTGTAGGTTTTCTATTGGATGAATCCCAGCCTGAAGTTTCAATTCAGATCGAACTTGAAGTTTTGTTAGGGAAAAGTGTTACTCTAAAGAAGGAGAAAAAGGAACTGGTAGATATTGCACTTAGTAAATATTATAGACGTTCTCATGTTGATGGTTCAAAAGCTAGAAGAGTGTCCGCACTTCAGGGTGACGATAACTTCCTATTGAATCTTATTCTTGAAGCCCGGATTTTAGGAAGTAGTGATATTCATGTAGAAAATTATGGAGAAAGGTGTAGAATTAGGATGCGAATCGACGGGCAGTTGATTGAAAAGTATGTGATACCATTGATTGATTATCCTGGTATAATTAATAAGATAAAGATTAAAGCCAATCTTGATATAGCAGAAAGGCGATTGCCTCAAGATGGGAGAATTATGTTCAATCATGGTGGTTCTAAGTTTGATATTCGGGTATCTATACTCCCGACATTGTATGGAGAAAAAGTGGTACTGCGTATTCTAGCAAATGATACTTCTTCTTTGCAACTTGAATCGTTAGGTTTCACCGAACTTGATCTTGAAAGATTCAAAGAAGGTATCCGGCAACCTAATGGAATTATTCTCATCAGTGGACCAACCGGGTCCGGGAAAACAACTACTCTGTATTCTGTTTTAAAGATTCTGAATAAAGAGAAAACAAATGTGTTGACAATTGAAGATCCGATTGAATACACTTTGGAAGGAATCAATCAAGTTCAGCTGAAAGAGAGCATCGGACTTACCTTCGCAAGCGCATTGAGGACTTTCCTCAGACAAGATCCTGATGTTATTATGCTTGGTGAGATTCGTGATGCTGAGACAGCTCAAATGGCTATTCGCGCTGCTCTAACTGGTCATCTTGTCCTTTCTACGATTCATACAAATAGTGCATGGGGAACTGTTGGTAGGTTGATAGATATGGGCATCCCTTCTTACCTCATAGCAAATACACTTAAAGTTACAGCATCCCAACGATTATTAAGATTGTTGTGTATGAATTGCAAGATTGAAAAAAAGTTTAATATCGGTCAATTGCCATCTACTTTTAAAGCACCTTTTCATATTGAGTATGAATTTGCCGCTGTTGGTTGTGAACATTGTTTTTATACAGGATATAAAGGAAGAAAAGCCATTTATGAAGTTGTTTGGATCGATCCAGAGTTAAACGAATCAATAAAATCATCCGATCTTAAAATTGCCGATTTATTGAGCAAAAAAGGAGTCAGAAGTTTATCTGAGAATGCCTTCGACTTGTTTGCACAGGGTCTGACTTCAATTGAAGAGATATATCCAATTTTACTTAATTCTCAGTCGAACTAAAAATTATGCGTCATAAAATTGCATTCATTCTTTTTTATTTATTGGCCGGTTGTGTTAATTACACCAATGCTCAGGACAGATATGTTGTTATCGAATCGCAATTGAATGAACTTGTGAAGTTGCAACCGGGTTTGAAAGAGAAAATAGAGATATCGGTCAATGATGTTTCAGTTCAGGATTTTCTCAGAGGAATAGCAGATGCGAATAATTTGAACATTAGTGTTGATCAGGGGATAAATGTAAAAGTATCAAGTAATTTTAAAGATGTAACAGTAATTGATGTATTGATATTCTTATGTAAGAAGTATGAACTAGATGTTAAATTCATTGGCGCGATAATAAATCTTGCGCCATATATTCCTCCTCCAATACCGATAGAAGAATACGTTCAGAAGCCGATATTGCTTAATTATAACAAGTTGTCAGATCAATTGAGTTTTGATTTGAATAATGATTCTCTTTCACTTGTTACTAAAGAATTAACAAAGCAAAGCGGAAAAAACTTTGTTTACTTGCCCGAACTTGGATCGAAGTTATTGAATGGTTTTGTACAAGATCTTGATTTTGATGTCGCACTTCAGAAGATGGCTTTTTCGAATAATATTTCTGTTTCCTTTTCAGATGATGGAGTATATCAGTTTGAGAAAAAAGACATGACTGATCAAGATGGGTTATCGAAAAAAAGCAAAGTAAAAAATGATAAGCAGCAAGGTAAGTCAGGCGAAATATCAGGTTTTACATTCGTTCTATTATCTGACAGCGTAAATTTCAGTATTGTTTCAAATTCAGCTTCTTTGCCTGAACTTGTTTCTTACGTTGCCGAACAACTTGGATTGAATATTTTCATCTATTCCGAAATAAAAGGCCCGTCTACATTCAGGCTTGATAGTGTAGATTTTGATCACTTTCTCAAATACATTTTTAATGGAACAGAATTTACATTTAAAAAGGATGGTAATGTTTATTTGATCGGGGAACGTTCAATTGAAGGATTGAGAAGAACAGAGTTGTTTACGTTTAAATTCAGGACAGTTGATAAAATTTCTGAGACAGTTCCTGCGGAGCTTAAAAAGGGAATTGATGTAAAGGTATTTCCAGATTTGAATAGTTTTGTTTTGTCAGGATCACAACCTAGAATTGAGGAACTAAAGACATTCCTCAGAGTAATTGATAGGGTTGTTCCTGTGATCCAAATCGAAGTAATGATCATGGATGTTCAAGATACAAGAACGCTTTCAACAGGTATCCAAGCAGGCCTTGGCGATAAGCCTGCTACTACACAAGGAAAGGTATATCCTTCGCTTGATCTTACACTTAATTCAAGTTCTATAAATAGTGTTATCAATAAAATTAACGGATTGGGTGTTTTAAACCTTGGAAGCGTTACTCCAAATTTTTATTTGTCGGTCAAAGCCCTTGAGCAGCAAGGATTGTTGAAACTTAGATCAACTCCCAAATTAGCTACTTTAAACGGTCATGAAGCAAAACTAAGTATTGG